>Ga0115008_10001110_pt1 | contig 21465 bp, 17 predicted proteins | sample FraStrMetagenome_FD_87164 | JGI IMG/M metagenome (GOLD analysis project Ga0115008, IMG submission 87164) | Marine eukaryotic phytoplankton communities from Arctic Ocean - Fram Strait ARC3M Metagenome | ecosystem: Environmental > Aquatic > Marine > Oceanic | place: Fram Strait | collected...
ATGACAGGGAAATACGCAATTGGTTTGTTGTCAAAAATTGGGAAATGCGCAATTGGTTTGCTGTCAAAAATTGGGAAATGCGCAGTAGTTTGTTGTTTTATGCGAACTTTCCGGGTTTCTTTATGCGCAATTGCGATGTTGTCTACGGTATACAGATTAAAAAAAAGGGAAAATGACAAAACTTGATGCGTTCGTTCAAAAACGGTTTTGTAGTACTCTTCACATCATCATCCTCATCATATCTCCACATCCACATCCTAATTCTCATTTATTCAAATCGGATGCAGTAACTTGGTAAGCGAATTGATGGACTGCGGGTCATTGAATCGAGTTGCTAATGATGCTACATTGGACAGTTTAAGTTCCAACTGAAAAGAAGGATCATCATTGTTCATCTCTAAGTCGATGCATTTTCTCGGACTTCGCATATTCTGAGCACCAACGTTTTTGACCATGCCGTCATGGGGAATACACGGCGTGTTAAATATTTCTTAACAGTTTAGGCATCACTTCTCTCGAAGCGAAATCATTGAAATTTGCTTGTTCAAGGTTGAATTCGTTAGGGCTCAAAGAGGTAATTGTTTTTGCTACTTCATGAAGTACAGATTCTGAAGGAATCGCACGATTTGCAATAATCATGGAACCTAACGGCTGATCAATACCCGGTATGATAGAAGCAATCATACAGTTGGCATGTTTGGACTTATCTCTGGTGTTACCCCTTTGTTCAAACGTTTGTTTCGGTATCATGATGTTTTGAAGGTATCGCACGACTTGCTTCAAGGATTCCCGTTGAATATAATTGCCTTTCGACCCTGCATTCCGCGTCATTCGAAACAAGACGGCCAATAGGTTGATGGTGCTCGCATACAGCTTTGGCATAGGATCGTTTCATGTATACATCACGGGAAAACTCTTGATGAGGCTCATGATTCGCTTGTTGACGTTAAAGCTCATATTGCGAATGGCTCAAAATTTGTACCATTTATCAACGAACATGTTCGTTGCCGTGTGCATCTCTACTCTCTACACATTACCGGTACATGTCTTTGTAACGGTTTAAAAAAAATATCTTTTAACGGTTTTAGTAATAATTATAGACGAATCAACATAATCTCGTCTCTCGTCTTGAAATTGTCAACAAAAAGGTTACGAACAAAAAAATTTGTTTTTGGGAGAATCCTCAAGGCAACTCACACCTGTTATTGGCCGACGACAGCGTGACGATGAGTACGGGGATACCAACCGAAACGGATGCTTTAGCGGCAAATGTATTATGTAGTGAAGGATTACCTCCGTTGCGAAAACCATCCTACAACACTTCCAAAGTTGATTTCAATGACCCATCGGCTAAATTGGAAACACAACCCTTTGACACTCAAGCGGCTTTCGATGTGTTTGCAGGTCATAAATTATCTGGCACGGACCGTAATTTAAGTGTCAACAACAACACGCTTAATTTGAATAAGAAATCGAACGAGTCGCCGTTGGTTCGATTAGCTCGGTTGAAGAAGGAGTTGTCTGAACTTGAATATGATTTGAGCACAAATAGCCGCAGTAATGCCAACTCAAAGGAGGATTCCTTATCTTTTAAAGAGCAAAATGATATGAATCGAATGCTTCGTGCGCTATCAAATCGATTAGATATGTTAGACCAAAGTAATTCTCATGGTCTTACAATCGAACAACAGAATAAACTCACGAAGGAAGTTCGACGGGCACTTGATGGTGCGAATAATATTGATTTGGGTGACTTAAAGGGAGCATCGGAAGTAAACCCTTCTATTCTCGACGTTTTAGAGACTCGTTTATCTGTGCTTGAAGCTCGATATGTACCGTCTAGTGACGTTATGGAGCTAAGTTCACGTTTGGAGACTACGGAAAAGATGTTGAGCCGTGTAGATTTAGTGTCACTGGATAAATCAGCAGCTCGAGCGAAAGTGATTCGCTCAGACTTAGAGGCTGCTATGAAAGCAAGATCAAAGCTAACGAGCATTTCTAGCTCGGAAGACTCCAAAACAATAACATTTTTGCATGATCAAATGACGAAGTTGGACAGCTTATCATCGGAGCTACCAGTTATCGCTGAACGTTTGAAGAATTTGTCGAATTTGCACACGCAAACAGCGTCATTTGCAACTCGATTGTCGAGTTTAGAACGCTCTTCAGTGGACGTTGAAAGATCTTTTCGGAACCTTGAGGATGCGTTGAAATCAGTAGAGGATGGCACTGTCAAGAATCTACACGTGATTGAATCAAATATGAAATTGTTAGACGAACGTCTTTCATCGATTAGCAAGGAGGAGTAATTTTTATAAATCTACGAGCGTTTGTGATGTAGAAAGGTTGTCCTTGGTTTATTCCATCTCCTAAGGATATGTCATGTTATGGATATAAACAAAACTTTGCTCCTGTTACCATTCCACCGTCGCAACCCGCCACCTGTCCTTTTTTTACGCTCGGACGAAGTTAATTTGTTGGTACCCGTACTGTCAAAGTTTAGTGTCAAACATCCACCGTATTTAATGTATACGAGGGCAAGCGTGAAAAAAATTAAAAGGCAAAAAAGCTTATCCATTTGCTGAGCGAAAAATGTACGAGCTGCATGATTGATGGGGTATTAACGACCTCATTATTTTCTTGAGCTGGATACTACAATTAATAATTAGAAAAAAAGAAGAAAAACTGCTGCATCATTCTCGAGTGAAGAAATCAGAAACCTCCATGGACTATGAGATTCAATGGATCTGCATATCTTCACGGGATAAACCTCGTAGTTGATCATGAATGAATCCGAGTTACTTTTAGCATATCTTCGTAACTTCTCCCATTGTATCATCAACTTGTTTGATAATAACCAAGCTTATTTTTAGGGAGAGTAGCCGGTTGGGGAATCGAACACTTCATTACTGTAGCCCCGCTACCTCTCTAGCTAGAGTGGTAAACAAATAATACGAGTATGGGTAATATATATTTATTCGTTATCGGTATGGATACCAATACTTTCTCCTCCACGTGGCAGTACGCATTTAGCACGACACAGGTACATATGTATATTGTGTAACGAGCAGGGATACTCGTTGCTCATTGCCAACTAACCCCAAACTCATTTCACCATTTCAAATTTGAGTGTTCTGTCATTATATCTTCATCCATATTTCTAGAAAAAATACCGCTACAAATATATATATATATTATATTATTTCATGATGAATTTAAAATTAGCTTGCTATTTGTGTGTTTTCTTCGTTCCTTCTTTGGGGGCATTTATCGTCCCAAAAACGAAAGGTTATTACAATGGCTTCAAATTGTACTCAACGAAAGAACTCGATATGATGGTTGCAGCATTCAAACGGATGCCAGATGAGAAACTTAGGTACAAGCAGTTGATGTTCTTGGCTCAAAAACTTACCCCCATGTCTGAGCAATACAAGGTAAGTTCGATGCTACAGTGACGTTTTGTTAGATATCCTACTTGGATACGCTGTTGATCTATTTATCATTTCAGACGGATGAAAATAAAGTCCCTGGATGTCTTAGTACGGTACATGTTCGAGCTAGTATGGATGAAAATGGAATGGTGCAGTTTGAGGGGGATAGCGATGGAGTTCTTACGAAGGGTCTGGTAGCATTGCTAGTTAGGTACGTGTACAGAAATTATTATTTCGTATGAAACATTTTGAAGAACGAATGAATTCCTAAAGTTTTAATTGAAGAGGTCTCTCTGGAATCGATTCAGATACGATTCAATCTGTCGATCCAGCGTTTATTGAAGATGCCGGAATATCGGCAAGTTTGACACCTGGAAGAAATAATGGTTTTCTCAATATGTTGGCTACCATGAAGAAACAGGCTATAAAAGTAAGTGAAGGGAACAGGGAAGCGAACGGTATTCCAGAAAGCTGCGTAGAAGATGTTATCATAGATTCATTTGACGAAATAGATGGCAAACCCATGTACAATGCAATAATGACATCACTCATTACATTATTGAAACCAACCTCGATAAAGTTAACTGATAACTCTGACCAGCACGAAGGTCATGCAGGAAGTAAAGGTTTCGATGGGGAATCTCATTTTGAGTTAGAGATAGTCGCAGAATGTTTCGATAATCTGGCTTTGGTGAAGAGACATCAGCTTATTTATACCATTCTTGGCGAAGTTATGACAAAGATTCACGCATTGTCAATAAAGGCATACACCCCAACTGAAGCGAAGGAAAAGATAAATGCTTAAACTAGATTAGGAGATTAGAGTAATGTTTTTTTCTTCGGAGGCGTTATGACTTGTATAAAGTTTTATACTAGTCTTTTTTAGTACATATGTAGGCAAAGTAATGAATATCGCTAGAATCGACGTTAGTCCATCCGAGCGATATGGATTTTGAAGCGGCCGAAAATATTGGCTTAACTTTGATATTGAATTTAACGACTGGTCCAAGTTGCGGGTGCTCATTGTACATATATTGTAAGCGATCTTTTGGAGGTGCATGTGAAATAATGATCCAAATCCCACCCACTTTCAAAACCCTGTAAACCTCCGACACATATTTTGAAATATCTTCTTGTCTAGAGCTACATTTTATTGAATCGAATGTTCCTTTGTCTATGGCGAGGTGGAATGAATTGTCGTCGTAGAGAAGGCTCGTGCAATTCATTGAATGCCATTCGCAGTATTGTGTAGGTTTCATAATGGTTTCCACTTCTTTGACTTTTCTTTTCATTTCCTCAATAATTTTTTCGCAGGAATCTATGTTTTTTACACCACAGTCGAAATGGAGATACAAATCCCATCCCAGCATAGATCCACCACATCCAAGATGAATGACCTGAGTGTACATGTTTCTTTTATTGTCATCACTAGGTTTAGGTTCTATTTGATTTTTGAAGTCTTTCTTAACTTCATCAATGCATTGAGTCAAGATATCTTGCTGTAATTCAAGAAAGGAAATGTCGAACCACTCGGAGTATGCCACATCACGGTTTTTACTATCATAATATTTTCCCCAGTAATCAGTACTTCCATAGTCGCAGTCTAAATTTCTTTCCTTGAGGTAGCCCGAGTGTCTGGCTGGCGATGACCCACGATGCATGCCTAATTGGTTAGTGGGGAATTAAATATGAGGTGCGATCGCGAGCACACACATTTTTACTCATAGAGAAAAGATTATTGTTTCGATTTCAATTTTTGAATTTTTTTTTTGTTTCAATAGGAGAAGGTCTCATATTGCGCAGAAGTTTATACAGGAAAAGAAAATTCAGTAAAATGTTCCCTACTTCTTTAAATGGTCAGAATCCGATAATAATCATGAGCATAATTTCGTGACATTCATCCAAAAACAAAAGATTTGTTTTAGCCTCAAAATTGACAATCATAATATGGACTGTGTTTGAAACGAAGCATATCCAGAACAAACATGAGGTTGATGAACTTATCGTGCTGCTCCCAAGAAGCGAAATTTTCTTCGAGGAATTTCAAAGTGCCCCATTCTCCTTCTAAACTACTTGGTGCTTGCTGGAAATTATCGATAAGTGAATGATTATGGGTTTTGAACTCATCTACAAATCGAGAATCTATAGGAAAAATAGAAAGTACTTCCGGATCACGATCCATTTGAAACTTTTCAAGTTTCACCCCATACCCAATACGCTGACTTAATTTGATAGATCTGATATTCAAACTATTGTCGACTTTGATAAGACGAAAAGGCTCTGAAACTTCGTTTTGACTGAATCGAATATCATTTTCATTCTCACTAACTGCAACAAAATGTACGTCCTCTGCTGTCAAACGGGGTGCCAAGGTTGATAAATCTCGAGCACTCACGAAACAATAACCCTGAAATAAGGGTTCATTTGATGCTTTAAACTTCTTCACAGTAGTCAAAATTCCTGTTTCTCCTCCAAATAAAACTCTGACAATATTTCGATCAACTCGAAAACCTGTTGGAAGGTGAAATTGACTTGGATCTCGTCCCACTTTCGGCAGTATCAAACTAGACTTGTTAGGTTTATCTGGTGTTGTAAAGCTTTGAAAATTACCTCTAGGAGTAGTGAATGAGGTCGTCGGTGATGACAATGGACTTGTTATTTCTTCTTCTGTATTTATGTCTGCTTTAATGCTCGATGGAATTGAATCATAAATTATATTTCTACTTCTTCGGTGTCTCGAGTTACTTGTGTCACTTATTTTGGAACAAGTACCACCACTCATTACGTCAACATCATCTCTTTCATCCGAATTACAAAATTCAAGGGGATTGCTTTTCCATATAATATCCCAGAAGTTTCGTAGAGGAATAACGAATGTATCCACATTTGTTGGTTCTTTCTTCTCTCCACTTTTTGGTTGTAAAACCGACTCTGACAACCTCTTAATGTGAACGTCTGTCTCCTCCCCGCAGGGAGCCAAGTCCATCTTTGAAATGCTCTTTTCCTGAGATTGGTGGCGTTAGTTAAACTTCTCCGTGTGTATTTTAAGAGCTAGAAACTGTACTTCATTTATAAAAATGTGTGCTGTAGAGCGTTGTGAGTTTATACATCTGAAATCTGAGCAGTCACGATTAAAAATTATGAAAGCTTTTGTATAAAATTCCAGAGTAGTCGCTGATTTATATACAAATCACCTGCTTGAATATTGAATTCATTCCACGTTTTTGGAAATGTTTTTAAATTTAAGCATGAGATGGAAACAAAAATGATGTAATGACTTCAGAGTAGAGCGCACCTACAAAAGTAATCAAGATACACGACTTAATATAGACATTGTTAAGTCCTTTCCCACCTCTGCAAGGATAGGAATGGTGCTTCTGTTCGCAAAATGAGCAGCATTTCATGTTAAAAAAATGCCCCCTTCTCCTCTGGAAGCTTTCTTTGACCAATTTATCTTCAGTGTAAACGCATAAATATTCATCGCATTATCACGTCATTATCTCTTGTAGAGAATTCGTCAAATTAGCTTTCACCCTTACGCTTTCCGCCCTCATCCTCCACCTGCTCCCTGCGCTTTCGCCACTCTTTCTATTTCTTCTCTATTTAACTTTACATTCTTCGATTTTTTTTTTCGTTTTACTTCAAGTTGAATTAATTGACCGGACCGTTTTAAGTTGTTTTCATGTACTTTTCCCTTCGCTGAAGACAATATCCCTTTTACGTCAACATGTAAAAAGAAATTATCAATGAAAAGCTGTGCTATACCGAGGTCACTGGGGTTCTCTAAAGAATTGGGTAGATCCTTTATTTCTGGTATGAACCCGAATGGTTTTTGGTTTGCGCTGTGTGAACAAAAGTATTCGCACACAGCTTCTTTGCAATTATCAAGTGAATAGTATCCAGAGGAGGAAAGACGATTAAATACAGCACCTATAACTGGCACTCCCTTGCTTTCAAAATAGGTCGCATTCAAGTTGAAAGAATCAACAGCGTCTCCCACTCCACTTTTGCCAACTAGCAAAACAGGTACAGGTCGCGACTTTTCACCGCAAGCTGCTGCAACATCGGCATTGGAAGTACCACAAATTGATCCCACACTTTTTCAAATATGCACTGATAAGAAGAATATTTGGTTCCGTAAAAATATAGATCTTTCCTCGATCTCACCTAGGATAACCAACACCATCAATTATGACGACATCTTTTTCCTTCGCCAGGTCCTCGACCTTTCTCCGAACATTATCCAACATTTCCTCCGTCGAGTCAGTCTTTCCATTTAAAAATTCTCTAGTAAAGCCTTTGTAGTAGACAATGGGACCAACAGGAACGCATGCTTGTATCCCCTTCGATTGACAATAAGATGTGACCAATTGGGGCGCCTCACACTGCGTAGCAGGTTTAATGTAAGCAATTCTTTCAGGACTGTACCCCAATTTCAGCAAGCTTCCCACAAGCCCCAAACACACCGAGCTCTTTCCCACTTGACTCCTATCACCTGCAACAAAAATACGTACACCAGCTTCAGGTATCTCATCATATTTCGAACTTTCTAATTTCATCTCTTGGCGAAGGAAATGATCATCCCTCCAATCAACTTTCACGTGAAAATAAGTACACTCTTTGACATCGACAATGCCAATCGCAGGCAATACATCGGGACATTTAAGAATTTTTATTGCATAATCAACCATCTTGTCGTCTTTATCTGGATCCAATTGTATACGAATTGTTGGCGTTGATTCCTCAATGTCTTCACTTGGGCGGAGTCTCGATAAGTCATTCATACTCCTCGAATTCCGCGTCCACGTAGCATCTAAGATTAAGCAACATGCTGGGACCTCGAGATCATGAACAGTTCTCAGTAGGTGGCCTATATCCGTGATGGTTGTTACGGTAGGTGTCATTGTAAATGGAAAAATGTGTATTGAATTTGTAGAGTCTTCTGCTTCACGCGAAGAGTTTTTCTCTCTCTCTTGTGTCACACTTTTCTATCTCGGCTTCCAGCGTCTCTCTGCGTTCCGCGTTCCTACGTTTTTTTTATGTCAACGAGGTTTCACCTTCTGCTCGTGCACACACACAAAATTTTGATTTTTTGCGCATCGTGCACACAAACTCTACGTGACGCGTCCAAGAGACAACCTTTTTACAGACTCTACTACAAATGTATATCTCACGATTCACGATAGAGGCGAGCTATCACTTTTAAAAAAAAAACATCCCACATGAAGATAAAATATCGCAAATACGAGGTACATATGATATATGATTGATTCGACGACTTTGCGAAGATAGTTTAATACCCCAAAAAATCATGCACTATTTGAACTAATGTTGTCGTAGGATTCTACGTAGACTTCTTCAGTGGTTATTATGGAGTATGGAGTATTTCGTTTCCTCCGTAATTACGATTATTTTTAATTCACGGAAACATCAAAAACGCTATGATAAGGAGTTTGGGGTACTTGAAATGGTGAAAAGTAAGCTTATAGAAGTGAAGTTACAAAATTTCGCTTAAAAGGGGCCCGGATAGCGCAAAATAATGGCCTTTTCGAGACTCCATATCTCACGATAGAGGCAAACTATCGCTTTTTCAAAACACCTAACATAAAGACAAAAGATAAATGATATGTATGACTCGTTGAATGACTTTACAAAGATAGTTTATCGCCACAAAAATTCATTCAGTATTTGACTCAATTCTCTCGTAGGATTCTACGTAGACCTTTGAAGTGGTTATTCCAGATTATCTCAACTTCTCTTCCATAAAATTCATTATAAATTTGCAGAGACATCAAAACTACTATGATAAGGAGTTTGAGGTACTTGAAATGGTGAAAAATAAGCTTTTAGAACTGAAGTTACAAAATTTCTGTGCTGGGGTGGGAAATAGTACCCCTCGCCAGGAAATGGTTAAATCTTGCTTGATTGTTCTTGTAAAAATGTACCGATCGCACTTCGCCTAAAGCCTATGAATGGCTTTAATTCTTCCTCGAGCGACGTTCCGGATTTCGAAGGGAGCTGGAGAGCAGTTTCAAAGAGATCATTCTCGAAATGAAAAGAAAAAGGTGAACTAGTGGTATTAATACATTATTCATTATTTCACAAGACATATACTCTAGCAAGAGTATAATACAACCTAGCATAACTTAATTTCAAAACTTGTTTCGTCAGTCAAGATTCCACGAGCTTTTCGTAAACAAGAACGCCTTATATTGAAAACATTTGTAGGCATGTAGAGCGACGCTACTGAAACTCTTGCCAGGTAATTTTTTGTCGACATGCTGGACATTCCAAATGTTTATCAGTCCACTGCAAGAGACAGGGTAGATGAAAATATGTCTTGTTCTCTCCACAACCACAAAGTGTTGGCATACGAGGATTATCTTTATCAAACCCTTCGAAACAAATAACGCACTCATCCTCATAATCAACTTTTGTGACGCACTTAAAATCATTTTCCTTACGTAGGGCTTCACTCATTGCCTTCTGCAACTTAGATCCGGGCATTACAAACTCGTCCAAGTTGATAGCAGGAATACTATCAGTTCCACCCCCACTAGTATATGAATTTGCAAGTCTCAAAGGACTTGCAGTATAATTTTCGTCATCGGTAACCGCTGCACTCGATAAAGGTTCATGAGTGGTTCTTTTCACTGAATCATTATTTGAAGACAGTTCTTTTGAGGATCCGAAATGGAAGAGACGTCTCCAAAATCCCAAAGTTTCCTGCGCTTCGCTTTCTCCGGCTACTGAACGTCCTACTAGCGTCGATGTATGCGAAGAACTATCATCATTACCAATGTCATTAACCAATCCCTGTACGGTGGTGGCGGTAGGTAAAGTTTCGGTCGTGCCATTCGTACCAGCCAAACTTGACGCTTCACAACGTGCTAAACTGTGATTAGCACTGACCTCCTGCATTTCTTCCCTCATAAGCAGTCCCCTCACTGGTTCTTGCTCATTCGCAATCGCGACTCTCTTCTGCAAACCTTCGAGAATTCTTTTTTCTTGAATGTCTTGTTCTTGTTCTTGTTCTTGCTGTTGTTGCTGTTGCTGTTGATCCACTTCACAAATCATTTCGCAAGCAGACGAGTCTTCATAATCTCCATCGTGGGGGGCATTACCACTATGATCTATACAATTCTTTAGGATGCAACTCAATAAGGACATGCCTTACTTTTGTTCTGTAATTTGATGATAGGTTCGCAGCAGCTCAGTTACGATTGTCTTCTTCTTCTCAGAAGGATATTCGGATTCTTTCTGTTTCTCTATCTACTCTACACTCTACATGTACATGTACCCTCTGAAATTCTGCATGAAACCGGTTGATGGCGGCAGCAGCTGGCGAGCGGGCAGGCGTACTACTGGTTGATAAAAGTTGATAAAAGTTGATAAATGTAGCGGATACTCGTACGACTTGGATATATCTGTTGAGGATTGAGGTATACTTTAATTGGTCCTGACCTCTTTTTTCTACCTTCCCGCTCGTAGCTGCTATGAGAAAGTTCTTTTTCTAAATGTACCATGATGTGTGTATCACCTCATTATCATGTCATAATCCAGTCCCGCGGATCCGGGACCTGTGGATAACCCTAACCTAACCCTAACGTGTGTGCAAGGCGAGCGTCCGCGTCCGACGTCCGACGTCCAACACGTGAAATACCAAAATACCAACACTAACATGTTCAATATACTTCATTGATAAAACATATATTAATACTACATGTCTCAATATATTCATAGTGTAAATATATATATATACATACCGGTATATATATATTGAAGGAAATATTCTAAGTACCGTAATGAAAATCATACCTTTTACATTTGTAGCAGCCTTCCTATCACCGCAATTTCTGATTAATTTTGTGTCAGTAAATTCCATGTCTCTTGCGACCCCATCCTCCTCCTCCTCCTCCTCGAGGGAAATGTCTCGTGTAGCAGCATTCCAAACTAGCAAACAAATCGGACAAACGTTGGATCCATGCGTTGTGCTTATGAAAGATATTATTGCGAAGCATGCAAAGAAATGGGAGGACAAAGGTGATGAAATATACTCGCTTGCCCAGGGAGTGGTTTATTGGGAACCGCCCAAGGAATCGATGGAATTTTGTACCCAAGCTCTGACGACGACCGATCAGCGAGATACTACCGTTAATGCGAACCCTATCGATGGTACCTCGAGCAGCTCAATGGATGTGCACTTATACGGTCCAGCTGCTGGTCTGCCACAGCTAGTTTCATCCCTTGAAGAAAAGCTTCGGATTGAAAATAATTTAGTGGACGTGGAGGTTATGATTACTGCTGGAGCGAACCAAGCATACATGAACTGTGTCTTGACGCTTATGGACAAGAACAGTAAAGCTGTGGTATTTGCACCATATTATTTTAATCATGTGATGGCGATTCAAATGCATTCCGGTGATGAATCTGTTTTGGTAGGTCAAAGTGTGTCGTTGAAGGATGAATATAACGGCATTTATGTGCCTGATTTGCTGTGGCTAGAAGATAAATTAGGCGAAGAGGAGAGTTCAATTCGGATGGTTACTCTTGTAAATCCTGGAAATCCAACAGGTGTATCGATTCCCTATTCTTTCATGGAAAAAATCTCAAATTTATGTCACCGTTACGGAGTTTGGCTTGTTGTTGATAACACTTACGAACATTTTGACCATGTTGGAAATAACAAAATAGGCGACGTCCCCTTTGCTTGTCTAGACAAAGAGCACGTTATAAATATATTTTCATTTTCGAAGAGTTTTAGTTTAGCTGGTTTTCGGATAGGATATTTGACAACTTCTAGGAAAGGACCAGGAAAACGCATGTACGAACAAATGATCAAGGTGAGCTCAAATACCTTCAAATTGGCCTATAATTGCAACTTTACTAATTCGATTTTAAAGGTTCAAGATACAATTCCAATTTGCGTGTCAAGAATGTCGCAACTAGCAGCTTTGGGAGCATTGAAGGCAGGGAGAGCGTGGGCGGATAAGAAGGTGGCCACATTAGAATTTGGCCGAAAGAGAATATTGGATTCTTTAAAACCACTCAGCAATGTTATGGGCGGCTCTGGCGCCATGTATGTCATGGGAAAATTGCCCGAGAACATTGATGATGTGGTAAGTCTGGCTAAAGATAAAGTGAGTATCTAAAGCACCTTTCTCATTATTTCTATATATGTCTTAAATGCAGGAATTCGCTGATGAGCTGGTAGAGCATTACGGAGTAGCTGTTATTCCTGGGACGTTTTGCGGCTATCCGGGTTGGATACGTGTATGTTATAGCAATCTTGAAAGTGAGAAATGTCACGAAGCGGCGATTAGGTTATCGGAGGGCATTCTTAATTTAATTTCAAGATAGTAGAGTTAGGTACCAAAAATATTCTTCCGTCCAAACACGCGTCAAATACAGGTTCACCAGACGATAAAATTAAGTAGAAACACAACGATACTGGGTTGAAATCGTTAATAATGGCCTACCGTTACTAAGCCTCCGCATGACAGAAACCAACAGAGAATCGCTCTTCACCTTAGCATTGTCCAACAGATCAGGACATGTTGGGAAGAGATGTTTTCGACTTGCATTGCAATATATTCTTAATCTCGGTGCATCTGAAAACTTGTCTCACCACGCGCAACTTTTTTGTATAACAACAAGTCGTATAAACACAAGCCTGTGCTACAAATTTTGTTACATACATAGGTCGTAGTGAGGGAAAGTTATCAATAGCATATTAAATAAAATAGCATTATAGCAGTTTAGCTCATCCATTGAATGGACAAAATTTAAAATCGTTTGATAATTTCTTCAAAGGCCTCTTATGTGTCGAGCTGCTTGCGACATCACCTACAAGAGTTCAAAAGTGAACCACAGGTAGACTTTAAGTATTCGTCATTATTAAATACTTCGATGTGCTCCTCTTTTTCTTGCTCAAAACACAAGTAATATTATGTGTACACAATATCACCCTCGCCAATATAAACATCGAATGGTTCACACCAAATAATTATCCTACGATAGTAGGTGAGATCGTTTACATTGAAATTAGCTGGCGCTCCTTGTTCATAGTTGCCACTTTTTGTATATAAGCCATCTTCAGTGCCTTCAATATTCAGAATAATTGTCCCTTCACCATCTATTTTCTTACCACTTTCTGATGGTGTAAGATATAACTTTACGCAAAACGATAAGTAACATTGTCATTTATTGTAGACTACGTTTTAGACGTTTGTAAACTCACCTTAGCTCCTGGTGCACTGGGAGGTTTAATGTCCAGAAATTCAATAGTTATTTTTGAGACTACTTGTCCAGTAAATATGTCCAAAGTATATCTTTGCCAAAAATTGATGGTTCCGCTAGTAGTGTAACTGCTCTCGGGTTCTGACGAAGCGAACAAAACAGGTGATGGAATACCATTAAAGTCGGTTGGACTAGGTGACGGGACAGAAGTTGGTGCTGGGCTGGGTTCAGCAGTGGGCTTAGATGTAGGCAACTGAGTTGGATTCATGGACCCCCTAATTGAAGGAGAAGCAGTAGGACTCGCTGTTGGGACTGGCGGCAGATCGGAGGGTGCCTTCGTTGGGTGAGGAGAAGGAACTAGCGAAGGTCCTATGGATATTGTCGGCAAAAGAGTTGGTAATAAAGATGATGTTCTCGTTGGTACCGCAGAAGGGGTTACAGTTGGGGATACAGATGGAAGCATGCTCGGCATTCCACTCGGTTGGATTTCCGACCCAACACAATCTAGTCCCACGAAGCATGAATATCCGAACAGAGATTCATCAACAGTTGATCCGAAAGCGATCCCTTTCATCGAACTGCTTGCAACTGGAAAAGAATAGTTTCCGGAAGCACCATTTTCTAGATGAAATCGATTCACCTCACCACTATTCACCATCTCCCCGATTTCATTGTAAGAAGTCAGTATAGTTATCTCAGATTCAGATATATAAATCAAGTCAAGGTCGTTCGCTTCTCTACTTGTAAGGTGCCTTTCCTTCCTCTTCCGGAGACGTTTGACTTCATCAGATAAAAATATAACGTCAGTAAAGTATTCTTCAGTGTCGGTATCATACCTCGTTCTAGATGACAGTGTAACGGTAACATTGACACCATCAACGATATCCACTTCTCTTTGATATGTCAAGATAGTTGGGAACGAATAATTCTGCGTAGACTCAATTATGGGCTGATTTTCATAATAAAAGTATTCGTAGTATACTGCAACCCCAGTAGAAACGGCTGCGATTGCAAATAGGATCACACCTGCTGCAATTTTCTTTCCTTTGCTCCAATCGGAAAAGAATAGTTTCATGTTTACAATTTTATTCCAAAAAGATAAGAGCTATTAGAGCTATGCCTGTGCAATATTTTGTGAGTTGACCAAGCATCTAGTGTGTTTTAGGATTTTAGTAAAAGTGGGACTGATTGGTTTGATGTTTCCGTAAGAAATTCCAGACAAAAAATAAGGACGATTGGTTTGATGTTTCCGTAAGAAATTCCAGACAAAAAATAAGGACTGATTGGTTTGATGTTTCCGTGAGAAATTCCAGACAAAAAATAAGAACAAATAGGGGTCGCCAATTAAAAAACACCAACCAATCAGAATTCTTTATTTCATATTTGGCTTTTCCAATTTCCAACACAACTTACAACTCAACCATGCCCAGATCCCTCCACAGAAAAGCAGTCGTGAAGCGGTTAGAGGATATCGTTAGAACGAGAGAAAAGATATACCAAATCGAGAAATTTGGCTTTTGGAGGAGATAACGGTGATCGTGACAGTGATAGCATCATTAATTACACGCTTTAGAAGAGAGCGCAATAAATGATCTTTATAAAAATGCTCTGTAAGAAGTAAATTCGAATCGGTACTGTTTCAGACGTGGGAATTATCACAATAGACTCGGTTGGAAAACATCTTGACTTTCAAGGTGAGTTTTTCTTTTTCTGTTCGTAGGTAGCACATCTTAGTGCGAAAGATAACAACATTCTCTCAGCTTTGTTGAGAAGATCTGTGACGATCTACACTTTTCCGAAAATATCTATTTAAGAAGAAACTATTTGACAAGTTGGATTCAAAAAAATTGGAGTTTTACGAGATCCAAATCTAAAAACAACACCGTAAAAGGAAGGGAAAATAAGAATTGGGATTTGGAAAACGAAATCCAAATAAAAAAGCTTCAAGGATTCCTGCAAGTGATGTGTCGAATCGATTTCGTTGCGAAAGAGATGCAGATATTAGACTTCTGAAGAGAGTTGATTAAACAAAGACTTTAAATAAAAAGCATGATTTAAAGATTAGAGCAGAAGTTTCAAACTACAATTATTTAGCTGGATGTCCGAAACTCGTCTGGAACCGTCGTTCACGAAGAGTGAAATCCGAACGCAGAGCGGCGCCAAAAAGTGTAATTCTTGGCAAATAATGAAACCGGCAGAATTCGGACTTCTTAAAGGAAATAAGGCTAGTCAGAAGCTTCCAATAACAAGCAAGAATAGAAGATCAGAGCAGTTCGAATTTTAATAATTCAGATACATGACCGAAACTCGCATGGAACCTCATCGACAAAGAGTTGACTTCGAACTTGCATGTAGAGCGACACCAAGTAGTGCAATGCTCAAAATTTGTTTCATAGAGTAAAGTTGTTGACTAAATACCGGTATCAATGAATATTTTACTTCAAAAGTATAAAATAAAAAGAAAAACTATCGTACATGTGTTTCAATGGCGCATCATATCCGAACTTGACCCGAATGTATCATCCTTGATCCGAACTCTTAAACCTCTTGAACAAAACAGTTCCACGTGTCGTCCTCCCAACACGCACTTCAGTGCACCGTTTGTTCTCTACCTTCCAGTTCCAGTAGCTCTACTCTATTCTATGTTATGTTCTATGTTTCCACTTCCATTCACCATACAAACACGAGTACACTCGTACGTATCAAACACGTTTGAAAACATAAAACCTATTCACCAACCTTGTATACAATATTACAAACACTCGATTGGATTGTTTGAAAAATGTGTAGAGATTCCTTGAGCAATAAGAAAACTGTCAAAAGCAATAATTTGAACGACAACGCAAGCCAAAGAGATCAATCGAACATTCATGATTTGAACAAAGAAACAAAACATGACGATTCCACAGAACGCAAACCTCCATCGAAAAAGAAAAGAAGAGGTCAACGAGATCGCACATTTGATCAACCCAGTGGACCGAAATATAAAAAAATTGAGGCTGATGATAACATTACATCAGCCTTATTCAGCGTCGGTGTTATACTTGTGATCGGCTGTGCGTATGCCGCAATTAAGGGCTGGCGAGGTCGTATAAGTGTGGCGGGAATTGACTTGGGTACGACGAATAGTGTGATTTGCATTCAGGCGTTAAGCAGATCTGTGGGGGAGATAGATTGTATATCAGATCCTTATTCAGGAAGTGCGCTAGTTCCATCCGTTGTTTCTTTCGAAGAATTCAACACTAATGATTTAAATGAGCTGAAGCCTATCGTAGGCCGTGCTGCATCTGAGCGTATGAATGCCCACGCTCGTAGCACTGTATCACTTGCAAAAAGGTTCTTGGGGCGTTCATTTGGTGATGAAGTAGTTCGAGATCAGGCACTGGAGGTTGAATTTGAAGTTGTTGAGGATACGGAAGGAATCTCTTTGGTCGAAGAATTCGCCGAGAAGGGTGGGATAGCTTTTCGAATCCAACCACCGCACTCCGACGTTGAACCAAAGCTATTTTCACCTGAGATGATTGGATCATTTGTTGTGAAGCATCTTATTAGTTTGACAAATAATTTTCTTGGTTACGAAAATATAAAAAGTGCCGTGATCGCTGTTCCGGCAAAGTTTACTATGCTTCAACGTCAAGCAACGGCACAGGCTTTCAAATTGGCCGGAATAAAGGTCGCTCGAGTGCTGGAGGAACCAGTAGCAGCAGCACTAGCATATGGGTTGCATAGAAAACCTGATGTCGATCATATTCTAGTCTATGACTTCGGAGGTGGTACACTTGACGTTTCGATATTGATGGTTTCTGAGGGCTTCGTCGATGTCATGGCAAGTGAAGGCGATGATACGCTTGGTGGTGCAGATTTTGACGCAGCAATTGCTCATAGTCTAATGGAAAAGTCAGAATATGCCAAAATACTTGAGATGTTAGCTAAAGCGGAAGCGTATATTTCATCAAGAATCTCAGAGAATATTGCAGACGTTGAAGAGTTCCTCGTGGAAAATTGTCCAAAAATTGAAGATTTGCCACTTTGCTCTAGTTCATCATTTCATACTATAGGTGAAAAGATGAAGATTCAACTTTCATCATCAAATGTTGCAAACGAAGGTTGTATGGGATTGAAAAACGTTGACATCTCACAAATAGGCGGTGTTGACGAGCTTTGTCAGTCTTTATCACCTATTCACCTCTCATTCACATTTGATGATTTCCTCAAATCGTCAGCGCGCTTGTTTGAGCGGTCTCGCATACCAATAAGAAATGTTCTTTCCAGTATGGATTTAAATCCCGGCGACATCGATGAAGTTGTTATGGTGGGGGGCACTTCACGTATGCCTGTTGTTCGTGAATTAGTAAAAGACGAATTACAAGTACAAAATCTCAATACAAGTATCGATCCTGATATAACAGTTGCATACGGATGTGCTTCTGTTATTGACTAAAGTAATCTCAAGCTATTTCTCCAAAAACACAATTTGGTAGCAAAAAACACATTACTTCAAGTATCAACCTTGATATTTATTTTGATACATTAATGTTACATTACGTTAGTCCCCTTCTCCATGTAATGAAAAGTATACATCATACCATTAGAATGTTTCCGAACTATTTTCAAGAGTTTTAAGCAAGTAGAGAATGGGAGCTACAAATAATATACGAGAAGCGTCCAGAGGAAAAGGAACGAAATACATGTAGTCATATACATATGGACAAACTCTACGATTGCATTTACTGAAAAAGCAAACGCGACGTCCTAGGCTCGCACCAACTTCGATGCCTTAGTACGATTACCGGTTGACGTCAAATCTTGACATCTTTTGCTTTCCAACAGCATCTTTCTCATTGATTGAGGCCATCCCTTTATCTGTATCATACCGATTTAAAGATATGAAAATTGCATCGTGAAAAAACGAGCAACACGAGTCACCACTACCAAAGAAGACTTCAAAAACTACTTTGGCATGCACTTTGGTACGAGCGCAGTTTTTCAACTATTTCATTCGCGGATATTCTTTGAGTAACTTCTTGTTCTTGGCTCAACACGAATACTTCTACCAGTGCTTGTATGCACGGATTGCGAGACGTCGTAATTTCTTCTGGCAACTTTGCTCGTTCACCTCTGATGACTCGCTTATGTACTCGAATATTGTTCTCGTTTTGAAATGGCCATTGACCAGTCAATATTGTATAAACCATGTTTCCGAAAGCATAAATATCCACCTTTTCATTCAAAGTTTTGCCAGCAAATTCTTCAGGCGAGCGGAAAGTTCCGCTTGATTTAGGGACAACATTTTTAACCATACATGGTTTATTCGTTATGGAATGTTTTTGGATAAATTGTGCTTTATTAAAATCATTCAGCTTGTATACTCCATCGATAAGGACAAATTGACTGGGCTTAATGTCGTTGTGAACGATCGAGGGATACTCCATATCCATACCATGAAAATCTGCTAAAGCACGAGCAGCTTGAGTAACTACATTGAAATTATCGATCGCGGTTCTATTTTCAATTCGTCTGTAACTATTAAGCGATCCTTGCGCACTAAATTCGAATACACCACTGTTTCCACAAAAAGAATATATATCTACGACGAAAGCGCTTTTTGTGAGACGTTCCATCGCTAGCGCGTCAATATTGTGTCGTCCTATATGTCTTGGGAAATGATTTGCATTACTCAACCGCTCATACCTGTAATTTAAGGTGAGTAAAAATTGAGGATATTTTGCGTTGAAAACACCAATCGATAGTTGAAAGGCGAACCAAAATTACCTCAACGTCTTAAGCGCAAATATTTCATCGTAGAAATTGCTCTCGGCACCCCATACTGATCGATATGAACCTTCACCAATTATGGAGCCACTTTTACTATCAGAAAGATCGCACTCATGCAGAATATTGCAAGTCGGAAAGCTCTTCGTTTGCCATTCATTACTGAGCGTACATGGATCAGATTTCTTTGATGAATAATCGCTCCTTTCAATTGTTGACGCACTTACGTAACTCACGTTGCTAATCAAAATTGTTCTAGGAGAAACCGATAGCTTTTCAATTCTTTTAATACTACTTACGTCGCCTTGTCTATATTTATCTGTGATGCGTACGTACATTGGCTTGATCAATTGTGAGGATGTTTTCTGTTGTTGTAGCCGGTCGGATGGATGTGCAAAAGTATAACTCTCTTGCTCGCGATGAGTATTGGACTTTGCAACATACGATAAATGGTAATGTGCCAAACTGAAAGTGAAGAACATAATGATGCCAAACACGAAATGATGAATCGACTTCAATGATATTCGATGCTGATAATACCTGAGATGTTTCGATCGATGTAGTTTATTCAACGTACGTGGTCTCTTCGTCATCGTTGTCACGATCATCGTTTCGATCTCAAAAGTAACAAGAATGGCACAACTAAGCGGAGATGGATATAGTTTTCGACAATGTGTTCTAGTTCTGAGGCCGTTGGACCATGATGCTCAACCTCTTCACCATGACTTCTTCTTGTGTATTTTGGAATGTCATGAAATGCATTCTGAATTCTGACAGATGACCGTTAGCGACACGTACATGTAGCACGCACATACACATGCGCACACACATCACACATGTTATTTGTATGTATTTCCAACTTTCAACAGCAGCTCAACATCCGTTCCTCGAGGAATTGGCTGTGCTATAAAAGTAGTTGATCGGAGTGTACTTGCAGTTGATATATAGGATTCTAATTGAATAGAAAGAAATTAGGGAGCTTCTTACAAGTTTCACATTTCACACAAACTTAAATACAGATGCATCAACCGTCGAAAAGAAGATATGTTTCTCTCTTGCCTTTGTAAGTACATGTTGCGAATTTCTCAAAGCAACGATATTTTAGTCGTCTTACATTTCATTGTTAATCTACTTACACATCTGAGCCAAAGTTCAAAAGAAGACTTGCCCAGTGACTAAAATATCAAAAACCTTACTTATGAGATAAACAAGGTTTTGGGAACAAAAATGTTGAATCATGAATGCTAACATCTTGACACTTTCCAACTCAAAAGGTTCAAAAAGTATTCATCCTTTCACTGACCCGTCAATTTCGAATTACTTCAGGTTAGCATGCTCCAATAAAGAATATTCAAACCCATATAAAACTCCATAAATAATGCCCTAGAGAATATTCTTTAAGGTAATTCTTCACTCGGAAACTCGAAAATAAACAGGTCGTTCTCGCTCCGCGCAACAAAGAACTTGACCAAAAGCCAGCGGACAAACAAGTATCTTAGATAGGCACTCGAATGGACAGCAGATCACCAACTCAACACAAGCACCAACGCTTTCCAGACACGATGGACTACTACTCGAAGATGATTGCCCTTCACTTTCATCCTCGGTATAAATTCGATCGTCAGCGGGAATATAAGTAGCTTCAGTTGCCGAAGATTTAATCAAAGGCTCTTCGACACTTTTGTTATCTTTATCCATAGCTTTCAACCTCCACAAGAAGATCTGCTTCGATCTTTGAAATATTAATGCACAAATGTCAAGGTCTACTACATTCCAACGTTGTGTTCCAACCATTATTGTCGTAATCTCATCTCTCACGTCGTCTTGGTCGTGCGCCGCCCCTACTTCGCACATGAAAATGTTAGATACCTTCGAAGTCGAAGTATTGTACATCTGTACGTAAATATCTTTTAAAGCTCGGACGTTACGAACTTTTACATCGATGCATCTACATGAATATGAATACATTCTCGCTATTTCGACAAACCTCTTCCGAAACAAATATACCTTTGGTACTATTAGA
>Ga0115008_10001111_pt1 | contig 21446 bp, 13 predicted proteins | sample FraStrMetagenome_FD_87164 | JGI IMG/M metagenome (GOLD analysis project Ga0115008, IMG submission 87164) | Marine eukaryotic phytoplankton communities from Arctic Ocean - Fram Strait ARC3M Metagenome | ecosystem: Environmental > Aquatic > Marine > Oceanic | place: Fram Strait | collected...
ATAATAATAATGAGAATGATGCAAATATCAATGCAATTGAGGCAATCTCTGATGACATGAAGTCAATTCACTCAGCTGTCATCTCAGCCATCAAAAATTCTTCATCAGCTTCTTCTACTAACTTACCTCCAACTCAGAATGATTCAATTGTGACCTTTGACGACAACGCTAGCGCAACATCTGGGAGGATTGGAGATTACTTGGCTAACAAACGTGCAAGAAAGAATGTTAAAGCACTTACCATTCTAAACTATACAATTACGCCATCAAATGTTGCCGCTCCGTTAGCATCCATCTCAACTGTGAAACTGTCGATGAAAGAAAGAAAGATTGGATGTAAGCTAGGGTTAGATTCGCACGCTGATATCTCATGTGTCGGCAAACATGCGCGAATACTAGAATATATCGAAGGACAATCATTCACTGTAAAACCTTTCAATGATGCTTACTCACCTATGAAAAATGTGAGGATGGTAAATGCAGCACTTGCGTTAGATACAGATGATGGAATGACTGTCATTTTACATATCAACCAATGTCTGGACTTTAGCGATACTATGACAGATAGCATCCTATGTACCAATCAAGCAAGAATGAATAAAGTTGTTGTGGATGACGTACCTCTATCCGTTCACCCAACTGGAAATGGGACCCACTCTGTATTCTTTCCAAAGGATAATATTTGCTTGCCGTTACTCGTCCTGAATGGACCTGTTTCATATTTACAAACAAGGTGCCCCACTGACTGGGACTTGGATCACTCTGTGTACCTTCACCTGACAGATGGAGAAGGACCTTGGGATCCAGAACTTCTAAAAGGTGACCGTATTTCCGCACTATCATACATGTCCGACAACCTGTATTCAGCAGATATGAGGGATACATTTACAGTTAGTAATATGGATTCTGTTAGTGTTAATGGCATCAAAAATTTAGGCTCCAGAAAGACTTTGTCACCAGAACACCTGTCTCGTATATGGAATATCACCCTAAAGGATGCCAAGCGCACGATTAGGGCCACGACTCAACATGCAATACGAACAAATGAGGGAATTAAGTCAAAGCGTCTCAGAACAATGCCTCGTCAACAATTGTATAAGCAAATCTCCAACACTTGCACAGGAAAATTTGCATCAGACACGTTTTTGAGTAACGTAACGTCCCTCCGGGGAAACAAATGTGTGCAACTGTTCACCAACAGAGCCAACTTTAGTAAGAGCTATCCAATGCCGGCGCGATCAAGCGCACCTAAAGCACTGGATAGATTCCTGCATGAAATTGGAGTTCCTCCTGAGTTACTTACCGATAATGCTCCCGAGCTTGTCGAAGGAGAATGGGCAAAATTGTGCAGAAGGCACAACATTAAGCAGAAGTTCACTGAGCCATACTCACCATGGCAAAATCCAGCCGAGTTAGAGGGAGGTATAATCAAACGTAAAATACGTAGATTGATGAAACTTACATTAACTCCGATACGGTTGTGGGATTATGCCTGGGATTATGTGTCTTCGATCCGGGCCCTAACGGATATGCGTCACCCCATTCGAAAAGGTATGTGGCTATACCCCGAATGTGACGGAATATATTCTCTTCTCGTTGTATGAATGGGTGTGGTATTATTCGCCTGTTTCCACCCTAAGGATGGACATAGGAAGATGGTTAGGCCCGGTCGCTAAATTAGGGCAAGGAATGGCCTCATATGTCTTAACAGAGGAGGGTACGGTAGTTGTTCGATCTACAGTATCGTCTATAACAATAGATGAAAGGAATTCTGAAAGTATTAAAAAGCAAATGCAATCATTCGAAACCAAGGTAAATGACGTAATTAGTAATTATTCTACCTTTACTGTTAACAGTGTTACTGGTGAAATGGTAGGTAATGATATATACGAGAATATCTTTGAAATGAAAGAATATGAAGGTGAAATTAATTTCAAAGCCTATGGGGAATATGAATATGACAAAAAAGGTGATTACGTCATTGTGCCAGAAGCAGACGAATTATATGAAGCTGGAAATAATGATGATTATATTAATTCTAGATCAAAAAGATTAATTGGTACAAAGATAACATTGCCACATGATGGGGAATTAAAAACGGGAAATATTGAGAATAAAGGATCAACTGAAAACTCTTTTGAGGTATCCTTTCAAGATGGGTCATATGCCGAATATTCTGCAAACGTTTTAACGGAAAATATTGCAGAATTGCTTGACTCGTTAACATATTTCTCCCAAATAATTGGTATTATAGGGCATAGAAAAGATGAGAATATCGCAATAAAGAAAGAAAATGCATGAATTACTCACAAAGGAGCCCGTAATCGAGTCGTCACAACTAAGGGATGGACCATTGAAATGGAATTTCTAGATGGATCCACTAAATGGTCCCCCATGATCCAAATTAAGGACTTGTTGGCGATAAAACTAGCAGATTATGCTGTGTCTAGAAACATCCACGAGGAACCTGCATTTGCATGGTGTGTACTCAATGTGATGAAAAAGAAAACGAAAATAATTAGTATGATTCGCACACCCAAGAAAATTTTGAAATATGGGATAAAAGTACCTGGTAGTGTCGATCAGGCATATGAATTTGATCGAGAAAATAATAATGATCTTTGGGATAAAGCAATTCAAAAGGAATTAAAGAATGTAAAAATTGCATTTCGCTTGTTAGAAGATGATGAACACTTACCTGTTGAGTCGAATTTGATTCCTTATCACATCATTTTTGATGTGAAATCCGATATAACTAGAAAAGCTAGATTAGTTGCGGGGGGTCATCGCAATGATGTCCCGGCACACACAACATACTCGTCCGTAGCAGGAAGAGATAGTGTTCGGTTAGGATTTTTCCTTGCAGGTTTAAATAACTTAAAGATAATGGCATGCGATATTGGAAATGCTTACCTCAATGCTCCCAACAGAGAGAGAGTTCATGTCAAAGTTGGCAAAGAACTATTCGGAGCGAAAAATGAAGGGGAAAATGCAGTGATCGAGCGAGCATTGTATGGCTTAAAGTCATCATCTGCTGCTTGGCGAAGTCACTTTGCAGATACAATTATGAAAATCCTAGGGTACTCACCAACTTATTACTAAACTTTATAGAACAGTAACAATAGATAGATTATAAGAATGTTAATGTATAGGTTAGATAAAAGATAAATTAATTGTTATTATTAGTCTATTGACATAAAATAATGAAAGGAAAAATGAAAAAGGCAACGATTGACTTACCCTCCTCCACTGTTGATGGCGATGGAGTGAGGAGTATCCGCAAGAAATCTGCTTCAACTAAAACAAAAGAGATATCTATGACTACTAGGAGCAAAGGAAAAAAGACTAAGAGCAAGCGAAAGAAAAAGGAAGCTGTTGTAACCCCACCAACTTCAAACAAAAGTTCCAAACAGACACAAGCAAAAGACCTGCCAAATGAAACTTCTATTCTTGTTGTTACGGAAGAGAATAAAGACAGAGAGACTAGTGAAAAAGGAAAGAAGAAGGTAGTGTCATATATGACCAAGATCTTGAATGAAATTCTGGAGAGCGCAAAGGATACACACAAAGCAATTCTCCGTGCGAAGGACTCCAAGGTAACGCTGGATTTAGCAAACGAACTAGTCAATGCAGAAGAAGAAAAGAATGAGAAAGAGAGTGAAGGGGAAAAGAAGAAAGCGAATGATGATGAAGAAGAAGCAGATAATTATTTGGCGGAGGACGAACTTGTATGCGCCAACGATAAAAATATTGAAGACAAAGAGGTATTAAAGGAGCACCCTGAACTAGAAAAACTTCTGATGAGCGTTGAAGATATGCTGGTAGATTACCGCAACTCTGACAAGAAATCCATGGAAAGTGATAATATTGCATTTCAAAAAGCTGCATCAGAAATGGTACTAGACAAAATGTTTGGAAACAAGAAGACGTCATACATGTACCAGAGGTATCAACAGATTTGGGTTAGGTTCTCTTTAAAGAAAAAAATTCAGAAAAATGCAAACAAAGACTTACTGGATCAGTACCTAACTGAATTCTTTGTGGCGCAAGGAAGGTCTTATTCTCCCTCAACTCTGTATGTCATGTTTTCTTGTATCGACCACTACTTCATCACCAACTTTGGTTTCAAGTTGAACAGCACGTTGAGGCTCCAGAGGTTCCTCAAAGTTAACACGAGTACCTACGTGTGCAAAAAAAGTAAAGTATTCACCTCCGAACAGATCGATACTATTCTGAAGGTATGTGCTGAATCTACAGACAAAAGAGAGCAACTTGCAGGAGTTGGTATTGCTTTAATGTACTATGGGCTCCTGAGAGTATGCGATAGTACAAAAATTCAAAAGGCAGATGTTAGTCATCAAGACAATGGAAGAATTGTGATTACATTTGAACATGCACGCAAACCCAAAAACCCTGGATTTACTTACCATGTTCCAAGTTTATATGATAAGTTATTCAAGAGTTACGAGGCAGACCTTCATGTACATCTATCACCAGAAGAGCAATACCTTTGCTATTGGGTGAAAAACAGATGGAGAAAGGACAAAAGTGGTTAGTAGTTACATGAGTAAATCATTTGTGAAAATTGCATGTGATATACTTGGTTTGGACCATGCTGGATACACCACACACTGCTTTTGCCGTAGTGCCGCAACCAATCTAGCAGATGCCGGAGTGTCATTTGTGAATTTGAAAAGGCACGGGCAGTGGAAGTCTGATTCAGTAGCAGAATCTTACATCGCTAATTCCCAGGTACTTAGAGACGAGAGAGAAGTGTGCTTTTTGCCAGAAAACCTCAGGTTGCCATACAAAAGGGTAGGTTTCACCCAAGAACTGGACTTGGAATCACTAAGGGCACCATTCAGCCAATTTGGAGATGGAAACAACAACATCTTTGAGCTACTAACACCTCCAGATTCCACCCAGGCAAGTTTTGCACCAAAAGACCCACCACAACTAGCCAAAAAATTAAAGGAGTAACCTATGACAATAGGAAAGACAAAGATTTGTTTTTTTCCAGAATGAGCCCATCATTAATCTTCTTAAGGACAAGAAAAAGAAATCTAATCTCGACTGCAAAGAAAAGAATAAGAAAGAAAGAATCGAATTCAAATGCACCACTCCTAATCAAAAAGGAAATGGAGAAGTAGAGTACTTGAAAACTGTTAGCCCAGAAAAGCTCCAACTTGAGGACAAAGTAGATGAGGAAGAAAAGGACCTCATCAAGGTAGAATGTGTTGTATCAGGCAATCAAGCCTTCGTAGCAACCACAGTTCCCAGCCTCGAACTCGTTGAGACCACCAAGTCCATTTCTAATCTTGAAGAGATGATGGTCAAAAAACTCGGTGTGATGTCGAAAGATGAAAAGAAACCACTAGTCTTCAACAACTGCACCTTCAACTTCTAAGGATATAACTCAGAAAAACAGTAGGAAAAATAAGGTAAGTGAAAATTGTTGTAAAAAAACAACGATAGAACGCATGAAAATGAAACTCACCATTGTCTTTTCGTTTTTTCCCAAAAAATTGACCATTCAAAGCAAGCCAGTCCACGAATTATAAGCAAAATGAAAAATGTAGGATCTTATATTTAAACATTTATTACTTACGTAGAAAAAATAATTAGTTAGTATAAACATACTTTATATGAAAAAACTATATACGTAGAATAAGAAAATAGTTACGTACTAAAAAATCTTCAATAACACATGTATAGAGCGTTGACATAAATCAATCAATAAAATTATCTCAAGTTGGCTGTATGAAAACAATAAATTTAGAAAACAAAGTATAAATTATAATCCTCTGTTTTTCACCTCAACAAAAAAAACAGAGGATAATAACTATAATAACGAAATTAGATCGCTAATTAACTAAATAAATTATAGATGTCTTCTCATGTGTAAATAAATAAGTGCGTACAATATGAATATGAGTGCAACCTAATTACATTTTTTACATAGAATATCTATTTTGCACATGCCATGTTTCGATGTCATGAACACAGCATTTATCTTTTTTGCTAACCATGATATTAACCTAATTACATTTTTTACATAGAATAGCTAATTTGCACATGCCATGTTTCGATGTGATGAACACAGCATTTATCTTTTTTGCTAACCATGATATTCAACCATGATATTCAAGCATTCTTTCGTCTGTATCTTTTTACACAGCATTAATTTTTTTGCCGAACCATAATATTCTACCATTCTTTCGTCTACCACCTTACTCATATTGCTCATCGTGCGCGATACAATCTGCGCGTAAACATAACATTATGTCAACAACTAACATTCCAGCTGGAGGTTAAAACACACTGGCGCAGATTTTATAACCAACTCCTGTTTGATCATATATATTACGCGTAAAATAATAGCACACATAACATAACTATCATCCTAAAAATGCCACGACTGGAGTTAAGGATTCTACGCAAGTCTAGTATGATTGCTACAATCAATCATAAAGACGAAAACTCCTCTAGAAGTTTGAAGATTCTTCAGAAGCAATTATTAAGATGCGAAACAGCAGTAATGTTGAAATGATAGAAGTTTTTCCAGATCAGAGTCATCTTTTCGAAGCAAACGATAGGTGAGACGACAACATTAATAACAACATATTTGTTATCTTCCTAGTTTTTGAGCGCTTTTTCATTCAATCACTCTATGATTTCGTGCAATCGGCCATACTGTAAATTTCTGTTCATTTTCTCACAAGTGGCCTCTTATAATTCATGTGCTCAAAACGAAGCACCATCCACACTGATGGTGATGACAGAAAAGAGTTGCAAAAAATGCTATTCTCTAATAGTAAACTGGAACTCGAAGAACAAAATGAAGCCACAAGTTCTTCCATAATGACCAAATTACAAATTCTGGATCATAACTTCGTATCAGATGTTACCCCAGAATTTTACCCTGGTGTTCAACTTTTCGAATCTACCTATATAATAAAGTTGATGAAGTTTTTAGTGTCAACAATTTTATTTATTGTGACTACGCATAAACTTGTTCGAATAACGGTAAGCTCGATTTCCTACTCTATTTGGCTTGAAGTCATCACGTTTATTGACCTTTCCACTTTTGAATTCAATTCGAATATTTTTAGGGTTGGGACTATGATCCAAATTTTGGAATAACAGATTTCTTCACATACGATTTGCAGCATGTCTGTCTTGATTCTATATCCTTCTTTTTTGTTGGCAGACTTTTTAAGCGAAGAGGCGCAGATCGATTTTTATCTTTTCTAATACCTCTTATATTTGGTTGTATAGTACCATCATGGGAAGGAGAATGGAAGTTTTTGCAAAATTCAGTTAGCTTATATGCAATTGTCTGTACTTGGCCATTGAAATTGTATTTATTTACAATTTTTGTGACAATCTTGGTATTCATGCTAGCATACTTTCATATTCGACAAGCCTTACGAGATCGAATATTTGTATCTCGTTTAGTAGAATTTGGATTATGCATGTCTCTTTTTCTCCTTCCTTATGCTTCTAATCCAAATTTTCATCTTCATCACTGGTACGCAAGTTGGCTTTTTGGGATGCATTCTAATGTGGGCACATGGTGGTCAGATGTAGTCTTAGCATTTTCTTGGGGTACATATATCAATGGCATCGCAGTATATGGAAGAGATCCCGTTTTATCATGTGCGTATTCGTATTATTTATCCACTGATAATAGATGTTATTATATGGAGTGCTATCATGAGGACGATGATGATGGTGGTGGTGGTGGGGGGTACAAACCATTTATTCCTCCTAATTGGCGTAACTGCAATGCTACTTAATATGTGCTAAATTTGTTCATAATGTTGAAATAATATTCCGATTTAATTTTCAATATCCCCAAGATAAAAATGAAGGAAAAGGTTATTTCTGATAGCTGTATTCTTTTCTTCTGTTTACATATAATTCAAAGTGTGTTCCTATTCAATATTTCCATATGAGAAATGAGACATAAAAGAAAATTTTTTTCACCTTCGTTTCTTTTGAACATGAAATTGAAAAAAAGTGAACTTTAGTCAAAAATGCACTTACGTAAGCTTTATACTTGATGTTAAATACTGACGCAACTCAACTTCTCTCGATTAAACTCTTTTACACCACAATTCCATCATATTGTGCACTCCATCTGGAAACGACATCGCTTCCCTGGTATGGGTTTCATTATGAAGAGTCTGAACTCGACAAGCAAAATTAACATGGCTTACACATCTAAATTCACCCTTCTTGCATGTTCTATGTTTTTATTCATCAAGCGAGGAATGGCATTTTCACACACTTCATTCAAAAATGAACCTTCACAGCCATTCACATTCTCTAAACCCATGTCAAGATCCTATCAACAATCTCTTTCCACCTTCAAATTTCAAGGGGAAAAACACTCGAACCGCGATGACACAATATTTTCCGAGAGATTCCAAGCTAAACTTAAATCAAACCAAGATATGGGTCGCAGATCAATACTATCAGCGGTTATTGCACCCGTAGCAGGTTTATCTTTGACATGGGCTGCCAATCCATTGGAATCTTTTGCCGAGCCAATATCAAGCCCCATTGAACTTGACACCGCACTAACAAGCGAAATTGGCCTATTGGAAAGTCGCATAACTGAAAATCTCATGAGTTCTCCAACCTATGGTCTGGAAGGGTCTGATATATTTTATCCTTCGTAAGTGATGTGTTATTTTGAAGTTTTCTTTGGTTTATATATATTGGAGTATGAAAGAATCGGAAGGATCTCTTTTTTGAATTTGTACAGAATAATATTCATTTTTATCTGTGGTTGAAATCTTTGTTTCATCACCTGTGAAATTAAATCATCATTTTTTCTATTATTTCAGATACTTCGCCGGAGTATGGAATGTGTCATCTGTCGCAACTGAAGTATATGCCCCTTGTGGTGTAGCATTATTTGGGGGGAATACCACATATCAAGCAGCCAAAAAAGAAATTGGGATAGAAAATGCCCTCAAATACCGATCAAGATTTCTTGCAGATCAGTCTTCAGCTAAAAGCATTGCCATTGCAGATCGAGAATTCAATGTTCGTGAAATAGCAAAAGTTGCTATGGGCAAAAACTCAGTGCAGGATGTGTCTAAGGCCACACCTAACAAATTTTCGTGCTTACTATCGCCTGCAGGAAGTGGAGGAAAATTGTTTAATGTAAACATGATATCAGTAGCTAGACGACAAGAAAACAAATCTAAATCTGACTTTGATTGTAGCGAGGTTATACGACAGATCATATCGCCTTATAATAGTAATGGGGCAGGAACTAGCATCCCAAGCGCCAATCCTGGGTCAACATCAATTTTAAAAGAAATAGAAACTATTTCGTCATATCAGATTGGGGAAATAAATCCAAGTACAGGGAAGGTTACAGAAATTAAATGCGTGCAGCGATCAGCATCGTTTCTTGTTCCCAGTCAAACGGATCCAATGGCATACAAAATGTGGCAAGCTGCAAGAGGACGACCTGTAGATGTCCGATTTTACGAGGTAACGTACACCAAAATTTAGGAAACAATGAGATATAAAGTTGATGAAATGAATGCATAGATTAATTTATAAGGTGAACTGGTTCATGCATGCAAATATTGAGAAATGAATAATAGATATTTCCAGTCTAATACCAATTTTCAAGTCAATAACTGAAAGCTTCAATGGAATGAATTTGAGATCATCCAACATATTTTCTCAATGCAAATAGAAAAATACTTTTGTGCTAGAATTGTCAATTTTATCCATTGAAATTTACCGTTAAAAATGAGAACTGTAAAAAAAAATCTCGTTCCCCCGTTGAAAACTTAAATATAGAAGAGGGTATAAAAGATGTTTCATATTGGATTGTTCAGAAACCTATTTATTTGTTGACACCACTTGAGATCATGCAATGCATTTTACAATTTTCATTTGCGAACAATAATCGTGTTCTCAGAATTTAGATATGGACTTCTACAAGTTTTGAGTCACGGGTGTTTCTCTATGACATTTCTAAAATTATATCAAATTTGTCAATAAACAAAAAATGTTCGAACAAATGATATTGCATTGCTGAACCAGGAGAAACGAAATAAAATGTTCGCGTTGAGTTATCTATTGTCAAAGAAGTCTTATGATTTATATTAGTTTCTATAACTAAATATTGTTCATCTACAGAATGTAGTAATTTTAAAACAAACCAATCTCTTTGTTGTACTATGATTAACAATTAAAATTGTTTTGAGCATTGAGCTGACAATTTGGCATTTCTTTATGACATATAATAAAATTATGACTCTTGCAATTCCATGATTAATTGTGACTTCTAATTGAAAAAATCAATTTGTCTTTTTAATGAGTCCTCACTCTAGTTTTTACATCGATAACTAAAACCTAAAGTGGAAGAAATGGGGAAATGCGATCAAGTAAAAAATCAGGTCCAATTGCGAAGCGTGGATGGGGTTCGGTTTTTTATTTATTCTATGATGTCATTTAAAATCAACACATGAATGTGTAACCTTCTTGAAATACATTCGAATGACTATCAAATAAATGCTACTACAAATCACTTTCAATTTCAATTCGTGAAAAAAAAAAAAGATTCTGTTGAGCCTACGGTACGTATAGTACCCTCGTCGTTATCACACTAATTTATGTTTCGGTACACTCCAGAATTTATAAATGACGTGAGCTAAGTTTTTCTAATATCGAACTAATTTAATCTATTCCCATAAAAGATATTTAAGAAATGAAGAATGATCAGCAAAAAATCTTGAAATGGAACCTCTATGAAACTTTCCCATCACTTAGCGAAAAGACTCTAAGTGACGGCACGATTACATATTTGGATGCAAATGTAGCATTATTTTATGAATAGTTGGGTATTTCAACCTGCCTTGAGGTTCAAAGGTGCAAGTTGGATATTTGTGACTCGTCCAATCTAGCAATGAACGACGAATGAATGCTATTGATTAAGAAACCATGAGCTCTAATTTGAATGTTAAGAATATTCGTGACAGCAGAACCGATAGAGTTGACGATGAATTAGATGATAATAGTTCAAGCGATGAAGATGGTAATTTTATGGGATGGGATCACAGCAAGCGAGAAAAGCGTAGGCGAGAGAATTTGAGACAAAAGAGGCGAAGCCAGAATAAAAACCTGAATAATTTTACACAAAACACAAAAGGATCTCAATCACCTTCTAACGAAACAAATGAAACAATGACTGCTTCCTTCACCTCCTTCAAATTAGATCATCTCGAGACTTTTGAAGAAGCTGACGACGAAGCAGAATCTTTATACAATGAAAGTTCAGATGATAAATCAAAATCAGATTCTGGAGAAGAATCAGGAAATGATTCTTCATCATATACAACGGACTCAGATGATGATGAAGAAGATAGTTTTGATGATCAAGAAAACTCAGACAGAAACTCTGGATGGAGTGTTCGAGTCAGACTTCTTGAAGTAGAAAATATACCATCGTTACTTTCACCATCGACACCATTTTGCCCTGTTATTAAATTTGGCCTTGTTTCCTCAGCCAAACAAAGCATATATTTTGATGAGGAATCAAATCTTAAAAATGAAAAAGACCTAAATCAATACAATCATTTTTCAGTGCATGAAAAACTAGAAAGATTTGGATTAGCTAAAATAAAGGATTCTAGGGGTAGATGCTCTTCTAGTTCTGTTATGTCAGTTCAAAATAACGACAAGTTTCAATGGTATGAAGAGTTTCGGTGGGATTCAGTAACAAAACCTCTTCAAACTATGTTAGCAATTGAATTGTGTGGAAAATCTCTATTTGATCATGAAGTCTCACATATTTCGAATAATGATGGAGCAAAGAAGGTTGATGTGCAATTGGGCCTTGATTCAGATAAAAGTATGGATGATAAAATAGAGCGTAGTATGAGCTTAACTTCATTTTTCCGAAGAAGTCGTCGGAGACAGCTTCTTCGCACAAATACAGCGGGGGAAATTCCAGCAACGAGTGCATTAGTTAATTCAGCCGAGATGGAGAAAGGTAATGCTTCTGCCAAGCTTGCACAATTTCTAGTGCAAGATAGTCCAAGAAAACAGGATAATGGGGATAAAAATCATTGTGAAGAAAAAAAAAGTAAATTGGTTTTGGGAAATGAATTGGAAGAAAGAACTGAGCAAACTGCGCTTGAATTAGTACAATCGACCAATGACACCTCATCCTATATTTCTGATTCTAGAGAAAACAAACTCTTCCGTGAAGATTTTCAGCTTGGACATAAGCTGATTCCGTTGTCGCAACTCCCTTTAGAGGATGCGACAAGAATTGGAGGCGAAAAAAGAGAGTATGCTGTAATCGATCAATGGTACTCTGTCAATGTCTCTAATGGCACAAAAGAAAGAAATAAAATATCTGGAGAAGCTACTAGGTCACCATTTAGATACGGGTCGAACTCGAAAACATCATCTACAAAAAGAAAAATAATACAACCATCAAAATGTCCAAGAATAAGATTAGAAATCAGTTTTGCTGCTACAGCATGCCTAGATGAAAGTGAAGATGACTTTACAGATGATGAAGACAACGATGAAGGTGATGCTAGCACAATAATGGGTGACTCTAGTACTATTTTAGGAGACTCAAGTACAATTATGGGAAGAGATCACGACAACCTTTCTGAATCCATATGTTCAGTTTCTTCAAGAAGATCAGCAATAAAAGATAAAGTACGAAAAAGTGTATCTCGCTCCAAAAAATCGGGCATTTTAGCTTCTTCTTCTTCTGTAGAACCAGAAATACAACCTGGTATTGTAGACTTCATAACTGTACTGGGTGCAAAAGATATTGGAGATTTAAAAGATGACGATGGCATTTTTGGTTGGGTCAAAAGTAATCCCGAATGTGCAATACTTGAGCAATTCCCAAAAGATGACCAATTTCATTTAAATCATGGTAGATCTGCTGCTCTACCTAATAAAGTAGAATGGTTTTGTTTCCCTGAAGGATGTAATATATGGCGAGGGGTTGATCCTCCAACAGCAAAAGATTTTGAGCAGCTTAACTCAATAAGATCATCTTCTTCTCTTTCGTCAATGCCACAAACATCGCCGAATACTTATCATAATATTTCCTCGTCAAATCCAGCTTTCGATCAATGCTTAAACTGCGCAACATCCTTTGGCTGGTTTGTCATCTCTTCTACGAGCGAAAACTACGGAAGTGAAACCATGAAAACTTTTGGAGCAGTGATACGCTTTTTTGCTCCAGCTCCTTGTGGTATAGACCCAACCCAAGATGACTTTGCTCAAACAGGAGGTGCATCAGTTTATCCTAGTGATTCTGTTACAAATGTAGGTTCAGAAAGTTCATTAAGCTCTGAGCGGAGAAGAGCTTCTGTTTTAAAACGTGTGCGATTTTGGGTCCCAATGGGTATATGCGTAACATCATCATTTCCAATTATTGGTGTTCTTGAGGCAATTTTGCTAAGAATTTGTCAAACATTAGGGTCGACAGACTTTAATGAACGTGTACTGCATGAGGATATTTCCAATTTGATAATCAATTATCAGGCGCCAATACCAGGCGTTTTGCATTGCAGTATTCCTTTTCTTCAAGGGCCAAGATACCATGTCACACTGGCACCACCAACAGGGTTGCCATCTTTGCCTCATGGTGGATGTGTTACTGCAATTTGCAAGCTAATAGGAGCGAAGGGTTTGGTAACTCTACTATCTGCTCTCTTGACTGAATGTAAAGTATTACTCCATTCAAATGATGTTTCAAACTTACCAATGGTAGGAGAAGTGATAACTGCTTTAATTTTCCCGTTCGTGTGGGAATTACCTTATATACCTGTACTACCTGAGGCGATGTTGGAATTTGTAGAAGCGCCTATGAGCTATTTGGTTGGTATCCCCTCATGTGCCCTGCGATGGATTGACTCTGAAGTTCTTTGTGATATTGTTGTTGTGGACTTGGATGCGAATAAAGGAATTACTGAAAATGGACGTGCAAAGCAATGCAAAACTCCATCTCTTTTACCTACGCATATTGCGGCTGGAATATCTAATGAGGTATTGAAATTATTGAAAGAATCAGAAGAAGTAGAGTTACAACATGGAGATCATGCAGACTCTTTTGCGGATGGAGGAATTCATTTACCAAGATTGGAACAAGAGGATCTTGCAGAGCGAGACTTTCGTATAAGCATTTCTCTACATATTTCAAGCTTATTGAGAGGATATCATGACTGTCTATTTTTTGTTAGTAGTTCACAACCTGTTTTCAATAGGGAGAGATTTCTAAGAACAGGTGATGCGTTGTTCGAAGAGAAAATAGATTCTAATGGCATTGTGCATCGAGTCGTTTCGCAAAGAAGCAAGAGGTTTATGCTTCCATTGGTAAATACTCAAAGTTTTCACGGGTTATTGGAGCGAATGTATTCAGATTCAGAGGATAGTTCTTTCTTCCCATTTTTCCACGACATTATGGACGCCTTAGACTTGAATAACGAAAATCGAGAAGAGGAATCTTCAATGATGCAAAAATTCACCAAATCTACAATAAATCAGATCAATACAGCCCTTCAAAAAATTGAGGATGCTATACCAACATACCGTGTTGACCGAAATAAGGCTTATGAAGGTTCAATAGAATCAATTTTTGACGGTAATCATCAAATTGGTTTAGGCCGAGTATACTTTACCAGCCATATGTTAAAGCCCATTGTAACAACACCACAATCTTCATCAGTACAAGAAACAATGAGGGGAAATACAAAAAGCCTTAGTCTACATTTTTTGGTCGAAATTGAGAAAAAACCGTGGGAGTACACATGTTTGTTCAATATTTCAAATCGTACTCTTGGTGTTATTCCGCAACCTAAGGTTACTATACGCAGTGCCATAGGAGAGGGACGATATCGTGCATATCTTGCTTCAAAGAAAAATATGACCTCAAACAGTAATAGTGAACATAAACCGAACATGAACAATCTTCTAATAAATAATCTTCTTACGACTGCTAAAGATGAAATTGAAAAAATGGACTTATCAGCCTCAGAATCCAAATCTGCAAAAGACGCAGAAGATAGGGAAACTTTGAGAAAGTGTTTAGAGCTTGCCATCGGTGGTTCACAGAGACGAGTTTCTGTGGATTCGCAAATTTTTTTTGAAAATGGAAGAGATTTGATTCAAGACGCAGAAATTGCGTTACAGAATCCATCAGCACAAGTATTCCTACTGTCATTATTAAGCCAACGTGCTAGACTTGAAAAACAGAGGCAACGTCGTCAAAGTGTTGGAGTAAGAAGAAATCAAATGCTGAATACTGGAACTAGCCGTATTCTTCCATCTGCCTTTGATTGCCTCGTGCGTTTGTGCAATGCTATGTTGGGCGCGACAATGGCAGAACAGGATTACGAAAGTTCGTATCGTTTGTTAACTCACACTTATGGATTTTGTACCGTTTTGCGAGTTCCTGGATCACGAGACAAAAAATTAGTGTACATGACTGCTAAAATTGGCATGCACCCGGTTTTTACTGATTTGAGCTTATGGGAAAGAGTAATAGAGATCCATTTGGACGAGAGTAATAGGGGAAATATAAGGATAGAATCCAATACAGGAATGGCTGAGTATGATGCAACAGTCACAACAATCTATGAAATGATTGGTTATGGAGTTCCAACAGAAGAGCTTGTTAGGTTTGTTACTCGAGTAAGCAATGCAAGAGGCTTCTTCTCCAATGAAAAAGCGCAATCTCTCCTATCATTAGTTAGAAAGTTGTCTATGAAACGCGATAATGAAGTGTCAGATAATTCACCTTTAATCTCCAATAATATTTCTGCTATTGAAGCAGACACAAACAGTGTAAGAAGGCGTTCAAGTACTTCTACAATGTTTTCAGATATTCCTGAGAGCCTACAGGAGGCAAACCGTGAAATAGAGGAGACCGGCATTGCCTGGTTCCATCCAGTAGCTACGAAGGACGAAACGAATATCAATGATTTTGATAACAAGGGCATTGGAAATGTAACATCTCGGATTGTTAAAGCCATTGGTCATCAGCTAGATGGTCTATCCTCTAGTCAACAAGAATCATTAAAGCATACTATTTTGTCTCCCACGGGCTTTGTAGGGAGAAGTCCTATAACTGCCGTGACTTCATTTGGTGCTACAGCAGTCATTACAGGCTCGTTAGATGGAGGTGTTTTCCTTACACATTCAATTTCAAGAAAAGAAGTGAGGGGCGTTCGTCTTGAGTGGAATCACAATCATAAAGGAATTGGTCCAATTACTTGTCTTGCATCTGTTCGAGCAGCACAGCAATCCGAGGATAGATCCGACGATTCCTATCTTTCAGGAATGAAGGGATGCCGCGTAGTTGCTGGTTCTGCAGGGGGTGAGCTAAATGTATGGTCTCTGAAAGAGGTTGTCAGTCAAATAATTGAGAATGAAGATTATGAGAATTATAAACCTTTAAATCTATTGGATTTATCATCTGGTAGCACATTTGAAGACATCACAAAGCAATCCAAAATAGACACTGCTTTAAAAGGTCATTCATTATCTGGCCACATAGGTGGAGTCTCATGTATTGATGTTCCTTCATCTGTTTATAGACCCGATTCACTCGTAAGCGGTGGAGAGGATGGTTTGATCAAGCTTTGGTCACTTCGTAGCACGGACTCAGTTTTACATGATGAAGAAACCAAGAGGACGAGACGAACTTCTTTTTTCTTCGGAGCGAAACCGTTTATTCAAGCTGGTGATATCGCAAAAGAAAATTCAAGTGGAAATGCAAAAGCAATACTTTCTGGACACGAAGGAAGGGTTCTGTGCGTTAAAACTGCGTGGCATGGGGATCGGGTATTAAGCGGTGGTATTGATGGTAAAGTTATGCTATGGGACTTAGCTGGTGGTGACGGAAAGTGCTTACAGGAAATGATTGGACATACATTGTAAGTTTTGTGCGACAGACTTCTAAATGAGAGAGTTTATTATTTCTATTTTATTGAATTAACAAAATTCTCACATTTTATCCATAATAGATGGGTAACACATGCACAATATTGGGGTCCCCACACAATAGTTTCAGCATCAACTGATCGTTCTGTTGCACTATGGGATGCTCGTGTTGCAAATGATCCTCTTTTTATTCTTCGTCACCATAATTCTCATGTATCTGATATTATGGTAGGGCCACGAGCAGAATCTCTTATGGTAACAGCTGGTGGAGATGGAACGCTTGCCACTTGGGATCTTAGAATTATGACAAGCTCTAGAGAAAACTTGAAAGGTGGAAGAGGTGTTCGAGCGAAAACAAATCGACAACCGGTTGCATCTATGAATCATGGCGAAGGAAAGCACTGTACGGGATCAATTAAGCTTGCCCGGGGTGCATCCTCTCAAGACAAATCTGTTTTGAGTGCTGGTACTGATGGTATCATAAAAGAATGGGATATCGCTACAGGAAATATTTTAAAGAAACAGCTTGTCGGCCATAGTGATGGAATATCTTGTCTTGCTTCCTTTTCTGAAGATGAAGGGTTACAAGCCAATCAACGAGAAAGCATCAGGCATGAAAGAGACTCGTCTAAAGTATGTGGTATTATATCGTGCTCATGGGATGGATCAGTTCGGTTACGCCGTGTACTCACCAATTATGAAACCGCTCTGCAGTAGATCTTCTCTTGCAAAGATCAATGTTATGGATGTTCTTATTCAATATTTTTCAGTCGGCATTGCTGTTTACCTTTTAATAGTTTCAATAATAATTTTATTTGTTTTTCGCCGGAAGCTGATTCATATCTTCCTTCAACTAAATTATTCGTGTTTATATTCAATACTTGAATAGAATTAATTTTATACTCATCTATATATATTAAGGTGCAACAATAATACCAAATCTATCTTCAATGATTCTTCCCCTTTCTTTCATTTCATCGAAAGAAGCAGAGTCACTATCTAATTCAAGCCAATCCATTATGTTTTCTAATTCAATCATACCATCATCATCTGCTTTGGATTGAGCCGTAAATAGAGCTTCCTCAAGTGATGTTTTATACGCCATCTTTACAGCCAAATCCTCATCCTCAGCTCTATATTTTTCAGCATCAGCAATCATTCTTTCAATATCTTCAGAAGTCAAACGACCTTTTTCAGCTTTAATGGTTGCCGTTGCTTCTGCATTTGTAACTTGATCTTTTGCGCTAACATTCAAAATTCCATTCGCATCAAGAGCAAAGGTTACATCAACTTTAGGTTCACCTGCACGTGCTTTTTGAACACCCGAAATCACAAATGATCCCAATTTGTTATTTGCATCAACGCATGGGCGCTCTCCCTCAAAAACAACGACATCAATTTCAGTTTGGAAATCATCAACTGTGGTATAAGTTCTTGTTTTTTTGCAAGGGATTGCAGTATTACGTTTAATTAAAGTAGACATAACTCGCCCTTCAAGTTCGATTCCGAGTGATAAAGGTGTGACGTCTAATAAAAGGAGGTCTGTAGTAGCTTCATTTCCTGCTAAGTCTTTTCCTCCTCCACTTCCTCCTGTGGATAAAATGTGACCTTGTACTGCAGCACCAATGGCGACAGCTTCATCAGGATGTACAGATTTACACAATTCGATTCGTTTTTCAAAGAGATTATACAAACATTCTTGTAAATATGGAACACGTGTTGATCCACCAACTAAGACAACATCCGTGACTTCTTTCAAACCAACTTCTGCGTCCACAAGAACAGATTTGACTGTATCAATACAACGTGAAAACAATTTGCCATTCAATTCCTCAAATTTAGAACGCGACAAAGAGGCAGTAAAGTCAAGATCACCAAGGATAGAATCAACTTCGATTTCAACTGATGCAGTTGTTGATAATGCCTTCTTTGCAGACTCAACCGCCCTACGAAGACGCGACATAGACCGAGGAGAGGCTTTAATTTCGTTTGTTTTAGCTACACCATGTTTCTCTTCAATTTGAGTAAGACACCAATTTACAACCAAATTGTCAAAGTCTTGTCCACCCAGATGTGTATCACCTCCAGTAGCCTTTACCTCGAATACTCCGCTATCCATTGTAAGTACAGAAACATCAAAAGTTCCTCCTCCGAGATCAAATATTACAACGTTCGTATTACTTTTCTTGTTGTCAGAGTCATTAACATTAGAAGCAGGCGAGTCATCATTTGATTTCTTAGAACTATGTAATCCATAAGCAAGAGCAGCAGCAGTAGGCTCATTGATAATCCGTTTTACCTCTAAACCAGCAATCCTTCCAGCATCTTTGGTTGCCTGCCTTTGTTGATTGTTAAAATGTGCTGGTACAGTAATAACAGCTTTTGTCACTTTTTTCCCCAAATGTCTCTCAGCTGCAATTTTTAGTTCAGCAAGCACCATAGCGCTAATCTCCTCTGGACTAAGTTGTTTCTCTTCTCCTCTCCAATTTACACAAATTTTAGGCTCTCCATGTCCTCCAGCAGAAATGACACTGAAAGGAAATGCTTTCATTTCTTCGGCAACAATTGGATCATCAAATGTACGTCCGATAATACGCTTTGCATCATAAATTGTATTTTTAGGATTCGATGCTACTTGTGCTTTTGCTGCACTACCAATTATTTTACCTTGTGGAGTAAATGCTACCCAAGATGGCATTGTCCGCCCACTAGGAGAAGATATAACTTCTACTTTTTTGCTCTAAAAAGTGAATAAAAGAAAATTGTTGTTAAAGTGAGAAAGATGTTTGTTCAACGCATGATGGATAAATTCAGGTTAGCACAATAGTGGTAGAACTAACCTGCTCGTCCCAACAAGCTAAACATGAATAGGTTGTACCCAAATCAATTCCTATAATAGACTCGGAAGACATGGTAACGGCTGTGAAACTTTACTTTTAAAACAAGCTATGGTTTTGATGATGAAAAATTATTCTGCGAACAAATGCAGATGAGATAATCGTTATTAATATCGACTGTCGTATGTTAATTTCTTCAACGTACTTTTTTGTAAGAAGTATGGATGGGTAAAAGAAACTATTATTGGACGGCTCACAGCAATCATGATTTTAAATAATTATGATCGTTCGTAGACTGCTGTACTGAAGATATGTAGCTCCACAACCACTTGTTTTTAGAATGAAACGCCGTATGCGACCCATCCTTTCCGCCGACACCTCTAGAGAGAGAACAATCTGCTACTGTTTCAATATAGTTAACTAAATGAATGAATGAACAAACTCCTCAAAAATCCGCAGATGATATAGTTTTTCATGCCATAAAAAGTCAATTTAGAATTTTCACAAGGCATCATCATTCAGTAATGTAACCAATTCAAGGAAGGGGCACTATACCCGCCCTGGTCAGGAGGCTCAAAACCGATTTACGTCAAGGTCTCTTGCGAACGATTGCTTCTAAAAATACGGCCCGTTCATGTGGTAAAATATTTGGAGTAGATTTTTCGTTTGTACGAGTTTTTCCGTAGAAACTACCCCACCTAAATCTACTTTTGGGGAGTAGATTTGGGCAAATTTGGACAAAAGCCTTACGAGGCCAAAAAAATCTACTCCAAATATACATCTGGGTTTTTGACCAATTTTCTAGGAAGTAGATTTGGAGTAGATTGTGGTTTCAGGAGGGTAGGCAAAACGAAGGAGCAGTCTCAACTGCTACCGAAGAATTTCCCTCCCTACGTCAGCAATAAAATATGAAGATAAGATGATTTAATAAAATACATCACAAAATACAATCTTCATTCATTTTAGTGCAGTGAATTGAATTTACAATCAACTATTGTTACCAAAGTGACAAAACATTACTTTTGTCGCATTATAAAAAATAACAAAGATAATTAAAACTACAATAGATTCATGTAAATTATAGGCTGTAATTACAAAATAGTCTTGATTTCAAATTCATAATTTTAATATTGATCATTATCCACGGCCACGAATTGCTTCGATCTAGATCTACGTTTGCTTTCAAAAAAGTGAACAATTTCCGTTTGCTGGCTGAGAACAAACCTTTGGTATACCTAACCAAATCACCAATTGGAAAGGATGTCCAAATGACCTTTTATCACTTCTTCAAGAAGACAGCGATCTTGAGCCTAAATGGGGACTATTATGATCTATCTGGCTTGGACAAAGAGCATCAGCAGTGAAGTTAGACCATGCACAAATATTTGGACAAACAAGGAAAAAAATCCCAGTGCCTACCTTCGAAGAGATCATGTCAACCATCTTCATGGAAGAGTTATTCAGCCTTGTGCCAACAGCCACCACGGAGAAGGAGAAACTAGACAACCATGCCTTGCTCTCGCCATTCGTGTATATGAACCTGACCAACCTTGAGGACCTACGCGCCGTCAGCGTTCTCCAGAAACTCGTTATGTCCATCAAATTGCAGAATGCCATCAATGATGCACCCAATCCAACATCAGTAGAAGAGGAGGA
>Ga0115008_10001115_pt1 | contig 21404 bp, 14 predicted proteins | sample FraStrMetagenome_FD_87164 | JGI IMG/M metagenome (GOLD analysis project Ga0115008, IMG submission 87164) | Marine eukaryotic phytoplankton communities from Arctic Ocean - Fram Strait ARC3M Metagenome | ecosystem: Environmental > Aquatic > Marine > Oceanic | place: Fram Strait | collected...
TAGAATAGTGTAATGCGGTTTTGTGGTATTTTTGTTTTTGAAAATTGGTTAGGTTAATGGTATGATATGGTGTGTTGTTGTTAAGGTGTCGTGTTATTTTTTGTTGTTATCGATGGAAAAAAATTGTGTTGCTGCGGCAGGAAAGGGTTAATCATTCAGTAAGCTCAAAATAAAACCAAATCATTTCTTCAACCTTGAATCTTGGGTGTGCTGATTCGATGCAAAATTATCCTTTTCTCCAACCTTCAGGCAAATCTTAATCACCGTGATGTCTTACATCAGTATGTCCGTTTCCTTGAAAGTTAATCGCGAATAGAACTACTAAGCCGACAAGGTAGACCGGACATCGTCAGTGGTGTTATCCCAATTATTAAAATGGTACAGGTTCGTCAACAAACTTTTTGAATTTATAAAAACATTCCCAATTACGTTCCATACTAGATAGTTGTCACAATTACCAATCTAATGACATTTCGCAAACTATATTTCGTAAGCTGTCTTGCGCTTATCCATTGGTCTCCGCCGCATAACAGGAGAAGCAGGAACAAAATCACCATTTCCAATATGTGTAAAAACTTGGCTTCCTAAAGAAGGATGTCGTACAAGTCCTCCAGATAAAAAATTTTCAGTATTCTCTGAACTAACCGACAAAAATTCGTATGGCGATGAGGGCAAGGGTGGTGGCGCAGTCATAACCACAACATCTTCATTTTCACTATCATATTCCACGTATTCATCATTAGAATTCTGCTGCTGCGTGCGTTCATCATCTTCTATTAAAATAACTTCAATTTCTTCGATAGGTTCGCAGACATCAGCTTGAAAATGTTTAACGTCAATCGCGCTTGGGGCTGAGCTTGTAAAAAGTTTGAAAAGTTTCCGAAACCAGTGCACTTGTCTGAGTAGGCGTATTGCTAGAGCACCTTTCATATTCCTGTAGAATAACAGATATTTTGGCATATATCGGATCATTTTGCGAACGAGACCAGCTACACCCCAACCAGTTTTCCTCGCCACTCTTCCGAAAAACAATACATTGGTCTTTCGTAAATTGCGTAATACTTTAGGCGTTATACGAACTACTGCTCGAGAGCGCATAAAAGTTTTCGTAAACCAATTTCGACGATTTTGCTTCTCAATAATTGGTTGTATTAGAACACGTTCCCAAGGTAACAACGAAAGAAAATCAATCGCAAACCAGGTTTTCACGTAACGCGTCTTCACATCTTTAGAATGCTTCAATATTTCCCCCCTAGCCATTCTGTGTTGAGTATAAAAGTTCAAAACAATATCTACAAAGAACCACACTTCGATGAAGATGGCGAGTAAATTAAATTTGGTACCGAACAATTCAAACGTGGGTATATACCTCACTCGCATGACATTATCAAAATTCATTTCTTCAGAAGATGTAAACGCCTTACAATTACCATGCGCATACTTTGCCCCATACTCATCATCTATATAATCACCAAAACCAACATCTTCAGAGTTCTTATAATTCTCAAAGTGATGCAAAAAACATCGATCGCGAATGGCCGCATGAGTTGTATACGGACCAACCGTCAAACTAAGGATAATCGTCACTATATCCCATGCAATTTTCAGAGGATGCTCCGACGGAATAGGCGCAATACCATCCTCCACCACCTCCTTTTGTGCCTTCTCCCTATGCATCGAATTAACCTTAGCCTTTACACCATCATCGCAATGAACGGTCGAATCGATGAACACTCGCCACTTACGTCGACGTAGACGCGTATCCTGTGAATTTGACGACGGCATCTGTCCCACCAATGATAATCTTGTAGGAACATAATCTTCGTGATTTATTTGACAATGTTCATCATCGTCACTGCTGTCAGTGGGTGCCATGAACAAGTCTGCTGCATCTGCTCCTGCTCCTGCTGGTCCCAGGAACGAATCATTATTTGGTGACGGGATACATGTTTCGTTACTTGGCATATTTAAAATTGATGTACCCGATGATTCCTCCTCCTCCTCCATGAATGACGTAGGAATACCTTATCAGATAAATTATCAGTATCGTCTAGAGTGATCGAATTCCACAACAATGGTGGGATATATGCTTCGTTTTGTTTTGTTATTATGTGTTGAAACTATGATATCCCTGTTCAAGATTTTTCTGGATGTATTAAAAATACGAAGAGTATTCGTCGTACAACAAGTAGTGTTCGTTTTTGACGCGTTTCTGAGACTCGTTAGAATTGTGTGTAGAGAATTGAGTGTGAAGAAGTGTCGCGGAAGAAAAATGAAAATAACTGGAGATTAGATTACAGATTTTGGCGGAGATGAGTAGTGACATGTGTCGTACAATGTACGTACGAGATTGTATTTGTATAATTTTTGTGTTTATGGAAGGAACGAAGAAGAATCTCGGTGGCGCCAATAAGTGTTAAGTGAAATACTTAACAAAACTGAATAGAATCTGGGTGAATAGAAATTCTTGAGAATAATTTAGAGAATCTGAATTCATGTATTAATTATTAATACATGTACAAATGTACCGGTATCAGAATATATCGTAATCGGAACGTGCCGGAAAAAATGAATCTTCTCTTGCTTATTTAGCCGATTGACTAGAGCAAAATTACAAAATTACCGGTACATGAATCCTCGATCCTGACATCCTGACCACCAAACTTTCAATATCCGACACAGGAATTATCATTCCATAAACCGCCTATATTTGTGCCTTCAATTTTTAACATTACTGTAATAACAAGCAATGAAACTTTTTTCTCTCCTATCGATAGCACATCTCTACCTCGTATCAGTAACAGCCTTTATCCCGCAATTCAGTTGTTCGCCACGCATCAAAACCAGCCTAGCCATGACAGAATCTAGCCACAGTGCAGAGGAAACTCCATCCCTTCTCCTATCGAAATTGAATGCCATCACTTTAGAAGGACCGACCAGACTGATCTTAGCGAGTCAATCGCCGCGCCGTCGAGAAATACTTGACATGATGGGATTGAGGGGGCGTTACACTGTACAATTTTCTCCGTTGGACGAAGAGGCATTACAGGAAGAATTGGCAGAGAAAGATTTGACACCACAGGAGTACACATCAATTCTAGCCCAAGAAAAGGCCAAAGCTCTGGCAGAATCTCTAGTACGAGACGATTACAGTCCTGACGATACTATTTATATTTTAGGAAGTGACACGATAGTAGATTACGATGTACACATTTTGAACAAACCGCAGAATGAAACACAGGCGATTGAGATGCTATCACAGTTATCAGGGAATTACCATTACGTGCACACTGGCGTAGCAATTTACAAACTAGATGCCTCCAATACAGAGCAACCTTTCGTAACGTTGGCCGATTCATTTGTGGAAACTGCAAAGGTGAAATTCGCAACTTTGAGCAGAGGAGATATTCAGGCTTATGTCAATACAGGGGAACCAATGGATAAAGCCGGTGCGTATGGGATTCAAGGTATCGGTGGCCAAATGGTCGAAGAAATGCAGGGGGACTTTTTCACAGTGATGGGACTTCCAATGCACAGTCTGAGTAAATGTCTAGCCAAGCTGCTATCATGAATAAAGTGGGAAAATAATTGCTTTGCTTACCATTACTGATAACAGTACTGGTATGCTATCCCGAGTGAGGTGTATCGTAAAGACTGTGCTGGCTGTGTGTGATGAAAACTGTACATTACTTCCAACCAAAATTTCAAGGTCAATTCATGGGGATGTATCACTGCCAAAAGTGCATTTACACGGTGGAAAGGAGTAAAACGATGCTACAGGATGTATAGTTGCATGGAAACGTTCATTGGCAGAGTTCGAATAAAGATCTAAGCTAGAGGTGCAGATGGAGTGGTTACGTCGACCTACGAGTATAGGAGTCAAATAGCAATCACATTTCCTCTTTGAAACAGACGCAAAATAGACGCACTATTCTTTAATAAATACGGTTATATCGCTTACTGTTTTCACTCATCGCACTGACTCTACCCTAACTCTTTGACCTCCTCCATTTCTTACGATACTTCTGATACAAAATCAGGCTCTTCTTCCACACCATGTAGCTTTGCGCAAACGGTTAGTTTAAGTGTAAATGGCACCTGTTGCCATAATGTGAGGGAATTTCTTCATTTTCAATCAGTTGGCAATCCAAGTCTGCTCTAAACCCTTCTCAGAACTCATGTGTTTCCTCATATGGTCAGTAACAGTCCCGTCAAGGTTGCGAAGGGAAGTACATCCAATGCCTGAATGACGTCATTTTTACTCTCAACAATGTGGCGATCTGCAGTATCTCCACGATTCTCTCCTTCTGGAGTCCAAGCCTGCCCATTGCTGACGTCAAGATCTGCGATTTGATATTGGCAATGATAATGATGATCTGCACGGGTGATGATAAATCTATTGTACTTTACATGTTAGAAGAATATCAATTTACTGAAGGTTTGAAACAAGAACCACCTGATCATAAACATAATGAAGAAGGACTTTTTCTACCGTAATGCAGACTTGGTGTAGCATTTAACAAAATTTTGTAACTTCACTTCAAGAATCTTCTTTCTGCATGGCTGAGGATCGAAGCTAGTTGTTTTCCTTTCATGATAATTGCTCTGAAAAATTCGTAAATTGCTCGAAAGATGCTTATGCACGTACGCACATGGTACACTGCCTGAACTCCACATCTAACGTAAAATATGTAGCTGGATATTAAAAGTAAAATGCTTTCAAGTATTCTTAATTGACTTTACTGGTCTCAGCTCGGAAATGATGACAACAAAAAAAACAAAAAGCAAACTTATTCAACTTTACTTTGTCGCGTTCCCAAAATTGACCGACAATGATATATTTGCTTATGCAATTCTTCGACTTCTTGTTCGAGCCATCTTACCAGGTTCAGGAGCCATCGAACTATCATCTGGTTCGAAAACGTCAATTTCGTCTTCACCTAAATTCGATGGTTTTTTAGGTGGTTTCGAGTCAGGTCGAGGGGGTCGGAACCAGTTTCCTCTATGGCTATTACTTCTATATGGAGACCTTGACGGGGATTTACGCGAGGGTGATTTATGTGAACGCGTTCTTCCTTCTTCCTTTCTTCGTATTGATCTTGACCTTGAATGGTGTATTTCTCGTTCCATGGATTGATGAAGCATTCCTTGTTGTAATTCCTGTGACATTCTACTGTCTCGTCGAACTCTCTTTATTTTTCGTCTTTTCCTCCTTTTTTTCCTTGTAATATCTCTTACAAAAAATCTCCAATACGATTCTCCATCTTTTCTTCTTCTATTTGCTCTGACAAAAAATACAGAAAGAGCAAGCGTTGACGACATAAAGATTAACAAGAAAATAGAGAACTGTCCAATTAAACTTATGGACTCCCATGCAACTGCGTACGGACTGCGTTTCGCACGCGAGCGAAAGCATCGATCGAGATGAAAGTTGTGAGGATCCGAACAACCGCCTGTCCAAGTAGGCGCAGGTGAATACGTTGGGGCGCTTGATGCTCCATTGTATTCAACCCAAGACCCAGCTAAATCTGGCTGGAAGACGTAATAAAGATCGTAACGGTTCAAGAACAAGCCAAGGCATCCGCCGTTCTTACAAAAGGAGCCTGAGCCTACTGCAACCCCACTTGGGTAGAGGGAACGCCAAAAATCGACATAGCTATTACAATTCGCAAGATAGGCAGCAGCATGATCCTCTGATTGAAACTTTACTTTGTAAGCGATAGTCATTTGAGGACAAAACCCGCCTGAGTTTTGATTATCGGGCCCGCAACCATACGAAGCCCTGTCACCTGCAGCGTGCATTGAACAAGCTGTGTACTCATTGAGAGGATTTGAAGGATTTTCGTAATTCCATGAAATTCCGAGCATTTTGCATAGATTATCATAAAGGTACCCCAGAGCCGAAGTAGCATCTGCTTCAAACTGTAGTTTAATATGTCCATCATTATCGATAAATACATATGATGGTTTGATATAAAGACTTCCAAAGTCGATCTGTTTCCCTATTTTGATAAGGGATGAAAGAGAAATTCCACCCTGAAAGAATTTTTCAATGAGTCAAAAAAAAGTTTAAGGTGGATCGATAAAGAATCTTACCATGTTAGGATTTGTTGTTCCAACGTAAAACAAAGGGATATGCGCCGTGTCTTTATCAACTATAGAACCTGCTCCGTTTCCGATCTGTTCTCCGATCAACCATCCATGATTAGTTCCAAACTCCTTGATGTATGTGAAATTCCTATCAATGAGAGTTTCAAAATCAAACTGTTCTTGAAAAGTGGACGTGGATTGTAAATTCGAGTCCGATTTACGAGACAAGGGAATGCCAAAGAACATCTCTCCTTCTTGTTCACAATTCGGAGGCAAATCCCAACCATCCGTCATGTCGTGTTTCGCCATATTTGCATTCCATGAATAAGGATTATGCTCCCATTCTTCATCATTATCACCGCCACCGGAAAAATCGAAATCAATCTCGGTTACCGACGCGTAAAAGTCATCCGAACCTCCATCTTTGTAAAGAGTTGAATAATATTCCTCGGATTCAGATAGCGATCTACTTGGATTGAAAGCCTTTGTGATATTTGCTCGATCGAAGAAGAAATACAAGTTGCCATATCCCACGTATTCACGCTTGTTATTTCCCTTCAAAGGAAACGAAGCATAACTGCTTGATCCGATGATTACACCATTGGGATACATGGCTTGCCACACAGCGACCTCCAGATTTGCACTATACATGTACTGTTGTTGATGATATGATGATTTGAATTTAACTCCCCTAGCCATACTTACGTGAGGGTCCGTATCATGATCATCCATACATGGACCACCACCAACACTATCCATTGCATCAAATAAATCGTCAAGAAACTGCTCATATTCGGAATAACTTTGATCATCATCATATTGTTCTACAATCGACACGACAAGTGTTATGTCTGATGAAGGGACTGTCTGTTGATCGTCACCATCACCAGAATGGTGACCCCCTCCGACTTTAAGGTACTCTGGAAAGACATGAAAAGGCGGAAAGGATACTGATGACATCGCGCTGTATACTTGGTCAAAGGAAGTACCCCTACGTTTCACAAACAAAGTTAAAATCGAAGATACAAATAATGAATGAACGCATGCCTGAGTTGCTTACCCCATATTAGGATCCAAACTTCCGATTCTTAACAGTTCTGTATGGCTACTGTCGACATAGGGCATCTTTCCGCTGTAATCAAATGGTTTATACCCACCACCGACAAGCCAGCCATCTTCGTCCATGCTCATAACATAGTCATAACTCCGATCGATGATATTTTCCATGGGAAATTGATCACATAAATGGTATGAATATGGATTACCATGACTTGTCTGAACACTAAATGAAATTCCTATAAATGATAGACCAGCCTGCGAGCAGTCTTCTCCATCTTCTTCATCCTTGTCATCACCGCCTTCTCCAGACTCACAATCATATCCGTACATACCACACATTTCTTCAGCAGTGTAATCCACATAATTATAACAACATCCTGTTAGCTGCGACGAAAGCTCTCGACCGTTTGAGTTATCATTTCCACGTAAAAACGTTCGCGGCAAGTTCCTGACGTCTCCATCGTGCGTCGCCTCTTCTTGAACCTCGTGACGCAACACCACCTTGTCACCTTTTAATGACAACAAATCATGATCTTGGTTCACCCGCTCATTATTGAATTCATTAAATTTTGATTCAGAATTGAATTTTCCAGAAGCAACCATAAACCTCTTCCGATCAGGTAGCCTCGCATCAACGATTGTTGAAAGGAATAGCAATTTAGTAACGATGAGGACGGCCGATGAAAATTCAAAGGGCCGCACAACTGTTACTGAGGACTTTCTCATCTCCCAAGTCATTTCCCACTAGACAAAGTTTATAATTGAAATGAATGTGCAGGTTTGCGTTGTTGGAATGCTCAATTCCGGATGAAAATGATTGAGGAACACGGGTATGCTAAGGGCAGAAGATGAACAAATAATTTTTTCAAATGATCTTTTGTCTTTTGTGTGATAAATGTGTGTAGAGATGATTATTTTCAAACAGCAACGTCCTTTGTGTGTGTAAACAGTTTCGGGTTCGCCGTTGATGTTATACATTCGCCCTAATAAAATCTGCATACATATGTAGCGACAAAAGTCGCCGAAAATACTTAATAAATCGCTGGATCAAAACATTTTTCTTAAGAGCATTTTTATTATCGGTTTATATAGATGTGTATTCACAATATCCAAATTACCACATCCTGGAATGAAACATTGGACCTATATTTGTAACATTCCTGTTCAAGTCTATGTAATTTATGCATGCGTGAGCATGTGCAGCATGTGTTCCACATCGCACAATCGAAAAAATAACCAGATAACGATTGATCTTCGCTCGGAAAATGTTCCTTCTTACGAACTTTCCTAATGCCGAAGTTCAAACAGAAAAAGACTGAGCGTTTTGGGAAATTTGCTGTTTCTTTCCATTTTCTGATCCAGAATTGGGAAAAGGAAGTTTTTCTTTGTCATCACAGCAAGCGGCAGGTGAAGAATTTGAGAAGTTGACTATCGGTAGTCCAACCTGGAAAAAGCATTAATCGATTTAAGATCGATATCGGATCAAATAAAAGGAAGTGTGCACAATAATAATTTATTTTGCTTCTTTAGGGGTATTCATGAAAGGTGACTTGTTATTACGTTATTACCTCATTTCGGCGATTTTATGCACACAAGGTAAAGTATAACATTGTGGACTCTACTGTGAGAGAAGTTCGGGCTGAAATTGTCAAAAGATCATGGTGGTTTCTTCTGTAGTGAGGCGTGAGGCAATTTCTGCAGGCTATCGTATTGAATATGAATAGATTTAACATGTCCCCTTAAAAGATTAAATACGAAACACATTCTCACAAAGTATTTGAACAATGATAAATACTTCAGGTATAGATAATGATGTTTACATGTTAAACAAATTTATCTGTTGCAACGAACTTATTGTAATTTCTTCGCTCAAAATACACCAAACTTATAAATACAAGAATATTCTAGAGGGAGAAAAGTAAAAATTTATCGTCATACAAATAAAATACAAATTCTTAGGTAGAAAGCACTTACCGTGTCCCCAGTTTGAATCGATGGCCAGAACGATGCAAGAGAACGCCTTATTAACATCGGTCACACTATAAACCTGAATATCTTCATTTCCTGCGTTGATTTGAAAAGCGTTAGGAGTATAATAGATGATGGCATTCAAAAATATAAAAACATACCAATATCGAACATGAAGGAGCCTAAATATGTTGCTTCACTCTCGCAATCATTTTCAAACCCTAACACGCGAAAATCCTTTATAGCTGACTGGGGTTGAGAAGTTTTAGTCAGCGGATGTGCAATTGCAACATGTTGCACTTTGCTTCTCGCAGGAATCTTTACTGCAAGAGTTCCAATTGACCCGACTCTCCGACCATCCGCAACGTCAGTGACGCTTCTTACACGCGGTAACATCACCTTTTCTTTGCCCAGAAAGGACCAGCATTTTCCAAGGTCAAGAGGTTCAACGAAATTCGAAGAAGCAATCGCAGTCTCGGCAGGCAAACCATAAAATTTACGACCAAACTTGCTCAGGAGTCTATTTATTAGTGGCAACTCGGCTGACAAACTTTCAGAGGTTTTGAAAGGACCACTGTACATTATACGCGCGCCTCTATCAAATGAGGCGATGTTTCGCGTCTGAATAAAATCAAAATTATTTTCTTGGGTGCTGATCTCTCGTAACGAATTTTGCTCAACATCAACTTTATCCACATTTACGTTATCGGATGTTTCAACACTTAACTTTAACTTACGTTCAACCAGGTATTCATCATGAAGTTTACTTATTTTTATGCGCATAAAAATTAGTCGCTTCCAATACATCAAGTTCATAAACTCAGATTCTTCCTTATCCAATACAGAATCATGAACGTCATGAAAACGTCCGACCTCAATACCATCTTCGTCATCATTCACAACAAGTTCAGAGACGTTAACGGGTGAATTATCGCTTGAATTTATCTTTTGCTTAGCCAAGTGTTTTGCCTGAAGTTTAGCAGTTAAGATACGCATAAATATAACCCGTTTCCAATATGACAAGTTCATAAACTCTGATTTTCCTTTATCCAATACAGGATCATAGACGTCGCCAAAACCTCCTCCGGACCCATGGTACTTTTCTCTTAATTTGCCAATCATGATTCGAGAAAAGAGCAAATTTTTCCACTGACTTTCCCATCTTAACTTCATATTTTTGCTAAAGGTGGAATTTTCGCCTGGCTCTTCGCTGACAGGAAACGCCGCATTCGGTTCATCTTCAAAAACATCACTTTCAATCGATTCTCCACAAATTGCACGTTTCTGCGAACTGCTCTCAGTAATGGGTAAATATAATTTTAATTTCTCTTCAATATTTTCGAAATTTTGAACTTCAATTTGTTTGACGCTTTCCGATGAAATTTCACTTCGAGCAAAATCTGGAGAAATATTTACATTCGATTTATCGCCTTCGTTGTAATTAGATTCGAGACTATCGGAGGAAGAGACTGAAATATTGGGAGTGCCCGCCATTTCGGTTATAGACATGTTTGAAGATACATCATACATGACCGTATTTGCGGAATGTGAAGAATTACGATGTACAGTATGTACAGTTGATTGATGAAGAGCTACATCTTTTGCTTGTTGCAACAGTTGCGCACTCAGGAGAGATAGCCCAATCAATATTGAAAGAACTAAACTCAAAGAAAAAAAGTTGCCGTGCCCATCCACTTCACTGCTACCACTATCTTCACTAGGTACTTCAACACCAACAGGAACATCCAGAGATGAATTTACCTGAGCTTGAACTTTTTCAGTAGACTGATTTTCATCATGACAAGGTTGCCTCTCACAACAATTATACCTAATCGAACTCTTACATTCTTTTTGTGTTGATGATATAGCTCTATCGGAGTTAGCGCTGCTCGATTTCATTCCTTTCTTACTACTAAATTCATAATACGAGTCCCTTCTTTCACCGTTCGCATCGTCGCCTTGCCTGGAAGCCTCAACTACCTTAAGTTTGTTATAGCGATTATTTCTCCTCTTCTTCGACATTGTAATAAATTGATTGCCCACTTCAAAATCCTCATCAGACGAGGAATCGAGACCTGGTTTGTACACCTCGTCAATATTATTCCTCCTTCTCCTGCGATGTTTCTTCGCTTGACCAACATCTTTCGATAACTTAAAAGACGGACCATCTTTATCAAAAGGAATATTACTTCTATGCAAATTGGATTCATCAGCAGCCTTCTTGTTCTTTTGATGTTTGTTCTTTACCACTCTTTTCAACAACAGGAAATCATCCAAGTCATCATCAGACGAAAATTCCTTCTCAGGCCTATATGCCTCGTCAGTACTCTTCTTCTTCCCTCTCTTCTGATATTTCTTCCTCTTCTTATTATCATTTACAACTTTATAAGATAAGCCTTCATCAATGCAATTACTCATGACTTTATCTTCTGTTGATCGCTTCACGATTCAATATTGTTTTTATTTGCATATGTGAATTTTATCATCACTCAGAGCAATAGACGAGTAGGAAATATTACTTACCATCTGTGATTTCTTTACTGCTCTCTTCTTTGGAGACGCAACATATCCATCAAGGTCGTCACTACCTGGACTCGTTGGAATATAATCTCCATCAAAACTTAATCCAATATGACCATGACCCCTCTGCTGTATAGGTTGAAAATCTCCTTTGAAATTCAAGCGTTTCTTCTTACTTGGAGATGTACTCGGTGCGGGTATCGAATCAAAATAATTGTTCAATTTCATATCAATATCGACATCACCCGTCGAAGCCTTCTTGCCTTCCCCCTCCTTATCCGCCACAGCATCCGTAGTCCATTCACTCATAATACTCGCACCATCATCGTAGAGAGACGAAACAACAGTAGAATCATCTCCCCCAAATTTCTTCTTCTGCTTCTTCCTTGTGACCCTACCGAGCTTCTTCACGCGAGCTCCAACTTTTCCCCAATTTTGCCTTCGTTGTGACTTCGAAAATGATATCTGTCCACCTACTTCGTAATAAGATACCTGCTTCCGTTTGCGCATGACTCGTTCTCCTCCTCGTAAAGAAGATCCATCTTCCATTTGATGTTCTTCTCGTTCATCGGCATTCGGCACCGTCGTCCTCGTCGTCGTCGTACTGATAATACCTGTACGAGTATTGGGTCCTTTCTCTTCCAACGATGAAGGATGTGAACGTTTGGCCTCGTCTTCCATTGGAACGTTGCACACTCTTTAATTTTTAAAATATATCGGTAGTAATATAGGTAGGCAATTAGTTGTCAATCATTAAACACCAAGGTCTCTCTCTCTCTCTCTCTCTTTCTCTCTTTCGTTGTCTCTAGAGGTAGAGGTAGAGGTAGAGGTAGAGGAGGGGGACGAAGTGTGAATTGTTCTAAAAACAAACAAACCAATACCGGTTATGTCAGTGTGTCCTCTCTCCGTCTCTCTCGATAAGAGCTTGGGTTCGATTCGAGCATGTCAGCAACGTTTCATCGCATGCGGAACGGTTTATTTCGTACGGGGTAAATTCGTGTATCGTGTGCACCAATTACGAGTGCGAGTGGAGCAAAATTCGGTGTAAAGTTCGCAAAACCTTGTGTCAAAAGCTCAACAATTCTTTCCCCCAAAAGCCGAAGGATTTCGAATGCGACAATTACGAGCCGTAGGTCTTGGACTTTTGATGAAAGATGATTGTATTCAAAGAATTTGACGGACAGCCAAGTAGAGTCTATGTTTTACGGCAATGCTATAAGTGAATCGTGGAAAATTCACTCGAATGAATTGGAGTTGATCGAATTCGAGTCGTGGATTATTCTTTAGATCGAATCGAAAGAAAATAAAACAAAAAATTCATTTTCATTTTCATTGCTCAAGTTTTCAAATTCTTTTAATTCAATAAGGCATTACCAAACCACACATTGAATGTTGTACCAAATGCGTGTCGGTTTCTAACGATATCGAGGAGTTTTTTTGGGTACGTCGCCAGGTAGTTGAGGAGATATTTGGAGTTTGGAGCACGACTTTTTGTTGCTATTGGTTTCCATTGTTCTTACGCTATTTCGTTGAGTGTTTTTTCACGTAGGGTCTATTTCAGAATAAAAGCACGACTTTTTGTTGCAATTGGTTTCAATTGTTCTTACGCTATTTTGTTGAGTGTTTTTACACGTAGGGTCTATTTCAGAATAAAAGCTGAACGTACGAGCGATCGATTAACACGCTGAATTTCAGTATTATGAAACATTAGTTGCTTAGAAACCAACGGTAGAATGTTGAGTGATCCCTCTTTCACTTATTCTCCGCTATCAAAGTACCAACAGGTGCAACCTTATCAGCCTTATACCCGCCGTCTTTCGTATCTTTCATTTCGGTTACAAGGTTTTTGATTTGAACAGACTTATTGTAGACCCGCTGCCCAATATTACACTTCGATCATCTTCATCTTCGCGTTTCATTCCATTTATACATATTTGTGCATGTAGCTGCGCCCCGCTCCAACAGGGTCTTGTTGCACGCTCTTCATCATCGCTTTTTGTACCATGATCGTCATTACCGCTTCTTGAATCCTGGTGTAGGTTGTATTCACTATTGGTCCTGTCGAACCACTTTGATCTTGGAATGTCATCTTTGTAAGGACACGTATTTATTTAATATGTGTTCCTTCGTACAGCGCGCGTAGATGAGGTTGATCGAAGTGTGATATTGGACAGCGGGTCTACAATAAATCTGTTCAAATCAAAACATCGTGTAATCGAAATGAGATCCCCGCCGTGGGGTGCTGCCGTAGGATCAACAGATTAACAGTCTCAAGCACCTCGTACTGTGCTTACAACGAGAAAATAAGAAGTCATTGGTTTAAGCTTGTAAGTACAGTACGAGGTGCTTGAGACTGTTAATCTGTTGATCCCACGGCAGCACCCCACGGCCGGTATAATGCTGATAAGGTTGCGACTACTGTCAAAGCCACTACTGACAATTCGACTCTCACCTTTGGATGAAACCCAAGGCGAGTGGGCTGAGTTGTTCAAGGCTGTGATCCTTTTATACGGACAGGCTCTGGATGATGCCGATATGCGCTACCTACTGCACACATTGAGCCCTGATTTACTACGCTCATTCCGAGGAATGCCAGGATGATGTGCACCTTTATTCCTACGATTATCGTAAGGATATGAACACTAAACTACATTCGAAGATCACGGATACGAAAACTCCAGTGGATATGTTTGTGAAAAATCTTCGTGTGAAATTCATTAAGTTGAAAAGAGAGGAAGCGGAGAATAAGTGAAAGAGGGATCACTCAACATTCTACCGTTGGTTTCTCAACATTGGTTGTTTACTTCACTTGGTGTTTTATAATCCGTCCGTCGATACTGTCAGACTTAAGCGTGTACCCTTGCGCTCCTGAGCGCACAGTAAACATACACTTACCGTAGTTCAGGGTCCGGTCGTCCCTGTTGTTGCATCCTCCTCCTTTTCATCCTCTACTGAGATTGTGTCTGGTTTTCAAACACCACTGGAGCGATCATCGCCTCCGGCTAATGAACCTTCTTCATCGGATCCACCGACAGGATATGCGATCTGATTAACATTTTTGGCTCTACGGGCGCTGAAAGACAGTCAATCCTTGCAACGACGATACGTTCCTAGTGACTCTGGGGTAGTTCGACACTTTCGTACTGTCTCCTACTCCTACTCATCTGCATCTCAAGCTCCTTCTGCCGCTCGTGCTCTTGACGACAGTCGAAATATTAGCCTGTCGAATGCCTCTTCACTGGAGAACGGAAAACCTGCTGCTTGAGATCCTTCGGCTTTGCATGGCGAGAACTTGTCGTTTTGATCCTTAATCCAATGTTCGTCTAGATACGCCTCCAAAACCTCGTCCTCAAAGGATCGCTCTGACTCTAATGACTCTTTTGGCTCTATCTTGGGAAAGCCAAAGTCGCAGGGGGTGGGGTGTTCGATAAACATCTTTCTCTGGTGATCTTCTTGCTTCACATGTCTCCACGGGCAATCGAGTTCCTGACCCTGAATATAATCTAGGTTGTGTCCATCCTGGTCCGGTCACCTTCAAAGGTCGTCCTTTTCCCGGCAATTATTCCAAGTTTCCGATGGCTGTCTAATCTATCTAGCGGTTGAAGCCTCCGCCATTCGAGAAGAAGGAAACATATCGCTCTTGGTGTGCTATCCTGCTCCGTCGGCTTTCGGAACATCCAGACACGGCATCGGCTATCATCGTGGTGGAACATAATGGTCGTCTTGTCAACCACTGGAGTCCTAGGATTTCTCATTTCGTGAATAACAAGCACTTTGATGCACTATTCGAATGTCTCCCTACCCGTATTTGGTCTTTGTTGCAGACTACAGATGCAGCATTCCGTGCAGATAGTATATCTATCATGAAGCGGCTGAACCATGAATTCAGTTGGGTTCTCATTTTCCCCATGAAGCGAGAAGAATTGAATCGGTTCTACAAGGCAATTAGATACTTCAGATCATAGAATGTTGTGCAAAGCAAGTTTTCAAAATTCATTTCTTTTTACATCCAATCTTCAGTCAAAGGCATTTTAAAAAACCTAAAAAGGTTTGAGGTCAAAACGATAACTTGAAGTCCACAAAAAATTATCCATAGGTTGTCATGTCATTTTATTTTTTTTCAACTGTATGTTAACTTCTACTCTTATTTTAAGGTGTAACATTAATTTAGTAGTTAGGTATTATGCTAATTCTTATCTCGCTGCATTCGTATGATTTTTTATGTCAACGAGGTTCGGTGCTTATGTTAGTAATTCGGCTAATTCGATTGTAATGGAAACTCTACTCGAATCTTCAAATATTGCTTGACATGTAAAGTCTCTAACTAATTGTCACTTTTCAGAAGTCCAAGTCCTGCACCTCCTTCCCAACGAAAGCGATTCGACATGTTTGCTCACAGGGATCCTGGAACCTCTAATGCATCGATTCGTTCCTCTAACTAGAGCGATACTCATTCGAGCATTAATGAAACCCCTTACTGTTGGATAGGACTTCTCCCATTCTTCTGCAAGCAACTTTGCAAGCCTCTTGAGAAATGCTCGGGCTTCGAAATTCGAAACTGTGCATTCCGTTTTGTATGTGAGTGGATTTTTGTGGAGCTTCGGGTGGGAAGTGAGAAAGGGTTATTTGGCTATTTGTTACGAAGTACTTTGCAACAAGATAAATTAGCCTATGATCGTACATGTACTCACTACTCACCGCGTTATTCCAAGAGTGAACTGAGTACGAACTTTCATTGGCACAAAGCAACAACGAGAAACTCGCACAAGTGTCGTCGGCGGTGGGCGTCCGGTGTCTCCCTCCTCAGTAACCAAAACAATGTGACATAAACAAACCAAAGATGCCGCCAACGCGTCAACCGGAAAACGGCAATACCAACACCAACACCATGGATGAAGACCCTGCCGCCGCACCATCCTCCCCTCCAACCATGGAAACTGACATGTTAAGTCCCCCAGGAATGAGATTACGTTCCGGAAAGAAGAAACGTCGTCGGAGTGATGATGATGATGATGATAGCAGGGACGCTGGAACTACTACGATGGACTCTGGCGAGGAACAGCGAAAGGGGAAACGTCTTCATGCGATCGATGAAGAGGGATATGGAAAGGATGATACCAATGGTAAAGTGCCAGCAGTGGATGAGAGTGAGGGGACCACCAATGGTGGTGAGAAGAAAAAGGACGTGAAGGATGTGGCAAAGGGTGAGGAGAATGTGTCCATAGCGGCGGTTGTCGAGGAGCCTGTGCCTACCGTTCCGGTCGAAGTTAAGACACCGGGTAAATTTCTAACGAGTAGTAAAAAAGGAGGTTTTGTCCCCGTTGCAAAGCATTCGACAGCGAATAGTGCGACGTTTTTGGCTACGTCGTTGAGTGCTTCTGGATCCTATGCCGCTCTTTCGGCGCCAAAGTTTAGTGGTGCGAATCGTCTTAGTAAGGATGCAATGCGGGTATCAAGGCCGTCTACTTTGGAAGATTCGTCTAAGGTAACAGATGAAAGGAAGGCAGCGGAAGAAGAAAGTGTAGAGAAAGAAAAAGATGTTAATACTAGTGATGACTTGGTGTTACAAGAGCGTATTGGAGATATTAATAACTTCAATCTGGTTACGTTGGCGTTGCTCCTATTTTACATATTATCTTCTCTCTGGACGATTCCAAGTGTAACGGATTTGCTCATGTCTCTGTATGGTTTAAATCCCAACGAAGAGATTACTGATGTATCAGATGCTCCGAGACCTGTTGTAATTCGACCGGAACCTACCGTTATTCCATACGAAGGTCCTTCTTACGACGATATGCTAGAAGAAAAGAGGACTCATTTTCGTGAAGAAGTTCAGCGTCGGAAATCTCAAGAAATCGCTATAAAGAAAGCTTCCATCGCGGAACAAGCTCAAATAATTTCGGAAGCTACAAAACGGTATCGGTACAAAGAGGGAGAGAAAGGTTCAGATTCACTTACTTCTAGTATTGATGAAATTGAAGAAATATTTGATGCTTCCGCTGATATCGCTGATGCATGGTCAGAAAAAGTTGTTGAATTAAATAATCTTTGGTCTTCTGATGAACATCTCGAACTCAGCGACTTGACGGAATCAATTAATGGGTTCATGAAAGATTCCTTGGTCTTTGTCAGCCATGGTATTGATGCAGAGTTCATTCATATTCCGGGTGAAAGTTGCTCAATAGACGAAGAACCTGTGATTGAACCAGAGGAAGTCGAGAAGTTAACTGCCGAATCTGTCGAAAATCATTCGTCAAAGCTTATTGAACGAGCCCAGAAAACCAAGGTGGCTCTTGCAAAGAGCGACGAAAAATTTGCAGATGCGATACTAGATATGGTTTCAGACAAACTTTCACCTTTAATCACGACTGGTGAAGCTGAATTAGAAAAGTTAACTGAAGAATTGAGCACAGAAGAAACCTCAAAAGATTTTGAAGCAGATAAGGCGCGAATCAAACAAGAAATAATTCAAGTTTTGAACGTTGATCGTGCGGATCGTACCGGCGTGAAAGATTTCGCATCCATTAATGCGGGAGCAAGTATCATTCGTGATGGTAGGTATAAGACATCGCCCTCCGTTAAAGATATGCTTTCGGTTTGGCATCGCTTCCTGGCCTTTGCGAAATTACGTTTCTATGGGTACCCCGCAGAGGCAGCTTTATCTCCCACCTACCCTCGTGGTAGTTTGGGACAGTGTTGGGCATTTCCACAGGACACAACGAGAGAGATGAATTCGTTTGACACACATAGTGATTTCATAGGTTCGATGGCGTCACTAATTGTGCGTCTCTCAGAACCAGTAAAAGTTGGCAGTGTTGTTATAGAGCACCCACCACAGGGTGTCACATCTGATATTTCAACGGCAATTCGTGATTTTCGAGTGATCGGCTTTTCAGACGATGACTTTGTCAATCGTTGGGACCTAGGAAAATTTTATTATGATGCAGGTAAGGGCAATAAGTTTATTAAAGAATTCAACAGTGTGTTCTTTTTGACTAATATTCTTTTCAGAAAAAGGAGAATCCATGCAAGAATTTGTCGTTACAAAGTTCGGAAATAAGGAAGCACCATTGATGCGTGTCATTGTATTAGCTGTAGATTCAAACTGGGGTAATGAAAACTTCTCGTGTCTATATCGATTCAGAGTTCACCAAGAATAAATATCTAGCTTTTGTAAGGTGCATAAGACGTCGACGTCGACGCTAATATTGACCTTAGTCAATAATTCTATAGAATCTTTCATTGAAGTTTTCGCAACTCTGTCCCTCGTTGCTATACTATACACGTACAAAAATCAAATTCGCATTGATGATTCATATTGTATCGTATATAGAGGTAGTCATGCATATTTCAAAAAATTATCACAGAAACATTCGATTGTGAATTATCTTTTATGTCGATGAGAGATGGATCTACTCTATAAACAAATGGCATGAATGTGAGCTCTTCGGATAATCGCATGGATGCGGTTACTTGGTTGGATATCGCACAGAACATAAACACAAGGCAGCGTGCATTGGAAAAGCAGTGTGCACACTATGGTGCTCGATTTATTACCCAGGAAGAAGGCATTTATATTTCACCTGCGAATTGTCTGCTCAAACCAGAACAGTTGAAGCGTATCCGCGCGGACATCAGTATACTTCGGAATGATGTATTTTCTCAAAACAGTACGTTGCAAATGAATTTGAAAGACATACATAAAAGGATCTGCGAAAGTCTACTTTGGATAGAGACCCACGCTTTAGGACTGGAAGATTTTATTGTTTTGTTTACTCAAAAGATCAACTCATGGGAAGAAAAGACGGAACAACTGCCAAAAAAACAGGATTCAAAAGGCACACATCTTGATATTGCAGGTTGTCTTAGTAAGGAAAAAGAAGAAAATATTTCAAAAGTACAATCCATTGACAATTTAATCGCCAGAGATGGAGGCAAAACAGGAAGTTGGAGTAATAAGGAACACGACGCTTTTCTTATGGCAATAACTAAATCGAAAAATATAAATACTCAAAATGTCGACTTAGCCATTTTTGCGTGTAGAGAAAATGCTGGGCCAATCCTTCGTCATCGATCTGACCATGAAATATTCGAACATGTAGAATGGTATCATCAATATACTCAACGCTGTGAGCGAAAACGTAACATTGTACGAGAGTGGCGACTTAATCGAGAAGAGAAAAGAAAGTTAATCACCACGAAACCAAAAATCGAGACGAAAGAAGTTGGGCTTATCAAGGAACCTAGTCAGAACAAAAAGGAACGACTCCAAAAGCAAGCTGAAATTCAGACCTGGAGACTTCGAAAGCAAATGGAAGATCAGAGAGCGAGTAAAGAAAAAGTAATGATGGAGAAAGAAATTTTGAAACGCGAACTGATAAAAGTAAGTCTGAGATATAAACTGATACAGTCTAATTGTCCATATTTTGGAAACTGAGAATGTTTTCTCTTTGAAAGCGACAAAATCGAAGTGCAAAAACAAAACAAAAACTAGAAGATTATTACTTGAAAAAGGCCTTCGATGAAGAAGCTTCGGAATCAGAAAAGGCAACAAAATTCACCAAGGATCCAGTTTTCTCTTTCGAAGAGATGGAGCGGAGAAGACAACGAGAATTAGAAACTGTAAAGCAAAGGTATTTGATGATCCAGCAGCGAAAGGCTGACCATAATATTAGCAAGAAACAACAGAGACTACGCAAGAAAGTGGCACCTGTCGCCGAAGTTTTGGCACAGCGAGATTTCAACAGACTACATCTACAGACTAAAAGTAGCAATGCAAAAGCATACACTGCTTTTGAATTGGATAAAATTGCAAAAGACGCTAAACGTTCCGGAGCTCATCAACGACCAGTGGCATTGGCAGGAAGAGATTTGAAGTGTAACATTGGCATACGACGGGCTGTCCCAACCTGGAGAAAAGGCATCCATTAACCAAAATTAGTAATAAATCGCGATGGTCGATAGCATTCACGTGAATTGGCTGCATGTGTTGCACCATGCGTGTGTTAATGTCAAGAGTTGAACTATTAAAACTTTTTTCTAACTTAATACTTCATTTTTTTCAACTGTTTACTTTTTGTTAACTTCTGCCGTAGTTACAACTCATCCTCTTCATTAGTCACTGGTTCGGAAGAGGAGTAGTAGCAGTTGTTATCTGATCGAAACATATAATACGCGTCTTCATTTTCCCTGTTATTGAACCATGAGTTCCCATAATTTGAATGATATCCTCTGACATTTCTAGTGACGCTGCCTGAGTGGCAGCTTCTTTTGTTCTTCGTATAAATTGTATCCAACGTATCATTAGTTCACTCTGAGTCCTCATTGCCATGCACCCTATCGCCACTTTAAATCTCCTCTTGAATAAGGTCTGGGCACCTTTCCTTTTGTGATCCGTAATTTGTTCACATTATTGACATTTTGTTCACGTAAAAATATAAAGAAAAGAGCTAGTTTCAGCGCGCACCGCACCCATACCGGTATTCAAAAAGTATCGTACAATAGCTAACTTAGAAAGACGTTGACACCAACTCTACGTTGTCCCTCGTAAAGTCGTATCTCGTATGACCATTACCATATCACATATCACCAATCACCACGGCCACCACCATCCATATACCATATACCATATACCCATACCATCCTCTGTGTTTTGGGATTTGGGAGAGAGATGAATGAAGATTGAATCCTGTCTTGAAAATCGAGAGTGTAATTCATGAACCCTTTCAGCCGTCCTGAAACCTCTTATCGATACTATACACTTCTGA
>Ga0115008_10001116_pt1 | contig 21400 bp, 42 predicted proteins | sample FraStrMetagenome_FD_87164 | JGI IMG/M metagenome (GOLD analysis project Ga0115008, IMG submission 87164) | Marine eukaryotic phytoplankton communities from Arctic Ocean - Fram Strait ARC3M Metagenome | ecosystem: Environmental > Aquatic > Marine > Oceanic | place: Fram Strait | collected...
CTTGGATGTATGATGGCGGAACTAAGAAAAAAGATTTGCAAGAATTACTTGATAAGAGAAGGATGCAGTGATGTTAGGAACTTTATTAGGTCCAATTACCAATATAGTCGGCGGTCTTGTTCAGGGGAAAATGGAACAAAAAGCGGCTGAAACTAAAATGAAAGTTGCAAAAGCAGATGCACAAGCCAAAATAATGTTGTCACAAGCTACAAGTGAAGCTGATTGGGAAAAGGTTATGGCTGAAGGGTCACGAGATAGCTGGAAAGATGAATGGTTAACTGTTTTATTTTCTGTGCCATTAATATTAGCTTTCTTTGGTGATTGGGGTCGAGTAATCGTTGCTCAAGGTTTTGCGGCTTTAGACGTTATGCCAAGCTGGTATCAATACACTTTAGGGGTAATAGTAAGTGCAAGCTTTGGTGTTAGGTCTGCTACTAAATTTTTCGGAAAAAAATAATTTTTTTATAGGTGTAAGAAATGAAGGTTACTGAAGGACAAGTAAAAGAATTGCTACATGGTAATTCTGATTGGATGCAATGGGTAGAGCCAATGCAAAAGCTTTTACCCGAATATGAAATAAATACTCCAGCACGAATTGCTGGCTTCATTGCTCAATGTGGACATGAAAGTTTAAATTTTAAAGTTTTAGAAGAAAATTTGAATTATTCTGCCAAAGGATTGAACGCAATCTTTCCGAAATACTTTAAAAACGCTGGCAGAGACGCAGAAACGTACCATAGAAAGCCTCAAGACATAGCAAACGTAGTTTATGCTAATAGGATGTCTAACGGAGACACAGAGTCAAATGATGGCTGGAAATTTCGAGGTCGAGGTGTAATTCAATTAACAGGCCGTTCAAATGTCACAAGATTTGGTGATGATATTGGAAAGCGTGTTGATGAAACTATAGAATATTTAGAAACAAAAATGGGTGCTTTGCATAGTGCTTGTTGGTATTGGGACAGTAGAAATATAAATCGTTCAGCAGATGATGGTGATATTGTTGTTATGACCAAACTTGTAAATGGTGGAACAATAGGTCTTGAAGACAGAAAACACCATTATGCTAGAGCTATAGAAATATTAGATGGCACATATGTTCCAAAGCCTAGTCCAATTCTTTTAAAAGTTGGAAGTACAGGCGACAATGTAAAAGCTGTTCAAGAGGCTTTAGGTCTTGACGCAGATGGGCATTTTGGAAAAGTAACAAGATCAAAGGTTATGGAATGGCAAGAGGCACATGATATGACTGTTGATGGTATAGTTGGTAAGAAAACATATAAAAAATTAGTTGGTTAATAATGAAAACTATTTTAGGTCATGAAGGCAAGCTGTCCCAAAAACAAATAACAAGATTAGGTGGATTAATTGCTTTGGTTTGTGGAAGAATTCCATATGAACATATTATAACTGATTTGAATAGTAATAACTTCTTGACAGAAAATAAAGAATTGACACCTGATGGAAAGTTAGAATTAAGAAGATTGACTGCTATGGCAGGGTTAAGGCCAGAACAATTTACTGAAAAATAAGTCTTTGATATTGTTTTTTATATAATTTTATGATTAAAAGTTTTGGTGGGTGGAAAATTCAAAAATATTATTTTAAATCGGGCGATATAAAATTTATATGAACTGTTGCTACCAAATGCGCTAACATTATAACAACACCACCCACACGATTAATCATTTAATATTTGATCTGCAGTTCTTGGTAATCTTGCATATCTAATTATGTTATTCACAGAAGTTTCTTTTAAGTCTAATATTAATGATATTGTTTTTGCATCAAATTTTTTATGCATCAAATCATTAATTTTTTTACCATTTTCACTTAATTTAACTTTTTGTTTTATTCTGCCTCCTAAATTATCATGTGTTTGTGAAGTTTTACCATATGCATAAATACTTTCATTTAATTTTTTTTCACCAGCAGTTCCTTTTGCTGAAAGTTTCATTAACATTCCAAGTTCAACTTCTGTAGCTTTTCGCCCATTTTTTTCAATGAATTCCTTTAAAATGTTTCTCATTCAAAAAATCCTTTTTTATGTTGCATGATTTTAAATTCTTTTAATTTTTGCTTAGCATCAAAATAGTTTTGTTTTGCATTTTTTCCAGAATTTTTATCACACCATAAATCTAATGTTTTTTCACAATCAGCTCTTAATATTTTTAAATAAGCTAAATCTTCTGGTTTCATGCGTTTATTGTTTAACATTGATGATTGCCGTTTCTATTTTGTGTTGAACCAACAATCCATTTAATCGTTGTCGACTAATACCTATAGCTTTTGCTGTTTCAACTTTGCTTTTGTTTTTTTGCAATTGTTCTTTTATTAATTTTATTTGAGCGTTTTTGTGATTTTTATTTAATTTTTCCCAGAGTGTCATAAACCAAAAATCCTTTCTAATTTTTTTACTGTGAATAATCCATTATATTTGGGATGGCGTGCCATAAATAATCTGGCATATAGCGATATAAAGTCATTGTTTATTTTATATTCAGCTTCATTATCAAAAATTTCAATTTGAACCTCCCAGCGCATACGATTGGCAATCAACCAAGCAGAAGCCTTTTTCTTTTTAGCGGCAACTTCTTTAGCAAAGTCTTCAAACAGTGAATAAACGTGTGGGTCTACCCTTCTGTGGTATAAAAACCTAGATGCTAAACAATTTTTATCCATAGGGTCACGCGCTTCTTTTAAAAAGTTTACAAATTCATTTTCATCATTAAATTTACTCATTTCCATCCTCCATTAATTTTTCTAATTTATTTAATTCATCTTTAATCCAAAAAATCCTATCTTGTTGAACCTCCTCCTTTTCATATAGTTTTTGTTTTTCAATTTGGATATTAGCCAATTTTGATTTGGCATCTGTAAGTGAAGCTTCCATTGCGGTATGCATTTTACCTATCATGTGTGGTTCTCCTGTACTGTTTCTTCAAAATATTCTTGAAATTCTACCATCAGTGCGTTTTTAAGCCTGTTTGAGATGGGTTTGCGGCTTTCAGTGTTAAATATATCACCAAAGTCAATATCAACCTCTGGTGGGCTAAATTGAGTGCCACGATCAATTGCAATATTGTATTCTACAGAGACTTCAAATGTGAAGCCCCTGTATTCCAATTCCAATGTATGTTCATTTGAATAATACATTATTTCTTTTCCAAACTTTATAAGCTTCAATAGTTTTTTGATTTTGAGCAAGTGGAGCTTCATCAACAAAAGCGATGAATTTATCCCATTCCATACCAAGCCATTTGCATTGGTTTTTTAATATGGTTGTTGCGCTTTTGATTTGCATTATATTTCCCTCCCTAACTGGATGCGCATTCCAACGCGCTCTTCAGCCCATCTTTTAGCTTCATTAAATGTATCAAAGCCAAGTTTTACTGGAAAAGTAACAGCGTGGTCACCTTTTGGCATGTGCAATTCATAGTAATCATCTTCAAATTTTGTAATTGAACATGGTTTAATTGAATTTGTAGCGAAGTGAGTTTCATCAGTGAATTTAAAAGTCATCATTTTTTTTCTCCATTGTTAATATAATCACTTTATCAAACCACCATGCAGTGTAAAGTATTATTTTACAAATAAGTGTAAAAAGTTATGGGAAATGCATTTTTTTCTGCATTTCCCTGATGATTTTATTAAATTTCTGCCCATTCGCGGGTATTCATAGCTTTGGCTATCAATCCTTCACGATTTCGAGTTACTGATTGTGGTGTACTTGATTTGCTATCAGTATGTGTTGCCCAATGTGTAAGGCAATTATATAAAGCCCATTTGTTTTTACCCAAATCATTGAATTCATTTCCAAGTTGTTTCATCAAAATTTCTAATTGTTTTGAATTAAATTTTTCTTCTGATGTTTTTGAATTTCTTTTTGTAACATTGTTTTTGAAAAAAGTTTCTGCTTGGTTAAGTTTTACAGGAGTTTTCATATATTCATTCCACAAAGTTTTTTGATTATGAAAAGTTTCCAAACCACTAATTATTTTTTGTGCTGAGCTTTCAGTACTTACTTGTGAAGTATGACGCATCCAAACTTTGGATATAGCATCTGGTGTAGTACAACCATTTAAACACCACAAACGCAATGCATCAGCAGATGTTTGATATGCCCATGAACCATCATAACTGTTATAGCCACGAACTCTATATTTTACATAATCACCTTTTGATGGTTCTGTAACAATATCATTAAATAAAACATCAATTTGTAATTTACGACCCCCGTCCAATGCAATCACTTCAAAATTAAAATCATTTGATACATTTGCATTTTTAATGCTGTCATATGTTGAATTAACAACATCATCATGAGAAAGAACATGATAACTATTTCTATGAACATGTAAAACTGTTCCAGTATCAGCACGAACTAAACTCTTCCACCCTTCAATTGGCTCACTCATACCTTGCGGTACAATAGGCATTTCATTAACTTCAAAATTCCATTGGTTTTCATTTTCTTTAAAATCTAACATTTTTATCTCCATTTGATTAATGTGTATTTACTTACTAACATAGCCAAATCTAGTGTAAAGTAAAAATTTACATATATATAAAAAAAGGCAGTAAAAATGGCAATTCAAACATGTATATTTAAAGTTGAAGGTCAACCAATTGGCAAATCAAGACCTAGGTTTTCAACAAAAACTGGAAAAGCATATACACCTAGCAAAACTCGTGATTATGAAAAAAAAGTAAAACAATCTGCTTGGGTTGCTATGAGCAAATTAAAATTAAAACCTTCAACATCTAGATGTAGTGTTATTATTACTTGTTCAATGGAAATACCAAAATCATATAGTAAACAAAAAAGAGTATTTTGTGAAGCTGGTGTTATTATACCGCCAAGACCTGATATTGATAATTTAATAAAATCGGCATTAGACGGAGCAAATGAAATTGTTTATTTGGATGATAAACAAGTATGGCACGTTTCAGCTTTTAAAAAATATACTGAACATGATGAAAGGCCAAGTATGCTTGTTAAAGTTCAATGGGAAGATTAATAAGTGTCTGAATATGTATAATCAGCTCCATACTTTTCTCTCCAAGCTGTTTTGTCTTTGTGTATTGCTAATTTTGAAGTATCCCAAAGACCTTGGTGATGTCCTTCACATAACGGAATTGCATCTAAATCAGATGTTTTGCCACCGCTAAACCTGTCATGAAAAACATGATGTGCTGTTGTTGGTGAAATTTGTGGCTCATGAAATGTTTGGCAAATTATACAATTGCGTTGTCTAATTTCATTTAAAAAATTTTTATTTTTTATTGGCTTTGGTTTTTTAAAATTTGATTTAATCACTTAAAAACAATCCAATTGGCCTTAATTTTGGCGTTAAATAAATAGAAGATGTTTTGTTAGTTTCAATACATTGCGCCATACTATCCATATTTTCATATGGTTTATATACAGATGGCAAAGCGTTTCCACATTCGTATGCGTTTCTATATAAAGTTTTCTTTTCTATTTCTACGCCACCAACTACATATGTTAAAACTAAGAATGTATAAAAACTCATTTTCCTGTCCTCATTGACTCTTGTTGTCTTTCATATTCACTTTGTTCAGCTTCGGCAGTTACAGACCATTCACCATCGTGTACTTGTACAAATCCTGTTGCCGCAATACTTTTTATAAAATCATGGAAAACTAATTGTCGGTCTTGGTGATTTATAATCATTCCATTTTTATTTGGTCTTCTGTCACATAACTGTCTGGGTTTTGCATAACACTTCGGGCATGGCATTGCTCTTATCATAATTTGTTCATCAGTATATTTAAATTCTTTCATTTTAATAACTCCATTGGGTCAATTTCTAATTTTTCAGACAAAACATTCATGGCATTATCAAAAAATGTGTTAAATTCTTTTTGATTCATTGCATCAAATGAAATGCTATCAACTACACAAAAAACTCCACCTGTAATTTCATTGATAACGGATTTATAATAACCAGTTAAAAACTTAATATCATGATGTAAATGTGTAGATGTTGGCCATTTACCTGTTGTTTCAACAACAGCATTTAATATTGTCCAATAATATTTATGATGTGGGTTTGATCTACTGGAAACAAATTTTAAATCAAATATTTGGTTTTGTTTGCAACTTTCAATTGCTTCAGCATCATAACGAGTGATGGGGCTTAATACCCCATCACGCAATTCTACTTGTATTTTTGGTGGTTTAGAATGGGATTTCATCATCTAAATCATTTGATTGAGGCACAGGTGCTTGATATGAACTATCATTGCTTTGATTTGTTTTATTGCCAGTTAAATCAAGAGAATTTACATTACATGTTAAATAAGTTTTGCCATTGTATTCTCTTGTCCCAAAATCGCCGTTTATGACCACGGATTGTCCCTTTTTAAGCCAAGGTGAAACTGCTGAACCACCTTTACCCCAATAAGAACAATCAAAATATATTACTTCTTTTGTTCTTCTGTCATTAACAGCAACACTAAAACCAGCAACTTCTAAACCTGTTTGTGTTTTTCTTAATTCACAATCTTTAGTAAGATTTCCAGATATACATATAGTTTTCATTAATTAATTCCCAATTCAATTTGCTTGTTTTCCCAAGCTGTTGCTATTTTTTGTGAAAAATCAGCATCAGTTAATCTGATTTCACTTATTAATTTAGATGCTTTATCAAACATGCCATTAAATTTATCAGCATTTGCTGTTTCAATAAATTTCATTAATTTTATTCCGCGTTCAACTGCAGTTTCATGTTGTGTTGGTGATTTAACATTTTGATTTTTTTTACCAGTTGCTAAATTGCCATCATCATCTTCCACAGGAACACCACTCATTGATGATAATCCATATCTACGTGCATATGTAATTGCACCTCCATATGATTGCATATCATCTTTTTTGTAATGCAAATAAACTTTGCATGTAAATTTTTCACCACTTACATGTGCAAAAATTGTTTCAACATAATCACCCAAATCATCTTTCATTGGTAATTGCATAATTGCAAAACCATTTGCATGAAAAACAGGCAACACGGCTTGTTGTATTGCATTTAAATCAGCATAATTGTTTTTTAAAAAAGGGTTTTTTGCATTTTTAATTGCCGCTCCCAATTGTGATTGAGACAACATAAAAGCTTGAATAGCTTCATTTGTTTGTTTTGTCATTATTTCATCCTTATAGATACAGTTTGAGCACCAGTGACCAATTCAGCCCCATCAATTTTGATACCCGCTTTTAATTGTTTTTTGATTTCTGTTTTATCTGGTGTGATAGACACCTTGCACAATTGAGACGGTATTTCCTTTTCATCAATGATCGAAACGCTTTCTGTGCCTTTGCGTAATGATACAGTTGCTAATTCATGTGGTATTTTTGACTGCTCAGTACATAACAAAACAGTCTTTAAAATTTTATTTAGTTTTTCTTTACGATGTTCATGTAATGATTTTCGTTCTTGATATTGTTGCATCAATGTTTTGCAAGCAATAACCCCAGCATCAGCTTCATTAATACGTTTTAAAGTTTCACCAACTAAATCTAAAACATCTGTTTCGCCGTCCAATGTATCCCAATATGCATCTTCATCATCTTTATAAGGGATTAATTCTTCAGCAACTAAAGTTAACAAATTTGTATCTAATCGCATTTGCTTGCTTTCGAAGCTTTATTAAAATCCTTAACAGCTTGTTCAATTGCTTTTTCAATGAATTGAATAGCATCCGCTGGAAATTGTTGTGCTAAATATGCTTGTTGTGTTATTTCACCAGACTGTGCTTTATTAACTAATTCAGTTGATCTGTTTGAAATTTTATCAATTATTGTTCTCCGCACAAAAAGTAACGGTGTTTTATTATTACCCATAATGTCCTCCATTTGACTTTTAAACATTATGAAAAAAATGGTGTAATGTAAAGTGCAACTTTACAAATATTAAAAATAAACATCTATACAAATGTTAAATAGATTGTTTATAAAGGATAAATACCACGTTGTTTGGGTATAACAACGTGGTATCAAATGGAGAAAGAAAACAATAAACTAGGGTTAAAGTTGTCTTACAATTGATTGGTAGCACAACATATTGACACCTTCAAGGAGAAATTAACAATATGTCGTACAAAGCACTAGCATGGGCAATGAGTACAAAAGGTTTAAAGCCAGCAACTAAAATTATTTTATTATCATTGGCAGACAGGCATAACCCAGACAACGGATGTTTTCCAAGTATAAAAAGAATATCAGAAGATTCTGAAATGTGTCCAAAATCAGTACATAATCACATTAACAAATTAATTGAATTAAATTTAATTTCAAAAACTGGCCGAATTAGAAAAAATGGTCAACAAACATCAAATGAATATAAATTACATTTCGGGACTATGAAAAATTTACATAAGGACAGTGTAAAATTTACACATGGGACTATGCAAAATTTACAGACCAATAACCTAGTAAGTATTAACCATGTAAATGAACATATGGTTTTAAGATCAGTAAATATCGGTTTTGAAGAATTTTGGAAAATATATCCACGTAAAATTGGAAAAACAAAAGCTAAAACATGTTATGAAAAAGCAACTTCATTGCATGGTGTTGATAAAATCAATGAAGCTATTATAATTTATGCTGAAAGTGTAAAATTAAAAGATAAAAAATACATACCACACCCTGCAACATGGCTTAATCAAGGCAGATGGGAAGATGAAATTGAAATTGAGACAAATGAAAATATAGATTATGAATTTAGAAACATGGTTAATGATATAGCTAGGGTTCAAAGATGAATAATTTACCAGCATTGCAATCAAAAATTTTAAATGATGATGAATTAAGCAAACATAGAGCATTCATAGCTATAAAAGCACAATCATTGATGGGTAGGTATTTTCAAGTTCCACAAGATGAAATGATCAAACGTGATATTTTATTGGGTTGGATGGATATGTTACAAGATTATACCAATGATGAAATTACAAAGGCATGTAAGCAATATTTGATTGAATATCCATCAAAAAGGCCACATGAAGGATTAATTAGGCAATTAATTGTTAATGCAAGAAAACGCTATATTGCAATTAAACCAAAAATACAAATTGAAGCTCCAATAAAAAAAGAAATTGATATAGAAAAAAGAAGAAAAATAGCAAATAAAATAATGAAGAATTATAGACGATAATATGTTATAATGGGGAAGTAGGGAATTTTCTCCCTCCTCCCTGTATTGCCCTTCCTTTTTCTGCTCTTAAAGGAAGGGCATTTTATCAAAAGGAGTTAACATGGCTATATTGAAAAATAAAGAAATAGAAAATATAGCAGATAGCTTACCAATTGAAGCTGATATACAAAAAATTACAGAAATTTTTATGATTGTATGTGCTGTTTATTCAATGAACACTGAACAAATACTTGATGTAAATTCAAATATAATTTTACAGATTGCAAACACAGATCATCCAAATGAAATACCTACAATACATTAATCATTTGATTTAAATTAATAAAAGTATAATGTAATTATACATCTAGGAGGGTGTAAAATGAAAAAATGGCCAGCAACAGAAGTTGAAATGGTAAATTTAGACAAAGTTATACCATATGCCAGAAATAGTCGCGTACATAGTGATGAACAAGTTGCGCAAATAGCATCAAGCATACAAGAATGGGGTTTTACTGTTCCAATTTTAATGGATGAAGGATTTGGCTTGATAGCTGGTCATGGAAGATTAATGGCGGCACAAAGATTAGGTTTAAAAGAAATACCAGCAATGGTTGCTAAAAATTGGACTGAAGCACAAAAAAAAGCATACATTATAGCAGATAATAAATTAGCTATGAATTCCACATGGGATGAAGCTATGCTTAAAATCGAAATTAAAGAATTGACTGATTTAAATTTCGATACTGATTTAACAGGTTTTTCATTAGATGATTTAGCATCATTATTTGATGATACAGAAAAAGATTATGAATTACCTGATGAACAAGAATATAAAGAAACATATGAAGTTGCAGTAATATGTGATGGAGAAGCACAACAAGAAAAAATGTATAATGAATTGGTTGAGAAAGGATACAAATGCCGAATTTTAACCATGTAGTAGAAACAGATTACACGCCATCATTTAGAACAGAAAAAGTTGTAGGTATGTTTGATGTGCCTATATCTGGCAAATTAACAAAAGAATGGCATATAAATATGCCCCTTGAAGAAAATCCTTGGCAAGTTGGTTTGATTGTAGGTTCTTCTGGGGCTGGTAAAACAACAATAGCTAGAAAAGTATTCGGTGATGATGCCTATCATTTTGGTTATGAATGGAAAAAATCTTCTTTATTAGATGATTTCGATGCTTCACTTTCAGCTGTAGATGTAACTAATTCATTATCACATGTTGGCTTTTCTTCGCCGCCTTCTTGGTTATTACCATATAGGGCATTAAGTAATGGTCAAAAATTTAGAAGTGAATTAGCCAGAACATTGACTGATAAACGAGATTTAATTGTTTTTGATGAATTTACATCTGTTGTAGATAGGGATGTTGCAAAAGTTGGCAGTCATGCTGTTCAAAAATCAATAAGAAAAACAGACAAACAATTCGTAGCAGTTACTTGTCATTATGATGTGGAGGGGTGGTTACAACCAGATTGGGTTTATGATGTTTCCGCTAATACTTTCACTTGGGGGTGTCAAAGGCGAACAAAAGCGAAAATCGAGGTATTCAGATGTCATCATGTTGCGTGGCGATTGTTTGTGGGAAACCACTATTTAAGTGCTGATTTAAACAAAGCATCAAAATGTTATATAATGTTTTTTGACGGACAGCCCGCGGCTTTTAGTGCTATATTACCTTTTCCACACCCTTATTTAAAAAATACTTGGAAAGAACACAGAACAGTTACATTGCCAGATTATCAAGGTTTTGGGCTTGGCAACAGATTAAGTGAGTTTGTTGGTGAAATGTTGCATGAGCAAGGTAAACAATTTCGCAGTGTTACGTCACATCCAGCAATGATTGGTCATAGATATAGATCAAATGCTTGGATTATGGATAGAGCCCCAAGTAGATTAAAAGCTCCTGGAAAAAGAGGAACAATACAAAACAATAAAAATACATCTATAAACAGATTAACAGCTTCATTTATTTATGTGCCAAAAGAAAAAAGAAAGCTTAAATAGCCATATTTTTAACAACACTTTAAAATTCAGAATTTATGGTGTAAAATGAAAATTACTTGGTAATAAATGTTTAAGGAATTATGTTATGTCAGAAGACACAACACAAGATGTAGGTAAAAAGAAAAGAGGACCTAAAGGTGCTTCTAAACCATTGACTACAAAAGATTTTAATAAATTAATTAGCATGATAAGGATACAATGTACGCAAGAAGAATGTTGCAATGTATTGGAAATGTCCGACACCACATTAAATAGACGTTTAAAAGAAATGGGGTATCAAAATTTTGAAGACCTACACAGACAATTCAATAGTGAAGGCAGAATGTCATTAAGGCGTATGCAATGGCAAGCGGCAGAAAATGGCAATGCAAGTGTATTGGTTTGGTTAGGTAAACAATATTTAAATCAAAAAGATAAAACAAATGTTGAAGTCACAGGTGAAGATGGTGGCGCAATAATTTCTAGAATAGAGCGTGTAATTGTCGATCCTGCCAATTGAAACACCTAGATGGTGCTTACCATTATTAAATGGTGATAGGGGAAAGCCAAGGTATAGAGGTGCTAAAGGTGGTCGTGCATCAGGCAAATCACATTTTTTTGGTGAAGCTGTCATTGAAAGATTAATAGAAGAACCCAACACAAAAATAATATGTATTCGTGAAGTTCAAAAATCATTAGAATTTTCTTCTTTGCAATTATTAAAAGACAAAATAAATAAAATGGGTGTTGGCCATTATTTTGAAATACAAAAAAATAGAATTATGACTGTTAAAGGAAAAGGAATAGTTATTTTTCAAGGTATGCAAGATCATACTGCTGAAAGCGTTAAATCTTTGGAAGGTTTTGATGTTGCATGGGTGGAAGAAGCACAATCAATGTCTAACAGGTCATTGGAATTATTAGACCCTACAATAAGAAAAGAAGGTTCTGAATTATGGTTTTCATGGAATCCTAATTTAGATACAGACCCTGTTGAGCAAATATTTAAAAATAATGACAATGCTGTACTGGTACATGTTAATTATTTAGATAATCCATTTGTTACTGATGCAACAAAAGAAATGGCTAAACGTACAAGGGCAAATAATGTTTTAAAATACAATCATATTTGGCTTGGCGATTACATGAAGGAAGTTGAAGGTGCTTTGTGGAATGGTGATATGTTGCAAGCATCAAGGGTAAACAAAGATGAAATACCTGATTTAACAAGAATTGTAGTTGCTATTGACCCATCTGTAACAGGAAATGCCAAATCAGACGAAACAGGCATAGTTGTAGCTGGTAGAACCGCTAATGATGATACATATTATGTATTGGAAGATTGTTCCCTCAGAGGCACTCCTGATCAATGGATAAGGAGGGCTGTAGTCAAATATCATGAATATCAAGCAGATAGAATTATAGCTGAAGTCAATAATGGTGGTGATTTGGTTGAAAATCTGTTAAGAAATACAGATAAGAATGTTTCATACCGATCTGTTCGTGCTACAAGGGGCAAAATGTTGAGAGCTGAACCAATAGCCGCACTATATGAAAATAAAAAAGTCTTTCATGCTGGAAAATTTTCAGAATTAGAAGAACAGATGATTTTTTATAACGGACGTGGTAATGTATCACCAGACAGACTTGATGCCCTTGTATGGGCAATAACAGATTTATCCCAATCAACGGGGCAACCAATGTGGAGAATTAGTTGATGGCAATATTAGATTTTTTTCGCAAAGCACCCCTAAATACATTTGAATTAAAGGATGCTCCTCGAGTACACGTTCAACAAACTACACCTTATCATAATAGGTCAGATAATTTTAAATCATATGCAAAAGAAGGTTATCAACAAAATGCTATTGTTTACAGATGTGTAAATGAAATAGCGCAAGGTGCGGCTTCAATTGATTTTAAAGTTTTTCAAGGTGATATTGAACTTGAAAGACACCCATTGATTGATTTGTTAAAAAGGCCAAACCCTTTACAGGCTGGCAATGAATATTTTCAATCATTGTATTCTTTTTTGTTATTATCAGGTAATAGTTATGCAATAAACAGTACTGCTGGCGGTGTTCCTTCTGAATTACATTTATTAAGACCTGATAGAGTTGAAATTATACCAAGTAACAATGCTATTCCAAAAGGTTATAATTATAAATTAAATGGAAAAGTAGTTAATACATATGAAGCTGACCCATTTACTGGTCAATCAGATGTAAAACATTTTAAATTTTGGAATCCACTTGATGATTATTTGGGATTATCACCACTTATGGCGGCTTCAATTGATGTAGACCAACATAATCTTATAGCAAAACATAATATTGCATTATTAGTAAATGGTGCAAGACCGTCTGGGGCAGTTGTGTTTAAACCGCAAGACACATCTGGAAATGCTATGATGCTTTCAGATATACAAAGAAAACAAATACAAGATGATTTAAACAGAAGAATGTCAGGAACAAATAATTCTGGCAAACCTATGTTGCTTGAAGGTGATTTTGATTGGAAAGAAATGGGGATGTCACCGCGAGATATGGATTTCTTGCAAAACAAGCATATGGCGGCAAAAGATATTGCATTATGTTTTGGAATACCTTCACAATTAATAGGAATTCCAGACAGTCAAACATATGCAAATGTTCAAGAAGCACGTTTAGCATTATATGAAGAAACAATAATTCCTTTGGCTATGCGTGTTTGCAGTGATTTAAATGAATGGTTAGCACCAAGTTTTGGTGATGATATAACAATACAATATGACATAGATAGTATACCAGCAATGACTGAAAGAAGACGTAGGGTATATGAAAATGTAACATCAGCAGTTCGTGAAGGAATAATTAGCAGAAATGAAGCACGTGAAAAATTAGGTTTAAGCCCAATTGATGGTGGTGATGAAGTATTTATTGCGGCTAATTTGTTTCCTTTGGGTGGTGTTGAAGTTGCACAAGATGAAGGGATTGATGCAGAAGACGCTGGAAAATCTGCATATGATCAAAAATTAGATGAATATCCTGATGGTTCTCCTGTGCCTGATGGATTGCCAAATGCTTATAGGTTAAGTGAAAATGACAAACTGTGCAGTAATTGTTCATATTATGAAAAAGGACTATGCACACGTTTCAATGCGGCGGTTAAAGCAAAATATGTATGTAATGCTTGGAAAGCAAATGAATAATGGCTGAAAATTTAAATATTTAAAAACAGGAGTTTTTATGGCCTATGGTATAGAAATATTTAGTTCATCAGGTGTAACCACTTTTTCTTCTGAAGATACTACATGGAATTTAATAGGTTCTTTTAATGCGCCAGCAAATACAAGTACAACTTTTTCATGCGCTGTTTATCCAGAAAGGATAGTAAGCAGACTTATGTTAAATCAAGTTACTGGAGATGATGAAGCTTATGTTCATGAATATTCATTGCCAACTAACTCAACTACTCTCACTGTAACAGCACCAAGTTCTTCAGATACATCTGAAACACAATTTTTAGTGTTTGGTAGATAGCATGGTTACAGGAGTACAAATAAAAAATAATGACAATAAAATACTTATAGATAGTGATTTATCACATTATCATTTTTTAGGTAAATATACAGCATATAGTACAACACAAACACCAGACATTATGGATGGACCTGGCAATTTAAGTTATGGACCTAATCAAAATAAAGATATGACAGGTATGCCAGATAAAGGAAATATTTTTAAATATAGTATTCCTTCCAATGGTGCAAAGCCTCCAATGGTTTTTATTAAAAATGTAAGTGATGCTTTTATGGCTGTAGTTTTAACAAGTAAATCAGGTTCAAACTGGGATACTTGGATTTTTTGTAGCAGTGGTACTGTAAGTGCGCCAACAGTTTATGCATTTAGCCCAAGAAATCAAATGTCTACAACTCTTACTGGATATGGGTTAGAAGTATATGACAGTAGCGGAAATATTTCATTTGACTCTAAAATAAAACCATTAAGAGTAATTGGTGGTGGAAACATAACAAGCCCATCTGTTGCGCATACAGGTTCATTAGGAGGAGTTTTTATTTCTACTTTAGGGGTAAATTCTTCAGATACCACTGTATCATTTACATCTAGCGTTACTGCTAATGATATAATTTATTATTGTCCTTCAATATCTCATGCGGCACACCAATATGAATACCAAGCATCAGATAGCGGTATTGAAGATTGGAATAACTATGCATGGTCTAGGGGTGATATATGGTGGGCTTTTTATCGCTCTGGATTTAAAATTACATCAGGAAGTGGCAATACTAAATATTTTAAAGCTAATTATGGAGTATATGCAAGGGGTCATGTTTGGCAACATTCAGCAAGTAGTTCTAGTATATTCGCTGGATTGATATTAGGTGCATTGACAGGGGGTGCATATTTCGCCGCCGCCATAGCACTTGTTGTTGCGGCTGGTGGGTTTACAAATGCTGGTGTATCATCTGGTGGTTATTTGCCATATGCGAACAGTTCAAGAAATTCTACTTTGCAAAATACATTTATTCTTACAAGGGCTTCTTATTATGACTGATGTAGCTACTATGTGTGAAAATCATTGTGGTGGATGGGAAATAATATCTAAAAACCAAATTGATAATACTTTTATTTTAACAGTCTCAACTGTATCAGTAGACCCTTGTGAATATGATAATGACTTACACACTAAATTACATGAAGGTATGTCCAGCCATTCACATAGGAAAATAATTAAAACAGAATTAATTACTTTTGACCATGACCCAACTGACAGTGAAATTGAGTCTGAATTAATTAGTCTTGGATTTAATCCTGTAATACAATCATGTGTATATGGTTCTACATTCGCATTTTCTGGAAATGTAGAATTAATAAATAATAATACGGTTCAGAAAACAACACCAATTAAAACTGTTACAGATGGTGAAGATGATGTTTTTGAATATAGCAGAATATTGCATCCAGAAAATTTTCAAGAACTATATAACATGATACCAATTGATCTTGATGAAATACCAACATCAATGTCTAAAAAAGGTAATTGGTTGTTTTTATATTATGTTAAAGAAGGTTCTGTAAGGCCTGAACAATTTTTTAGTGATGATTATTTTTTGTATTCAGTAAGAATACATAAGGATACAGGACAAATTGTTCGCAAAGGTTACAACAAAGGATTAACTTTAACTGAAGATGAAATGTCAAACCTTGAAGGTACAGACGATATAGAAAATGTAATAGCAACAGGCTATTTTTTAGATGAACCAAAAACTACAATATATTATATGAGATCATCAGAACCCGAAGATTTTGTAAATAACCCAGCTGTTGTGGAAATTCCATATCTAGGCACGACTTGGCAAGATGGAGTTAAATTGCATACAAGAGAATATATGAGGGGTGATTTGTAAGGTATGATAAAATTAATTTTGTTAATTATTGGTATTCTTGCTTTTGGGTTTTTTTATTTTTTTACTTTTGGGATTAACATTATAAATTTTATAAGTGTGTAAAACAGGTTCAACTTCTTTTTCCCATTCATTAGAAAAGTAATCATTAAATTTTTTAAATAATTTTAAAATATACATTTTGTTTCCTTTAATTAAAAAAATGAAACGATTATCAAAACCGCTTCCTGTTATATTAAGATATTGTACCAATAACTTCTACAGTATCATCTCTACCAAAATAACTTAGATTAAACCATCTGCCGTTATCTTTTAGTGAAGTCTTACCAAATTCTGCCGTAAATATATAATGGCCTTTAATCCATTTACCGACTAATCTTTCATTGGAATAACTAAATTCACCATTAGTAGAGCCAAGGCGTACTAGCATTTCATTTGCACGTTTGCAAATTTCTTCACCAGTGTAACCAGCTTCAACTGGTTCTGGCAATTCTATCCAAACTTTCATCATTTTTGTCATTTTTTGTCCCTTCAATATGAAAAGCCCCAGCTTCAATTAGCTGGAGCAAGTAATTATGTTAAGATATTGTACCTTCAATCTCAATGTGGTCACGCCCGAAATAACTCAGGTTAAACCATCTGCCATTGTCCTCAAGCCCAGATAATCCAATGTCATTATTATATATATAATAACATCCCCCATATTGTGTGCTTTTATATTTAGGGTCATTGTATTGAAATTTCCCATCATTAACGCCAAGGCGTTTTAACATTTTATTTGCCCTGTCGCAAATATCATGGCCAGTATAATTTTCATCTGGGTCTTGTAGCTCAATCCATACATTCATTGTTTCAATTATTTCCATTTTTTATCTACCTCCTGATAAATTTCATCATCAATTCTGGTCATTATTATAACCATTGCAGTTGTTAATTCTTTTAAAGATGCTTCTTCCACAACTTGTTTTATGTTTGACCAAGCACTTTCTTTATGTGTAGCAATGCTTCGCATTATTGCTGGTTTTTTGTCTTCAACATCAGATACAATTGCATTATTGATAGGTATTATGTTGTTGCCAACTTTATTTTCATTAAGAAATTTTAAAACATTAGGTTTATCTTTAGGCACATATTTTTTAATTATTGTGCCACCCATTTTTTTAGCATCAACAAGGTTGCCAGCCCAATTACCATTTTGATTTGTGTATAATAACATTTTATTCTCCTAGTTAGTTGTTATTAGTTGATCTAGAAATACTATAATTTCTGGAAGGTGAATTACCGCAATAGCAAATAATGCCATAGCAATACCGTCTATAATCATTGTCATATTCATTTGCATGTGCCTCCTAGCACTATTTTTATAAAGACGCTTCGTGTGATGCCCATTTTACAAATTTACCCATATCGGCACCGTCTTTTATTCCAAAATGTGAAGCACATTGTTTAAGAGCAGAAGTTATTTCTAATTCTGGACACATTGAAATTAATTCATAAGCTTCATTTAAAGCATTTTCATATTTTGTAGAATTACCCATTTTATATTCTCCATTTGTTAAACTATATAATCAAAATACACCTTATTGGCTTACTTGTAAAGTATTATTTTACAAATAAACCAAATAAGATCAATAAAATATGGGCTTTATGCTATTTCACAACTAAATGGAACTCTTTCCATTAACCATTTTACAGCTTGTGATGGGGTATCGAAATATTCTTCATCACTGTCCAATAAGAATTTTTCATCTTCATATGTGGCTACCCAACCAAGACTTGCAACATTTTCAACATAACATGTTTTCGTTGCATTTGTTGATTTCCACATATCTAATTTTGTTTTTTCAAATTTCATCAAAAATGAATTTATTACATTTTCATTAATTTTTAATTCAATTGTTTCAATTGCATTTATTACTTGATCATAATCTAAATCATTACATTTCATGTAATCCAATGATGCATAAAGGGCTGTTAATGATTTTGTTTCATTTTCAGTTAAACCATTGTTTGTATCATTTGACATTTTTTAATCTCCATTTGTTTATGTAATATGTATAATGCTTATCCAATTAAGTGTAAAGTATTATTTTACAAATAAAGCAATAAAGATGGTTTTTCTGGTGTTTTTTTATCGTTTGCTGTATAAAAGCATAAATATTAAGGTAAAATATGACTTTTCCAGTTTTCATCAAAGCTAACAGAAGCAAAATTTCAATTTCAAAAGAAATTAGGGAAGTTAACAGGTTACGATTGCAATATGAACGCTCAATGCGAGCGCGTATGTTCAAATTATTTAAACGTGTTGGAAAAGCTTGTGCTTCAGAATATGAAATTAATGAAACAATTAATAAATCATTAATTGATTTGGATAAAAAAATTGGGCAAGAATTGCGTGTTCATTATGGTGAAGTCATAGAAAGATTTGGCAATCGTGTATATGAAAACAGAAAAATGGAACGCTTCGGACAATTACTTTTTCAATTGTATTCACGCGAAGGCGCACAAAAAGTTGTTGGTATAACAAATGCCACTAGAAAAAGCATATTAAAAGCTATTGAAATTGGTGAAGCTGATGGTTTGGGAGTTGCTAAAACAGCAAAACTCATAAGACAAAGTACAAGTGGTTCTATAGCACGTTCAAGAGCAACAACAATAGCAAGGACAGAAACACATGCCGCGGCTTCATATGCTACACATGAGGCAACAAAAGAATTAGGATTGCCAAGGCAAAAAAAGCGTTGGGTTTCTGTTTCAGATGCAAGAACTCGTAGTGGTCATGCATCGGTAAATGGTCAGGAAGTCGGTATAGATGATATGTTTGTTGTGCCGTACAAAGGAAATCGCATAGAAATGAAATATCCACATGATGGTGGTGGTGGTGCTGGCAACAACATAAATTGCAGATGTTTAGCAATATATTTCACTGATGAAGATAGTTTGTTTGATGATGGTGTAGCAAAACCATTACCAAAACCAATTGTTTTTGTTCCTGTTGAAAAGCCTAAACTTGATCTTGAAAATATTATGGTGATGAAAAGAAATTCAAAATTCAAACCATCTGATATTACAAATGCATTAAATGATAATATGACTGTATTAACTTTGTCTGTCGCTGAAAAATTGGTAAAACCAACAAGAATAACTGAAGGTCGTGGTGTTTATTATGCCAATGAAAAACATTTAAGCACAGATTTAAATGATTTAACTGCAGTTCATGAATATGGCCATCATGTAGATCATATAATTGGAATTAATGAAGGTACAAAATGGTGGTCAGATGATGGATTGAAAAGTGCCATATTGGCAGATGGCAAAAAAATGGGAATAGCAAAAGGTCAAAGAAACAAAGAAAAAATGTTTGATAAGCAATTTGATGAATTGTTTGAAAAAGTTGAAACCACAAAGAAATTTAGCAATGGAACAACAACAACATATATGAAAACTGTTCCTAAATTTGTAGGTGCTACAATGTTGTCTGATATTATTGATAGTTATGCAAAAGGTAAATTTAGAAAAGATTACAATGCTTGGGGGCATACACAATCATATTGGAAAAAACGTCCAACTGGACAACAACATGAAATATTTGCAAATATATATGCCGTACAATCACATACCAAAGCAATCAAATGGTTGAAAAAGTACATGCCAGAAACTTATGCAATTTTTATACAAAAAATGAAGGAAATATCAGAAGATGTTTGATCAAGCACTAAATGAATATATTGATAAATTTGGCCACAAACCAGCAATTGCTGAAGGTCGAGGCAATAATGCAGAAATAGCAATTGAAATGATGGAGGCTGTTTTAAGCAACAAACCATTGGAGATTTTAAACAATCCAGAAGGGGCTGAATTATAACATATGTGATTGGGGATTAACAAACTATCGAAAATGCTTTATAAATGTGTTATATATGTTTCAAAGTTTTGATTTAGATGATTTAAACTATTTAAAGAATAAGTTAAAATATCAGTTGATGTTAATAACTTAAACGAAAGTAAAGAGGGTCAAAAAATGTCTCACGAAAACCAGATTGATCTTGAAAACTATATTTCTGATCAAGAAACGAAGTTTGAAGATGGTCGCGTTGATGTGGCCTTCGAAATTAAATCTGAAGAAATAGACGAAGAAAACGGTACATTTCAAGGATATGGGTCTATTTTTGGTAACAAAGACCTTGGAAATGATATTATTGTTGAAGGTGCTTTTGCCAAATCAATTGGCAGAAAAGGTGCAAAATCAGTTAAATTATTATATCAACATAAATCAGATGAGCCAATTGGCGTATTTGATGAAATAATAGAAGACAAAAGAGGTCTTAAAGTAAAAGGTCGTCTTGCAATGGGTACACAAAGAGGGCGTGAAGTACATGAATTAATGAAAATGGGAGCATTGGATGGCCTTTCAATTGGCTATCGTGTTGACCCAAAAGGGGTAGAATATGATGATAAAGGCAAAATACGCTATATAAAATCAGTAGACCTTATGGAAATATCTGCTGTTACTTTCCCGATGAACCCCAAAGCTAGGGTGGAAGCGGTAAAAGGCACAGATCGCTCAGTACGTGAATGGGAAACATTTCTTCGGGATGAAGGAAACCTATCGCGTAATGAAGCAAAGGCGGCGGCATCAGCCGTTTCCAAGGCACTTGAACAGCGGGATGCTGTAAAAGAGGAAACGCCTAAAGTCCTTGAGGCTTTAACAAGCCTTACCAACATCCTCAAAACTTAAACGGAAAGGGTCTACCAAATGGAAGATCAAGTAAAAACAGCCGTAGAAGCTATGTCAGGTGCTTTTGAAGAATTTAAAAAAGTAAATGATGATCGC
>Ga0115008_10001121_pt1 | contig 21326 bp, 25 predicted proteins | sample FraStrMetagenome_FD_87164 | JGI IMG/M metagenome (GOLD analysis project Ga0115008, IMG submission 87164) | Marine eukaryotic phytoplankton communities from Arctic Ocean - Fram Strait ARC3M Metagenome | ecosystem: Environmental > Aquatic > Marine > Oceanic | place: Fram Strait | collected...
CATCGATCTTATGATAAAATTTCTCTTCAGATACTCTAGCATTTCAATCTTTGATTGACGATAATGGAGTACTCAAACTCCCGCCGTTTCTGTCCAAAATCTTTAGAAGAAAAGTGAAACCAGAAGATGATAAATACGAAAAGGAACTTAGTGATTCGACAATCGTATGGCGATACAATGCCGCTGTCTGTGTCTTTTGGCTGTTAACACTTTTGATCTCATTTGTGTACATCTTTTTTACGATACGAGAAGATAGCAAGCACCGTACAGACAAAATTAAAAATAAATAATTTTAAAACAATTTCATAAATATAAAAATAATTTTGGTTTTGTGTTAATTTTAATGATTTTTTTATTAGATAAAGTGTATACAGTATAAAAATCGCATAAGTTTCGAGAAATTAGGCATCATTTTTCGGCTGTACTCCTCCTTGACTTCGTTTCTCAAGTGCCTTCTGGATTCGAGGATCGTCAAGCGCAACAACTGTCTCAGGGTCGACTGCGTTGTCGATACCACAGAAAAATCCTGCGCAATTTTTTCGCAATATGATATTCCCAAAAATTTTTTTTATAATTTATACACTTATTTTGTCTGAAAAATTTCCTGAACAGCTGTTTCTCCAATGCGCACCCTTGTTCTTCATGAACTCTGCAGCACGAACTTCGCATAAATGAAGATAGATGTCAATGAGAATCGTTACAATGAAGATTGTTGGAAAAATTTCAAACTGGCCGTACGCAGTTAAAAAGAACCATGCTTGGCCCAGAAACAACAATATCCAGTTTCCGACAGCAGCAAATTGCATATAACCGCCAGCTTCTTTCATTTCCTTAGTTTGGAAATCTACGCAAATAAGCTCTTCTTTACTCTTCGTAACCGCTTGAAATAATGTCTAGTAAGGCTAGTTTGGTTTTTTCACAGGCTCACCTGTCCAACTGACAGCCTTGATAGCTGGCACTTTGCAGTACATGATAATCATTCGTAGAATGAGATGAACAGTAATATAGCTTGTCCATCCAATACCAAGATCAATGTCTGGCTTCGTGTAGAGGTAGATCATCGTTCCGAGACGTTGAAAATCCATGATAAATGACCAAAATGGAGCGGCTGAGATGCGGATAGTCATTAATAAACCATCAACTACAGAGACTTTGAAGAAAAATTCTAGTAAAAAAAAAACCTGTGTATAAAAAAAAACCCGATCCCTAAAGTGAGTTTTCCACATGTATTAAAATCGAAGAAGCCAGTTGTTGGAACCATTGCATCACGATCAATCTAACTATTTTCGACCTTATAATCTCAAATAAAGACTTACTATTTGATACTGAGGCTGGAAAGGCTGACCAGGCTGGATTGGCTGACCAGGCTGAGCAGTATTGACGATCATGCCCGATGGCTCAGGGATACTCTTCTTTTTGCCGAACATTTCTCAGGAAACTACTCACTTTTTGTAAATTTTGAAACAATAAATATCTTGTTCTAGAGACCTCATGAGAAATAGCGTATCTCGAAGATCTTGTTGTTTGTAAACCCATTTTTTTACTACGTAGTTCGCTCGATGGGTTACCAAAAATGATAAGAATCATTTGGTTGAGTCAAATTAGCGCGTTAGTCGCTCAACCGAATCATTTCATGCCGAGTAAGGATCACCTCTGGCGCCACCCAGGTGATGAATTCAATACAAATAATCGCCAGATTTCTCAATTTTTAAGAACAAGATAAAACTAACAATGTGCAAGATTATAAAAAACTGTGTTTTCTGCGATTTCCCCGACACAGTTGATTTCAGTGAACTTCAAGGCACTACTGTCTGCCCAAATTATTTAGCGAAACTGGAAACCTTTCGACCTCTTCCAGTAAATCGGCTACGAAACGTCGAAAACCTTCAAGAGTGCTTGAAAAGCTTAACTGATAAAACAGACAACAGTAACGCACACATTAACCAGATAAAAATTGAGATAGAAGCATTGCAGATAGCACTCGCTTGCAAACTGGAACACTTGGAGATGGCAAAGAAAGAAAATGTGGCTGAACAAGTGATTCTTCACGCTCTTGCGGTATCTATCATCAAGACTGAAACAGAAAAGCTACAGACAAAATAAAACAAGAATTAAATTATACTGAAGTATATTTACTGTATAATCCTGTTCTGTTACGCAATAAAACCATGGGATAAAACATCTGTTGGGTTTAACTTAATTTCATTCGCACTCGATGACCTAACAGAGCACAAATGAAGACAATCAGTATTTTACCTCTTGCAGCTTTTGCCGGCAAATGCCAAGAAACTTGCAACTTGGATCTGCAAGAATGCCTCGTGGATTGCATCACTCAATACCCTGACGATGTTCGATGCCCTGGAGACTGTGCTAGAGTCGAGAGTGACTGTCTCTTTCGATGTCAGGAGAACAACTACGGACTTTTCGCTGCTAATGTAAGCAAAAAGAGATACATCAAAGATATTTTTTTCAGAAAGATTACATGGAAGTGAATTTTGGAACAGATGTGGCGGAATATTCTTTTGCCTTTGACTTTGCTGGAGTAAGTCGGTTTTTCTTGATTTCAATAACATTAAATTAGCACGATTTCGAAACTGCATGCTCGGTTGGCTTCGAGGGCGAGTACTACATCATCGGTGGCATAAAGAACTTTCAGCGAGTTTCAAAGGTATATCTGCACGTTTCTTTAAAAGCTTACCACTTTTAGGTGTCTGATTGTGGACTTAGCCAAGTCGACTTTATGTACCAGGCTTTCTACGAGCATCGTTGTACCAATTGGAACGGCGCTATTCACATTTGCGGATCCGCTGTTGATGCTGGTGCCTGCTGGCGTTATGTCCCAGGTTTATTGACAATTGTTAATATTTTCTATAATATTTTTAGGGCAAAGTCAGACAACCATTGCTCGAAGCATGTACGGCCACAGCGAAGGTGGACTCTTGGTCTACGGCGACTATTTGCTGCGAATCGCGGGTTACACTGAGAAAACAGAAGCCTACGCTGTCGGAGACCAGTTCTGGTCAGATTTCAACGCTGATCTTCCGTTTGTTCTCAGCCAGTTCGCCACTCTCGTTGTTGGTCAGTCCATTTTCATCTTCGGAGGCTACTCAGGCGCTACATTCGAAACGGAAAACGCGATCCTGAGATACGATGACAGCATGAGAAAATGGGATCAAGTTGGAGAAATGGCTCACAAGAGGAGAAATTTCGCAGTTGTTCAAGAAGAGAATTTTGTTTACATCGCTGGTGGTGAAGATTTCAACCTTCCATTTGAAGTTTTCGATACTGAAACATTTGAAACTTCAACCTTGGAAAGCATGTCGCAAAACTTTTACTATGCACAAATTATTCCCGAAGAATTTTTGAACTGTCTAGTCAGAGAATAAATATAAATGTATTGAAAATTGAAAGTTAGATAAACAGAAAATTAATTATTATTTTTTTGACTCAGGAAGTAGTTGATCGATCATTAATTCAAGTTTGTTAAATTTTGCATCATTGTCCTCGATATGCGTAGAAATTGCCTTAAATTAAATTCTCAAAATAAGAATTATTTTCAGAAAAAAACCGTTATTCTACGATTGACATTCTGCATAAGTGCGTCGACAGATAGTGTTTCCTCAAGACATTTTTTGTGTAACTCTTGTATCGCCCTCTTCGTAAGTTTTCCGGAAGAAGTTTCCATGTTGAACGCGTCCTATCATTCTCGGTCATTTAATTTAGAAACGAAATGCACCTTTGACAATGTTTCTTCTGTTGTCTTCATCACCGAATTAAGATATTCAATATGGATGAGCTCTAATTTGACAAGTCGAAAAAATAATATGTGAGAGGTACTGTACCTGCTCTGTACTTATTAGGCATTTGATAAACCGATTCCAACGTCTGCTTTACCTGCGTCGACATTTTCTTGAAAATCGCATCTGAATAATAAGTTTACAAAATATAACATGACGTTATAACTTACTTGCGGAGATTAGTTTGATATCTTCGATCGCTAGTGCCGCAATAAGATTGACAAGAACCAGGGGCATAACAATAATGAAAGATGTGAATAATATAATCAAGAGGTTTTGCCACAAGTCATCAAACGCTAAAAATCTTTAGAAAACAATTTAAACTTTAAAATAACATTTGCAGTCGGAGTTTTCTTCAGTAGCTTCCGGGCCAATTGAACTGCAAGGCGTCCCAAAAAGATTTATCCAAGAGAATTTTTCGACAAAGATTAAACACGTGCTCAAGTATGACTGAATTTAAAGCTTGATTTACTAGAGCATTAGTTCTTACGGCAAAAAAGGTGGAGAAACTCTGTCGGTCTTGAAACATTATGACCATAAGAATTGCGGTGGCGACGATTCCCAAGAAAAATAAGATTGAGAAGCTCGTAAAGGTTTTCATAATTTGGTTAAACATGATGACAAAGTATCCAATTCCAGGCACTTTCTGCATTTTGACGAGAAGCATTATCCAGGATAGCCAAATTGCGCAGATTCCACAAAACCACTGCCATTTCAGAGGCTCACTCGTTATTTCTGGGTTTAGATTGATTGCGAACAAAAAGGTCAACACAAACATGAGCATTTCGCAGAGATTACTCGCCTTCTTGACAAAGTCCAGTCGCTGGTAGCTGATTCGTAAAAACATGACAACGAGTTTGAAAATGCTATAAATGATGAGAATCCAATCAAGAGCGCTGCGTATGTTCCGGAGGGAGTGGCAGTAATTCATGTGTTCTGGCATTCCTTGGACATAAATTGTTTCGTATTTTGCTGACTTCAGGAGGTTGCCATTTTCGTCGCGTGGCAAGTAGTAATCTATTATTCCGACAAGGTCAATTCCAAATTCACTACAGTTTGCCGTCCGGCCTTCATCGGTCACATACGGTGGCGGAATTAAAAGAGCAAATGCGTTCAACAAGCCTAGATAAAGCAGATAACCGAAAATGCTCACGTAGAAGTAGTAAAATCCTCCTCGTTTCCATGTTTCTTCGGTCAGAGCGATTACCACTGGGTGAACAAGAAGCTCTGTTCGCTGATGCTTGACCATCTACATTTGGGCTCATATTTATCTACATGAGTTACTCGTACTTCATGATTAATTATGCGTTACAAGCTGTGTATCCTGCCGGTACTCAGGATAAATAGATTTAGTATTCACCGTGGGCGGTCATTTATTGATCAGCTGAAAGTTTAGATAGTCCTTCTTTCTAGCGCATTCAGACTCTGAATTTCAGAATCAAATTAAATCAGAGAAATTCCGTTAGCCTTTGTCAAACGCTGAAGTATGACGATTTCTTAGCCTTTATCAATGTCTTTTGTTACGGTTTGCTGAGTAACGACATAGTAAAAACAGAAGCGCGTATGAGAAGCTTCGATCTTTGAAATCATCATATTTAATCGTCAAATTAAACGAGAGAAACTTTCTAAAAAAGGAAAAATGGTGTGTGTCCCGAATTTACCCTTATCATGCCCGAAAATGTGCAAAATACTGACGAACGGTGAGTCCAAAAAGCTTTTTTCCAATAAAATTGCCCTAGAAATTGATGCTCTTGGCGGATGTGAGGCTCTTGCAATTGATGTTCGCGCAGACTACAGCGATCGATGGATAACAGGCGGCTGTAAAGAATTGGTTTGAAATCTAAAAACCTAATTTTGTTATTTTTAAGAGCTTTTGCAACGGATCAGAAATGCTTATGCTGTCCTTCGCGCTTTGTGTTCTTTTGTTTCTACTTCATCAATAAAATATGAGCCCGAGTCAAAATCAGTGGATTGTTTGTGTACAAAACTTTCGAGTTTTCACTGTATGGCCTGACTGTAATCACAATTTCGGAGGTGTAGTTGGGCTGCAAACAAAAATTTGGGCTCGGCAATCTGTACTGTCTAAAAGCCTGACTCAGGGTCCTGTTTTCTGTCAAGACAAAATTTGTTGAAACTGAAATCATGGAAGAATACATATTAACTTCTCCCTGTCCCTAACCCTGAGTCAGGGCTTGACCATGTAGACAGGTTGCCGAGCCCAAGATAACATCCATCAGACTAGCAGAGTTGTTTTCCGCGCTTTTCTTGACTCCTTGGTTAAACCATTTCAAAATGCGATAGTCGTCGCTGATCCACGAGATTTTGCATTGAATTTCGAGCTCTTTGACGTCTAAATCTTGTCGGGCACATTTCGCGAATTCGACTCCTCGTACTTTCATACACCGGTTCAGAACCATCAGCGCTTCGTCTGGCATGACTTCTATGAGTTTTCGGAAAGGCGTTGTAAATGGCTTGGCATGGATTTGAAATTGGCAGAATATACCTGGACAGAGTACCAGATTGTAATCACACAGTTGGACACATTTGCCAATTTGTGTCTTTTTAATGCAGCGCTACGCTGCCAGCTTCGTTCTTATTTCAATTTGGACCCGTTGTGGCCTGCTCACCTTCCCTCGCCCCATTTGATCGTGAAAATCATCTTTGACCCTCTGGGAACATTTTCATGGGAACTATCGAAAATAACCTTTTTGATGCTCTTCACATGTCAAGACTTCCTGTCCGACTTGAAGATAAAGCATTCCCGGCTCGGCTCTCAAGAAAAAAATCGTTTAGATGAAAATAAAAGCTTTTTGCGCGGGATGCAAATGCAGAGGAGTCTTGTATCAGAAAAAGTCTGACGGAGAAGTAACTCTTGAACCCGATATATATCCTAAAGCGGAACACGTTTACAGACAAAACGGGAGTTCATGGCTTAGAATTCAACCTCATGGATTCGGCACCGTTCGGCAGAAGGCAAGTATCGTTACATGGGGCTCGCTGTTTTGGATAACAGTTATGATTATCGCTAATTTTTTGAACTACGAGAGGACTAAGTTCAAGCCTGGAATCGGCTCATTCTGCGTTTTGGAGTACAAGAAATGCATAATCGACTATGATTGGAATATATGTGCAAGCTCAATGTACGACTGTGCAAATCCGACAACTGAAGGCTTTGGATACTTTAATTTCACTGCTCCAGAAAAAAAGCAACAGATGAAAGAGGTCATATTGGAAACATATTCGATGGCTGAAAGCAGGGCAAATGCTAATTTGTGTCACTTTAACGCGCATCTATCTAAAAATCTATGCACAAATGTATGTTATGATGGAGATTTTTCGCACGATTTCGATGAGAATTATGAAGTCAACAGGACGAAAAACATGATGGAGACTATGATTGCGCAAACTTATAATCAGGAGAAGAACTCCGAGTGTAATAGTATTTGTATGCTTGCAGCAGATATAGATGTTAAAGATGACTGTCCGCTCGAAAAAAGATGCCCCTTCGGGTGCCCTTGTCCTGGTTACAATTGCAAAAAGTATGTTGCTGACTTTGATTTAGTTATTCTCAGCAAAAATGTGTGGTATTCACAAAATTTATCAAGATCTCTTCATAAAGTCGTGATGACTCCATCTTTTAAACTTCAAGAATTATCATCTGAGATTTCGCAAGCATTTTATGCCACATTTTGTACTGTTTCGTTTCGTGGAAATTTCTATGTTATCGCAGCTGAGCCGGCCAAACAAGTCTCAATTTTGATTCTTTATAAGGTATATGAAGATGGAAGCGTTAAGAAAATTTCGGAAGATTATCCCAGATTTATCGTTATTTTCAGCATATTTAGCAAAATTTGCGCGACCGGACTTTACCAAAGAGATGATGAGCGAATAATGTTCTGCTCTAGCAGCGAAACTGATGTCTGCCACAGCTATAAAATCGAAGAAAACTCGGTTTCATTAACAACAATTAAAAATAGGCCACCCGTTATTGATTATAATCATTTCGTGCCTGGTTATGAAAGTATTTACGGACTGAGATTCGAGGATAAATTAACAATGGTAAACTTGGCCGGATATCCTGGTCAAATTGTTAAGTTCGAGATCAATACTTTTGTTGGGAGAGAAAAGTCTGGAAATGATTTGTGGGTTAAGCGACAATACAACTTACCGTCATATTTTAGTACGTTCATTTTAATACATATGAGTTTTTGATTAAAGAATTTAGGAGGTGATTCTTTATATGGTAACGTGGCCCTCATCAGTGCATTCTCGGACAACGAGGGGATAATTTTTGTGACAACTGACGAATATCAAATGGGTAATGATAAAAACACTTTCATTCAATTCCATCGACTTTATCATCAAAATTGGCTCTATCTCGGTCGTTATGTGTTAAAATCAAGGGTCAACGGAAACATATTAAGCACATTTAGAAGCATGTTTTTACTTCATGGCCGATTTGTTCTTTACGAGGACGTTGAAGAATGTGTCAGAAGATTGAATCAATTTATTTGTTTTGAGACTCAGCCAAGAGCACCAAGATTGTACTTATTGGACCACAAAACTGATTCTTTTAAGATTCAAAAATCCAATATTGATTACTTTTCTTATGACTTTTTCACTATAGAAACATAGACTCACATTAAACTCGATCAAATCCAATTCTTTGACGGAATCGCCGTTCTCGTTGCATTGCAAAGAACCGATTCCCAATGATCTGTTTGAACCAAAAGCTGAACAATGTCCGGCTGTTGTCCGTCAATCGCATAGTCCAAACAGTTCCGTCCATTTTCGTCCCGCTGATTAATTGTCTCGTACCATTTCAGAATAAATTTCACGACCGGAACTTGCCCCCCTCGACAGGCGTGCATCAAGAGCGTAACTTTGTGTGCGTCGGGTTTTTGGATGATCTGTTTAAAATCTTTCTCCCCGGCATGTTTTTCTATGTATTCGACGAATCTGAACCAGAAATCCACTGCTTCGTCTTTTCTGTCCTTTACTGTAACATTTCGTAAAAGGGCGAATAGAAGGGTTCTTCCATTTTCCTTCAGCGTGAATTTGAAGTCGAGTTCTTTTAATCTCCAATGATAGTTTTTGAGAACATCAGTTGCAAAGTACCACATAATTCTCCAAAGAACCGATTCTATTTGAAAGGACTTATCTTGCACTTGCACATGTTTGATGATGTCTTTAAATAGCTCTAGATCTGTATTAGTTCCTCGTGCGTGAATGAAGAATTCAAGAGTGTTCATCAACGCGAATCGCTCGTCCTTGATTTCAACTTTTCGAAGAAGATTTGATTTCGCCAGAATCGTCCGAATCAGCACTTTCACACGCCAGTGATTCTTAAAATGCTCCTCGATCGGCCCAATTTTGTTTTCATAACGAATCTCGTGGCTGTTGATGAGATAGAAAATAGGCGACCAGCCATCTTGGTCCTCAATATCAAAGCCGAATCTTTCTCCGAGTGCGAGCAACACTTCGTCCAAATTGAGGTTAATGATGCAGAAATGGAATAAAGTTATGGCAGAACCGTTCTGAGATGGTAAAGAAACAAGATGGAGCTGTTTTATCGTAGGAATTACTAGTTGAATTATTATCTGCAGCTGCGAGAATCATACCTTGTGTCATTGTTTGTATCTGAAGTCGTGTAACAGTTCCGTTTTCAGATCTTTGAACTTCTTTTAGCATAAGCCAAAAAGCATATTCATTCGGGTACACCTTTTCCATCTCCTTGAGCGACAGGACGGGGCGAAATCCTGGGCGAATACCATCGTAGATATTGTTTCTCTGTATGTTACCGTGAAGATAACCGGGAGCTGAAGACCCGCTCATTTTTTAAACAGGGGTCTTCAATTTTTTTGAAAATAAGATGATGCACGAATTGGTGAAGTGTTCGGAGCAATTTCGCTTTTATGAAAGTCAAATGTCGCGCGCGTAACGAACTCAAGTAGATTTTTAAAGGTTATAAGAATATTTAGTATGCTTTAATAAGTCCCAATAACCTCATCATGATTCAATTTCTTTATTGATGCTCGTTTCCCGAGTTAATTATGTATTGAAATAAACAAAACCAAACTCCCTAAACTGCGGCGATGGAATAACTCTAAAATTTGAAAATAGAGATAAAATGTTCAAATGGTTTCGAAAGAGCAAATCTACTGGCGATACAACTTCGGAGTATAGCACGTCTGATTTCACTACTTCCGCAGAGGAAGAAAGTGTCGATGAAGAAAGTGAGGGTGATGTTTCGGAAGACGAGGACTTGGAAGGGCAAGACGAATTTTCTTCCGAAGAGGGTAATTCTCCAAAATTAATTAAATCGGTGCAGACTTATCGCTTAGAGAGTGATGCAGATACAATAATCGACAATGAGTCAGGTGTCAGCTCTACTGACGAAGAAGAAAGTACCGAGCCGTCGGAGTCTGTGGAAGTAATTTCCGAGAAAAGACCATTCTATCGGCAAAATATTGTTAAACGGCCCCCGATATCAACTATTCAGGTATAAATCAAGGTCGTTCCTTTCATCAAACTTCTTTAAGGAAGATAATGATGAGTCTGATTTTGATTCTGATTCTGAACTGTCAATTGACGAAGAAGATGAAAATTCTGTAATGCTCACTCAGGAGGAAGATTCATGTGGTAGGCGCTTTAATATTTACATACATTAAAATATTGATCAGCAGCTCTGGAATCGAGTACTTTGGAAGAAGAAGAAATCGAAGAATGTTTTGAGAGTACTGAAGGGCTCACAGAGACGACAGAAGATAGTACACAAGTGACTGAAGAAGATAGCGAGGAGGAAGAATCCGAAGAAGAGAACGATAGTTCAGAAGAAGAAAGTACAGTTGAAACTGTAACTGTTGCGAATAATAATATGACAACAATGTCCGATTTAACTGAGGACGACATTTTGTCAATAACCGAGGTAATAAAACTGCTTCTTTCTTGAATATTTAACAGTCTTACAGGAAGAATCTGAAATATCAGCAAGTGCTAAATCCAAAACTTCGAAAAAATCGAGAAAGTCTTTAAAAATCATCGAAAGAATATCCAGTAGCATGTCATTGTCCTCCATCTCTTCAGCTGGAATGAGCAAATCTTCCTCGAGAAAATCACTGAAGTCCAAGTTGAAACAGAAAGTGTCAGACTCCTGCAAAATAGAGCCAACAAGCCCTTCATTAAAACAGGAACGTGTCAATTTGCAACGAGAGACGCTTTTCGGGCTACCAAGGGATCATATGGGAGATGCTTTAATCGATGCTGCCACTCAAGGAGCTCAGGTATGTTTCTTCTGGAATTTATTAATATTTCTTATTTGATTCAAGACAACAACGAAAGTCTCAAGTAGAATCCAACAGCTTCTTCAAACACTCTCTAAGCCTCGGAAGAAGCCACTCACAGAGTTCTACACAAGCGGCGCCAATGCGACAACCCTGACTGGAGTTCCGAGAGCAACAGGACAAATTGGACATATCCTTGTTGGTAAACCTCTTCCCCAGCCAGATGATGATCTGCTCGAGTTGTTTCTACAGCATGTGGATGAGCGGCCGAAAGAACCTGCGTTTACTTCTTGGAACAGCAAGGGCAAATTAAAAACCTGGACGTGGTCGAAACTTCATGCGAAATCACTGTCAGCAGCACACGAGCTCACAACGAGAATTGAACTTGAGTCTGGTGATGCAGTTGCATTGATGATTCCGAACGCGTCCCCATTTTTCTTCCTGGCAGCATTTTTTGGCTGTTTACTTGCGGAAATCACGCCAATCTCGATTGAAATGCCAGTTACTAATTCAAAAGAAGGAATGACTGCTCGTTTTGGGCATCTTCTTCGTTCAGCAAATATAACTGTGGTGATGACAACGCCGTTTTACGCAAAAGCACTGAGAAAGCGGGAAAATATTTTAACAAACTGGCCTCACGTAGAATTTGAAAGCTTGCATCTTAAAAACGCGCCTGCAAGGTTCGAATTTACTCCAATTGACCAAAGAACGCAGTCGTCTCGCTACATGGAGTACAACGTTCAAGGAGGACAGATCCATGCAATCGTCCGTCCATCGAAGATGATTGTCCACACTGCAAAACGCGTCCAAGACCGTCTTGGTTTAGAATCGTTCGACGTCATCAGTTGCTTAAGCGATTTCAAACGTCAGTCTGGACTCATGTTCGCTGTTTTGACGCCCGTTGTTGTTGGTTGTCACTGCTTGATTTTCCCATTTACTGTTTCTAAACAGAGGCCAGAATTGTGGATTGAAACTATTGGTGCAATTTCAGCAACTGTCATCGTCGGAAGCTCCAAAGAATTCGGCTGGGGCTCCATGGCAAGGCTCAAGGACAAATACGCGACAAAGAAAGCACCTCTTCCTGATCTAAGCAGCGTTAAATCGACAATCGTAACTGATGGCGCTACGCCACTGGCTGTTACTTACGCCGTTCGTGTTGTATCGGAGATGAGCTCAATTGATTTATCTCTATCATCTGTTAAACCTCTTGTTTGGTCTGACCTCGCAGGAGTCGTTTGTCTCAGAGACAGGGCTGATGATCTCACTTCGGTTTCTCTGAATCGTGAGTTCTTGACTTTTGGAGTAATCCGAGAGTCAAAAGCGGACGAAGATCCGATTCATGCGTATTATAATGGTTCTGTTGTGCCGGGTCTAAAGATGGCCATCGTACCTGCAACAAATCACCCTTACGACATGGTACAGAACGGCGACAGTGACAAATCGGCTACCTTTAAGCCAGTTCGATGTGATGAGCTCGGCGAAATTATCATCAGTGGATTTGGACTTGATCACCAAACACTGCACAATTTGAATATTGTTGGCGACAGAATATTTAAGTGCAGGCTTGACCTATCTGGAAATAAAAATTACACGAAAGAAGACAAAACAGAAACCTGGTCTCGCTACTGGGTAAGGACAGGCATTCTGGGCTCGATGGTCAGAGCTGGGGATATTTGCACACTTGGCCGAATAAAAGATAGACTAGAGATCAGCGGAAGATTCCATAACTCGCTCGATATGAGTGTTTCAATTCTTCAGGCAGCCCCATTTCCGCATGAAAACAGAGTCATCGTTTTCGATATACCAGTAATGAGTCGCCGCCGAATCGCAGTCGTTGCAGAGCAGCCACCGGATGTTTGCGACGATATAGTCTATGGCTGGATGAACGATGTCATGTGTGCTATAAACTCGAAACATCACGAGTCCGTTTTTATAATCTGCACTATCCCTGCTGGAGTTATTCCTCGAAAGCCTGCTGGTGGAGTTGATATCTACGAAGTTAGAAGACGACTTCTAACTGGGAATCTTCACCCCCAACACATTCTCTGCTGCCCTCACGCGGCAATTCATAATCTACCAAGGGCGAGAGAAAAGATCCTCGGTATGGGACCTAACTCGATAATGCAAGGATTTGTCGTTGCGGGGTCACAACCTGCTGAAATAGTAACCGATCCCATTCCAGAAGAAATTTTCTTGCTAGAAAAGCCTATTCATCAGCTTCTCTTAGAATTTGGAGATATGCCCTCGGTTAAAGAAAACGTAATAATGCAGAATAATCCGCAAGATATTGGAGGACAGCCTTCGCGTTTGACATTCTCTCAGTTATCTCACGAAGCTAGAAAATTCGCAGGCCGACTTTTGGCAACCGGAATCAAGGCAGATGATCGAGTCATTATTTGCCTCAAATCTACTATGTTTCCAATCGGAATATATGCTTGTTTGCTCGTCGGATGCATTCCTATTCCGATGAGACCACCCTCCGAAAACTCGATTTCTACGGTGAGCCTAGTTTGCAGGGAATCGAAGGCTAAAGTTGCCATTACTTCAACTTCAATGGTTCGCTTTTTGCGGAAATCTCTTCATATTCAAGTATTCCCGATCGACGATGTCGATGAAAACGCAGAGAACATTCCTCCAGTTGAAGTTTTTTCACAATTCCTCAAAAGTCCCGATACCTTATGCTATGCTGATTATACAGTTTCGGCGTCAGGACTACTTTATGGAAGGCCGGTGACTTTCAAAGAAATTGCATTTCAATGCGCTCAACTAAAGATACAGCTTGAGCTGAAATCGCTTGCTACAGTGATGTCGGTTTTGGAACCCTACACCGGACTAGGATTGATTTTATCGGTATTTCTGCCGGTTTATTGTGGAATCGAGGTAAAGTTGTCCGGTTAAGAATCATTTTTATACTTAATCAAGGTCTTTCATGTCCTCCCTTCTTGGTCAGAATGGCGAATCGACGCCCTTATGGCCTTGATGACAAAACACGAATACATTTTTTTGCAATCTACAGTTGCAGAAAGCATTATCGAAAGCAATAGTAGCCAAGATCAAAGAAAGGCGTATGATATGCGTGCAGTGCAGCTGCTCTCTATTGTAAACCAGTCGAAAGCGGACTTTGGACTGATAAATGGCGTTAGAGAAACTCTGTCGCGATATGGTCTCAGGCAGGGTATCTTAGTTGGAAAGTGTGTGATTTGGTATTATTTATCGCAACAGCATAAATTGTTTTCGGAAAATTTTTCAAAAATCTACTTAGTGATTTATTTTGTGCCTATTCAAAAAAAATTTCCGTCTTCCTGATTCTGTTCGGAATTGCGCTAGAAAATCTACTTTTAGTGATTTTTATCGATCGCCAAAATGATAAGAACTTCTAATTTTGAACCCTTGTCAGTGGAATAAAAGTCGCTCCACTTCATGTTTCGAACCTGACTCCGATCCTAGCTTTGCCCATCCCGACGGTATGTTTAAAAAGTAAAGTAAAAGCACTAAATTAAATCAAGAGGCCGCAATTAACAATTCGTTACTTGGACAAGAAGGAACTTCGCAATGATCGAATTCAATTTACAGCCAAGGGAGCTCCTTTTTCAACAGCGATTCTCTGCTCTGGACCAGTTGCTCCTCAAACTAAAGCTATCATCGCTAACACAACAACTGGTGGCCAAGCTGGAATGAATCAGATTGGCGAGCTTTGGGTAAGCCGCAGGTTTTTTTTTGTTCGCGAACAATCCCTTTTTAGATCTCTAAATCGAATCGACCGGCAAATTACGAGACTGTCGTTGGCGCGGGAGCGAATTTTATCACGGAAAATGAAAACCTTCACGCTACAGTCAAAACAGGCGGTCAAAAGACGCTCTTTATTCGATCTGGTCTACTTGGCTTCATAATGTCCCCTCAAGGACCTGAACTTGCACCGGAATTATTCATCACGGGCAGAATGGCGGATCAAATTGTCATCAGAGGGATGAACTTCGCCCCTGAAGATATTGAAATTTCTGCCAAGAGGGCTCACAAAGCGATCAGTTCTTGCGCTGCGTTTTCTATCGCTGGACTTTTGGCTGTGGCTATCGAGTTACCTGGTCCTGAAGGAGTAGCTCTTGATTTAGTAAATTTAACAAATTTCAGACAAATATGAAATATTATTTTTAGTCACTTCTTGTAACAATGCGGTTGCTTAACGAGCTAGAAATACCACTTGGAATCTTCGTTGTGCTGGATCCAGGGACAATCCCGACTGACTCAAGTGGTGGGAAACAAAGAAGACTTTTATGCGATTTGTTCATTGAAAATGCTCTTGATCCGATTTTTGTAGCTTACAATATGTAATAAAGTATTTATTATAAAGCAAAGAAAACAACCAGCAGGGCGAGATGCGTCAGCTTGAAAATATTTTTCGACCACGAGGTCGAACCTGGGCTGCCCCGTTATCTGCTCTTTCGTGCCTCTCAGATTGTATGCTTGGTTTTTAGGGGCCCGATTGCGCATTTTGTTTTCAAATCTGGGTAAATTCGCGCTTGCGAAAAAAACTTCTCTCAGTCATTCAAATTTTTATGTCCCAGCCAGTCAACATACCAAATAGTTTTTCGAAGTCTCGGGGACTTCTCAACAATGCCTTCGACGATTCTTCCACTGGAAATCACCATCAGAGTACGTTTGGACACCGCTATAATCTCAGAGGTAATGATTTGATTTACAAGAATGGTCTGTTTTCATTATGATAATAATTTCTTCTGCAAATTATTATTTCTGATGTTTATAATTGATTTTAACAAGGAAAATAACGAGTCAACACTTATTTCGAATAACTTATTTGGACGTCAGCCTTACTGTTTTAAAAATTCTTCACAGGATAGTTTATAAGAAATCATAAAGTTTGCAAGTTTTCTTGGAATCAACAAAGACAACTCGCAAAAGCACCACAAAAGATAGAAACTTAGTGATTTTTCTCTCGAGATAACCTTGTTTGTATGTTTTTATGCATTTTCTTTGTCTCGGAGACTGATTTCATCTTTTACATAACTAACAAACAGCGATTGTAAAATTTTGAAAATGCAAAATATTTTTCAAGAAGTATGTTTCTAGTTTTATTTTGCTCAAGTTTTTTAAACATGGAGTGATGTAAATATAAACTAAATGGGAAACTTCGAGTCGCTAGACCAATTTTTGTTTTCAACCCCCGAGAACTCTTATGATCATTTTTCTAAGGGAAAGTAAATCAAAAAGAGTTTGTTTTCTAAATTACTTTTCAGATGTCAATGGAAGAAAAAACTCGCACAGGAGAGATTCACGGCTAGACGAGTCGGGCTTTATCGATGACGACACTTCATTTTCGGTGCGTAAACCGTCTCAATCATCCCTAAAATCATAACGGCCATGTTTCAGGCTCCTCCCGCGCCTCTACCCTCGCACGTGCGTTTTACCGATTCGGGCGCCGTTTTCAATCAACATCAAGCCGCAGCTGCATCTCTCCAGCCTCTTCAGCCCGGTTTACTGCCACACGGCGAACCTTTTCGCAATTTTCAACCGCTACCTACACAAGCTTCCTACGCATTCCCGCTTTACTCCCATTATCCTGTCTTCCCGCAAAATCACTTACCGCTATTTGGTCCTTCGATCAGATCTGTTCAAGAAATTGGTAAGCTTACCAGAAAAAACAAATGCTTATCCTTATCAGTGAACCAAGAAAGCATAAAGTGCGCGAAATCATGGACAAACGAATACACCGCCAAAGAATACTACATGAATCTCCTCCAGAATGAAAAAGACACTCACAGGTAAAGCTTCATTCAACCACGAAATCTAAAAAAAAGCCAGGCCGAACATCCTTCAAATTCAAATGGAAATCACCGACCAGGATCGATATAAACTCGTCGACTGGCTCATAAAAGTCTGCTGCGGCAATTTTTTCCAGTGTATGCACAAAGAAGTCCTGTTTTTGTGCATAGCGCTCGTCGATACTGTGCTGAGTAAGGAGCCCGTTGCGCGATCTGATTTTCAACTTCTCGGGATAACTTGCTTTCTGCTGGCATCAAAGAAACTGCTATATGATCCGCCAGAGATTAAGGAGCTTCTCCAGCTTTGCGAGGTATAGAAATATAAATAACTATCTACTATCTATCTTAAATAGTTTGTTTACAACGGCGAAGAGCTAAAAAAGTACGAAAAACATATTCTTGTGATTCTCGACTGGCGACTCGAGATGCCAACTTCACATACATTCCTGGACTTCCACATTGGTTTCCTTCTCGCCAAAATCAATTTTAGAGCTGAAGAAGCCATGGAAATAATCCGACATCAAGCAGTCGCGCGATACTGCCTGATGCACGGATGTGTTTCTGTTGCTTTTAGCTCACTAACACCAAGGTACAGCTCATTTACGTAAATTTTTCGCTAAATTTACGGTTAGCATGCGATCACGCTGTGCCCTTCAAGTAGCTGCTTCGATGCTCGGCTCCAAAGTGCTTATGCCCGAACTGAGCGATGCTCACGTGACGGCCAACTGCGAGATTCTACAACTGACGCTCATGCAGCACGCTCCTCATCAACTTCAAGTGCCGCCTTCTATTTTTAATGATTTTTGTTATTCATGAACATAAATGTCTTCAATTAGGTAAGACTAAAAACTGCAACAATAAATTTAATCTTCTTTAGTTCGAACACTGCCACCAATTTAATCTGGCTCAGGGCGAGTACTTTCAAACGCAAGACGACCAATACAACGCGACCTTCTTTATTAATATTCATGTCACGTGGTTCTCCGTGCATTTCAAACTTTCTGTAAAATTTTTTATACGTGCTTCAATTTATTCAAGTTCATTTCACTCTCGTTCAATTATTATTACTATCAAAAATACAAAGAACCATTCCTCAAAAAAAACTCGTTTTGCTTTGTACCAGAAGTTGGCTTGAACATTTATTGCACTTTTCTCGCAATAAGCTTTGCAGAAGTAATATTTACAATGAAAGTATAAATAAAATTGCAGAAATGAAAGCGAGGGAAATAAATAGAATGGGGAACTTAGAATATTGTCTTAGAGATGCCGATGAATGGTAGGTGTTTTCTCTAGCTAGGATAATTTAGGATCAGGGTCGCAGCGTCTCAGTGTTGTTTGTCCGCCTCAAGCGGCGAGTTGATCGAGGACGGCTTCCTCGATCAGTTGAACTTTCGGACTTTTCTTTTATGAAAGAAGGGGTGATGACGATTGAACGGGTCGAGTGGTCGTAAAACCTTTTTCTAAAATAAGATTAACTAAATATTATGTTAACAAACGAAAGCTCATACACATAGAAAACTTCGTCTTGAGATTTGATGTAGTCAAAGTCTTTCGTCGGGCGCCAGGCTCGACAGTTGCTTTCGTTTTCATCATTTGAAGAGTAAAATTCAGCGTTCTCATAAGCAGCTTGTCCACGCCATCTAAAGAGAGATTATAGAACGAATAATATTGAAAAAATGATAATTCAAGAGAGAAAGACTGTACCGGCAGTAATCGATGAATGTGAGGACATGGAACGAGCGTAAAATAGACGTTACTGAAATGCTGTCGTGGTGTCGGCTTGCAATAAGCTCTTGCTCGCCGGAAATGTACTGACTGCTCGGAGCGTCAGCGTCTTCTCGCCTGAAAGAAAGATAATATATGAAAGCTTATAAGACGCTTACTTGTAATACCAATATATCCAGGCCATAATTTGGCCCGAGTTAAGATACAGGTCTACGATAATAGCATACATAGGTGGCTCATCATGACCGGCAAAGATAACGACAGAATCATGTTTTCTGATGACACGGTCGGTGTAGGTGTCGCGGACGGCATCGAAGCTAACGCGCTCAACGTAAGTGTTCTCGCCCTACGAATAGTTTTAGCAAAAGATTAAAATTGTCATCAATTACAGGTTTCAAGATGTGTCGAGTTTCCCGGTCGCCGATAGGTTCCCAGCCCAGGTTTTCAACAATCGGGTCCGACTTGCGCGATTGCTTTTTGCTTGGTCGACGTCGCCTACTCGTAGGAGTCGTTGGTTCTGACTTTGGCTTCGGTTCAACGAATTCTGACTTGGTTTGCTTCTTTTCCGCTTTGACTGCCTTCTCAACAACAATCGGTTTCAGCCTGCCTTTCTCGTCATTGAAGTTCTGCTTCGTCTTTTCGGTTGCAGTACGGGCAGCCGAACGAGCCGGTCTTCCAGTTGTCGACCGACGTGATCGGCCGGTACCGGACAGGCGAGCATTCGCAAATTCAGGTGTGTCCTCAAGCTGGCCAAGGATTCGTCGCTAAAGCCTGTGTGAGAAAATTAAAAAATGAAGATAGCCATGTGAGTAAAAATGTGAATTCATTTGATGTACCCTCTTTCGCATTGCGTCTAGTGAAAGGTCTGGAATGCCATCTGAGCTCGTTCCACTTCGGTCAGAGTCAATCCTTGACTCATTCTCGCTAGGTTCAGGCCTGAAGGCGGCAGAATGGCGGGGCGCCTCTGTGTCTGAGAGAATGCGCTGGTGTTTTGGCTTGGCATGCATTTTTGGCTTTGGTGAGGAATGAGTGAATGAACGTTTCTGTGAGCTACTTACCGGAATCTGCGCGGGACGAGAAGTAGCTGATGCAGCCTCCTGCTTAATATCCTCTTCCTCTGAGCTCGAAGAGGAAGTTGATCTTTGACGCTTCTTTGGCGATCGCTTGGTCAGAATTTTACGTTTCTTTGGGCTGTTAGGCTTGCTCGCGGGACTCTCGCAGATTTCACGCGTCTTTTCAATCAACGAGGTGAGTCGATTAGCCACTTTTGGTTTATCTTGATCCCTAAAAATTGCTGATGAATAAAAGAAGATTTTAGACAAGTTTATTTGCTTTTATTCTAATTGCAAGACTTTGACGTTAGGGAGGCAATACGACTACTAGGTCAAAATTTTAATAATTCTTAAAGCACTAGAAATGCAAAAATTGTGCGTATTAAAAGGAATGTCTTCTATGATTTCATTCAGAGCTTCCGCTTTCTTTGGTAACCTTATAAAGAGAAAATTCGGCGCAAGTCTTTGTCTGATCGCGTGTCAGATTTCTGTTTGTTCTCGTAAAGCAACGTTTCTCAAATCAGAAACCAAAATGAGAGCATTCACTCATTGTTCATAAGTCAGTGCCTACTCTGGCGTTTGGCCAAAATTATTCATGTAGCTTTTTATCTGTAGACTCAGGGAATGACTGATGGTTGTAGTGCTGTTTATATTTAAAAAAAATCTAGCAAAAGTGAATGCAAAAAGTTAAAAACTTATGATACAGGAATGTAAAATTTGAACTCATTTGGAACTCTGCCTATTGATTGGAGGTCAACTTTTAGATTATCTTGGGTTCGGTCTGGCTCGGGTAAATTTAGTATCCTAGTGGTGAAATGAGCGTATCGAGCAAGCTTTAGCTGAGCTTTAATTTCCTGAAACAGACCTAGCCCCGGACACAGAAACTTTGTTGTAAGAAAAAATCAATAGACATGAGATTCCTACAGAAACGTAAAGTTACTGGAAAGGCGGTAGTATGTAGGTAAAGTCTTTTGGAATTTGATAAGTCATAAGAGGTATGATAAGGTTTTTTTAAACAGTAAGCGCGATCCGGGCTAGATCTGATACAGGAAATTGTGAATGTTAAAATAAGACGAGGCAGTTTTGTGGAAAATATATAAGCAAAGCGGGGCACCATTAAATTATGCGTAGAGCTGGCGACGGTTAAAATCATGCGCCCACGCTTTTAACATACGCTTCAGTGGTGGATTGGGAACGGCGAATACCGCGGCGTTGGCGTTTGACCGGCGAGACACTCCCAGATCCGGCTGGGAGAGACTTGCGCTTGCGCATCGTCAGGCTTGGTTCCTCGACGTCGTCGAGCTCGGGAAGCGGTTCTGAAAGTATTTTAATAGAGCTGTTGCGTTATGTTTTCTCACCTAAAGCTGGCATTTCTTCAGACGCATCTTCGAGCTCCGGCATGCTCTCATCGTCGGACGTATCTACAGGAATATGTTTGGGCTTGGTCGGTGTTGCTTCAGAGTCGGTTTCGATATAAGGACCAGAAGGGAAACGATATTTGGTTGAAGTTGCACTTGTGTCATGATCTTCAGCGAGTTGATCGATGACAAGACGGTCGTCGTCACTTTCATCGTCTTCATTGTGATCTAAATTATATTTATTACTCCATAATCGATTTTTGTTTTACCTTGAGTGAATTCCTGTGAAACACTAGCTTTGATCTCTTCGAGCGTTTCAACCCTGTAGCCACCG
>Ga0115008_10001122_pt1 | contig 21310 bp, 17 predicted proteins | sample FraStrMetagenome_FD_87164 | JGI IMG/M metagenome (GOLD analysis project Ga0115008, IMG submission 87164) | Marine eukaryotic phytoplankton communities from Arctic Ocean - Fram Strait ARC3M Metagenome | ecosystem: Environmental > Aquatic > Marine > Oceanic | place: Fram Strait | collected...
CAGTATATTCATTCATGAATATCGCCGCATTGAGCGTCATGCGTCCATCTTGCAATACTGTCTTAATACCCGCTTCATAAGCTGTTACAAACTCTGGGTCGTAAAGATCTGCGTCAATACCCTCTGCTGCAAGGGTTGCGACAATAGCGGCCCCATTGGCACCACCGGCTCGGAAGCCCGTCGAGACTGACCCATAGACCATCGTGTCTTCATTGAGATCAACTTCAACAGCGGCCTTCCAAAGAGTGTCATCCCATGTATTAATTGATCCTACGCGACCTTTTTTGTCTTCATTGCTGCGAATACCGGCAATCAGACGAACACTATCAGTCATGGAGTAAGTCGCGTTTCCATAAATTGCAGTAGACTCAGACTCATACATATTATGACCCCATATATACTCGACATTAGTGCCATTGCCATCGTAATCGGAACCAATCCAACCCCAGTCTGATTCCTGTTTGAACTGGTAATAACCTAGTGTCCATTGCAGCGCGCCTTCGCTATTAGAAGTCAGCTGTAATTCCGATGAACTATCTTCCTGGCTAGAATTCCAACCGATGAATTTCCCAGCCTGCTCTGAAAGAGAGCCAGCGTCACTGTAATCAGAATCGTAGAACTGCACGCCTTCAAAGTCAGTCTGATTAACAGTTAATTTAGCCGTTGCAAAGGAAAGATCATAGCTGAGTTCAAGTGTAATAGATTCGTCATCCAAAACCGCAGCCGAGCTTTCATTTCGCGAAACATTCCATGGACCAGCATCCTGCGTTGCTCCTTCAAATTGATAGACGTGCCCGTCCTGATAGTCACCGTCAACATATCCACCAACCTGTTGGTAACCCCAGATAGCAGTGGAATTGGTATCTTTTGATGACTCAGAATAACGAAGGGTGGCCTGAAATTCATCAGTAGGCTGCCAAGCTGCAGTCATTCGAATGTAGGTAGTGTCTTGGTTGTCGAGATCATCATCTGATCCAGCTGCAAAACTATTAGTGATGTAACCATCATGCTCATCGGTCATACCTACCAGTCGAACCGCGAAAGTGTCGCTAAGAGGAAGATTTAGGACACCCTGCATTTTCCGGCGATTTTTATCTCCAATTAGTGTCATTACCGAACCGCTAGTAGCATCGAAGTCTGGAGCTTTACTGATTACGTTGATTGCCCCACCGAAGGTATTACGGCCATACAGGGTACCCTGAGGGCCGCGAAGAACCTCGATTCTTTCAAGGTCGACATAAGACCCAAGAGCCTGAGTCGAAGTCGCTACATAAACACCATCTTGAAAGATACCAACTGTCTGCTCGCCTTCCGTGCCTACATTATTTGATCGAGTCCCGCGTATCGCAATTCGCGCTTCGTTACCTGACATTCCCATTCTCATCCCCGGAACTACGTGCTCGAGGCGGGTAACATCGTCGATGCCAGAGCGAGCCATCATTTCAGGGCTTAGTGCGGTGATCGAAGCAGAAACGTCCTGAACACTCTCAGATCGTTTCTCCGCAGTGACGAGAACCTCCTCCATTAAACTTGAGGTCCCAGCCGCAAGCGCGCTGGATCCTGCAAAGGAGGCCATTGCGACTGCTATCACTAGGTTACTACTTTGTATTTTCTTATTCATGTTTATCTCCCGTGTGTGTATCAACATTTCAGCCTAGGGGAGCACCGCTCCGGAACATCAAAGTCATCGAATTTAAATTATTATTCCTAGGACTATGCAATTTGTACTTCGAATGCAAGGAAAAGTCAATTAAATTTTCCTAATTTTATGTAATCTAGTACTGTAATATGCTCTTTAAAGGACGATTTTCTCTCTCAGACCTATGATATTTAGGATTAGAGGGTCAAGCTAGAGTATTTTGTGACTTCGTTATCAAAGATAGTTGTGGTATCAATTTGGGGCAACATAAAGATGTTTAAAGCAATAGCGGTAGCCGGTTTTATTATTCTTGCAGTAGCGTCCTTCTATAATAAAGCAAATCCGGCAAAAACTGATTTGATCCCATTGAATGTTGACAGTAGATTCATCTCTTTAGAACGAAATACTCTGGCGAAACCCTTGAGTGGTCTCTCGGCTCAGGTGGCAAAATTTAGTGTCGATGGGTTAATCCAATATGCTCTGCTGCTTCAACCGGAGGGTGATGTACCAGAATCCGGCTGGCCTGTGATTATTTTTAATCATGGCTTTCACCCTGACCCTTTTAAAAATGGCCGACGCAGCATAGATGGCATCAATGACCGCCCGGGAGACTATTATCGTCAGATACCTCAGACATTGGCGCGCCAAGGTTTTCTAGTCGTAGCGCCAGATTATCGCGGCCATAATGATTCGGAAGGAGCAACATTTACCCTTCAAGAGGGCTCACCTCACTGGTATGCCCGAGATGTTCTTGGCGTTATAGCTGCCCTTGACAGCACTGACCGCGCCAACATGGAGCATTTATTCATGCTTGGCCATTCCATGGGAGGGCATGTAACGCTCATCGTCGCTGCTGCTCTTGGAGACAGGTTGCAAGGGTCTAGTATTTGGTCTGTTTCTCTCCCCTCCGCGGCCACTAATAGCGTGTTGGAGAGAGAGTTGACCCTGTCCAGTCAACTCCAGCTCGGAAGGATCTCGGGTCCAATGAATATTCATCACGCTAAGGATGATACGACAACAGTCTTTGAAGGATCTGCGATAATAGCCCAACAGCTCGAATGGCTGGGGAAAACCACCAAGCTATATCAATACCTGAGCGAAAATCATCTTTTTACGGACGCCAATCTTCAGAGGGCAATTAGGCGTGATGTCGAATTGTTCCGACGTATTATGAAACTCCAAGATAGGCCTCAAGATTAGCCAGATTAAATCTAAAATTAATAACCCAAATCTACCCACAACGGAACTCGGATTTTTAAGGCCATCTTGGCTGCAATAAGCCCATGCACTTTTGACGAGTGGCAAGTTTGGTATAAAACCCATCGGTTATTGCTTTTGCATTCGAAGTACAATACTATCCAAGCCTGACTTTTTGAAACCTAAAATTTATATATTCTCATGACATCAATTTCTAATACCGACACCCTCAAACCTTTCATTTTACGACGTAGTGAGATCGTACCCTGCAAGACGGCGTTCATCGATGCTCGCTCGCCAGGGAGCGACCAAAAAGAAAATTACTGTTTGATTGGCAGTGGCGTAGCAGAAAACCCATCACAAGTAGTGCACATAAACACGCCACATGGCTTTGATGTTGGTGCGGCGCGCCAGCCAACAGGCTGCAAAAACTCCCATCATAGCCACGACACAGAGGAAGTATTTGTAGTCCATAAGGGGCAATGGAAGTTTACCTGGGGCGAAGATGGGAGTGATGGCGAGGTCGTGCTAGATAGTGGCGACGCCATTTCTATTCCTACACAATTGTTTCGCGGTTTTGAAAACGTTGGCGATAATGACGGCTTTTTATTCAGTGTTTTAGGCCATCTTCCAAACGGTACGCCGGGCAGGGTCACCTGGGCACCCTATGTGTTTGATGAGGCAAAGAAGCATGGCTTGGTCTTACTGCAAGATGGTCGGCTTATTGATACCCATGCAGGGCAGTCTGTTCCTGATGATCAACCGTTGTACCAACCTGTTTGCGGGAAAGAGTTGGAAGCGTTCAGAACATTGTCTATGGAAGATATGGTCAAAAATGTCAGTCGTAATGCTGACCTGTTGAGTCAGGGTGCTGGAGGTCTTACCAATGGCAATGGGGTTCATGAGTTTGCGGTTATTGGTGACAAAACTGACGGTGAGGGTATGCCTGCCGGCAAGATCAGTCGGCCACATAACTTTCAACTACGACGGTTAATACTTGACTCTGGTGGAACAATTGCCAAGCATAGCCGACAGGAGCAGGAGGTTTTATTTGTTCATCGGGGGAGTCTTAACATTAGTATGGATGAGGGGTCCTTTACCCTGGATGCTGGTGACTTATTCACCTGCCCAATTGGCTTAGCTAGATGTTTTTCCAATGAGGGTAATGAAACAGCCGACATAATAGTTTTACGGGGCGGAGATAACCCGAACGCTGCAATTTATTGCTAAAAGCCAGACGTAAGGTTGATCAGATTTTAGAGATAAATAATTATGGATAGAATGCAACACCACTTCGATAGCGCTCCGGATAAGGCTGACTCGAACAAATCATCTATGGCTGGTTTCGACGATGAATTTATCGATATTGTTGACTATATCCTACGCGTTACCTACCGAATCTGGGAAGGTAAGCAAATAGGGCTTTGTTATGACTATTACTCCGATGACTGCCCCGTGTATACAATGTCTGGCATTACCATTGGCGCTGAAGAAGTAACGCAAAATACACTCACCACATTAGCTAGCTTTCCAGATAGAACCCTACAAGCCGAGAATGTGATCTGGGGTGGTAACGATATTGATGGTTATCATACGTCCCATCTGATCAAAACATCGATGACCAACCTCGGTGGCAGCGACATGGGCCCCGCAACGAACAGAGCAACGACTTTTTTGGTGATTGCTCATTGTATCGTCAAAGATAATAAAATTATCGAAGAATGGCTGGTTCGTGATAACTATGCCCTTGCAGAGGAGCTTGGCTTCGATGTCCATCAGGTCGCTAGGGAAAAAGCAGCTAAACCAGTACAGCAGCGACTCAAAGATTGGAATCAATCTGAGATCAATCGAGTGCAAAAAAGTGTTACCCATGAACGTCAGCCGTTTTTAGGGAGCATTTCCAATGATTCCGAAGGTTTTATACAAGCCTTATTGCAAAATGTCTGGAATGCTAGATTGCTCGGTGATGTTTTTCAAAGCTACTCGGACGATGCTTTATTGCACTGCTCAAGAAACCAAACAAAAAAAGGACGCGAGGAAATTGCAGCCTTTTATGCTCAAATAATAGGCACTGTCACGCAACTAAAATTCTCCCATGATTATTGCTGCTCTAGACCGAACGATAGCGGTGGCCAAGATGTCGCGGTTCGTTGGACTATAACGGGGAATCATGGGGGTGCTGGTCTCTATGGTGAGCCAACAGGAACTGCTCTTCTCATTTTAGGAGAGAGCCAATTCAGGATCATTGATGGGCTGATTGCTGAGGAATGGACTATCTTTGATGAGTTGTCCATTTTAGTTCAAATTTACCGTGTCAGATTGAGCATCGCGGATTAAACGCCTATAAAAAAGAAGAAAAAATATGGAACTGCAAGCATTTGGTTTAGTGAATTGGCTGGTTTTAGGGGCCTATCTATGCGCAAATATCGTTCTTGGATTTGTACTGAGTAAAAAAGTCACAACTGCAGATGATTTTTTTGTCGGGCAGCGAAATATTCCTTGGTGGGCTATCGGTATTTCAGTTGTCGCTACCTATGTAAGCGCGCTGTCATTTCTTGGTGGACCTGCTTGGGCCTATACCGAGGGACTGAGTGTTATTGCCATTCACCTCAACTACCCCCTGGTTATTTTCATCGTTGTTGCGGTTTTTCTCCCATTCTTTTTCAATAGTGGTGTTGCCTCTATATACGAATATCTAGAGAAGCGTTTTGGCCCCACGTCACGAAGCCTCATTGCTGCTATTTTTCTGGTATCCCAAACTCTTACCTCGGCAGCCGTTCTGTATGCCACAGCACTAGTTCTCGAGTTCATTACGGGAATGCCTGTCGTTTATGCAATTATTATAATCACGCTTATAGCACTTGTTTATACCATTATGGGTGGTCTGGCAGCAGTAATTTGGACAGACGTCATACAGGCGTTCATATTATTGGTCGGTGCGCTCATTATCACGGTATCCCTAATCAATAACCTAAGCCTACCTCTGGGTGAAACCCTGGAGATCTTGAAGACTGAGGGTAAAACGAATCCCCTAAATTTTAGTTTCGATACAACACAGGTCAGTACCGTATGGACCGGTGTTATCGCAATGACGCTTTTTCATATAACCGTCTACGGTGCTAATCAGATGATGGTGCAACGCACCCTGGCATCTAAGAATATTGGTGATGCAAAAAAATCCTTTTTAATGATGGGCTACCTTGCCATCTTCATATACTTTCTATTTTTCTTGCTCGGTATACTATTCTACAGCTACTACGGTGGCCGAGATTTCGACAATGGGAATACTATTATCCTAGACTTTGCCTCTTCTTTGGCGATTCCAGGATTGATGGGGATTATTGCCGCCGCAGTGATAGCAGCGTCCATGTCTAGTCTTGACTCTGCATTTAATTCAATGTCGACAGTAACCACCATCGATTTTTACCAGAAATATGTCAAAGCTGATGCTACTTCAGAGCACTATCTTGTGGCGTCACGGCTATTTACTATTTTCTGGGCGCTTGCGATCATCATTCCGGCCTTTATGTATACGAAAAGTAACGGCTCGGTTTTAGAGACCCTTAGTAAAGTCGGGTCCTATTTTGTGGGCGCTAAACTGGCTATGTTTGGTCTAGGATTTTTCTCCAAACACACAACTGAGAAAGGCCTAATAACCGGAGTGTTCGCTGGCTTTGGTGTACTCTGGTGGGTCGCGTCGAATACCGATATCGCCTGGCCCTGGTATTGCGCAATAGGCGGTATTGTCAATATAAGCGTCTCGATTGGTGCCAGCTTAATTATTGATGGCCGACAAGCTGAATACTCTAGATACAGTGTTAAGGGTCAAAAGCAATATTTTTCCGAAAACCGCCTTCCTGAAAAGGAAAATGGCTGGTACCTAGTGCCTGGTCGTATCGACAAGCAAACCTATTGGTTACTTGTGTATTTTGGCGGGACAGTTGCCGGCCTATATTTATTTAACCAGTTAATCTAGTGGAATTTTAAGAGAAAACAGCCAATTGCCCTCGGTACTAATTGCTCATTAAAAGCTGTTAGTTTGACTAGAAGATTTGAGTAGCCATAAAGCTTCCACAGGATGGAGCTTGATGTGCATTACGGCCATTTTATACATGCGCAGGGTATGTTTCTAAAACAGGATATGATTATGGATTACAAAGCCATACTTTTTGGCTCGATTGGTACGCTGGTTGAAACGTCTGAGCTTCAACGCCGCGCGTTCAATCAAGCCTTTACTAAGGCTGGGCTTGACTGGAATTGGAGTGTAGAAACATACAGACGCCTGCTCACCAAATCTGGTGGTTGTCAGCGGATTAAAGACTTCGCGGCTCAATGTGGTCTTAAGGTAGACGCAAAACAGTTGCATCAAGAAAAAACCATAATTTTTAATCGTTTAATGGCCAGTGAGAATATCTTACTTCGCCCTGGTGCGGCGAGCATAATCCGCCATGCCCTAGATAATAGCTTACAACTTGGCTTTGCGACCAATAGTTCAGAGGCTAATATTGATGCTGTTTTTCTTGCTATCTCTAATCAGATCAATCGTAGTGATTTTGATTTCATCGGTAACGTTAAGATCGCTTCTAATTCGAAGCCTAATCCTGAAATATATCTCAAAGCCCTATCTGAGCTCCAACTAGACGCACAAGACTGTATTGCTATAGAAGATACGCAAGTGAGTATGCATGCTGCGTTAGCCGCGGATATTAGGTGTATTGCATTTCCAGGGGCTTTTGCCGAAGACAGCGACTTCTCTGGCGCGGCGCTCGTAACACCAAGACTCTGTGTTAGTGAGTTAAGCACACTGGCCAATTAAGTTTAAGACAGTTTATCCCGAAGATTTCCTCTTATTATGAGTTACTGATAGGCCGCAACCACCTATTTTTGTAGGTTTGGGATCTTGGTGAAAGTGATCTCATCAATTATTAATTTATTAGGATTTAGGGAGTGAGCTTTTAAAAAAATAATTAAAAAACCGCGAACACCAACTGTTAAGGGGATATCATGATATCCGCTAAAATCGACGAGACCGCAATTGTCGGTGAAACAGAGCAATCGATAAAGAATATTTCTTAGGAGCTATATATGACAAGAATTCTAACAAGCCATGTAGGCTCATTACCTAGAGCTCAGGAAGTTGTCGATTATATTTTTTCACGTGAAAATCAACAGCAATATGATGAGAGTGAGTTCGATGACTGTATGACGAGAAATGTTCTCGAGACAGTAGAGAAGCAAAAGGATGCAGGTGTAGACATTGTCAGTGATGGAGAGACTTCAAAAATATCGTATGCGACCTATGTAAAAGATAGGTATACCGGATTTTCAGGTGACAGTCCTCGCAATCCCCCCAAAGATTTGACACTTTTCCCGGGGTTTCTAAAAAGACTCGCAGATGAAGGTGGGACTCCACAATATGCTAGACCAATGTGCACTGGCGAGGTTGAATCAAAAGGTCAGGGTGAACTGCAAAAAGATATCTCTAACCTTAAGGCAGCCATGGCAGCAAACGGGATAGAAAGAGGCTTTATGAATGCAGCGTCACCAGGTGTTATTTCGCTGTTCTTGCAAAATAACTACTACGCAACACGAGAAGCTTATCTGGCAGCTCTAGCTGATGCGATGCGTGAAGAATACGAGACTATTGTGGCATCAGGATTAGACTTGCAATTGGACTGTCCTGACCTAGCCCTGTCGCGGCACATGCTATTTAACCACTTATCAGATGCAGAATTTATAAAGATTGCTGAATCACATGTGGAAGCGCTCAATCATGCATTAAAAAATGTACCTGAGGAAAAGGTCAGAATCCACATTTGTTGGGGAAACTATGAAGGTCCCCACTGCTGTGATATTGATATGGACAAGGTTTTTACTACTTTAATGAAAACCAAAGCGCAATATATTCTATTTGAGACATCGAACCCACGCCATGCCCATGAATGGACAGTGTTCCGCGATCGAAAAACTGAAATACCAGACAATAAGATTCTGGTCCCTGGTGTGGTGGACACTACAACCAATTTTGTTGAACACCCTTTGTTAGTTGCGGAGCGTATTCAGAGATTTGTTAACGTTGTGGGCCCTGAAAGGGTAATAGCCGGTTCTGACTGTGGGTTTGGCACTTTTGCTGGATTTGGTGCAGTAGATCCAGATATCGCATTTGCCAAATTAAAGGCACTATCTGAGGGCGCCGCAATTGTTAGTAAATAGGCCTTTGATCGCGCCAATGTTTGATGATGAAACCTCCAGCTATAAGGTGCTGGAGGTTTTATTGAATCCAAGAGGAGCGGTTGAGCATTTCGCCCCGGCGGTGCTGTAAGTTGCTAGGTTCGTATTCAAAATAGTTACCGACCATAGAGTGGCGATTATGACGGCTGGCCTGCGAGCGCTATATCGATATTTGGGCATAGGCCTGTTGCTGGCTAGTTTGGTGCTAGTTAATGGCTGTAAAGGCCAAGCTAGGACGGATGTCGGGTTTCAGGCTGATGATACCGCTGCTGAACATACTTTTGCGCGCTGGGCTGCCCCAGCTTTAGACTCATTGGATGCTCTGTCGATCGAAACCCTGCGCCAGCGCACCTATGCTGCTGAGATTAAAGTGCAGCAATCTCGCACGTTCGTAAGTGCTACTGGCGATCATCAGTACTACTTTGGGAGTTATCTTTCTGATGGCTTACAGGTTTATGTTCGAGTCGACGTGCCATCGGCAGTGGCCCCAATTGGCGGTTATCCAGCAGTGGTATTTGTGCATGGATGGGTTGGTGAGCAAGTGGCGCCGGCATATAACTTTGAGCTCAATGACGCCTCTGCGGGCGCCGCTATTATCGAAGCATACGTGGAAGCAGGCTTCGTGGTTTTGACGCCTGGACTGCGCGGCCATGGAACTGTATCTGGTCGCGCTGCCGACGGATTGGAGTTCTTACGAGCCTGGGATAATCGCAGTTACCTATCGCCTATATTTTATGCCATCGATTTACTCAATCTGCTAGCCGGCCTCGATTCTCTTGAGCGTGTCGACTGGCAGAAATGGGGCCCTGAACCGCGCCTCGATCGCAGACGAATTAATATCATGGGCTATTCTCAGGGCGGCGATGTGGCGCTAACAGCGTTGGCGGTCGCTGGTGAAAATAGTACTTTGAAGACAGCGATTCACGCTGCGTCGATCTGGGCTGGATGTTTCGCCTCGCGCTTAGAGCAGGCGGCCGTTTATGGGCCGATGCAAGATACTGCAATGGCCTTTACTGCGGGCGATGGTTTTTGGAATGGCAGTGATAGGGCTGACAATGGCAAACGCAACATGGATTTTGTATTTCCATACCCAGGCGACTGGATCGTCAACCCATCACCAGCCGATTGGACATGGCAAACAAAAAGTTGGCAGTTGCCCACGGTAGAGGCATCACTGCGTAAAACCTATTCTGCGATGTATGCGTACTTAAGAGCCGGGATTGTCGATCTAAAGGATATTCAATATACCCTAGAGCGGGATGAACAGGGCTTGCTTAGGATCCTCCATACACCTGGTTTGGTGAAGGAACTTGAGCGACTTGGCGGTTATCATGCTGCACAATATCTTTCCGAGCCGATCAATCTCCACCATTCCGATAGAGATTTTTATTCTCTGCCAGAGTGGAATGCCGATCTGGCAATGCGCGTAAATGCCGCTGGCGGCAGGGTGAGTGACTTCGTTTATCCGGGTACTAATCATCGGCTTGCAGTTAGTCCACAGGACTGGTTTTCGCCCGTTGGAACAGTTGATGGCCGACCTGAAATGATAGCTCGGGATATAGCGTTATTTAGCGGGCGGCAGGATTAGAAGTGCGGCACTAGTGGGACTGGTCGAGATTGAGTAGATAGCCGAAAAAATTTGGTGCCGCGCTTGGGGCTTTATTTCCTGCAGTATTTGAGGCTAAGCCTCCAAGTTGCTGTTGAGCAAAATCTGTCACACCGATAGTCGCTATATCATTATCGAGATCTATCCACTCATGATCTTGTATATATTTCATCTTTTAATTATCACTCTTTACTAATGGTTAGCATTCAACAATATTAATCGGTACTTCAATCACGTTGGTTGCTAATCCACCGCGTGCCGTTTCTTTATATTTTTCTTTCATATCTTTGCCTGTTTCACGCATAGTTTTGATCACTTTATCCAGCGATACAAAATGCTTTCCATCACCACGCAATGCCATTCGGGCAGCACTAATGGCTTTAATCGAGGCCATAGCATTACGCTCAATACATGGGATCTGTACTAGGCCGCCAATCGGGTCGCAGGTCAGTCCGAGATTGTGCTCCATCGCAATTTCTGCGGCGTTTTCAACTTGTTCTGGCGTACCCCCAAGTACCTCCGCTAGTGCGCCGGCTGCCATAGAGCAGGCCGATCCAACCTCACCCTGACAACCTACTTCAGCACCACTTATGGATGCGTTTTCCTTATACAAAATTCCGATTGCAGCGGCTGTTAATAGAAAAATCACGACATCTTCGTCCCTAGCTCCGGCACAAAATTTCATATAATAGCGAAGCACTGCAGGAATAATGCCAGCCGCGCCATTCGTCGGTGCCGTAACAATACGCCCACCTGCAGCATTCTCCTCGTTAACAGCCAGTGCATATAGACTAACCCAGTCTAAAATTTTTAGAGGATCCTGATTATCTGAATCCTGATTTTTCAACTTGCGATATAAATGTGCAGCCCGTCGTTTGACTTTTAAACCTCCCGGTAAAATTCCTTCATTTTGGCAGCCAAGATCAATACAGTTGTTCATTACTTCGCTGAGTGCTAGCAGCCTGACTTTTACTTCTTCCCTTGTATGCCATAGTGTTTCGTTTTCCAGCATGATGGAGCTTATTGGTAGCCTTGTTTTAGCTGTTAGGGCTAATAGTTCTTCGCCAGTTGTAAAAGGGTAGGGCAGTTCAGTTTGATCCTTGGTAATCATTCCTTTATTAGCAGCACTTTCGTCCAGCACAAACCCTCCACCAACAGAGTAATAGACTCGTGTATGGAGCGCTTTCTTCTCCCGGTTATAAGCAGTAAAAATCATACCATTAGCATGGAGGGGCAGTGTTTCATTCCTTAGCAGCAAAAGATCGGTATTTTCTGTAAAGCGAATTTTTTGTTTACCAAGAAGGGAAATATATTCTGTGGCGCGGACATGATTTATCTGCTCAGAAATTTCGCAGACGTCAACTGCTTCAGGGTCTTCGCCAAGAAGACCCAACATAATAGCTTTGGGTGACCCATGTCCTTTACCTGTGGCACCCAGCGAGCCATACAATTCGACTTTAAGCCGTTTGGTTAAGTGTAATTTCCCAGAAACCTGTAGCTCCTCTGCAAAAATTTTAGCAGCACGCATAGGTCCAACGGTATGTGAGCTGGAAGGTCCAATACCGACTTTAAAAATATCAAAAACACTGATAGCCATTTAATCTTTCTCCGGGCATTCGGGTTCAGGGGCACATACTTGATTTGAAGCCAATCTATTGGGGTACATAACAATATCGACCGATCGTTTGTAAGGAGTCTGTTTTTCACTCTTGAACATAACCAAACCTAGGTATTTCCAATCGGTATACGATAGCCAATGCCCGCAAACCAAAACCCGCTGTAAAAGAACAGGCCTGAATTACACTTTGACTAAACCCTGAGGCAGCCATTACGACATAGACAATTGATGCAAATAAGGCACAAGTTATGTAGAGCTCGGGACGCATAAGAGTTAATGTTTTGGCACAAAGTACGTCCCGCAAAATACCTCCGAAGGTGGCACTCATTACTCCCATAACAATCGCAATTAAAAGATTTCCCTGCTGCTGTAAAGCAATTTCAGTACCCAGAACGGCAAACGCCGACAGCCCAATGGCATCCATCCACAAAATTAGATTCAATCTTCTTCTGTGCAAATCTGCTGTAAAGTAAGTAATGATGCAAGCAGCTAGACAAATGTAGATTGCGAGAGGTTCCTGGATCCAAGATACGGGCGAAATACCTAAAAGCAGATCTCTCAAGGTTCCACCCCCTATACCCGTCGCTGTGCCAACCAGCATCACGCCAAGAATATCCATATTCTTTTCTGCGGCAAAAAGAGCCCCGGAAATGGCAAACACTACGAGACCCAATATATTGAGTACTCCGAGAAACTGGATGATCATTTGATCTGGCATAGTTGCCTCTAATAATTCCTTCAAATTTTTCTGTGAAATGTGAAATTAGAAATGGGCTTTTTGTCTGAATACGCTCTTTGGGGGGGAAAGATTGAGACATTAATAATAGACTCTACGTAGCCTTTTGTTACCCATAGGGACGATACCTAAGCACCTTCATAAAACTTAAGTAAGTGGCCGGCCGCCATCTACAGGGATAATACAGCCAGTAGTAAATGTTACTGTTGTTGACAAAGCCACAACAGTGTTCGCTACATCTGATGCGTTTGCGATACGACCTAGCGGCGTTTTATCTATCTGCTCTTGCATATAAGCGGGGTCTACGCGGCTAGCATATTCGCCTGCCACCCAGCCAGGGGCAACCGCCACAACACGAATATTAGGGGCCAGGGCGCGACCTAATGACATAGTCATAGAATTGATAGCCGCTTTGGATGCGCAATAAGCCACACTACTGCCCACAGCTGTAGTACCAGCGATAGACGATATGTTGACGACCAATCCTTCCCCACTTTTGGCCAGTAAATCCTGAAAAGCACGGACACAGGCAAAAGACCCTCGAAAATTAGTTGCTAAAATCCGGTCGATATCCTCGTCTTGCAGACCATCAAGATCCTGATGTGGCACAACCTTGGTTACTCCTGCATTGTTGACAAGAATATCTAAGCGGCCCATTTCTTGTTTAATCTCATCGGCCAGAGAATTCAATGCTGAACTATCCAGTATAGGAACATGTTTAGTCACATGGCCATCACCAGGCAGAGACTCACAAAGCTTCTGTGCTTTTTCAAAGTTACTGTTGTACCCAACAATAAGTTTTGCTCCAATAGCTGCATAAGCCAAGGAGATTGCCGAGCCAATACCGCCTGCAGCGCCTGTGATTAAAACAACCTTGCCGGCTAAATTTGTCATTTTGTATTTCTCAAAACAATTTTTACCTATCGTAGCCCAATTAAACTCAAGTCTTCTTGTATCTTTTTACACGAAGATCCGCCTGCGCTTTATGGCCTGCAAATCCTTCCAGGGCGCAAAGACGCGAGCAGTATTCACCAATCTCTACGGTCGCTTCCGGTGTTACTCGCTGATAGGTACAGGTTTTAATAAACTTACCCACCCAGAGGCCACCGGTGTATCTTGCAGCCTTATTGGTTGGTAGGGTGTGGTTAGTGCCAATCACCTTATCACCATAGGACACATTGGTTTCAGGGCCAAGAAATAGCGCGCCGAAATTGGTCATATTTTCGAGGAAATAATTCGGGTCTTGGGTCATCACCTGGACATGCTCAAAAGCTAGATCGTCGGCAACCTGAACCATCTCTTCATAGGTATCGCAGACAATCACTTGCCCATAATCGTGCCAGGCTTGCCCAGCAATTTTTGCCGTCTCAAGAGTTTCTAACTGCCGCTCAACCTCTTTAACAGTTGCATTGGCGAAGTCTTCACTATTGGTGAGCAATATCGCGGGTGAATTAACGCCATGTTCCGCCTGACCTAAAAGATCTGTTGCAGCCATTTCAGGGTCACAGCCAATCTCATCGGCAATAATAAGTGTTTCGGTTGGACCGGCAAGCAGATCAATACCGACTCGACCAAAGAGTTGCCGTTTGGCTTCTGCTACATAGGCATTGCCAGGGCCGACAATCATATCAACCGGAAGGATCGTTTCTGTTCCCAGCGCCATGGCGCCAACAGCCTGCACACCGCCAAAACAATATATTTCATCCGCTCCTGCGAGGGCCATGGTGGCGACAATGGCAGGCATAGGTTTTCCATTAAACGGTGGTGCGCATGCTATCACTCGCTTTACGCCCGCCACTTTAGCTGTAGCAACGCTCATATGAGCTGAGGCCACCAGAGGATACTTACCCCCCGGAATGTAACAGCCGACGCTATTCATAGGCAGATGTTTGTGCCCTAAGATGACACCAGGACGTGTTTCCACCTCAACATTCTTCATGGAGTCGAGTTGAATGCGAGCAAAGTTTTTCACCTGTTCCTGGGCAAATTTAATGTCTCGTAAAGTGTTCTCCGGCAGACTATAATGCATGCCTGTATTTCCTCGTCAGACAGACGGAAGCTGGTGGGCGACCAGTTATCAAATTTTTCTGATAATTCACGCACATGAGCATCACCCTGGTCGGTAATGCCTTGCAAAATCCCTTCCACAATCTTCTCGACCTGCTTGCTCGCCTCGCGGCTTTTCTCGTCTGAGATACCTTTTTTTAACACTGTTATCATCGCGAGTTTTCACTCCATAGTAATGTAGGTTGACCAATGACGGTGATACTATTAATAATTGACTTCGAAGTCAATTATTAATAGTATCGTTTTGAAACAGGGTCACAACTACGTCCGGAATTTAAAATAGAGCAATAACAAATACTGTTTACTGGACCATAACTGGGATAAGAGCTATGCAATTATCTAGACGAAGATTTCTTGAAGTTATTGCGTCGTCAGGTGCCAGTGGATTAGTAAGCGCCAAATCTCCATTCAGAGAGTCCACCCCTTCAAGCCAACTTAATCAAAATGTTATTGCCGATAAAGGCTGGACTCCAAGAGTGAATATTCGCCAGCCCAATATTGTGATTGCCGTTCTAGACGACGTAGGTTTCGCTGATTTAAGTTGTTTTGGATCCGAGTATGAGATGCCATTTTCCGAATCCATGGCAAAAAATGGCACGAGATTCAATAACTTCCATGTTACGGCAGTTTGTGCGCCCACAAGAGCCTGCCTATTTACTGGCAGAAACGCGCACTCTGTAGGCGTTGGTAATATTGCTGAGTGGGCTCAAAAAGATCAACCAGGCTACAATGGCTGGATCAGACAAGATGCGGCAACTATGGCGGAAATATTTGCTCAGCAGGGTTACTACACAAGTGCCTGTGGAAAATGGCATATGACGCCACTGGAAGACCAAAATGGGACTGGCCCTTTTGACCACTGGCCAACCGGCCGGGGATTTGATCATTGGTATGGCTTTCACGGTTCTGCTGTCGACCACTGGCATCCAGAATTATTTGAGAATGTATCACCGAGCTATCCCGACAAGGGTAAAGACTATCATCTCAGTGTCGATCTAGTGGACAAGTCAATTAGCTATATCCAAAATCATCTTGCTGCAGCTCCCGAAAAGCCTTTCTTCCACTATATAGGTTTTGGCGCCTGTCACTTTCCATTACATGTACCTGCAGAAGATATTGAACGGCAGAGAGGTAAATTTGATCAGGGCTATGATCTTACTCGGAAAAAACGTTTCGAGCGGCAAAAAATACTGGGTATCGTGCCTGATGAGGCGAGCCTTCCAGAAGCCAATGGCAGTCATATTAAATGGGATGATCTCAGTACTGATGAACGCCGCTATGCCGCACGCACACAAGAAGTCTACGCTGCGTTTTTAGAGCATACTGACGCACAGATGCAGCGCCTCATTCAAACCCTAAAAGATGAGAATGTGTATGACGACACCATTGTTATATTTACCTCTGACAACGGGGCAACAGCAAGTGCTGGCCGCAATGGGATGCATGACGTTAGACGGGGCAGCTACCTTGGAGAACCCTGGGCAGATAGACTGGCAAATATTGATTTGCTCGGCGGCGAATTGTCCCAACCAGCCAATGTAGGAGGCTGGGCACAGGCTAGCAATACCCCCTTAAAATGGTACAAGAGTGATACCTATGAAGGGGGCATCAGATCGCCGCTTTTAGTTACTTGGCCAAACGGCAATTTGCCCAAAGGACAGATTAATTCCCAGTACCATCATGCGATTGACCTTCTGCCGACGCTGCTCAATATGGCCAATCTCGAGATGCCCACTACCCACAAAGGCCATCGATCATTAGAGCTTCAGGGCATCAGTTTTGCCTACACTTTCGATAATCCTAATGTAGCGACCCGAAAAGGTCCCCAGTACTATGAAACTCTGGGTGACAGGGCGATGTGGAAAGATGGCTGGAAGGCAGTTACCAGACATGTCAAAGGTCAGGATTTCAATAAGGATGTTTGGGAGCTATACAATACCGCAGAAGATTACTCTGAAACGAGAAATCTTGCTGACGCCGAGCCCCATCGCCTAAGCGAACTTATCGCACTCTGGCATGCTGATGCGCAGCGTTATGATGTTTTACCCCTAGAAGATGATACTTTAAAGCTCTATAAGGCATCTGTGCCACAGCCTCGCTCTACCCATGTCTTCTACCCTGGCATGACCCGCCTGGACCGCCTGAGTGCTCCGGATATATATAACTATAATTCGCTGTTAACCGCCGAAATGACGGTGCGCACTCGAGATATAAACGGAGTGATTCTCGCTTCAGGTGATAGTAGCAGTGGTTACGAATTGTTTATGCAAAACGGTTATCTTCATATCGTGTATGTATTCACTAGAAATACTATTTTTACGTTCAAATCACGCCGAAGAATACCCATAGGCGAGCACAAATTAACAGTGGAGATCAGTAAAACCGCCCTTAACTCTGGGATTGCCAAAGTAGCTTTAGACGATCAGAGCTTGGGTGTGATGTTGTTGCCAAAACTTTGGCCGATTTATACACCCAATTCTGGTATTCGCTGTGGTGAAAACCGTCATGCGCCGATTAGTCGCGCGTACAAATCACCTTTTGTATTTAATCAAACGTTAAAGCGTATCATTGTCGACGTTGAGACTAGCTGAGCAAACACAAAGCCTCTATATAAACTTTTAAGATGCCGAGGATAAATTATGGACTGGAAAGTTAAAAATCAAAAGAATAAGGCCGTTGTATGGGATTATTGGCAACGAATGAATAGCGCCATGCCTCATGAGGTCAAAGGTATCTGCAAGAAAGCATTCGATCGAAATATTAACTGGAATGGATCGCAACCTTTTAATCAGATTCGCGGAATCGATGATCTAGTTACAATTTTTTGGGAGCCATTACTTAATTCCTTCCCTGATATTGAACGGGTCCCTCATATTCTTTTGGGTGGATTGTCTGATGGTGAAGAATGGGTATCTGGCAATGGCTATTTGACAGGAACTTTTGTTCATGATTGGCTCGGCATTCCCGCAACTGGTAAGAGAACTCATATTAACTTTGGTCAATTTTTTGTTATGCGTGACGAAAAAATTGTTGAGAGCTATGTGATTTTCGATATTCTTGGTGTGATGAAACAGGCGGGATTTCAGGTATTGCCACCTGCGCTTGGCCAAGAAGGAGGGAAGGTTGTAAAGCCTGGTACGAACGGGATTCTTCTAACCGAGCAAGATGAACTAGAGAGCCGTAAAACACTTCAGTTAGTTGATGCAATGGCCACTAGCATGGGCTGGTACAACAGAAGTCGTGATATGGAAAATATGGATACGATGCAGCATCATTATTTTTGGCATCCTGACTTTCATTGGATGGGCCCGACTGGTATCGGCTCTACCCATACCATTGAGGAATATAAAGACTTCCACCAAAAGCCATGGGTGCTTGGATTTGGTGACCGAGAAATTGATGAGAAGCCTGGTGGACGCTTTATGGGCTATTACGCGGAAGGTCACTATGGCGCACTCGGCATCTGGGATTCAAAGTTTTCTGTGCATCATGGAGAATACCAAGGTGTTGCTGGTACCCAAAAAATGATGACACTTCGTGACTTCGATTGGTATCGGCGCGAAGGAGACTATTTAATACAGAATTGGATACCTATTGATTTGATCGATCTGTTTATGCAGATGGATATCGATCTGTTTGATCGCATGCATCGGCAGCATGAACTTAGAAAGAGAGGTATTAATTGGTGGGATCTCCCAGTAAACGGTTTTGATCCCAGTGCCAGCAAATTAAGCGCTCGTAAATTCTAGTAAAAATTTAGACGTGACTTAAATGACTGCAAATTAATAGTGCCAAAGATCGGACAGCATTCAAGGAAAGACAATAAATCAGATCAGCGGCTATTAAAAATGGAGAATTAGATGCTGACAAGGCGTCAATTTATGATTAACGGTGGTGCAATCGGTGCATCGCTACTGGCATCTCCTCTGACTGCAGGAGGTAGGTCGTTGCCTGAGGGCTCTGGTTATCGTGCCTTAGTCTGTATTAACTTGGCTGGTGGTAACGATTCGTTCAATATGCTGGTTCCAAGCGATGAGGTTCAGTATGCGGCATACGCTAATGCTCGAGGTAATCTGGCATTAGATCGGAGCAATTTAATTGACTTGCCTAACCGAGCTGTCACCGCCAGTTCCTTTAGCGTGCATTCAGGCATGTCTGAAATTCAAGACCTTTATGATAAAGGCGATGCTGCCTTTTTAGCAAATGTTGGTGCTCTCGATAGACCCCTTAGTCGCGCCGAGCTTCAGTCGAGTCTCAATTTCGGACCTGAACAGTTATTGTCACATACTGGGCAGATATATGGCTGGCAAGCAGGCTCATCACATCTGCAGTCATCATCAGGTTGGGGTGGTCGTGCTGCCGATTTGTTACAGTATTTTTTCCCAAGTGCCGATAGTCCAATATGTGTGTCAATGTCTGGTGCTAACCTATTTCAGCTGGGTACCAAGACTCTGCCTTCCATCTGCCAATTCTCAAATATGCATTCATCGACCTCAGGGCATTCTGTTGGCGCTGATTTCGACTATGTCACTAGGCAGTTAGCTGAAGAGGGATATCGCAAGGCCCATGGTGCCTCGTCGAGCTGGCCAGAGACTGAGCTAAATATAGATACAAAATCTGGTTTTGGAGCCTATGACGAGCGAGAAAATTATGTAGATTCACGGCTAAAATCTGGGCAAGATTATTTTTCCCAGCAGCTGTCAAGGGTGGCACATATCATCTCAGAGCAAGATCCTACAAAACCAGTTCGGCAGATTTTTTATGTGAGTTTTAGTGGGTGGGACCATCACCACCAGTTACTTAAAAATCAGGCCATGATGTTGCCTGTCTTGAGTCAAGGTCTCCTATCTTTTCGTAATGCGCTTAGTGACCTTGGGTTATTTGAGTCTGTAATAACATTTACTGCTTCAGAGTTTGGTCGTTCGCTCACATCTAATGGATCTGGTTCAGATCACGGTTGGGGTGGTCATCAAATTATAATGGGGGGTGGCATACGAGGTGGCGAGGTGTATGGCCGTTATCCTAAATTGTCATCGCTAAATCCACTAAATATTGGCAATGGGGTTTATGCCCCGACTACCTCTAACGATCAATACTTCGCCAAGCTCGCGCTTTGGTTGGGAGTACCCTTATCTAAAATTAATTATGTGCTGCCTGACTTGCGAGCATTTAAACCCTCTTCCAAATTAGCGCCCCAATCGTTTGATCTATGATTTGGCTTTTAAAATATAACTTGGCTAACCTCGTCATTTAGGAGAATTGAGTGCTAATCGGGATTCCCTCGCAAATTAAAACCGGTGAGAAACGTGTCGTCATGTCCCCTGCCAATATCTAGAGTTTAACGGACAAAAGCTTAGAGGTACTTATTTAGGCAAACGCCGGCAGTGCAGCAGGCTATCCGGATGCACAATACACCACCAAGCATCTCAGTGCCGTATAGGAAGCCTATGATTTGCATCCAGCGGCGTGACCTGTCGAACTTGACTTGTATACCGGCGAATCAGAGGGCGCTGGTGGTTATGCTTGGCCATTGTATTTTGGAGATTTAATCTTGAGTAATCGAGAGCTGTACCTTGAGTGGTGTAACAATTGGCATAGTCTCGAGGGCTTCTCGGCATATTTTTCGCTGCATATAAACTTTGCTCGACAACTTATTATCAGTGAAGGGCTTCAGAGGTCATCAATATTCGATAGAGATAACTTACCTCAGAGGGTGTTGGTCAGCGCGCAGCCTATGCCGGAGTTTGTAAGAGAGCCGCTAAAAAAAGACATAGCCTTTTTAGCAGAGAAAGCTGCTTCAGAAGAAGCATTACCAGTTGGGGAGACTTAGTCGTCTGTATCTTTACTCTAAATTAAATATTTTTCTGATCGAGGCCGCTAGCCCAAACGCCGAGATAAACAGCCGCCAGCGACTATAGAGTTGGAGTAGCCTGGTTGGTATAACCCATTTATTTATGTAGGTTTACGATTTACAAGCTTATTACAAATCACCTCAAAAACAGGGGGGTTTTTTTAAAGAAAGTTATAAAGGGTTATGTATTTTGCTGAGGGCTATGCGATTTTCGATTAATGGGCGATTCTATTCATATCGAGAGACCACATGTAGCTGGAATATTGTGTTTTTTAAGCAACACAAGAAGTAACACAGAAGGATATTTTATATAAACATATCATTACTAATCAATAGCTTACAGTCTAAGTTCAATTCCCGCCGCC
>Ga0115008_10001124_pt1 | contig 21306 bp, 19 predicted proteins | sample FraStrMetagenome_FD_87164 | JGI IMG/M metagenome (GOLD analysis project Ga0115008, IMG submission 87164) | Marine eukaryotic phytoplankton communities from Arctic Ocean - Fram Strait ARC3M Metagenome | ecosystem: Environmental > Aquatic > Marine > Oceanic | place: Fram Strait | collected...
TTCAATATCAAAAAATATTTCTTTTGCCATTTTCTTATTTTTTTAATTAAAAAATTCCGTAAACATCACTTTCGCGCATAATTAAATACGGCTTTCCGTCTAGTTTTATTTCTGTTCCAGAATATTGTCCATATAAAACTTTGTCACCTACCTTTACAGTCATTGGTTCATCTACTTTACCATTTCCTATAGCAACTACTTCACCGATTAATGGTTTCTCTTTTGCTGAGTCTGGGATAATAATTCCGCTTGCAGTTTTCATTTCTACCGGTGCTGCTTCAATTAGCACTCGGTCTGCTAAAGGCTTAAATGTTATTGACATAATTAGTATAATTAGTTTGAATATTTGGTAGTCATTCTTATGACCAATTTTGTGCCAAGACGTGTATTGAGACAGTTTTACACTGTTAAGCACAAAAAATGTCAGTATGCGTGACATACTGACATTGTATCGTTGTATAGACTCCTATTTTGGAATCTGTTAATTATTTTGGAGTTACAGGAGCTGTTTGATCTTGTTCCGTTGGTGTAGGATCAACTTGAACTTGCTCAGGAGATTTTGTTTTAAGTGTAAGGATGATACTTAAAACAGCAACAACACCAGCCAAAGACCATGTTGCTTTATCTATAAAATCATTTGTTTTTTGAACACCTCCAATTTGTTGAGCAGCACCAAAATCAGAGCTTAACCCTCCACCTTTTGGATTTTGAATGTATACTACAAGTATCAGTAGAATGCTCGCAAGAATAATGATGATTGAAAATAAAGTACCCATTGTTTTATGTATTTAATTTTTTCTGTAATTCGTCTATTAAGGATGCAAAGAAAATCTTTTTTTCTGGATTATTCAAGCTTAATTGCTGATAAGCATGAATTGCGAGTGGAAAATTACCTTGAATCGCGTATATTTTTGCTAAAGTTTCACTTACTGGCAGGGTGTCTTCACTCAGGCTTTCTTTTGCCTTTTTTGATGGAGAAAAGAACTCTTTTTTCGGTTTGTTTACTTCTCCAAACAAATCATTTGTAGGGTTGAAGTCCTTGAAATCATTGACAACTGCTTCAATTGCTTCTTTGTCATTGGTCGGACGTTCTTCAAAATGAACATTTGAATGTATCCAAGAATTAAAGGATTTTTCTTGTGTTTTTGAAGCATCTTTTGACGTTGATTTAGCGTCGTTTAGAAGGGTTAATTTTTTTTCAAAATTTCTTGTGCTTTCAACTTCAATTTTTGTTAACTCGGGTTGAGTTAATTCTGGAAGTTGGTAGTTTGAAGCAATTGCATGATGCAAAATAGTTTCATCTAGCTTGTCTGTTGAAGTGGTTGGAGTGATTTCTGTCGAAGGCGATAATTTTATTGTTTCAACTTGAATTTCAGGCTCAGGTGTAACTTCTTTTTCTTCTTTAACCTTAGTATCTTCCGTTTGTTCAGGGTTGGCTACTTCTAAGTGATCCGCTTCTGTGTCAGCTACAGATGTTTCAACGGCTTGCTCTACATCATTTGTGTAGGCGTTAATCAATTGATACAATTGATTCCGGGCACTAATTTTAAATGAATGTTTTTGTAGCTCTTCTTCAAACTTCACATCTTTTGTTACTCCAAGTCCTTTTAAATAAAGGATTGAAAATAGCTGTGTGTATGGGTATTTAATCGAAAGACTCTCCAGGTATTTGAGTCCATCTTTATCCAGTAAGCCTGGTGTCTTAATTTGTTTCGCTATGTCGTGAGTACTGAGCATATTTTACCAGTTCGAAAGCAATTTGTTAATGACATCTTGAACAATTTGTTTATTTACTTCTTCGAGTAAATCTCCTTCAACTGTTCCAAGATCTGTATTGGAATCATAATCTACAAATCGTGTACTTGTCATTGTCATTTGATCCTCTTCTGGTTTTGTAATGAAGATGTTGAATTTTACTGAAATTGAAAGTCTATTTTGTGAAGCATTATCCCCTTCAAGTAATGCAATGGGAGATATTACAAAATTTGTAATAACCCCTTCAATAATAACTTCTGCAGAATCTGATGTTGAATTGAGTAGTAGCCTTGTGTTGTTCTGAACTCCATCTTTAATTTCTTCAGAAATTACTGTAGCATAGCTTAAGGGAGTATTGGGGGCGTTGTTTTCAAGTGTAAGTACTGAAAATGTTTTCCAATCTTCTGGCATTGATCCTTTGTCCATAAACGAAATGCTCGAAGGCCAGCAGCTACAAATAAGAGGTAGCGTTAATATAAAGACGATGAATACTTTCATTAATCGGTTAAGTTATATTCTTTAATCTTTCTATACAAGGTTCGCTCACTAATTCCTAACTCTGAAGCAGCATATTTACGTTTTCCTTTGTGTTTTGTTAGTGCTTTTTCAATGAGTTCTTTCTCTCGATCCTCTAAAGATAAAGATTCTTCAACTTCTTCGTGAACTTCATAGTTGTTATCTCCCTCATTTGTTTTGTAAACATCCACTTTGTCTGCAGATGGTGGAGGTAGCATTTTGGGTGAGCTTGATGGTTGTACATCTTGATAGAGTCGATTAACCATGTTTTCTTGATCAGAATTTAGGTTCATGTTTCCATCGTTAGACGCAAGTTCTAAAACTAATTTTTTCAAATCAGTTAAATCTTTTTTCATGTCAAATAAAAACTTGTACATCAACTCACGCTCATTAATACTTTCTTTTGAATCTTCAATCAATGCAGGAGTGTTCTCTTGTTCAGAAGGAATGTAATTCATAAACGTTTGAGCATCTATTTCTCGAGCAGTTTCAATAACAGAAATTTGCTCTACCATATTTTTCAATTGACGAACATTTCCGGGCCATGAATAATTTTTTAAAATTGCAATGGAATCATCCGTAAGTCTAATTACAGGCATTCGATATTTATCAGCAAAGTCGCTGGCAAACTTTCGGAAAATTAAATGAATATCATCTTGACGCTTACGAAGGGGTGGTAGTGGGATAGGGACTGTGCTCAGTCTATAAAACAAATCCTCTCTAAATTTACCTGATGCTATAGCGCGCTGCATGTTCTCATTTGTTGCGGCAACAACACGAACGTTTGTTTTAATAACTTTTGATGAACCTACTCGAATAAACTCACCTGTTTCAAGTACACGTAGTAATCGAACTTGAGTTTGCATTGGTAATTCAGCAACTTCATCTAAAAAAATTGTTCCCCCATCAGCGACTTCAAAATATCCTTTCCTGCTACCACTTGCACCTGTAAAAGCTCCCTTTTCATGACCGAACAATTCGGAGTCAATAGTGCCTTCGGGAATAGCTCCACAGTTAACAGCAATATATTCACCGTGTTTGCGAGCGCTTAACTGGTGGATTACCTGTGGGATTATTTCTTTTCCAACACCACTTTCCCCTGTAACAAGTACGGATATATCTGTTGGGGCTACTTGAATGACAACTTCTAACGCACGGTTTAACAAGGGTGCATTTCCAATAATTTTAAATCGTTGTTTTACTTGTTGTACGTTCATGTTTGTTCGTTTGTTGGTTCAAGAATCTCAACAATTTCTCCAAGAAGTGTTGCTGTTGTACAATCTGTTATTTTAACTAGAACGTAATCTCCTTTTTTAGAATTTTCCATAGGGAAAACGACCTTGGTGTTGTGGTCATTTCTACCAGACATGTGTACTTCAGATCGCTTTGAAGGTCCTTCAATTAGTACCTTGTGAATCTTACCAACCTGTTTTAAATTCTGTTTTGCAGAATTGCTGCGTTGCAAGTCAATGATCTCGGTAAGCCTTTTGCTTTTCGTTTTTTCAGGCACACTGTCTTCAAATCGTCTTTCTGCGAGTGTTTTTGGACGTTCCGAATACGTGTACATATAGGCAAAGTTCCAGTTGACTTCTTCGATTATTGTTAGCGTGTCGTTATGTTCTTCTTCAGTCTCATCGCAAAAGCCTGTAATAATATCTGTTGTAACAGCACAGTCTGGTATAATTCTGTGAATGGCCGAAATACGATCGAGGTACCATTCGCGAGAATAACCTCTATTCATTCGCTTTAATACTTCTGTGTTTCCAGATTGAATAGGTAGGTGAATAGAATTACAGATGTTATCATGTTTAGCAATCGTTTCTAATACTGCATCTGACATATCTTTTGGGTGCGATGTAGAAAATCGAATTCTTAAATCTGGAGAAACTCCCGCCACTAAGTCCATTAGTTGAGCAAAGTTTGTTGTGGGCTTTGTTTCATCTTTTATCTCCCCTTTTGAAGTCATGTTCCAACGGTAGGAATCTACGTTTTGACCTAAAAGAGTTACCTCTCTGTATCCGTTTTCAAAAAGATCCTTGCATTCGTTGTAGATTGTTTGTGGATCTCTTGATCGCTCCCTCCCTCGTGTAAAAGGAACCACGCAGAAAGAACACATGTTATCACACCCTCGTGTTATAGATACAAACCCGGTAATACCACTTTTATTTAATCGGATAGGGGATATGTCTGCATATGTTTCGTCTCGTGAAAGGAGAACGTTTACAGCTTTTTGACCGGTGCCAACTTCTTCAATCAATTCAGGCAGTTTTCTGTATGCATCAGGTCCTGCGACTAAATCAACTAACTTTTCTTCTTCAAGCAGGTTTGTTTTTAGCCGTTCGGCCATACAGCCTAAGATACCCACAATTAAATCGGGTTGTCTTTTTTTACGGTTCTTAAAATTTGTTAATCTTTTTCGAACTCTATCTTCTGCATTTTCCCGAATTGAACATGTATTGATTAAGACAATATCTGCTTGATCAACATCTGCTGTTGTTGCATACCCCTGTTTGGTCATGATAGAGGCAACAACTTCGCTATCAGAAAAATTCATGGCACAGCCATAACTCTCTACATAGAGTTTTTTGCCATTTGGTTTAACTGTAGATTCGACGAGTGTAGCCTCCCCTTGACGCTGTTCATCTATAGTCTTATTTATGTGAGGTTCTTGATTCATTGCTAGATTTATGGAAACAAATTTACACAAAATACAAAAGGTGTCAAAATGGCAGGTTTTATTTTAATGAAAAAAAATAATTGAGTTGGGAAATGGTGTTTTTATTCAGTGTTATTTGCTAGTTTGAAACTTTTGTTTGGTGTTTTAGTAGTATATAAAAATTAAATGCTCTTATATTTGCATTTTTAAATTGAATCTTTTTAAGATGAAAAAGAGTCTTTAAGTAATATAAAATTTCATTTATGGCTAAGAATTTAGTGATTGTTGAGTCCCCTGCAAAGGCTAGTACTATTGAAGGATATCTAGGAAAAGACTTTGTTGTAAAATCAAGTTTTGGTCACGTTAGAGATTTGGCGAAGAAAGAAGCCATCGATATTGAAAATAATTTTGCGCCTAAATACGAAGTGTCGCCAGATAAGAAACAGGTTGTAGCAGAATTAAAGAAATTGGCAAAAAAGGCAGAAGTTGTATGGTTAGCAACTGATGAGGACCGTGAAGGGGAGGCAATCTCTTGGCACTTATATGAAACCTTGAATTTAGAGAAAAAGGAAACAAAAAGAATAACATTTAACGAGATTACAAAGACTGCAATTTTAAAAGCAATCGAATCTCCTCGTGAAATAAATAAAGAGTTAGTTGATGCGCAACAAGCGCGAAGAATCTTAGATCGATTAGTTGGTTTTGAATTATCACCTGTACTGTGGAGAAAAGTTAGACCGAGTTTGTCAGCTGGGCGTGTTCAATCTGTTGCGGTAAGGTTAATTGTCGAAAAAGAACGAGAAATTCAAGCGTATAATTCTGAAACCTTCTATAAGGTTACAGGTATGTTTAGAACGGAAAAAGGGACAATTAAAGCGAATGTCTCAAAGCAATTGAAATCGGAATCGGACGTGAAAACGTTGTTGGATAATTGCCTGGGAGCTCAATTTTCTGTCTCGGATGTAGTTAAGAAACCTGCAATTAAGAAACCTGCAGCGCCTTTTACAACTTCAACGCTACAGCAAGAGGCAAGTTTAAAGCTAGGGTTTACCGTATCAAGGACAATGCAGGTTGCTCAACGCTTGTATGAGGCCGGAAGGATTACTTATATGAGAACAGATTCTGTTAACCTTTCAGATACGGCTATAAAAGCTGCAAAAGCAGAGATTATTTCTTCATATGGAGAGTCATTTTCTGAAACAAGGAAGTACAACGTAAAAAGTGCTGGAGCACAAGAAGCGCACGAAGCAATTCGTCCTACTGATTTTTCTATGCATTCTGTTGATGGAGAACGCGACCAAGAAAGGTTATACGATTTAATTTGGAAGCGGGCAATTTCATCTCAAATGTCTGATGCTAAATTAGAACGAACAACCATAAGATTGAATGCGGATAAAGTATCTGAAACATTTTCTGCGAAGGGAGAGGTGATTAAATTTGAAGGATTCTTAAAAGTTTACTTGGAGAGCTCGTTGGACGAAGATGAAGACGAGTTTGCTTCAGGGTTACTTCCTGCGGTGTCAAAATCAGACACGGTTGAAACGAAAGAGATTAGAGCAACACAGCGTTTTGGTCGTCCACCGGCAAGGTATGTTGAAGCATCTTTAGTTAAGCAGTTAGAAAGCTTGGGTATTGGTAGACCTTCAACCTATGCGCCAACCATTTCTACGATTCAAAAACGTGGTTATGTTGAGAAGCCAGACAGTCAAGGAACTGAACGTTTTTACGATCAATTTCTGCTTGAAAATGGAGCTATTGAAAAGAACCAACTCAGTGAAGTTACAGGCCGAGAGAAAAATAAATTAGCACCAACTGATATTGGTATTGTTGTTACAGATTTTCTGACACAACACTTTGGTCGAATCATGGAGTATAACTTTACAGCAAAAGTTGAAGCTGAGTTTGATGAGATTGCGAGTGGGCTAGTTGAATGGACAAAGATGATTAAAGAATTTTATACACCTTTCCATAAAAACGTTGAAGATACACTTGAAAACTCTGAACGAGCAACTGGAGAGCGTGAAATAGGTCATCACCCTGATTCTGGAAGGCGAATAATTGCACGAATAGGACGTTTTGGGCCAATGGTTCAGGTTGGAGACGAGCAAGTAGATGGTGAAAAACCTCAGTTTGCATCTTTGCGTAGTGATCAATCCATTAACTCAATCACACTAGAAGAAGCTTTGGAGTTGTTTAAATTCCCAAAAACACTTGGAACATTTGAAGGGGCTGAAGTTGTAGTTGCTCTAGGTAGGTTTGGACCTTACGTTAAGTATAACGATGCTTTTGTTTCTATTCCACAAGATGAAGATATGGGCGGTGTTGATTTAGATCGCGCCATTCAATTAATTAAAGAAAAACAAGCTGCTGATGCGCCAGTGGCTGAGTATGAAGGTCTTCCTGTTCAAAAAGGGTCAGGGAGATTTGGTCCTTTTATTAAGTGGAATGATATGTTTATCAATGTCAATCGTAAATATGATTTTGACAACTTATCTAACGACGATATTGTTGAGCTGATAGAGGCAAAAAAACAAAAGGAAATTGACAAAATGATTCACAACTGGGAAGAGGAAGGTATTTCTGTTCAAAAAGCACGTTGGGGAAGATTTAACATTGTTAAAGGAAAGTTGAAAATAGAGTTGCCTAAAACATTTAAGGTTGAAAAATTGACATTGGAAGAGGTTCAGAAGATGATTGAGGCTAAGAAACCTGCTAAAAAGAAATCTGCCAAAAAGAAAACGACGAAAAAGAAGGCTACTAAAAAAGCGGTTAAAAAGTAACAGTTTGGTATTGTGTACGTTTGTCGGGTATGCTTTGTAGTTTTATAGGATAGACATAATGCTGTTTTAAATTAAGTACTGATGAAAGATATTTCGATTTATTTTCAACCGATAGCTTCTACTGAAGTTTCCTCACAGACTATAGGCGCTTCTATTTTAAGACATGATGACAAGGGGTTTCCTGATATTTCATCTAAAGGCGTGGCTATTTTTTATGTTCCAGAATTTCGAAACGCTACAATTCAAGAAAATCAAGATTCAACGGATTTTTCTCGAGGTGAATTTTATAAGCTTTTCCCTGGTGATAACTGGGATTTTCCAATATATGACCTAGGGACGATTCTTCCAGGAGAAACATTTGATGATACTTGTTTTGCAGTATCACAAGTAATAGCTGAATTGGTTAAGAATGGTGTTGTCCCATACATTGTTGGCGGTAGTCATGATTTAATCATGGCGTGCTATAAGGGGTTTGAGTCACTGGAACAGATGATTAATATTTGTACAGTTGATTATAGTCTAGACATTGGAGAGCCGAGTGTCGACATTTCATCTACAGGTTTTGTTAGCCATCTCTTAATGCAACGACCGTGTTATTTGTTCAACTATTCAAGTATAGGTATTCAACGGCCTTTTGTTTCGAGCCAAGAACTGGATTTATTTGACAAGTTGTTTTTTGATGTTTGTAGACTGGGAGAACTTAATGCTAACTATAGAGTTGCAGAGCCTTTTTTGAGAAATTCAGACCTGTTAACAATAGACTTTAACAGCATTAAGAATTCAGAAACAGATTCAATGGTGTACGATAACCCAAATGGGTTATATGCCGAGCAAGCCTGTCAGATTTCTAAATATGCTGGGATAAGTGATAAAATGAGTTGTGTCGGTGTTTTTGATGTGAATCCAGCGCAATCTCGTGTTGCAAACAGCTTACTAGCTCAGTTGATCTGGTACTTCATTGAAGGGGTTTCAGAGCGTGTGGGTGATTTCCCTATCGGATCTCGAAAGAGCTACACGAAGTTTTTTGTCCATTTAGAAGATGTAGAGGATGATTTAATCTTTTATAAGAGTGATAAATCGAATCGGTGGTGGTTGGAAGTGAAGTATCAATCGGAAGAACGATCTAAATATGATAGACATTGTTTAGTTCCTTGTTCGCAAGATGATTACGAAAAGGCATTGAAGAATATTATTCCAGACCTTTGGTGGAAGACCTTACAGAAACTTAATTAGTAGTATTTTTTTATTTTTAGCTCTATTAAAAAGTAAATCCGTTGTTTTTTTAGAGAATGATTTTAAAAAAGTTTTCCTTTTAATATAAATATAGCTATTTTAGTCGCCTAATAGAGGTGTCTCAATTCCACTTATAATTGAATCTAATAGAGACCAATGACTAGCGTATGAAAGGAAAAAATCTATTATTATCGTTGTTTGCACTAACTTTGAGTTGTGTAGTATTTGGGCAACAAGACAAGTTGATCACACATTTTATGTATGATAAAATGAGTTTAAATCCTGGTGAAACAGGAATTGAAGGTGGTATTTGTGCTACAACAATGTATAGGAATCAATGGGACCGAGTAAATGGCGCTCCAAATTCAGCGGTGTTGAATGTCGAAGCAGATTTGTCTCGTTATATTCCTGTAAATGCGGGAGTTTCCTTTTTTCATGACCACATCGGGTTTAACACACAGAACAATGTTCTTTTAAACCTATCATTTCCTTTACAGTTCCAGGGTATTGGAACATTGGGAATTGGTGTAGGTGTAGGTATTGTTAATTTTGGTATGAGTCCAGAATGGGTTCCGCCAACAACAATGAACGATCAGTCATTACCTGGAGCTTTCTCCGGGACAAATTTAGACTTGAATTTTGGTCTTTACTTTAAAGATGAATCAAATACTTATTATGCTGGGTTGTCTTCAACTCACTTGTCAGAATCAACACTTGCGGGTGTTAATATGGGAGGGTCTGCACCAATTACGTATAGTACAGCTAGGCATTACTATGCTATGGGAGGTTACACCTTTAAGCGTATTGGCGATGGAGATATTGAAACAAATGTTATTGTAAGAACCGATTTAGTTAAAGTGTCTGCAGATATTAACGCCAGATACTTATGGAAGAATATGGCTTACGGTGGTTTAACTTACCGAACTTCAGATGCTGTTGCTGTGATGTTAGGGTATAAGCCAACTAGAGATTTGACGATTGGATATTCGTATGATGTTTCAGTAAACAAATTGGCAAGCGTATCGAGAGGTTCGCATGAAATTATGGTGAAGTACTGTTATTATTTACCACCGGTTCCTGTTCAGAAATCGAAACACCCTAGATGGTTATAAAAGAATAAAGTTTAAAGATTTTGTAACCATTTACTTAAAACCCCCGTTATATCTATATCAAAGAATACTAAAATTCTGTTATTAGAGTTCGGAAGATTAAAAAGAGAAAGAATGAAAAAACTTTTGTTATTTGCTATTATTAGCACCGTGATTGCTTCGTGTAGTTCGAGAACTGGTCATTTGACCGGTGCTCTAGGGAGAACTCCTTATCATCCACAAATCCCTATGGGTATGGTTTACATTCCATCAGGTTCTTACCAAATGGGTGAGAATGATGGTGATATGCCATTTTTACACCAAAGTAGAGCTAAGACTGTTTCTGTTCAGGCGTTCTATATGGATCAAACTGAGATTTCAAACAATGAATATCGCCAGTTTGTAAATTGGGTTAAAGATTCTATAGCGAGAGATAAAATCTACTCTGAACTAGAAGATGATGACGATGCAAGTCGTTACATCAACTACCGTGAGATGTATTTTGATGAAGGTGCCTTAGAGTATGTAGAATATGACGCCTCTGATAGAGATATCAACAGGTCTGTATTTTCATTAAATTGGGATAGAAAAATCAATTATAGCGATCCTGATTTAGTTCCTATTCTTGCGGATATGTATTACCCTCAACCTCAACGATTTTATCAGCGTAGAGAAATCAATACAAACAAGTTGATGTTTAAATACTATTGGATTGATTATGTAGAGGCCGCTCGAAAAGGTACGGTTAGTATTGTTCCAAATGCCTACGATTCTGATGGGAATGGAAATCAATCGGATCACCGAGTATTAAATACTATTCCAAGTAGTTTCTCAGGTCAAAAGCCAGGTCAAGATGAAGATTTATCTAGATCGAACAAAAAAGGACAAAACAATGCCATTCGAGGGCATTCTAATCGCCAGAGCTTTATCATCGATGAAACAATTAATGTTTATCCTGATACATTATGTTGGATACGTGATTTCACCTATTCTTTTCATGACCCAATGACGAATATGTATTTTTGGCACCCAGCTTATGATAACTACCCAGTAGTAGGAGTTACTTGGACACAGGCTAAAGCATTTTCTGTTTGGAGAACACAATTATTGAATAGCTGGTTAGTAGCTATGGGAGATTTATTTGTAAATGATTTCCGTTTACCAACTGAAACTGAATGGGAGAGAGGTTCTCGTGGAGATTTACAATTGTCTCAATACCCTTGGGGTGGTCCTTACATTCGAAATGAATCAGGCTGTTTCTTAGGAAACTTTAAGCCAATGAGAGGGCGTTACTTTGAGGATGGAGGTTTCCATACTGTAAAAGTATTTTCTTATAACCCAAATGCATGGGGCTTATATTGTATGGCTGGAAATGTTGCTGAGTGGTGTGAAACTGCTTATGACGAGTCTATGTACGAATTTTCACATGATATGAATACCGATTATAGATACAATGCTATGGATTGGGATCCACCATCAATGAAGCGTAAGGTTTTACGTGGCGGTTCTTGGAAGGATATTGGATATTACTTGAGAAATTCAACACGTACTTACGAGTATCAAGATACAGCTAAGTCTTACATTGGTTATAGAAATGTAATGACACACCTCGGTCGTGGAGGTAGAGACTTCACGAAAGAAGGCGGTGAAGAAATTCGAAGTGATATTCAACTACGCTAAGAATAACAATAAACTAAAACTTTTAATTAAACCTAAAAAACAAGAAAACTATGAAACCAGGAAGTAAAGCATGGAAACAGTTTATGGCGAAACTGTATGGTATTGGTGCGGCAATTGTAATTGTTGGAGCATTATTTAAAATTATGCACTGGCCTTTCGCAGGACCAATGCTTGTTATTGGATTAGGAACTGAAGCATTCATTTTCTTCTTCTCTGCATTTGAACCAATTCATGAAGATCCAAACTGGGAGCTTGTTTACCCTGAGTTAGCATTAGGTAATTCTGATGAATTAGATCATGAAGCATTATCTTCTAGAAAAAGCAATTCAATTTCTGATCAGTTAGACACTTTATTAGAAGAAGCGAAAATTGACAGTGCCTTAATAGGAAGGTTAGGTGATGGAATGAGATCTCTTGGAGAGAACGCTGCTCAAATAAAAGATGCAGCTTCAGCGGCTAACGCAACAGATAACTATGTAAATAGCTTACAATCGGCATCTGATAAAGTTTCTTCACTATCTGAAGCTTATGAAAGAGCTTCTGTATCTATTTCAGATATGTCAACTGCTCATGCTGAAGGTGGAGAGCACATGCAAAAAGTTTCAAAGAATTTATCTGCATTGAATAATGTGTATGAGTTACAACTTAAAGGTTCTTCTTCTCACTTAGAGGCTACAGAGAAATTCCAAAGCCAGGTTACTAGCATGATGCAGAATCTGTCTGAGTCTGTTGAGGATACACGTATGTATAAAGAAAACATGTCTATGCTGTCTAAGAACTTAACGGACTTAAACGCAGTGTACGGGAATATGTTAAAAGCCATGACAATTAATAAATAAGCTCCTCGGAGAAATTTATAATTGGAGTTGAATTATTTAATCAATTAAATTTATTTAATCATGGCAGGAGGAAAAGAGACACCTAGGCAGAAGATGATCGGTATGATGTACTTAGTACTGACCGCACTTCTAGCTCTTAACGTATCTAAATCTATCCTTGATGCTTTTGTAGCAATTGAGGAAAACACACAGAAAGCAAACATTGTTCAGTACGATCGTGGAACTGGCTTTTATAATGACGTAAAATCGGAATTATCTGGAGCTAAGGGAGAAGATCAGAAAGCGAAACGTGCAAAATTAGAGTATGTTCTCAAGCGTATGGAGCTTGTTGACAAAGAATCATCTAAAATGATCGAATCTATCGATAACTTAAAGAAGAAAATTCTTGAGGAAAGTGGTGAAGATGTTTTGACGTTGAAGAACAAGGATGAAGCTGCAATCTTATGGTCTAAGTACGATAAGAAAAAGGGTTCACTACCTACTCGAATGAACCTGATGGCTGTACAGGCAAAAGATCAATACGATGTGCCTATGCGTGTTATTATTGGTGAAGAAATAACGGGTCCAACTGGAGAAGGTTTAAAGCTTTGGGAAGATTTCAATAAGTACAGAAATAAAGTTGTAGAGTTAACGGGAACGTATGAATGGGGTGGAAAGCAGTTTACTGTTAAGCCTGTTAACATTCCTCTGTTTGCTAACAATGAAGATTTATCTGAGCAAGTCGCTAAGATGATTGACAAGTCTAAAGGGAATTTAAAAGAAGACCGCCAAGTTTTAATTGACCTATACATGGGGATGACTAAGCTTGAAAAAAGAGCGGTTAATGGGGTTAATGATGTTCACTGGATTGGATCTACGTTTGATCATGCACCATTAGTTGCTGCAATTGCTTCGTTGTCTTCTATGCAACAAGATGTATTGGCAACAAGAGCTTTGTCTATGGCACATTGGAAATCAAAAGTTTCTACAGGTGAATATAGTTTTAATAAAATTATACCATTGGCTTATGGTCCTTCTGTTGCAAATAATAATGAGGAAATTGAGCTTCAGGTAATGATGGCAGCTTTTGACTCAGACAACCAACCTGTTGTTACAGTAGATGGTTATGACAATCAAGATATGGTTTCATACCCAGGTAATGGTCAAGGTATTGTTAAAATGACTACAGGTTCAGGGCAAATGACACTTACTGGTACGGTTTCTATTAAGAATAAATCAGGTGTTAAGAAAACTGAAAAGTGGGAAAAAACAGTAATTATCATGAAGCCTCAAGGGGCTATTGAAATGCCTGAGTTTAACATTCTTTATAGAGGTTATGACAATAAGGTTGAAGCTACTGCGTCTGGTTATGATAAAACAATTTTATCAGCATCTGGAGCAAGCGTTAGTGGATCTGGACCTTACATTGTTAAACCAACAGGTAGAGGTAGAGACGCTTACTTAACAGTTTCGGGTAAGAATACAGCAACAGGAAAAACAGCATCTTTAAAAAAGGTGAAGTATAGAGTGCTTAGACTGCCTAATCCTGAAATATTTTGGGGTAATGCTATGTCTGGTGATAAAGCAGATAAAAGAGCACCTCGACTTTTTGCAAAATATCCACCTGAAATTCCTTTAAAAGCAAATTGGAGAATTGTTGATTGGTCAGTACAAGTTCCAGGCGCTGAGGGTAGACCTCCATCAGGAACAGGCTCAAATATTTCATCTGCAACACGAATGATTGCAAATGCTAAAAAAGGACAGCAAGTAGTTTTCACTTGTGGTGTAATTGGCCCAGATGGTGTTAAAAGAAAAAGAGCAGGTAGCTTTACTATTAAATAAAATTTAGGATTATGAAAAGTTTAATTTATTCATTGTTAGCATTTTTATTCTTAGGAACTACAAATGTAGTTGCCCAAGAAGTAGATGGAGCAGGACCTATCAATGTTCCTTCACCAGGAATTATTGATGGTGTGTTCATTAAATCGAATGTTATTACGAAAAAAATGGTTCCTTATGAGCATGTTCGTGAAGCAGATGCAATCTGGAGCAAAAGAGTATTTGAATACATTGACTTACGTGAAAAGGTGAATCACCCATTGTACTATCCACTTGATGATATTAGTCCTTCAGGTGTATGGGAACGAAATGAATCTCGTTTGAGTTTGTTTACCGTGATTAGAGATCACGTTATGAATGGTGATTTAACAGTTTTTTCACCTTATGATCCTTTAACAGGAGGTACTGGTGATTGGGATGGGTATCAGTTGAAATACCCAATTGAGCCTGAACCAGGTTTGAGCTGGGATACTGATCCAGAATTCCGTGACCGTATGTTCTATTACTTAGGTAATTTAACAGGTGCTACTGATGAAGCAATGACAGATCAATGGGGTGATGATTCTACAATCGTTAATCCTGATGGTTCTGAAGAGATTGTATACTGGCCACAAGATACAGCTTGGTACACATCGAGAGATATTATTCAATATCGAATGAAAGAAGATTGGTTCTTCGATAAACAACGAAGTGTATTGGATGTTAGAATTATAGCTATCGCCCCTGTAGTTTACAAAACAGAAGAAGATGGAAATGGAGAAGCAAGCATTTCAGGAATGAAAGAATTGTTTTGGCTTTACTTCCCACATTGTCGATTTGTATTTAATAACTACTTTGTTTACAATGAAAAAAATGATGCGCAGTGGATGAGTTTTGACGACCTTTTCTGGAAGCGTAGATTTAATAGTGTGATTTACAAACAAAGTAATTCATACGATCGTAAAATTGAGAGTTATAGAGCTGGAGTTGATGCTCTGTATGAATCTGAAGCAATTAAAAACGAGATTAGAAATATTGAACACGATGTTTGGTCATTCTAACTAACGTTCAACTTGAATATAGTTAAGCCTGTAAGAATTTTCTTACAGGCTTTTTTTATGAATTACGGGTAATAATGCGTTCTTTTTTTAATTCTCTTCTAGCTTCTCAGTGATTTTTGTTTTGAATAAATATCTTTGCGCATGATTAATTTGGAGCGTATTGGAGTACATCTCCCTCAAGGGTATTTATTTAAGGACATTAGCGTTCAAATAAATAAAGGAGATAAAATTGGATTGGTAGGAAAAAATGGTGCTGGTAAATCTACAATGCTAAAGTTGATAGCAGGATCTAACTCACCATCCGAAGGAAAAATACACAAGCCTAAAGATGCAACTATTGGCTATTTGACTCAAGATATTAAAATAGATACGACCCAAAGTGTCTTTGAATATTTAAATACGTCAAATCCAGAATTAACTAAACTTAGTGTTCGAATAGAAGAAATTAATCATGAATTAGTTACGCGAACAGATTATGAATCTGAGAGTTATTTAGGTCTTTTAGATGAGCTCAATGACCTAAATCATGAGTTTTTAATTAGAGATGGTTTTTTATGGGAAGAAAAAATAACAAATACCCTTAAAGGTTTAGGTTTTTCGGACAAAGAATTACCACGTAGTTTAAATACATTTTCTGGAGGTTGGAAAATGCGAGCTGAATTAGCTAAAATACTTGTAAATAATCCTGATATTATACTATTAGATGAACCTACAAATCACTTAGACATCATTTCGATTAGTTGGTTAGAAAATTATTTAAAAACGTTTGAGGGGGCTGTAGTTACAATTTCTCACGATAGAATGTTTTTGGACAATGTTACAAAACGTACATTAGAAATAACAAAGGGTAAATTACTTGATTTTGCATTCGCTTATTCTAAGTATAAAATTGTTCGAGCTGAAGAGTTAGAACGTTTATCAGGAGCAAAGAAACAGCAAGAGAAAGATATAAAACATACCGAAGAGTTAATTAATAAATTCCGCGCAAAGAAAAATAAAGCAGCCTTTGCACAGTCGCTTATTAAGAAGTTAGAAAAGACGGAAGTTATTGATGTTGACAATGATGATTTAACAGGAATTAATATAAATTTCCCGTTAAGTATTCAGCCCGGAAAATGGGTGCTCGAGATGGAGGGTATGGGGAAAACCTTTGGTGATAACCTACTGTTTAAGGATGTTAATTTAACTGTAGGTCGTGGTGAAAAAATTGCATTACTTGGAGCTAACGGTACAGGTAAATCTACGTTGTTGAAACGTATGATGGGTAAGTTAGACGGCGAGGGAGTTGTAACGAACGGACACAATGTAAATGTCACCTATTTTGCACAAGACCAAGCGGAATCATTGGATGTAAGTAAGACCGTGCTTGAAACTGTTGATGAAACAGCTAAAGGTGAAATTAGAAAAAGTCTTCGTCAAGTACTTGGCGCTTTCTTGTTTCGAGGAGAAGATGTTGATAAGAAAGTAGGCGTTTTATCAGGGGGAGAAAGAACACGCTTGGCACTTTGTCAATTGTTGTTGAGTCCCTCAAACTTCTTGATTCTTGATGAGCCAACGAATCACCTAGACATACAGTCCAAAGAGGTGTTGAAAAGCGCCCTTAAAAATTATGAAGGAACATTTATTGTTGTGTCTCACGATAGGGAGTTTTTAGAAGGGTTAACCAACCGTATTTGGGACATAGAAAACAAAACACTTAAGGTTCATCACTTTGGTGTTAAAGATTTCTTGAAGCGTAAAATGGAATTAATGAACCCTAATACGACTGAAAAACTTAGTGGTAAAAGCCAAAAGAAGTCTAAAAAGACTACTAAAAAAACGGAGAAAGTAGAAGATGTTCTTTCCTATGAGGATAAAAAAGAATTGAAGCGTCGAAAAAATAAGTTTCAAAATCAAGTAAATAAATCAGAGCAGAAAATTGAAGAGATAGAGGCTGACATCTCGGACATGGATAAGTTAATGGTTACCTTAGACTACGCTACAGTTGAAGCTGCAGAAATGCTTTCAAAATATGAGAAGTTAAAAGGGGAGCTGGAAAGTCAAATGACACTTTGGGAAGAAGCTACAGAGGTTTTGTTAGAATTTGAGTAAGCTTTTCGTATTCTTTGAGTTGACATTAATATAGAAACACTTCAAATTGAACGTCTTATATTGCAACTAGTAATAAAATGATGGTGTAAAACGTTCTAATCTTGATAACTTTGTTTCTCAACTATAAATTACAATGAAAGCACCAATTATTTTTAGTCTGATATTCTTGTCTATGCTAATTGGCTGTGATAAGAATTCCACACATCCAGTTCCTAGTATTCCGTTTGATTTTTCAATTAATTTAACCCTACCAAGTTATTCAGACCTTAATGGAGTTAGCGGTTGGGCTTATGTCAATGGTGGTTCTCGCGGTATCATTGTTTATCGTAGAGGTATTGATGATTTTGTTGCCTTTGATAGACATTCACCAGCTGACCTGATTGGGGATTGCCCTGGAGCTTTATTTCCTGATAGTGATAATTACTTACAACTGAATGACACCTGTTATAGTGCTACATTTTCCCTTTATGATGGCTCTCCAATTTCTGGGTCAGAATATGGATTAAGGGCATATCAAACAGCCTGGAATGGAAATCAATCGTTACGTATTTACAATTGATTCATTATTTTTGCAGTAAGTATTAGTTAAGATGGCAGACATTAAAGTAACAATCATTGACCGTGAAGGAGTTTCCCACGAATTAGAAGCTCCCACAGATATGAGTATGAATATCATGGAACTCTGTAAGGCTTATGAACTACCTGTTCTAGGTGAATGTGGAGGTATGGCTATGTGCGCAACATGTCAATGCTATCTTGAGTCAGACACCGTGTTGAGTGAGCAAAGCGACGATGAGTTAGACATGTTGGATCAGGCCTTCTTTGTTGAAGACAATAGCCGTTTAGGTTGCCAAATTCAAATCGAAGAATCAATTGAAGGAATCGTCCTTCGTTTAGCTCCTGAAGCTTAAACCTTCAAGTTTTCAGGGATAATACAGACAGGTATCGGTTCAACTTTATGGCGATTAATTTTATTTAAACGCGTATAAATTTTTAACACTGTGTTTTGACGTTCGGTTAGGGTGCTCATTTCTCCGTTGAAATTCATTGCCCATTCTAGTTCCGAGTAAGATGCACCAATTTGATCCTCATCAGACCTTCCATCAGTCCATAGCCCATCAGTCGGTTTAGCTTGAACAATTTCATCAATAACTCCAACCTCTTTGGATACAGTCCAAACATCTGTCTTTGTTAAATCTGCAATAGGGCTTAGATCAACTCCTCCATCTCCATATTTTGTGAAGAAACCAATGCCAAAATCTTCAATTTTATTTCCAGTTCCCGCAACAAGGCATCCGTTGGCTTGAGCTATCGCATATAGTGTAGTCATGCGTAACCGTGCCCTAGAGTTAGCCATTGCTAAATGCTGTGATTCAGGATCAAATGGCATTGTGTTTTCAAATTCCGAAAATACATCAGATAAATCAATGTCATAAGAAGAAACATTTTTAAAACGTGATTTTGTATCTGAAATATGATTCATTGCTCGCGTGTATTCAGCAGAGGTTTGCCGAATAGGCATACTAACTAAAATTACTTTTTTTTCAGTCATTGCACAAAGCACTGACGTTAGTGCTGAATCAACACCTCCAGAAACGCCGATAACAAAACCGGAATGATTTGTATTGTCAGCGTAATTGCTTAGCCAAGTTGTAATGTGCTGTATTAGTTGTGTTGTTTTCAAATTAGTTAGAATAAAATTGATGCTTTTAATTGGAGTTGACTCTGTGTTGCTTTATTTGCAAATAATCCATTTGCATCTGTAAAAAATGCCCGTTTATTGTATAGTGGAGTTAAGCCATAGAAATATCCAATTTCTCCAATTAGAGCAATACCTCCTATAAAATTCCATTCTACTCCACAAGAAAATCCAGCAGCTGATTTAATTATAAATTGTTCTCCTTTCGATTTCATATCGTGGTTTATTTGCTCTTTTTCACCAATTGAAGACCCTTCAATGGTCATGAGGGAGCCGATGTCTGTACTTTTGTTTGAAAGTAGAATACTTGTTCTTAAGCCTAATTTACCAAAACACCTGGTATATCCAATAAAATTGGACCTAAGAACTAGCATTGTTGGAATTGTTAGGTAAACAAGATTCTGTTTACGTTCATCCAATTTGAAGTAGTTATTGACCTTGACAGAGTCCGTATTACCTATCGCGTTTATTACATAGTGATTTTCATTGAGCCTTAGAATGTGATTGCCCCTATATAGGTAGTACAACGAATTTGAATTTGCCTTATATTTTAACGATTCAAAATTTAACCCTAAGCCCACATTAAAGGCTGTTTTTTTGTTCAGTGCAACAATTATATCGGTTCCAAACATAAAATCAGACCCAACTCCATTTGTTTGAAGTCGATTCGTTTTCATTTTTTGGAAATTTAACCCGAAACCGGTTAATAGACCTGCTTGTATTTTTTTGTTAGCAAGGGCTTGTGCTTGAATGTTAAAAGCAAAAAATGAAAGTGATAATCCGAACATTAACTTCTTCATCGTCTATTTTTCGGGTGTTATAAAACCTATATTTTGAGTACTTTTGAGTACTTTTGAGTACGAAATTAAAGAATATTAATGAATCTAAAAAATAGTTTTATAGCGATCCTTATTCTAACGCTTATAAACAGTTGTGACCGTAACCGACTCGATATTGACGCCTCTCAAGTCAAGGTTGATATTGGTTATACGGATATGGATGAAGTGATTTTTAAGTCAGATTCTATTCGCTTAATGAATAAGCATCAAGAATTCAAGAAGGAGTTACAAGAGATATACGATTATCAAGTGGGCTTTTGTTTGAAAATAGGGAATGTTTCAGATTCAATGTTTTACACCAGTATTCAAGAATACCGTAAGGACAGGTACATTCAAGAATTGGAATCGGAAATTCAAAGGTGTTTTGCAGACAAGTCAAAATACGAAGAGATTATTCGAGATGGATTTCGTCATTTAAAATTCCACTTACCCAATAAAAAACAACCTAAGAACATCGTATTCTTCAACAGTTTATTTCGTTCAGGAGTTTTTTGTACAGAAAATGAAATAGGAATAGGAATGGACTGGTTTCTTGGAGATTCTAACCGCGTAATTCAAAAACTGCCTTCAAACAGCTTTTTTTCTTGGATGAAAGAAGGAATGAATGAACGATACCTTGAGCGGGATGTTATTGCTGGTTGGGTAGAGACGCATTATGTCGATCCATCAGAAGGGACATTGGTAGAGCACATGATTCGTTGGGGCAAGGTTCTTTCTTTAACGGAGGCTGCATATCCTAAATTTGACCCGAGTATAATTCTTCGCTATTCAGTAGAAGATTATCAATGGGCTTTAGATAATGAGTACCAGTACTGGAAGTATTTGGTGAAGCAAAAGTTGCTCTTTAAAACGAATGACCGGACTACGAATAATATGATTAGCGAAGGGCCGTTCACAGCAGGTTTGCCGGATCAAGATAGCCCAGACAGGTTAGGGCAATTTTTAGGGTATAGAATGGTAAAGAATTACATGAATAATTGTGAAATAACAGTAGAAGAAATGCTAGAGGTGTCTTATAATGATATTCTTCAAGCTTTTAAAATAGAACAATAAACAATGGAAGATAAAATTGTAAAATCATCGGAGATCACAGTAAAGGTTGGTCTTAACTCGAACAACTTACCAATTGGTATGAAATGGACTGCAACAGATGGTGACATCGTTGATGCCCCAGCTAAGGCAATGATGTTGTCAATGTGGGATCACAGTCAAAATAATACAATGAAGATTGATCTTTGGACAAAAGATATGTCTGTTGAAGAAATGAAACAA
>Ga0115008_10001125_pt1 | contig 21284 bp, 22 predicted proteins | sample FraStrMetagenome_FD_87164 | JGI IMG/M metagenome (GOLD analysis project Ga0115008, IMG submission 87164) | Marine eukaryotic phytoplankton communities from Arctic Ocean - Fram Strait ARC3M Metagenome | ecosystem: Environmental > Aquatic > Marine > Oceanic | place: Fram Strait | collected...
AACTATATTCTGTGTGAATGGAACTTCTATAACATATCACACCCTATCAGCTAGTTTTATACCTCACACATTATCACATTTCAATGACACAGAGTATGGCAGCTGCATTAACCATCAACACGAGGAGCAGCAACCTTTTTTCTAGCTGGTTTACTAGTTCACCCAAAAAGACTCATGATGATCATGATGACGACGAGGAGGAGGAGCACGATGTTTCCTTTGAGGCACCGTTGTTCGATTCAAGTTTTATCGAATTAGAATACAGCGCACATACTCCACGTAACGCGTGTACAGAGAAGAGGGAGGAGGAGGAGGGTGGAGGAGGAGGAGCAATATCACAACCGATTCGGTATTCTTTACAGAGGGAGAGAATCCCTGTCAAACGTGTGCGCAACCTTTTACATCGTAGCTTGCACCATGAGCAAACCATTGCTCACTTTGCGCATAAAGCAGCGTCTTTTGTTCAAGTCGACGGGAATGAATTTCTACATTTTGAAAGTGGGCGAAGAAGATGTAATGGAAAATCGAGTGAAGTAAATGGTAGAGGTCATGGGAAATATTTAAAACGACTGCGCCAAAAATTCTTTCATAGTGAAAGATTTCATTCAATAGAAGAGCTCACAGTTGCAGAATTTTATTTGGAGGAGATGCTAAAACTTCAACGGGCTACAGCAACGGACGCACAAGCAGCTGATCCTGTAGCTCATGGTTTAGAAGTAGCAGACACTTTAACGAAGTTGGGTAAAGTGTGTAACCAACTTGGTAAAGACGATATTGCGCTGAAAAATCTATGCGAAGCATTGACACTACAAAGACTTAGTTTGTTAAATAATGAGCAAATACACTGTAATTTGATTAGAGCTGAAACATGCCATTGTATTGGAACTATCAACTTCAATCGCTTATTGAAGAAAAGGACACATTGGAAGAAAGTTCGGGCGGATTCGGATCATGATATTAATGCTGCGCTTGACAGTTTCAAGGAAGAACGCACTATCCTAACAGCAAATCTTCAATTGAAGTGCAATCCATCTCCTTTACTTCTTTACATGGGCATTTTGAGTGCGTTGATTGGTCTGCTTGAGGCAAAAATAAGGAATTATTACGATTCGATGGAGTGCTTCATAGAAGCGTTGGAATATTTCCAAGCATCTGAATTAGATGTTGATAATTGGTGTGCTTTGGAAGTTACAAAAGTTCTGGGTTGTCGCAGAATGTATCATATGTTCATATTAAGGTATTGGGAAGACTCGGATGTTATATAATCAATTCTGTTAGAAGAATCATATCTCGTGTCAAAGTTACTGCATCAGTGAATAAAGTTTTCGCCGTTATTTTATATGAGGCTGGCTACTTGACTTTTGCTCTTTGCAAACTTTTTTGGGATGTCGCCTCTTTGGAGACTCACATGTACTTCGATGGGGCTGCAAAAGGTAAGCTGAAGATTGACTCATCTTTTCGGATCGCATGCGCTCCAAATTTTGCTGAGCTTCTAATTCGTTTTTGACATTTTGATACCTTTGGAGCAGCCTAAATGAATTGAATGTATCAATTGTAACATCGAATGAAGCTAAAATCAAGACACAATGTCGAGAGCACATACCTTTCGAGTTCGTTTTGTCTCTTCTTATTCAACTCTTTGCGTCCTGACTCAACTCTTTTCTGCAAAGCAGCCATTTCTTGATTTTTCGAGTTTTGAAATTTTATTTCTTGCTGGGTTATTTCTTTTTGTCTGCGTTTCAGACCCCGTTTGGTTTCGACTGCTTCTAGAGCGTCTGCTTTTGTTTTTATTTTCTGGGCTTCTGTATAATCTTTTGCCTTTGCTAGATGCTCTTGAATCTTTCGCAGGTTGAGTAACTCTGTTGAGAATTTTGTCCGTTGCTGTTGTTTAGCCAACAAGATCTTTTGATAATCAAGCAGCTCCTTCGCATGTCGTTCTTGCATTGCTTTGATTAATCTATACTGACGCAATTGAGTAAAATTTCTAATGATATGGCGATATGACTATGGTCACTGGGTGGACTTACCGTTCATAAGCTTCTTCGTTAGCGGTGATCTTTTGGTCCCAGTTTTTATTAAATTGTTGGAATTCAAGCATGTGTGCTTCTTCTACACCCAAACGCTCGGCTATTTGTCGAGCCCGCATGGCCTCACGCCTCCGATTATCTTCATGAAGTCTGAGATCATCAAGCCGTTTTTTTGCAATTTCCGCCTCAATATATTTTCCCTGTTCCTCGCAGTTCTTTCTGTGCTCTTCTAAAATCTATTCCAGCTTCTGGTCAGCAGTTTAACAAAGCATTAATTGATACTAAGATTACCATACCTGTAAAAATTCTGCTATGGCTGACTCCTGATCATAATTCATCCTAATTTTTACTTTATCATAGAAATTTATCGTAGGTAAATTGAAAAGCGTTAACTACATATTTGCAAAGGTTGTAATCGTGAAGTAAGTTCGGGACATTATTTTTCAAAATTAAACGTTCTTCTCCAGCGAGGGAGTGTATGTAGTTGGATTACCTCTACTATTTGATATCGTCTTCAGGGAATGCCTTTTGAAATAGCAATATGTAAAGCGAGCAAGTTATTTCCGGCCAGCGTTCTAAACTTATAATACATTATCACTCCAATGATTCTGAACATTACTAGACCCGCGATTTCGGAAGGGACTTTCAGTGGAACTGTTGGAATATTCCTCGACGTCCTCGTTAGACGAATCATCTTCATATCCTTCATCATCGTCATCATCATCATCAGGATGATAATTATTATTTTGATCAGCGGAGGAGGCTGTTTGATTTTCCATCTCTACAGAAATGTCATGAAGAGGTATGTTTCGAGAATTCAAGGGTAAAAAAAGGGTCCATTCAGAAGGATATGTAGCGGACCATTCTTCCCATGGAAGCGACGTGTATACTTCCCGAGGACACTCCATATTCACTAAACCATTTCTATGTACTCGAGGTTCCAATATAAGTAAACAATATAGCATCGCCTGAAGTGAAAACAAGAACATCACCATTGCGGCCTCCTGGAAGTAACCGAAAGGTTCACTGAAAAAGTAAAAATTCCAGCCTCCATATAGCAGAAGCGCAACTCTGGGGAAGAAATGTGCACTAGTTGCTGATCTCATGAAGATAACGACAAAATACTCCCAAATCATGACCATTCCGAAGAGGAAGATCGGTAAACCTTGTGGTTGACTTTTGACCCCATAAAGAAGTGATGACCACGAAACTTGGCAGGCTTCGTACATCAGATAGTACAAAAACACTTTTGTTATCTGGCTGGTAACCATATGTCTCGATGAGTATAAAGAAATGCTGTGACGATCTCGCTGAGATTGCTGTGGGGGATTCGACATTCTGTGCATTGCAACCCCGATCCAAGGATAAGACAAAGCTAAAATTCTCTCACTTGCATTCAAGCCAAGTTGCCGTAAACAAGAGAAGAAAGGATACATTAAAACTACTCCAGATGCAGTCAGCACTCGAACAATGATGGACGTGACAGAAGTTATCATAAGGAACGATAAACAGGTAATTACAATCGCGAAGATCTTTAGCGAACCCCATCGATACGGATTTCGAAAGAATCCCATCAAGCCCGAATATTTTCGATTTGTGGCGAGTGCCTCTTTTCTCCATGACCAAGACGAACCCGTACGATTGCTTATGACGTATCCCGAAACAAACGAAAGGTCCTCCTTTTCAGTCATATTCAAAATACCCTGCATAAGTTGGTTGACTATAGGTACATCATATCCAGCAGCATGTCTTGTCCAGAATTCTGCAAACTTTTTCTCAAAAGAAAGGTCTGTGATATCATCTGAACCTCCAACCAAACATCGATCAGTTACAGTAATGTTGATTAAGCTTACGTTGTGTTGAAACATGAATGACTCATCAAGGTAAAGTAATGCATCTGACATGCTAAATCTGTAGTCAATTCCGTTACCATGGTCTTCGCCTCCAAAAACAAAATCTTCGTCAAGATCGTTATTCTCATGATATCTGTGTTTCTTTTTAGGTGCATTGTTCAAAGGCTCAATAATTTTTGAGCAAACCTTTCCCTCATCTGCGCAGTAAGATTCATAACCTTGATATTCTTTCAAAATCTTAATCTGTAGAATTTCATCGTCTCTCAATAAGAACGGTTGACCAGTACTATTACCAAAATTTTTCTCATACGATTTTCTCTTCGACAATATATTGGAAATACAATTTATATTTCCCATGGATCGTTGTGCCTCAAAAGTTGATGAGAAATCATTCTTAGACATGTGCGCAACTCTCGTTGAAGTAGCGTAAGTCCTATGTAGCGAGACGACGCAAAATAAATCAAATAATCCCAAAACCATTAAAACAAATGGCATATTACATAAAATAAAAGCACCCCAAGTAACTTTCTGTTGCCGTTCTTCCACACTAAACCTTTCACCAGTCATACTATTCCTATTCATCAAATCCCCCATTGGAACCGCTGGAGAAGAAGATGCAACCGAAGACGAAGGCGACAGATCCCTCGTCCTACTCCCACGTCGTCTCCTTCCATGACTTAATAACTCCTGCGATTCCTCATCTTCTCCATTCATTGCATCTTCCCTAGTAATACTACTAGTACCACTGCTGTCCACAGCCGAAGTCAAGGACGAAGTTTCCTCTTCATTCACTACTACTCCACTATTATTATTACTTCTACTAACTTCCCTCCTCTCTTCATTGAATACACGCAACCGTCGCCACAATGAGTTCCAATGCGGAAATATTGGTGCAATCGGAAGATATATTGGAGGCAATGGCTGTATGGTATTGTTATTACCCGTTCGACGATTCAGAGAGGACAATGACGGAGAGGACGTTGATGACGAACGAACAGATGCGACGGCCTTGTCCACATCTTCCATTACCTTATCGTATACGCGAAAGAGTGCCCGTTCGTATTCCATACTGTGTAATATTCTAAAGTGTCTATGTATCTATAGGATGATGCTTGTGTGTGTGTGTGTGTGTGTGCCATTCATTTAGGACCGTTGGGAGTTGGGAGTTGGGAGAAGAGAGAGAGAGAGAGAGAGAGGGTTGTTCGTGTCGTACACTTGTCTGTGTGTGTGACTGTATTTATTATATATTATACTCTTGAAGTATTATTTTTCTACGGGTTGTCTGGGTCAGGTGACATATAAGATATCATCTATAATCTAATATAGACAATGAAATTGGAAACTGACGTACTCTCGCGGAAAGTAGAATCTAGTCGAGAGTGTATCATTGAAATGGAGGATGTACCTCGTTCAAGTTCAGAAAAGTAGATTCGTACTCTGCCTTCACCAAAGTTTTACACCAAAGTCAAAGTGAAGATGAAGGTATCACTCGCTGCGATAACATTAGTCTTTGTACAAGTTTTGGAGGATGTATCGGCATGGTCAAGCGTTAGCGTTTCAACGTTGCGTCCTCCGTCCAGCCTCTCCCAACTCGATCGTCGTAGTATCTTCAAGGTTTCGGAAACGGTCCCGAAGACGACTTCAACCGAATTGAATATGATGCTTCCAATGGAAGAGGTTTCTATGGTTGTTTCAGATGCAAGTGCTACCGCTTCACCATTTATGAGTGCTCTTGCCGCTTATGGGCATTACTTTTCTATTATGCTCATCACCGCTTGTCTCGTCGTTGAGAGAGTTACAATCAAAGCAAACATGTCCGAGGAAGAGGAAACTCGTATGGCTATTGCTGATATAACCTTAGTTGCAGCCGGTGTTTTATTAGCTGTGAGTGGATACTATCGAGTAGTGCAGTACGGAAAAGGTTGGGAATTTTATTCACATGAGCCCGTCTTCTGGTTGAAATTGGTATTTGTCGCTATTTTTGGTGCTTGCTCTTTCTTCCCGACCACCAAAATTATCCAACGTTCTATTGCTCAACGGAATGGAAACTTTACACCAATGAGTGAGAAACTTGCAGCTCGTATGACCACACTCATCAATGCTGAATTGCTCGCTCTCTTCACAATTCCTGTTACTGCAACCCTTATGGCAAGAGGAATCGGATATACTGACATGATTCCGTGGCAAGTTGAAGCAGCACTTGTTCCGCTGGTCTTGGTTGGTCTTGGCGGTAAGATCATATCAATATATTTGCCAATCCTTTCAATCCTAACGTTTATATATAATTCTAATCGTTGAATTTTTCATAGGGAAGTATATCAAGGAGGCTCTCGACTTTGAAGACTAAAGATATCTTTCGTTGGGTTGTATTTCCAAATCAATAAGGGGATAGATAAGGATAATTACTTAATATCCTAGAATCAAAAGAAAATTAAAATCTTATTAAACTGTAGTCCTTGCAGGTGAAGATAGATAGATTTCCTTACCGACATGACGCGTCTCCAGCACTTACCTTTCCCTCTCAGACTCTTCCGTCTCTTCACAACTTCTGCGTCTTTGTAGCAAACAATCCAAGCCAGCATATTACCCGCTCTAGCAAAAATGAAGAGCTTCTGATCAATGTCAGGTATGAATACCAGTTCGAAAGTTTCGGAAAACGTCGTTATCCGAAGGAATTGTTCCAAAAGCAGAGTATTGTCCACCATAACCTTTAAACGGCAGAAAAAAAACTGGTTCATAATACTATTCATTGAAATTGCTTGACGAGCAAACCACATCATTGTTGGTGTCCATATAGATTATGTGATGAAAGGTGTATTGTTGATTGGTAGTGATATACATCAGACCGATGACGAGAACGTCTATCATTATCATAAATACAATTAGTTAAAATAAATATGAAACAACTCAATTTTCTTTCGGCTGTGTGAGGGCATTAATCAACTCTGGAAGAGCTGGAAGAGAATTGTTGTCTCTTTTATAGTTTTTGTATTTTAATGCTTGGAAAGTACCAAGTCAAAGTAACGCATTTAAATGTATTTAATAATTATTAAATTATTGTCATGACATTGTCATTAGGCATATTCTCGCATCTATTCCATACACATTTCACAAATTTATTATCGTTTATCTAACACAATCCAACCAATCACTTCGCTCTACAAAAAAAGTAGATGATAATCTCCAAGCGACAAATCATGGTTTGCCATCTCCTTTCTTAACCTCCGACATCCATTGGGACTCCATTTCTTTATTTTGCACAGCTGCATTTTGTCATTCTGTAATTAACGTTCTTGGGGCCTCATACGAACGCTGCATTTGGGATAGACCTTGAGTAATCGGAAGGAACTGCATATTATTTGACATGTTGTTCTGTTGTTGCTGGGATGGCTGCATTGCAAATAAGCTAGCTTGATCGTTATTCTGATGCATGTGCATTTGTTGTTGAGTTGATTGAGATCCATTTCTAGATAAATTTGACATCTGAGCCGACAGATGAGATTGTACTGTTTGTTGAGATTGTTGTTGGAGGAACATGAAATCACGTGCAAGTAATGCGGCAATATCGTGGTTATTGCGGCCTGCACTTGCATAACTCGAGTAACTTCCTAGCAGAATACGCATCCACTCATTTTCTTGATCAGATCGGACATTATTTAACAACATCAGTCGAAGGCTCATATACCCAGGAGCGTATGCCACCAAGGGCGATGATGGGTCCGAAGGCATGTGCTCACCGAGGAGTTTCACAACCTCACCAATCTGCTTCGCAGCCTCACCAAACTGTTTGTCTTGTTGGAAATTTCCGTTACAAGAACTTATTAAACCTGAAACGTTTAGTGAAGAATTGACTTGGTTGCTAGGGATATTATCATTTCCGATATCAACAACAAGCTTCCATTTTGGATTGGGCAAGTAACTCGAAAACTCTTCGCTTAGCTGCCCAACCAAACTTTGATCCTTAGATCGATCATGACAACTGTACAATACAACTACAACACAACCGACGTTCGGGCTTGGAATAGGGATTCCCACAACCGTCTTTATGCCGTACTGCAAAGCACCTCCGCACCTTTCAAAGTGATGCACGGGGGCATTATGGACACTTTGCTCCCAGGTCGGTATTCCACTATGATATACTCTACCAGGCAATCCATGACCAACAGCAAAGCTGAATTTTTGAGAGTACTCTCCAAAGGACAACAGGTTTTGATATTCGTGAAGACGATCTTTGCCCAAAAAGAATGGGTCTACCGTAGCAGAGCCAGCGTAACATAAACGACACCTCTGCTCTTCATTCGATTTATTATTCTGGCCTTCACTGCAATCAGGCGTGACAAAACTGGGTACCCATAAGTCGACATGCTCAAACGGAATCGGGTTTGGGTTATTTGTATTGTATCGATGAATGTAAGAGATGATTTTGCTAGCAAACTGGCCATTGCTTTGTGGGCGGCTTCGTAATTGAGTAAATGTGTCGTCAGTGGGTGTTGTGTTCACGGTCATAATATTACTGTTTGACGCTTCATTTAGAAATGACCTTTCTACCGCGAGATTAAATATGTCATCATTTTTGTCGCCTGGTATTCCAAACGACGTATCAGATAATAACGACGCAGGATTAACATTCGCGGTAGAAGTCGAACGAAAATCCATGTAGACACCACGATCTGGGTTGGTGCTATCGCGGCTGAGCGCATATTTCATCATAAGCTTGCGCCTCTCGTGTCGGGCAGCATCCTTGGCTTGAGAAATACGACGTTCCTTTTCTTCCACGCTGCTTAACCAATCATTGGCGTCCAATGGCTGTCCAGTGTTGGCGCATAGATTACTAAAAAGTTCACGCCTGAACGTCCAAAACATGCACAAAATAAAAAACCGAACAAAATCGTAGGTCAAAGCACTTTCTATCGTACTCACCATTCCTTCTGCATGTGAAATCGTACTTCAGCTCTTGCCGTTTCATTAGCAATCGAATTATAAAAACAGTGCTCGTATTCTGAAAAGTCTTTATAGCCTTCCGAGAGGTAACCAGTAGTCCTAACGAACGAACGAGCAGAAAGCTTTGCATTCTTCATCTTTTTCGTGAGCCGAGATTGTTTGCATTGCAAAATTCCTGATAAGAAATCGTTCAACTTTAATCCATCACAAAGCGGTAGCATACCAGACTCAAATCGTTTAATAATTTCATCAACATAGCGTGTTTCCTGCGATGTCCAGCGACCAGTACGACATTCGGAACTATCCAACTCCGCAGCCTCCTTACGTTTTTTGCCAGTTACTCTCTTCGGATCGTCGGCAAGAGCAATCTTTTTCACCGAATCGACCTCATGAAAACACATTGGAATAAGGTGAATACTTCTAGAAGATTGGTGGCACATCGGACATGCTTTCAGAGGGGGTGCAGCTGGTAATGGAAGGCATCTCTGTAATGAAAAGTATTAAGAAGGAATATGATAAGTCAAGAAATAAAATACAAAACTAGCACATCCAACGAGATGAGCAGGAATATTTCACCAAGTCTAATAAGATTGGAAACAAATTTTCCGCAAGCATGCAAAAAAAATTCGACATTTTCTTGGTCTGTGAGATATATGCGTTCCCTCATGAAGTTGCTACGGGTCTTGAAGCATAAACCTATCTTATCCCCACCATCTCGATGTCTATTTTTTGTCAAGACTATCCTCAAGCCAATTATTCCCAGTCGAACGAAATACACACGATTACTTACTGCATGAAATGTGCATCCACAACCGAGGATGCGTACATCCGATCCACTGTATCCGCATCGTACGCAAAGTGGTTGCGAGTCAGCAGCAGGATTTGCGAGCGAGACTGCCGAAGGGTAGGGGTTAGCCTTCAGCGCTGTGGCGTTCATTTTCGAAGTCATTTTCGCTCCTCTAGCGAAATGTGGATTCCATGGAAATTGTAGCAAATTTTTTGATTCTCTAAGTGAACGTCTCATCCGGGTTGCTGTAGAGAGAATAAAGCATGTTCGAGAATATGGGTATCTTTACATTTATTCAACATATGATTAAATGATGTACGCATTTACGTACAATGTATGACTAATTGTAACTTTCATGATAGAATGTACATGTCCATGCACATGTACATTGAATCTTTATTTATATAATTTTTGTCTTATGACATTGTTTTTCCTAGATCTATTTTCTGATTTTTTTTAGTGTCATTTCTGATTTCTGATTTCACACTGTCCATACCAAATATCAATAACGTCTTTTATAATTTATAACTCAATAGCCACAAATGAAAGGACACGCAACGCGATTTCCAAATTTCAATACGCGTGTTTTTCTCAATATACATGCACCTCTCTAGACGAGGCACCAAAGACGAGAGAAGAGCATTTACAAGGGATAGATTCAAATAAAAATTATTTCAAAGTACACACTGTTCCATAATCCTAATTGTGCATAGATCCTATTATTAGGTGAAGTAAGGTTCTATTTCTCTCATTGACACAGAATGACAAAATCTTCTTTCAAAGTTACGTCCAATCGACGCAGTTATCCGTACAATCGAGCTCAGGAATGTTCGTGGCAACCGGAAGAAGTCAGCCGTGCTCTCTCGTCTCTGTACGTTTCCTCGGCGTTCAGTGGAGACAGCCAAAATTTTAATAATGATGGGATTCTGGTTGAAACTTCTGCTCAGCATACTTCGTTAATTAGTCAAGGACTGCCGTCGGAACGCGTTCCATTTTACCGAGTAAACTTTGGTCGGAATCAAATGGATGTAGAGAGTGAAGATGGATCTCAATCTTATGGATGTACGTTGATAAGTGGTCTGAAGGATCAACTCAAGGAACCGTTGAATGCAATGTTACTCGTGTCAGCTTGCCTGTCACTCGTTTTAGGGAATCTTGCGGACGCTGTGAGTATTATTATTGCGTTGACCATTGTGTGTCTTGTCGCGGCTGTGCAGGAGTATAGATCTGAACAGGCTCTGGAGGCTTTGAATAGTCTCGTACCTCATACATGTACTTGTATGCGGGATGGAAGACTGCTTACGATAGAGGCGTCGGAAGTAGTAGTGGGAGATCTGATTGTGCTTTCTACTGGTGATCGTGTACCGGCGGATGTGCGACTGGTCGACAGTGTAGAGCTTGCTTTGGACGAATCATCACTGACTGGAGAAAACACACCAGTACATAAAAACAGCTTAGCGATTACCAATGTGCTGGGTGCCCGAACCAAGTTATCAATAGCTGATCAGAGTAACGTTGCATTTATGGGCACGCTAGTTAGCGGCGGACGCGCGAGAGCTCTTGTTGTCGCGGTGGGTAGTAAAACTGAGTTTGGAAAAATATCAGAGGAGCTATCGGACATCGAAGAACGTAAAAGTCCTTTACAGGTCAAAATTGATGAGTTGGGTAACATGTTGGCGAAATACTCGAGCATCGCAATCATAATTATGGCACTCATTGGGTTTGTAAATGGATCACCGTTTTTGGAAACTGTGACTATATCTGTGTCGCTTGCTGTTGCTGCGATTCCCGAAGGGCTCCCTATTTGTGTAACTGTTACACTGGCGTTGGGTGTTTTGAAAATGGCTGGGCGGAATGCAATTGTTAAGAAATTGCCTGTTGTTGAATCACTAGGTTGTGCAACAATCGTGGCATCTGATAAGACTGGCACTCTGACCAAGAATGAAATGACTGCAAGAACTATTTATACCCCAGCTTATCCACACCATAAATTTCGCTTCACAGGCATCGGTTATGACTTCATTGATGGAAAATTGATTCTTGAAGGAGACAAATCAAACGAAAGTCTTGAGAAAGATCGGCCAGAGTTCGAGGTGTTGCTTCCAATCTTCGGTGTAGGTTCTTTATGTAATAACGCAAGCTACGTTGCTTCAAACCATAATGGAAGTGGCTTTAGAGAGATGTCAAAATCAGGACAGCCGACAGAGCTTGCACTACTCGTTGCGAATGCAAAAGCAAGATGCGAAGATATTAGGTCTTTGTATCATAGAATGCAAGAAATTCCATTTTCATCGGGTCGAAAAAGAATGGAAGTGCAAGCTCGTCCATTAAATGGAACGCATACTTGTAGAGCGTTTCTTTCAACAGCAATGGCGCTAACGAAGAAAAAGGGTGCTCCAATGTTTTTTGTAAAAGGTATGCCTGAAGCATTAATTGGCGAATGTATATACTATACTTCACCGGACGGTACTCCTGATCGAATGGAAGATTATGATAGACAGCAAGCGTTATCTAATGCGCGGATTATGTCTAGTGGAGGCCTTCGCGTCTTGGCTATGGCGTACGGTACATCGCTTGAAGAAATGGTGTTCGCGGGTTTAGTCGGCATGGAAGACCCTCCAAGAGAAGGAGTTATGGAAGCTGTCAAAAGCCTTCGGTCAGGCGGTGTTACTACGGTTATGGTTACGGGCGATTCTAAAGAAACCGCCTTTGCAATCGCACGTCGTTGTGGGATTTTTGGTGATAATGATAGCATGTCCGACGCTGAATATGGAGCTGCTTGCGCACTAAGCGGGGAAGATATTGATTCTATTCCTGCACGTAACTTAGCCAATTCGATTGGTGGAGTAAAGTTGTTTTACAGAGTTTCGCCGCGTCACAAGCTTGCGCTCGTGAGGGCATTTCAACAGCATGGAGAAGTGGTTGCTATGACTGGAGATGGAGTTAATGATGCTACGGCATTGAAGGTATGGCTATCTTGTAGATTTCGTTGATCGAGTTTTTATTAATTCTCAATGTCTATAATTCGCTAGGCGGCTGACATTGGAATTGCGATGGGGAAATGTGGAACTGATGTAGCCAAGGAGGCAGCAGATATTGTCTTAGCTGATGACAATTTTTGTACAATCACAGGTGCTATTTCAGAAGGAAAAGGAATATTTTTCAATATTCGAAACTTCCTTGCCTTCCAACTTAGCACAAGTTTTGCCGCCCTAGCAATGGAGAGTATAGCAACATTTTTTCGGTTGCCCACGCCACTAAATGCTATGCAGGTAGGTGTTTTCCGCGTATTTTTTTTCAGATAGGGAAGAGCCAACATTAGCTTGAATTTGTTATTACAGATTTTATGGATAAATATTATTATGGATGGACCACCCGCTCAGAGCTTAGGAGTGGAACCTGTGGATGAAAGGATTTTGAAGGCGAGCCCTAGAAATGTATCAGAAAATATAATTACCAGGCCATTGCTACTTCGGGCTATTACCAGTTCAATTTTAATTGTTTACGTAACATTGAAGGTGTATTCAAACGAACTTGGTGAGTCAACAAAAGTAGACATTGACATATTTGCTTTGCACGTACCTAAACTTCTTATGCATGTTTGTATTCAAGACGATGGTCACGTGACTCGAAGAGATACAACCATGACATTTATGACCTTCGTAAATTGCGATCTCTTTAACGCCTACACATGTAGGTCAGCTGATCGATGCTTTTATGAGATGTCTCTTGTTGAAAACATTTCGTTTGTTTGGGCGATCGGCGGATCGATTCTTGGACAATTAGCCGTAATTTACTTTCCACCTTTACAAGAAGTCTTCCAAACCGAGGCACTGCGATTGTTAGATTTATTGTATATTATTATTCTATCTTCGACTGTCTTGGCGTTGGACACTATTCGTAAAAAGTTTTTTAGAAGATTATTTGCTGATAATGTTATTTCGAGCCTTCATAAGAAAAGCGACTGCGACATCGATTCTTCGGAGCATTGTCAAGATACCGTTGGCAGCAAAATTGAAAAAGCTGGACGATCAACAATAAGGAACAGAAATATTTTTATTTAACTTTAAAGGCCTTCAATCTAAATCTGGTATTTCAGTTAAGAATATTTTTGCCATTGCTAGCGGGTCGTCACGGACAGTTAGCACTGATCTATTGACCCCTTGAGGAGCCACTTTCTTTGCCATTCTTTCGTTGGGATAAGCTTGGCACTTTTTGACTCCGATCGTTTTATCCTCTTTTTTATTTACATTTACTTTCGACGTCCTTGTAATTTCAACCCTCACATTTTGTTCACTGAAAGTAAAAAGCGCAGCCAATGTTAATTAAGTTTAAGTTAGAGAGGTACCATGAATATAAATTACCTAGTATCCTTAATTGAACGTCGACTCAATATAACGTCTAAGCCATCACTAGAGTTTTCCATTCCGGATGTAATGCTCATCTCATCATCATCAATTACCTTGCTATGATCGTGTTCGGATGTTCTACACCGTGCCTCCACCCTGCAATTGTTTCCTTGTATATTTGCGCTCTCAAGATCGGTTTCAATTGGCAATGAGGAACACCCTCCACCGCTGTGCACATCTGCTTTACTATATCGGAAGATTTCCGCACCTCCGACAGTTTCTAGCATTTTGGTTACAACGCGCTCAGAAGTTTTCAACATTTCTAATGTATCTTGGGCAGTCTGAACAGCACTCTCGTTGGCATTTTGTTGAAGCAATGGGGCTTCCCCATCGAGTAAGGACGAGTGGTGAGGACATAAACGCTGGTAAAGCCCTATTCCACCTTGCTGTATTTCGACCAAGACTTTTTCAAGCCTTGCATTGGTTGATTTCATCATTTTACCTTTCATCTTTTCCTTATCAATTTCATTATTTATGTCTTGAGTAGCCATACGTTGGAGAGGCGTATCGCCAAAACCTTCTTCTCTCATAAGAGAAAAATTGTGTTGTGCTCTTTCAAGCCTACGTTTTGCGTTCCTAAGATTTTCGTCCGCTCGTTCCTTTTCGGACACTAACTTTTGTTTGGTTTCAGAGTGATGATTAATCTTGTTGACCAACTCAGCTAACTCATTTGCGCCAGTAGCTTGCTTGACTTTTGAAAAAGTATCTTCCAAAAGAGAAAGACTACGAGTTTTTTCACCAATTTTGTCCTTCAGATTGGTTAATTCTATGCTTGCATCGTTTAACATTTTAGTACGCTTCTCATTTATTTCTCTTTTTCCTGCATCACCAAAAGAAGACCCCATTTCATGTGCCATTGATTCTCTTTTTAGTCTCCAAATCTCCATTGATTTTGCATTCCACGCGTCACTTTCACGTGCAGCAAGTGTCCGTTGACGATGGCATCGTTCAGTATCAAGGCCGACTATTGTCCTTTCTAAATCTTTTAAGGACTTGGTAAGAGCTGATTCGATATCGCCAAGCATCTTCTTTGATTTTTTTCTATCTTTTTCTGCAGCATCCAATGAATCAATCATGGCGCTCATGTGTGCGTCTAAAGTAACTGAGTTTTTCTGTATTCTCTGAAACATATGACGTAGATTTAGTCTATAATGAAGCTTTTTCTCGGATTCGCTATTTGTCAGGTCTATCTTGTTTTTCAACTCCTTTATTCGTTGTGCTTCGTGATTTTTTCCTTCAAGCATCTCATTCAAAGCACTAGACTCCCTTTTCAGCTCTATAAGCTCGTCCTTCCGATTTTTTAATTCTTTCTCTACTCGGTCGCACTGGCTTTTGCATTCGTTCATTTTTTTCGCACTTAACTTTACTCCAGCATCAAGGACTTTCATTTGACTTCCAACATCGGGTTCAATCATTCTAGCATTTGGCTTTGATGTATTTCTTGATCTCTTTTGAATGACCTTTGGGAATTTATTCGATGGACACAACTTTTTGCATGCTTCCTCGAGATCTCTTCTCGTGAACACGTTTCTAGACGAGTCTCTTGATGACAATGCTGAAACTGAAGTGAGCCTCATTTTTAATTCTCGAATTCCTCTGGTGCATTACTTACGTATGCTGCATGTCGAGGGAACTTAGTCGTTCTGTGAGAATGCGTTCGTTAACCTATTCAAGTATTGTCAAGACTAATACACCGAAATCAATTGCAGCTTTCTCCTCTAGAACAGGTACTCTTACAGTATACTCAGCGAAAAGTCAGTCTTCACAAAATTTAGACTCTTAGTTTTATGAACAAAATAATTCCTGAAGATACTTGATCTATTATTTATTGAAATACTAGTACCTTTCATATGAGCGTTCTTATCTAATCAGCAATTTTTGTCCATTTCTTGAGGCGCAATTTTAACCGCCTTTGCCGGAGCTTAAACAAGGATATCATCAGAAATGGACTTATTAATAAAGCAAAATATCCGACGAATAATTGATCAACCTTAGTGGACACAAATGTGTCTCTCATTGGATCGATCCTGATAAACACAAGTATGAATCGAAGAGAAAAATTCAAAAATAAATAGCAGCTGCTGAAGATACGCACCAATATGACTCTTTTAAATATAAATAAACTTCATCATTATTCCACTCTGGCCATTCTTTATTGCCCCAACACTGATTGCATAGTTCCTTCGACGGCCAATATCGCGACCATTTTTCTTCGTTAGATATTACTCTGTCCTCGCGTATTCCTGCCTCTATTTGTAGTCTAATATTCACAGCATTGTGGACTTCCCACAACCATAAAGCGAATTCTCTCGGATCTGCAGTTGGTTCATCAGAGAGACGGGTACATCGATTAAATGCACAAGAATCATATGTCTGAAGGAAATGAGTACGACAAACTTCACAGCCAAAAAATTGTTCAATGTAATTTCGAAGTCGTTGCCCTGCCATCGGAATGCTAATCAAACCGTGTACCTCATTGTATCTTTCAACGTAACCTACACTTAAAATATGGAAAAGCTGCCATAACCCACATGTGTACCCCATTCCCGATTCCCCTTTAGTACATGAATAGCTCCAACCTTTCGATAATGTAGATTCCTCAACGCTTTCTTTAACGAGGGCGCTCAATTCTTTATCACCTTGAGAGGCAATCGAAATTTCATCGAAAACGTGTGATACTACATTTCGCATCATATCCCATTCTGGTGGAATCACAGATTGGACAAATTCAAGCCAATCATGGAAGGCAATGAATCTATCTGATTTGAGTGGATGTTTATCCATGAATATTCCATATGAAAGAGCATAGAGAAAGGAAGACGCTGCATCAGAATAGGTTTCACGCTTTATCTTTTCAGGATACTTCTCAATGTTACTTGATTTCGTTTTATTTCCTTTCACTGCATGTTTTCGGGACAATGCATTATTCGTAATGTTTTCCACATCCGGAAAGGCTTCAACAATATTCTCAATCAGCAGCTCCCCTCTTTTCGACCTTTTCACAGTCTCTCCTTTTGATGACCCTATCTCGAAAGCTTTGATTGAAGGATATGCATGGATTTCCTGCATTTCGCATAATTCCTTATTCGCAATGCACGAGACCGCATGAAATTCAATATTAAGTTTACTAGCAACATGTTTCGCAACCTGGATGTAATTAGGTTTAAAATGCCGACAGTGAGGACACCATGGGCTATAGAATTCGACGATACGATTCTTCGTGTAGGTAGTAGTTAAGAAATCAGGGACGTAATCCGACGGAACACCATCCCTCCGCACATAATCAATAACCGGCCCGACATCCTCTGTAACTTCACCGCCATAATAAAGATACTGCGATCTGCCTCCAGACGTAACCATTGTGTATTGAGCAAAGTTAACGACCAAAAAAATGAACGATGCAGTAAGAATTGTCATACAAATCAGTTCTTTTAAGCCCAATCCAAATATCATGTGTGGATTATCTAAAAATGCTAAGATCTTTCTTTCCACCTGAACCTCACTGAATTCTAATAATCTAACCTTAATGCGTTATGGAGCTTTTCCTGTCAAAAATCTAGTTGCAGTAAACTAACGGCAAGATACCACCCCTCTTTGCCCCTTATTGCTGAGATGGAACTCTCTATATGATAACTTCGTGCAATTGCAAGTTACTGGGATTACACTATGATCATTATCCTCCTATGCATTATCGGATTAAGATCTTTATTCTTGTTTACGCTCTCTGTTTTTGTATACGGTATGAAGTAACCTTCCTTTTTCCAAAAATAAGAGAACCATTTTTATTAGATTGCTCTCGTTTATTTACAAAACAATTTGAGTATTTATAGCAAACAGAATACACCTCTCTTTTCTTATATCTTTTTTACATATCGTTTTATTGAAAAGGCCCATTTACTTATTTATCTCTTACAAGGAGTCGTCGCAGGCATGTGTAAATCAATCCCTGACCTTTATCATTACGCTCCGAAAACCTTTTTATGTGAACTCAAACTCGTACTGGTACACAGTACACAAACTGTAAGCTTTTATTTTATTAACTTCTACTTTTGTACCAGATAAATTATTAGTGTGTATTAAGTATTAATACTCGTTGACATAAAGAATCATATGAATGTAGCGAGAAGAAAATTAGCGTAATACCTAACAACTAAAATAATTGGGAATACATGTACAATGGTTGAATTTTTCATACGAACTTTTATTGCTGTGAGACAGAGACAGAGACAGAGAGTGTGAAAAGCTGCACTCATATCAGGAATCAGGACAAAATTATTTATTTTGTACCAAATTTGGTCATGAACCTGCTACTTGTATCCATGATACATGTACTTTCATACGAGCGACAAGCGACAAGCTGCCTCAAATATCCTTGAAACCCAGACCAGACGAAATAATCTCCCCTACTCTCGACTCTCGTACTCATCATCACCATTTTCTCCCAAAAAAGTTCGTACCGAAACACACAAAGATCTACTCTCTCGTTGAGTAAACGAGAGTGATAACATAAACTCCATCCGACGACATCAAATATTCATTCAGCAGCCGAAAGTTTCATTGGAAGTTTATAAACAACTTTCGCGACCTGCCGAAATAACCAACCCTTAACAACAATACCCTCCTCGCGTTAAAAGGGATCGTTGAAGATACTCTGTCAAGGTACTCCTGCACATGGAAAAATCGAACAACAAAAAATAGGATCCGACATATATGAAAAGATTTGTATGTTGAATGGAAAAGAAATAACGTCAAATAATTTAGAATAAAAATGAAAATGAAACTAATCGCATCAACCTCGTTTACTTGCATTTGCTCAATGTGTCTCTCAGCAGTGTATGGGTTTGCACCGCCAGCGGTACGGATACTTCAACATCAGCATGCTCCCATGTTGGTTTCGGATGCAACGTATTCGTCGTCGACAAAATTGTTTCATATGGGCCACTCGCACAGTCATCATCATCATCACGATCATAACGAAAATTCTGAGGTCATTGAATTGGATCCAGCTTTACGAATACAGCGACAACGTCGTCGGATTGCGTTAGTAGCATTTTGTGGTGCAGCAACTTTCGGGCCTTCTTTACTGGTGAAACGAAGCATAACGAGATGGGACTGGGTCGCTTTTGGTGTGACGACAGTGGTCTTGTCCAGCGCAGATAAAGTGAGGCTCTCTCTTAAGCAGTCGATTAATAAGTTGATACGGATCAAAGATGGGATCGTTAAACATACTCCTCAATATAATGAAGGCGTTGGGACAACAGTGACCTCGGTACAGTTGCAAGCAGATGCCAAAGAGGCTGACCGTGTTACTTGGATTGGAGTTGTAATTAATTTGCTTCTTAGCGTAGGAAAGTTGTTTGTCGGTATCACGGCACATTCTTCTGCGTTGATAGCAGATGCTGGTCATTCTCTTTCTGATCTTGTATCCGATTTCATAACATTATGGGCAGTACAAGTAGCTCGTCTACCAGCAGACGAGGTGAGTTATATCATCACTTTTCTCATTTATGTCATCGGCTTATGAAATGTAATATGTTTCGTTTTTCTGTTTGTGAAGGATCACCCATATGGTCATTGGAAATTTGAAGCCATCGGTTCGCTATTTTTGAGCCTAACGCTCATCGCCACAGCTTTTTCTGTCGGTTCAATGGCAAAGAAGCAACTTTCGCATATCTTGGCAAATGCTGGAAATCTAGCAGTAAAGACGGTAGTTCCGGGGCCACTTGCATTGGTTATGGCAAGCATATCAATTGCATCGAAAGAGTGGCTTTATCGAATAACTAGGAGAGTTGGTGAAAAGATTAGGTCTCAAGTTGTCATTGCTAATGCTTGGCATCACCGTTCTGATGCGTACTCCTCGGTGTTAGCACTAGCGAGCATTGCTTGGGCTCGATCGGGTTTTCTAGCCGCAGACGCCGCTGCTGGATTGTTAGTGGCTGGCATGATTGGAATGACAGGTGGAGAGATATTATTAGAGTCGGTTCAGCAATTGAGCGATGGGTCAAATCCATCTTTACTCAAGGAATGTTCAAAACTTTGTGCCAAATTCCTTGGACGAGATGATGATGTTGAGATGATAAAGAGCATCAAAGCACGTCAGGTTGGGTCTTTAAGTTTGGTTGAAGTCCAACTTACATGCTCAACACATCTTTCGACTACTGCCGCTCGTGCCGTCGAAGAAAAATGGAAATACTGGCTCAAGGAACATGGGTATGAAGCAACTGTCCATGCAAAGCCAAAGGTTATCTTATGTCCGCTTCTTTTGAATAATGGGCCGTCGGCAGGTTTACTTGAATCAATGGCTCGAGAACAAGCGATGTTGTCCGGAAATAAAGTAGAACGTGTCACAGTTCATTACGAAGACTGTCAAACGAACATCGATGTTATTCTCTCACAAGAAAATGATGATGAAATGCCTTTGCCTGATCTAGTATATAAGGGACAACAATTAAAAGAAACTTTGCAAGAAATGGATCTGATTGACCGAGCGGATATATATTGGGACCTTTCAAGGACGCCAGAGCCTGTAGTCCCAGTTGTAAGCTCGTGATGTTTGCACTATCTTTTACCACGACTTTATATGCGAATTTCGTGGGAACGAATGGAATATGAATGCATGCAAGCAAGATGCATTACTAACCGATCAAAATAAAATCACTTGCGTTCACTTGAGGAAATTTGCTCGAGATTACGCTGCAAAGGAACTCCATCATACTTTAAATTCAAATTCAATATAAAAATTGAAAGAATTATATTTTTGTGGACTACAAATACTCTTACAATAAGCAAACACGCGCGCTCTACTTCGATACAAAGACACTGCGTATTTCAAGAACATCTTCTTTTGAAAGAGAAAAATTCAATTTAAACTTCTTCAGAACATGAATTATCTTTCGAACGTGTAAATCTATAATCGTTGTGGATAAGTCCTTTGAATCGATGTTGAGGTGCTCATATTCTTTTTTATTGATGTCACGATACATTTTGTTGGTTGGTGGGGTGTTGTTACTGGTGGACATCTTCACCTTCACGTTATTTAATCCTAATACCGGTACTCTACATTTTGTCATAATCTTTTCTCTTGTAACAGTTATGAGTTGCAAAAAAGAAATTTTTCTGTTTGGGTTTGGATTTTTTTTAAACTGTATATGCTTTTATTTTATTAACTTCTACTCTTGTACCAGGTATAAATTACTTTGTAGTTACAACTCATCCTCTTCATCAGTTACAGGTTCGGAAGAGGAGTAGTAGCAGTTGTTATATGATC
>Ga0115008_10001126_pt1 | contig 21282 bp, 17 predicted proteins | sample FraStrMetagenome_FD_87164 | JGI IMG/M metagenome (GOLD analysis project Ga0115008, IMG submission 87164) | Marine eukaryotic phytoplankton communities from Arctic Ocean - Fram Strait ARC3M Metagenome | ecosystem: Environmental > Aquatic > Marine > Oceanic | place: Fram Strait | collected...
ATTACAAAAGAACGAGATTCTCTTGCAATAAAACGGGTAATATCTTTGGTATTATGATCACTTCCTGGCCAAACAGCAATGTGTAAATTTTCTCCTAAACCATAGAGTGCAGTTCTTGGCAAAGGCATCCAGTTTTCCCAGCAATTTAAACCGCCTACAGTAAATTCTTTTAATGGGTGAACCTGCAAACCATTTCCGTCTCCTGGAGCCCAGGTTAAACGTTCATCGTATGTAGGTTGTAGTTTTCTATGTACAGATTTTATTTCTCCTTCTTGGTTAATATACACCAACGAAGCGTAAATACTATGTCCGCCTCTATTTTGAGCGCGTTCCATAATTCCTAAATAAATAGCAATACCATGTTCTTTTGCTAATTTACAAATAGTATCTAATTCGCCTTTTTCTATGGTTATAGCATTGCGAACATAATGTGCATGAATTTCTTTTTGCTTTTTTGAATTCCATTCTGCACCATTTGTTAATGCAATCCAAAAAGGATAACCAGGCAATAAAGCTTCACCAAAAACAATAAGTTCACAGTTTTCTTTCGCTGCCTCCAGAATTGATTCCGATATCTTTTCAATGGTTTTTTCTTTATTTAACCAAACAGGTGAAATTTGTGCTAGTGCTACCTTTAGTAAATTATTTTTCATTTTTTATACAATTAAAATGTCTACTACCAAACCCTCATTACTTCTAACGTTAAAAACCGTTTCGTCATCAAAAATTAAATATTGTCCTTTAATTCCAACTAATTTTCCAGTATAATTTGGCGTTTTAATTAAGTTTAGGCTCTTTGGTTTTTCTGGATACTTTATTACTGGAAAGTTTAAATTTGTTTCAGAATTATTTTCTATAAAATATTGTTTTGCTTTATCAGGAATAAACTCTTTTAGTTTATCTCTCCACTCCACAAGACTCTCATCTTCAATATCATTCTTTAGCATTTTACGCCAATTAGTTTTATCAGCAACATGAGCTTTTAAAGCAACTTCAGTAATTCCTGCTAAATATCTGTTCGGTACTTCAACAATTTCTATAGCTTCGTGTGCTCCTTGGTCTATCCATCGTGTGGGAACTTGTTGCTTTCTGGTAACACCAACTTTTACATTGCTAGAATTTGCCAAATACACAATATGAGGCTTTAATTGAACAGATTTTTCATAGGTTAAATCTCTATCTTCAATATCTAAATGAGCGGTACTTAACTCTGGTCTCATGATCCAATCACCTGCATTTGGTGTGTCAAAAAAACAAGATTTACAGAAACCCATTCTGTAAATTTGTTTGTTTAAATGACAATTCAAACATTCATACTTTACAAAAGAAAGTGTTATCTCTTTGTTTATGAGTTGATTTACGTTTAAAAAATTAGATTTCATATCTAAATAATACTGAATTTCGTCAGAATTCTCAGTCATCATTTTTTTTAAAACTCCTTGGTAGGTCATATAAAAGATTTTACTATTTTTAGCAAACGATTTTAAAAGTCAATAACTTAAAAATCGAACTAAACAAACTTACGAATTTTCATGGCTTTCACAATAGTTAATTCTATCATTTCTTGGTTTTTAAAAAAGAGAAAACATCAAATAGAATTGTTTTTAAAATACCCTATTGATGTTCAGCATGAATTATTATTAAAATTAGTAAATACCGCTAAAAAAACTGAATTTGGTGAAAAATATGACTTTTCATTCATTCAAAATTATAACGACTTCGCAAATACGGTTCCTATTCAACAATACGAGAGTATTGAGCCTTTAATTGACAGATGTAGAAAAGGTGAGCAGAATTTATTTTGGCCAACAAACATTAAATGGTTTGCAAAAAGTAGCGGAACAACAAATGCAAAAAGTAAATTTATTCCTGTAAGTGATGAAGCTTTGGAATATTGCCATCTAAAGGCTGGTAAAGATATGTTGTGTTTGTACATTAATAATAATGAAAAAACACAATTGTTTACAGGCAAAGGTTTGCGTTTAGGAGGAAGCTCTGAAGTATATCAAGATAAGGATTCTTACTTTGGTGATTTGTCTGCAATTATTACAGAAAATCTTCCTTTTTGGATAGATTATAGCTCTGCTCCTAGTCAAGAAGTAGCATTAATGGCTGAATGGGAAACCAAAATGGAAGCCATTATTAATGAAACAATCAACGAAAACATTACAAGTTTAGTTGGTGTTCCGAGTTGGATGTTGGTTTTACTAAATAGAGTTTTAGAAAAAACTGAAAAAGATAATATTTTAGAAGTTTGGCCCAACTTGGAGGTCTATTTTCATGGTGGTGTAAACTTTAATCCATATAGAGAACAATACAAAAAATTGATTCCCAAGAAGGATTTTAAATATTACGAAACCTACAATGCCTCTGAAGGTTTTTTTGCCATTCAAGATAAAAATGGTTCCAAAGAATTGCTCTTAATGTTAGATTATGGAATCTTTTATGAGTTTATTCCTATGGATATGTATAATGGCGAAAACTCAAAAGCCATTCCTCTTTCTGATGTGAAAAAAGAGATTAATTACGCAATTATAATAACAACCAATGGCGGGTTATGGAGATACTTAATTGGAGATACTGTTAAATTTACGGCTACAAATCCATATAGAATAAAAATTACAGGTCGTACAAAACACCATATTAATGTTTTTGGTGAAGAGTTAATTATTGAAAATGCTGAAGAAGGTTTACGTTTGGCTTGTGAGAAAACAAATGCATCTATTCTTGATTATACTGTTGGACCAATTTTTATGGACGGAACAAAAAATGGTGGTCATGAATGGATTATAGAATTCAGCAAAGCGCCAAGTAATTTAGGCTATTTTACAGAATTGCTAGACAATGCACTAAAATCAATCAATTCAGATTATGAAGCAAAACGGTATCATAACATGACATTGGCAATCCCCAAAATTCATCAAGCTAGAACAAATTTATTTTACGATTGGCTTAAAGAAAAAGGTAAATTAGGAGGGCAACACAAAGTACCAAGATTATCTAATACGCGATGGTTTTTGGATGAATTATTAAAACTGTAACCGAGTTTTTAAAATATTTATAGAGAAAAACTATAAACCTAAAAGCAATTTTTTATTGATGATAACCTAGAGTATGTCTCATAGTATGGTAGGTGTTGGATTTATACATTATTTACTACAATTCTCACAATAGGTTTTTTTCAAATATTCATTTTCTAACAATTGGAAAGTAACGCCTTTTTCTAATGATGAATTAAATAATTTACAGAATCTTATTTTATTCATATTAATTGCGTTCAACATAATTGTTCTATAATTATCTGAAGCAACATTGTATTTATTAGTTATAGTTAAATTCAAATAGTAAAACAGTAAATCTTCATCTACAGTTATTGTTCGTACTTTGTCATCTAATAGATCTGTTGCATCATCAATATTCGAGTAATAGGTTAAAAATTGAGCTAAACTTAAATAATCATAATTAGAAAATTTAAAATTCTCATAAGTATCTATAATAAATTCTACAGAATAATCTTTTTCATCATATTTTCTAGCTCTCATATTTTTTTCAGCTTTTACGATATGAAAATTCACTAGCATTCTATCAACTAATGGTTTTTTAATATTATACTTTTTTAAATTTAGTATTTCACTTTTAAAATCTGGTGCTTTAATTTTGTCCCAATTATTTCTCCAAATAATAAATTTTAGAACAACTAAATTATATTTTATTCTTGTATTTTTTGGGTCTATTTTTTCAAGTTTTTTTAATTCGTCAAAAGCAATTTTAGAATAACTTCTATTTAATAAGTAATAAAACATACTATTCTTATTTAAAATAGGCACTAACTTTTTTTGTTTAGGAATAGTAAGTTGCTTTAATTTTTCAGGTGATTTCTCTACTTTAATTTTATCAAAAAGTGAATTCTGCACAACTAAAGCTTCGTCTATATTATCTTCTTTAATTAATTTATTAAAGGTTGCTATTAAAGTACTTGTTGTCATTTCTTTATACTTATCTTTCTTCTCTAATGAAAGAATGATTACTGCCTTCCTATGGTTTTTTAAATAAATTTCTAACTCGTTGGATACGGCTCCAACTACTTTTAGTTTAATTGCTTTTTTATTGAGTTTTTTTAAGTTTTTAAACTTGCTTTTTGAAATATCATTTAAAAACTCTACCCAATTTTCTGATGAAGAAATTTCTGTAATAATCTCAGGACTTTGAAATGATTGCATCGATCTAGCAATACTGTTTGCTCGCTGTTGCTGTAATTCTAAATTTCTCTCTAAACTTCCCTCTATTGACGAATAAGCTTTAATACTAATTTTTTTTATATTAAAATCTGTCAATTTTAGAGAGTCATATAAAGGCTTTATATCCTCTGGAACATATTCTGATTTATTTTTTTTAAAAGGGATTATAAATTTTAACTTCTTGTATTTTGTAACAAACTTATCTTTTTTGTTTGTAATTTGTTTTGATTTATAGGTAAGCGAATCTAAATAAACACCCATATCTAACAAGTCCCAAGGATAAGATTCTAATTTATAAATTTGTTGATACCTACAAAGCACCTTATTATTCAAAAACAAAATATTAAACTCTAATTCTTCATTTTTTAAATTTTCTGGAATAGAACCAACAAAAGTTCGAAGCTTATTTCCTATTGATGGCTTAAAGCCTTTTACCAATTGTTTTGCGTAAACAGGCTTTAATAGACTTCCCTTTATTTGAGATTTGTCTAAAATGTTATCACAATTATATCTTGACTTTGAAACTACATCAATTGCAATTCCATCCCCAGATTTTTTAAATAGTTGAATAGCCCAAGCTTTATCTGTTACTTCGAAGTATAACTTATTATCATCTTTAACGATAGAAAAACCTACTTCCTTTGGTTTATTTTTAAACGCATTTAAAAAGTAACCACATCTAGCATCTTGACTAGAATTAGCAGAGAATATAATATCATAACTATTTTGTGCTTTAAGAGTTGACAACAAAATAAGTGATATTATAAAAAAGGATACTTTGTATTTCATAGTATTTTAATTTATGATAAAATCAAAAATACTTAAAATTATGAATATTAAAATATTCTAATTCATTAAAACATCTTTTTAGATTACTACAACAATAAATTTAGATTTTACGGTCAACAACATAATCAATCATTTGTATCAGTGAGTTTTTGTAAATTGAAGTAGGGTAGTTTTCTAAAATAGCTAATGCTTTATTTTTGTAATCGTGCATTTTAGTAGTTGTGTATTTAATACCTCCACTTTCTTTTACAAAAGCAATCACTTCTTTTACACGCTTTTTATCTCTATTGTGTTTTTTTATTGAATTTATAATCCAACTTTTCTCTTTTTTAGTGCAGGTGTTTAAAGTATGAATCAAGGGCAAAGTCATTTTTTGTTCTTTGATATCTATGCCAGTTGGTTTGCCAATCTTTTCATCAGAATAATCAAATAAATCGTCTTTAATTTGAAATGCTGTACCAATATATTCTCCAAACTTTCTCATTTGCTGGATTGTATCTTGATTAGCTCCAACTGAGGCTGCACCAATTCCACAACAAGCAGCTATTAATGTTGCAGTTTTCTGACGAATTATATCGAAATAAATATCTTCTGTAATGTCTAGTTTTCTAGCTTTTTCAATCTGCAAAAGCTCTCCCTCACTCATTTCACGAACGGCAATAGAAATTAATTTTAACAAATCAAAATCTTCATTATCTATAGACAATAACAAGCCTTTAGACAATAAGTAATCACCAACTAAAACTGCAATCTTATTTTTCCAAAGCGCATTGATTGAAAAGAAACCTCTTCTTCTATTGCTATCGTCTACAATATCATCATGAACTAAAGTTGCCGTGTGTATTAACTCTACCACAGAGGCTCCTCTATAGGTTCGCTCATCAAAACCACCGTCAGAAACCATTTTAGCAACCAGAAAAACAAACATTGGTCGCATTTGTTTTCCTTTTCTACGAATAATATAATATGTAATTCTATTTAAAAGCGGCACTTTAGAAAGCATGGAGTCTTTGAACTTTTTTTCAAAAAGCTCCATCTCACTTTTAATAGGAAGTTTTATAAGTTCTAATGTTTTCATTCTTAAAAATTTATTTCTAGATGCTAAAAGATAAACCGAACTCTATAAACCAAAATTACAAAGGATAAATTAAGATTTGTTAGCCAATTGCCCACAAGCTGCATCTATATCTTTTCCTCTGGAGCGACGAACATTTACGGTAATATCGTGCATTTCTAAATTAGAAATATAATTATTTATCACAGAATTGCTTGCTTGTTGAAACTCACCATCATCAATAGGATTGTATTCTATTAAATTCACTTTACAAGGCACTGCTTTACAAAAATCTACTAAGGCTTTTATATCTTCTTTTCTATCATTAATTCCTTTCCAAACAATATATTCATAGGTAATTGCTCTGCTGGTTTTTTCATACCAATACTCTAAAGACTCTCTTAAGTCTTTTAAAGGAAAGTTTGTATTAAAAGGCATAATTGAGGTTCTAACCTCATCTATTGCAGAATGTAGAGAAACAGCTAAATTAAATTTCACCTCTTCATCTGCCATCATTTTTATCATTTTTGGAATACCAGAAGTCGATACAGTTATTCTTTTGGAGGACATTCCTAAACCTTCTGGAGACGTAATCATTTCTATTGATTTCATCATGTTCTTATAGTTCATTAATGGTTCTCCCATTCCCATAAAAACAATATTTGTTAGCTTCTTGTCATAATACAATCTACTTTGCTGATCAATAACTACAACTTGATCGTAAATTTCATCAGGGTTTAGATTCCGCATTCTTTTTAAACGAGATGTTGCACAGAACCTACAATCTAAGCTACACCCAACTTGACTAGAAACACAAGCTGTTGTTCTTTTTTCTGTAGGTATTAAAACTGATTCAACAACAAAACCATCGTGTAATTTAATTCCGTTCTTTATGGTTCCGTCTTTACTTTTTTGCATGGAATCTACTTTGATATGATTAATAACAAAGTTTTCTTCTAACATTTCTCTCGTTTCTTTAGAAATGTTAGTCATCTCTTCAAAGGTATGCAAAGACTTACTCCAAAGCCATTCATAAACTTGATTTCCCCTAAAAGCTTTGTCTCCATTTTCTACAAAAAAATATCGCAGCTGGTCTTTCGTTAAGGCTCTTATGTCTTTCTTTTTTATTTTCATTCTGTGCAAAAATACAAAACCTCACAAGAAACTTGCGAGGTTTGTAAAATATCTAAATATTTAGAGTTATATAATTAACATAGCATCTCCGTAAGTAGAGAATCTATATTTTTCTTTTATAGCTTCTTTGTAGGCATCCATTACAAAATCATACCCTCCAAATGCAGCAGCTTGCATTAGTAATGTTGATTTTGGTGCGTGAAAATTTGTTATCATACAGTTCGCTATACTAAATTCATGAGGAGGAAAAATAAATTTATTAGTCCAGCCTTCAAAAGCATTTAATTCTTGCTTTGAAGACACAGCAGATTCTACAGTTCTCATTGTTGTAGTTCCTACTGCACAAATTCTTCTTTTCTCTTTTTTAGCATTATTAATAATTTTTGCACTAGATTCTGGGATATTAATCTTTTCTGAATCCATTTTATGTTTTGATAAGTCTTCAACTTCAACAGCGCTAAAAGTACCTAAACCAACATGTAATGTCATTTCTGCAAAGTCAACCCCTTTAATTTCTAAACGCTTAAGCAAGTGTTTAGAGAAATGTAAACCGGCAGTAGGAGCTGCAACTGCACCTTCATGTTTTGCGAAAATTGTTTGATAACGTTCTTTATCTAAAGCTTCTACTTCTCTATTAATTATTTTAGGTAATGGTGTTTCTCCTAATTGTAATAATTTAGCTCTAAATTCATCATAACTTCCATCGAATAAAAAACGTAATGTTCTTCCTCTAGAGGTTGTATTATCTATAACTTCTGCAACTAAACTATCATCTTCACCAAAAAATAATTTATTTCCAATTCTAATTTTTCTTGCAGGATCTACTAAAACATCCCACAATCTATTTTCTGCATTCAATTCTCTTAATAAGAAAACCTCTATTCTTGCACCTGTTTTTTCTTTATTACCATACATTCTGGCAGGAAAAACCTTGGTGTTATTCAACATCAGTACATCTCCTTCGTCAAAATAATCAATTATATCTTTAAACTTTTTGTGCTCAATAGTTTTTGTCTTTCTATCTAAAACCATCAAACGAGACTCATCTCTAATTTCAGCAGGATATATTGCTAGCAACTCTTCTGGTAATTCAAATTCAAAATGCGATAATTTCATATGTGTATTTTCTTATAAAAGCGGCAAATATACGATATCGGAATATGCGTTGTCAAGTGTTTGACTATTTAATTTAAAGTTCTTTTAGTATAATACCTATCTTTTTCATATGACTCCAAAATTGTTGATAGGATTTAGTTACTACTTCTGCATTTAAAATTATAATTGGAACCCTCAAAGAAAGTGGAGTAAAAGCCATTGCCATTCTATGGTCTTCATAGGTTTTAATAGAAATATTTTTATTTATTCTTAATGATTTTTCTAGATAAAGGCTGTTGTTCGTTATGGAAATAATTGCACCTAATTTAGTTAGTTCCTTTTCTAAAGCTTCCAACCTATCTGTCTCCTTAATTTTTAACGTGTGTAAACCTTGAAGATTACATTTAATTCCCTCAGCAAAACATGTCACAACAATCGTTTGAGCAATATCTGGCGCATTATTTAAATCTAATGATAAAGTTTTGGAACTAGTTTCTCTTAATTTCTTTAAAATTATAAAATTCTGACCAAACGTTGTCTCCACTCCAAAATGAGTATATATATCAGCTAAACATGAATCTCCTTGTAAACTTTCAAATTTATAAGCCGATAATTTAATTTCTGATCCTATTTTTGCCAAAGCAATTATAGAATAAAAGTAACTTGCAGAAGACCAATCAGACTCTACAACTAAAGTTTGTTTTTTAATTAAATTATTCGGGGAAACTTTGATGACATTTTCGTTAAAGATTGTTTCAATCCCTATTTCATTTAACAAACTTAAAGTCATTTTAATGTATGGAACAGAGGTAACTTCTCCTAGTAATTCAATTTCTAAACCATTCTCAAGTTTTGATGCAATCAACAACAAAGAAGAAATATATTGACTACTAACATTGCCATTTATTTGAACTTTATTTTTTTCAATTTTAGCACCTTTAATTCTTATTGGTGGATACCCTATTTTATCTTCATAAGAAATCTTTGCACCTAAGTCTTTTAGTGCATTTACTAAAACCTCGATAGGTCGGTTCTGCATTCTCTCTGAACCAGTTAATATAATTTCTCTACCCTCATTAATTGCAAAATACGAAGTTAAAAAACGCATTGCTGTTCCTGCATGACCAATATTTATAAGTTCATCTTCACTAGAGAGTGCGTTTTTCAAATGAACAGAATCATCTGAATCTGATAAATTCTCAAGAGAAACTTCTGGGAATAAGTTTTGTAAAATTAATAATCTATTGGATTCACTTTTAGAACCAGAAATTATTATTTCTTCATTAATTGAGCTGTCCTCTGAAACATTTAACAATATATCCATTCTAAAGATTGATTTTAATTCTTACTTTTATTTCCCCAAATTATAACTAATCATTATGAAAAAATATTTTTTTATGGGAGTTTGCTTATTTCTATTAGCAAACCTCAAAGTTAATGCACAAAAAAATTATACCAAAGTTTCTGAAGAATATTTTAGCGCTTTAAAATGGCGAAACATTGGCCCCTTCAGAGGCGGAAGAAGCGCAGCTGTAACTGGTATTCCAAACAAACCTAATTTATTTTACATGGGCTCTACTGGTGGTGGAGTATGGAAAACAACAGATGCAGGTAATACTTGGCAGAATATTTCTGATGGTTTCTTTGGAGGTTCTGTTGGAGCCATTGCAGTCTCTGAATCAGATAATAATGTTATGTATGTAGGAATGGGAGAAAAAACTGTTCGTGGCAATGTCTCTTCTGGTGATGGAGTTTGGAAGTCTGAAAACGCAGGAAAAACTTGGAGACATGTCGGTTTAAAAACCTCTCGTCATATTCCAAGAATGAAAATTCATCCAAAAAATTCAGACATTGTTTTTGCTGGAGTTATGGGAGATTTGTATAAACCAACACAAGAGAGAGGTGTCTATAAATCTTCAGATGGTGGAGAAAACTGGAAACGAGTCTTGTTTTCTGACGAAAACTCTGGAGTTGTCGACTTAATTATTGACCCAAATAATCCAAGAATTTTATTTGCAACAACTTGGGATGTTAGAAGAACGCCTTACAGTTTATCCTCTGGAGGAAAAGGTTCTGCATTATGGAAAAGCACAGATGAAGGAGAAACTTGGACAAATATTTCTTCTAATAAAGGGTTGCCTAAAGGAATTTGGGGAATTAGCGGTGTTACAGTTTCACCAGTAAATTCTGATATCGTATACACTTTAATCGAAAATGAAAAAGGAGGTATTTACAAATCTACAGATGCAGGAAAAACATGGAAATTAATTAATTCTGAACGAAAATTACGCCAAAGAGCCTGGTATTATACTCGTTTGTATGCAGATACTCAAGATGAAGACATTTTGTATGTATTAAATGTTCGCTATCATAAATCTACAGATGGTGGTAAAAGTTATAAAACTTACAATGCTCCTCATGGAGATCATCATGATTTATGGATATCACCAAAAGACAATCAAAGGATGATTATTGGTGATGATGGTGGAGCACAAGTTTCTTTTGATGCTGGCGAAAACTGGAGTACCTATATGAATCAACCAACTTCTCAATTCTATAGAGTAACTACAGATAATCATTTTCCTTACAGAATATTAGCTGCACAACAAGATAATTCTACTGTTCGAATTTCACACAGAACTTCTGGTAGATTTATCACAGAATCAGATTGGGAATCTACAGCTGGTGGAGAAAGTGCACATATTGCTGTAGATCCTCTAAATGATGAAATTGTTTTCGGTGGAAGTTATGGTGGTTTATTAACCCGAAAAAATCATAAAACCGGAGAGACTAGAGCAGTAAATGTATGGCCTGATGATCCAATGGGGCACGGAGCTGAAGATTTTAAATACCGTTTTCAATGGAATTTCCCAATTTTCTTTTCACCAAATAATAAAAAACGTTTGTATGCTGCCTCTAATCATTTACACGTAACTGAAAATGAAGGTCAATCTTGGGAATTAATAAGTCCAGACTTAACTAGAAACGACCCTAAAACTTTGGTCTCTTCTGGTGGTCCAATTACGCAAGATAATACTGGTGTAGAATATTATGGTACTATTTTCGCAGCGACAGAATCTTTATTTGAACCAGGATTAATTTGGACAGGTTCTGATGATGGATTGGTTCATATATCTAAAAATAATGGGACAACTTGGGACAATGTAACCCCAAAAAAAATGCCAGAATGGATGATGATTAATTCTATTGAAGTAGATCCGTTTACCAAAGGTGGTGCCTATATTGTTGGAACTAAATACAAATCTGGAGATTATAAACCATACATCTACAAAACAGAAAATTATGGTAAAAAGTGGACACAAATTACAAATGGCATAGGAAATGAAGATTTTACAAGAGTTTTAAGAGCAGATCCAAAAAGAAAAGGATTGTTATATGCTGGAACAGAAAGAGGCATGTATATATCTTTTAATGATGGTAAAAACTGGCAATCTTTTAAACAAAATCTACCTATTGTCCCTATTACAGATTTAACGATAAAAGACGATAATCTAATTGCTGCAACTCAAGGGCGTTCACTTTGGATTATTGACGATTTAACACCATTACATCAATTAACTTCGTCAAGTTTAAATGAAGATATGGTATTATACAAACCGAAAAACGCATATAATATGAGTGGTGGTGGTGGAAAAACTTCTAGAACCTCAGGAACAAATCATTCAGGGGGAGTTGCTATTAATTATTTCATTAAAAAGAAAGAAGAAAAAGATGTTGTTAGCTTATCTATTTATGATAATAATGATAATCTAATAAAAAAATATTCTACAAAACCTGATGAAATAAATAAAGAAGAAACTCTAAAACTAGAAGATGGAAATAATATTTTCTATTGGGATATGATGTATTCTGGTGCAGAAAAAGTAAAAGGAATGATTCTTTGGTGGGCCTCTTTAAATGGTCCAATGGCTTTGCCAGGGAATTATAAAGTTGAACTGGCTGTGAATGAAAAAAAGATGAATCAGAATTTTACTATTCTAAGAAATCCAACTTCAGAAGCAACTGAAAAAGATATGAAGACTCAGTTTGATTTTATTAACGAAATCAATAAGAAAATGACAGAAATTCATATTTCTTTAAAAAAAGTAAAAAAAGTAAGAGCTCAAGTGAATGCTTTAAAAAAATCTATCAAGGATAAAAAGAAGTATTCAGAATTACTCAATTTTGCTGACACTTTAGTAAAAGATATGACTGAAATTGAAGAAACCTTATACCAAACAAAATCTAAAAGTGGACAAGATCCTTTAAATTATCCTATTAGATTAAATAATAAATTAGCCCATTTAAATTCGTTAACTAGAATAGGAAACTATGCTCCTACTCAACAAGCAATAGATTTTAAAAATGCAATAACTAAAGATATAGATTCAGAATTAATAAAATTAAATATCTTATTTAAAAATAGAGTTAAAGTATTAAATCAAAAAGTAAAAGAAAGTGATATTGATTTGATTCAATTAGATTAATAATTATTTGTTTATGATAAAAAAGCGGTTAAAAAGCCGCTTTTTTATTTCATATTCTTGTTCGTTGTATATAAACCATATAATACACTTGCTACAATTTTAATTCCAAAAAAAGGCTTCCATTTTCCGTTATCGAAATTCATTTTAGAAACAGTTACGAAATCGCCAGCAAAGATTTCACTCCAACTTTTCCAAAATAACATTATTACTGTCAAAGTGATAAAAAAGGGTAACGTTATTTTTGTGAAATTAGTCCAAAACTGAACGCTTTTTATTTTCTCTAAAAAAGTCATTTATTTTAATTTTTGATTGTTATGATGACGATTGTGATCGCGCTTTGCTTTGGCATCTAGCTTCTTCTCAAAAGCATCTTGTAAATCAATACCTGTTTGGTTTGCCAAACACAAAACTACAAACAAAACATCTGCTAATTCTTCTCCTAAATCTTTATTTTTATCAGATTCTTTTTCACTTTGCTCTCCATAACGCCTTGCTATAATACGTGCAACTTCACCAACTTCTTCTGTTAATTGCGCCATGTTTGTAAGCTCATTAAAATAACGGACACCATGATTTTTTATCCAATCATCAACTTGTTTTTGGGCATTTTCTATGTTCATAATTATTTTAATATAATATTGAAGAATTTTAAAGACTCAAATATAAAAAAATTTAAAATCATTTGGTTTGTTTCTAAAGGTAAAAAAATATAACTTCGTTAGAGACTTTTATTAGTAAAATTAAGTGTTTTTATTTTTTTATAAACATCCGCTAAGTCAGTCGAAACTCAGCAAATATAATTAATGAAATGTCAAAAAAAACAAATATAAAATCTGACTTACAAGGTATTAATAGTTTAGTTGTTAATGCTACTTTAGAAGTAACTAATTTGGTAGAAGACATGCACAATAAAATTGTCCATCCTTCTTTTTTACCATCGACTCCTATTCAAAAATTGGTTACCAATATTGCTGGTTTTACCTATAAAAATATTAGATGGAGTACAAAGTTTATTGGTGGTGGTTTAGATAAAATATTAGGCAAATTAGATCCAGTAATTGGAAACCTAAAGGCAACTCCAGAAAGTGAAGCAATTCGCGCTGCTTTAAATGGTGTGATAGGTGATTACCTAGAAGAGAAGGAAAACTCATTAAAAATTACGATGCAATTCCGGCATCATTCTAAGCCTGTAAAAATTGATAGTAAAAGTCTAGGTGTTACGTATCCCAATATTAATGGTAAAATTCTTGTGATGGTTCATGGTTCTTGTATGAATGATATTCAATGGACACGAAAAGAACATAACCATGGATTAATGCTAGCAAAAGAACTCGATAAAACAGCTATGTATCTTAACTATAACAGCGGGCTACATATCTCTACCAATGGGCAAAAATTTAATGAATTATTAGAAAAGTTAATATCTCATTGGCCAGTTCCAGTTGAAGAACTCGTTATCGTTGCTCATAGCATGGGGGGTTTGGTTACTCGAAGCGCAGTACATTATGGACAAAAAAAAACATGGGTAAAACATCTTAAGAAAATTGTATTTTTAGGAACTCCTCATCATGGAACTCCTTTAGAGAGAACAGGTAATTACTTAGATATTACCCTAGAATCTATTCCTTACACTAAACCCTTTGCTCGATTAGCAAAAATAAGAAGTGCCGGGGTTACAGATTTAAGATATGGAAATATAATTGATGAAGATTGGGAAAACAATGATCGGTTTGAATTTAAAGGTGATCAAAGACAAAATATTCCCCTCCCTAAAAAGACAGACTGTTATTCTATAGCTGCATCTATTGGAAAATCTAACGCGACCATTTCTAACAAAATAGTTGGAGACACCCTAGTAGGGGTGAAAAGTGCTCTAGGGCAGCATAATGATACTAATAAAGATTTACACTTTAAAAAGAAAAATACTTGGATTGCTTATGAAAATAGTCATCTAGATTTATTGAACAATCCTAATGTTTATAGTAAAATAAAAGAGTGGTTTGTTTGATAAAGAATACTAAACTATCTCAGAAAATGAATCGCCGATTCATAGAAGTCTTTTTGATTTTCAGCATGTAACCAATGGCCAGCATTTGCAATTTCTAAAATTTTAGAATTTGGAAAATGCTTTTTTATGATGGGCTCATCTTTGCTAGAAATATAATTAGAATGACTCCCTTTTAAAAATAAGGTTTCATTTTTAAAAATTGTAAAAGGCGGTAAACCAACACCAACTTCGGGATTGTTAATTGTTAGAGACTCTAAATTAAAACGAAAAGCTAATTTCCCTTTTTCTACCCAGTACACATTTTTTAATAAAAATTGCCGTACACCAAGTTCAGGAATTAAAATAGATAGCTTTTTGTCTACTAGTTTTCTGGTATTTTGAATAGAAAAATCTATAGAATTTAAGCCCGTTAAAATTTCATTATGATGGGGTTTATATTCTCTTGGAGAAATATCTACAATAATTAATTTATCAATTAATTCTGGATAGGTTACAGCAAATAACATGGCCGTTTTTCCACCCATTGAATGGCCTATTAAATAGCAGTTTTCTAATTTATGTTCTTGAATATAATTGTATAAATCCTCTACTAAAACTTCATAATTAAATGTATCTGTATGAAAACTACGCCCGTGATTTCTTTGGTCTATTAGGTGAACTTGATGATTTGCTGCAAACTTTATACCTAGAGTTTTCCAATTATCACTCATTCCAAAATAACCATGTAAAATCAATAAAGGTTTTCCTTCACCTAAAATTTTTGAGTTTAGTAACTTCATGTTATTTTAATCGGTGTAAATACATATTTACTACATTCTCAAGACCTAAATAAAGGCTTTCTGCTATTAAAGCATGTCCTATTGAGACCTCAGCTAGGTGAGGGATGTTGTCTTTAAAAAATTGAATATTATCTAAACTTAAATCATGTCCTGCATTAATTCCTAAACCAAGCGTATTACCAAAAACAGCTGCTTCAGTGTATTGTTTTACTATCATTTTATTCCCTAAACCGAATTGCGTTGCAAAATCTTCAGTGTACAATTCAATTCTATCTGCTCCTGTTTTAGCAGCAGCCTCTATCAACTTTAAATCAGTATCAATAAAAATTGAAGTTCTAATACCCTGTTGTTTAAATTCTTTAATTACTTCTTGCAAAAAAGATTGATTTTTAATGGTGTCCCAACCTGCATTAGAGGTTAAATCATCTACTGCATCTGGCACCAAAGTAACTTGCGTTGGTTTTACTTCTAATACCAAATCCATAAAACTTTTAATAGGATTTCCTTCAATATTGTATTCTGTGGTAACAATAGTTTTTAAATCTCTTGCATCTTGGTATTTAATATGACGTTCATCTGGTCTTGGATGAATGGTAATACCCTCGGCCCCAAATTGTTGAATATCGGTTGCTACTGTTAATAAATTCGGCAGGTTTCCGCCACGAGAATTTCTTAATGTTGCTATTTTATTAATATTTACACTTAACTTTGTCATCCTATTAAATTAGATTACAAAGATAAATCATTAAAACATTTTAACCTATATTCGTAGTAATGAATATTAACGATTACATCTTAAAAGACCTAAAAACGTTGCAGTTAAAAAGCACTGTAAAAAGTGCTCAAGAGCAGTATGGAAATTTCTCTATTAGCCATATTCCTGTTGTAGAAAACGGAAATTTAATTGGTTCTTTTGCAGAAAGTGATTTACAAACTATAGAAAAAAAAGAAGATTTACTTTCTAATTATTCTTATTTATTAAGTTCTTTTTTTACTGATAGTGAAGCGTCTGTTTTAGAGTTATTAAAATTATTTGCAAACAATGATTGTAACATAATTCCTGTTTTAAATTCCAATAAAATTTATATTGGGTATTATGATTTGGCAGATGTTTTAGATGTTTTTTCTAATAGCCCTTTTTTGTATGATGAAAGTACAACTCTTATCATAGAAAAAAATGAAAAGGAATACTCTATGAGTGAAATTGCTCAAATTGTAGAAAGTAACAATGCAAGACTTTTAGGAATGTATATTTCATTAAGAAAATCTGATAATATTCAGGTAACACTTAGAATTTTAACCAAAGATATGAACGAAATTATTCAAACTTTTAGGAGATATAATTACAATCTAGTTTTAGATCACAAAGACGATGTTTATTTAGAAGATTTAAAAGACAGATCAGAATATCTAAAAAAATACCTAAAAATGTAAGTCCCTTCGGATCATTAATAAAAAATACTATTTTGAAAAAAGTTGCAATTTACGGGCAGTCTTATTCTATTTCTGCTGAAAAAGAAGTAAAAATTTTATTAGAAGTTTTACAAGAAAATAATATTGTAGTTTTTATAGAGAAACAGTTTTATAATTTATTGATTAACAACAATGTTATTCATAAAAAACACCCCACTTTTTCTCATTTTTCAGACTTAAATACATCTTTTGACACCATGTTTACTATTGGTGGTGATGGTACAATTTTAAGAGCCGTAACCTTCATTAGAAATTTAGGAATTCCAATTTTAGGGATTAATACAGGACGATTGGGCTTTTTAGCAACAATAAAGAAAGACGCAATAAAAGAAAGTGTAAAACTTATACTAAAAGGTGAATATTCCATACAAGAAAGAACATTACTTTCCGTAAGGACATCCCCAAAAACAGATGTTTTTTTAGGATTAGATTTCGCTCTAAACGAAGTAACTGTTGCACGTAAAAACACCACATCTATGATTGGTGTAAAAACCTATTTAAATGATGAATATTTAACTAATTATTGGGCAGACGGTTTAATTGTAGGAACACCAACAGGTTCTACAGGGTATTCATTAAGCTGTAACGGCCCAGTAATTCTACCAAACTCCAAAAATCTAGTAATAACACCAATTGCACCACATAACTTAAATGCAAGACCAATGGTTATTTCAGATGATACAACAATACAACTAGAAGTGAATTCTAGGGAAAAAGATTTCTTAATTTCTTTAGATTCAAGAATTACTTCCGTATCTGAAAACACAAAAGTATTTATTAAAAAAGCTCCTTTCACGATCAAAAGTATTTTACCTAAAAATCAATCATTTCTGGAAACTTTACGAAGTAAGTTATTATGGGGAGAGGACACAAGAAATGAATAAAACTCTTAACTAAGATCCAACAATAAATCTTTAAAATAGTTGTTATTCAAAAAAGACTGAATATTAACATTATAAAGCAAATTGAAATACCTATATTTGCACGCTATTTTTTAGGATGAAAAAAGGTTTTTTATTTGTATTTTTCACTTGTTTATCAATAGCATTGATAGGTCAAGTTCATGAAGTTGGTGCCTTTATTGGTGGAACAAATTATGTTGGTGATATTGGAAGAACTAATTACATTTATCCAAATACGCCTGCTGGAGCAATAATATATAAATTAAACTGGAATCCAAGAATAGCTTTAAGAGCAACATATAGCTATTTGCCCATAGAAGGTAATGATGTAAATGCAGACACAGATTTTAAAATTAATAGGGGCCTAAAATTCTCTAATACAATACATGAATTGGCGATAGGAATGGAATATAACTTTTATGAATATGATTTATCTTCGGATGACAAATCATCTACACCTTATATTTTGCTAGAATTAGCGGCTTTTAATTACAAATCGCCTCTTATTGAAACGTCACCAAACCAATATCTTTTTACGAATAAAACTTCATACTCAATTCCTTTTGGAATTGGATATAAATCTAAACTTTACAGAGCTTTAGCTTTTGCTATCGAAGCAAAGTTTAGATATACGTTTGAAGACGACTTAGACTATTCTACCAGTAGAATACCTTCGTTAGACTTTGGTACAAATGGAAAAGATTGGTATATGTTTACAGGCGTTTCTCTAGTATACACCTTTGGAAGACCCGCTTGTTATACTAACGGATTATAAAAATATGGATAAAAAATCACGCATCAACTTACAAAGAGTTCCAAAACATGTTGCCATTATTATGGACGGCAACGGACGTTGGGCTAGAGGGAAAGGAATGAGTAGAGTTTTTGGTCATAGGAATGCCCTAAATGCCGTTAGAGAATCCGTAGAAGGGGCTGCAGGAATAGGGGTAAAAGCTATTACATTATATGCATTTTCTACAGAAAACTGGAAACGACCAAAATTAGAAGTAGATGCTTTAATGAGTTTGTTAATTAATTCATTAAAAAAAGAATTGGCAAACTTCATGAAAAATGGAGTAAAAATAAACGCAATTGGATCTATAGATAGTTTGCCTAAAAAAGCGCAAAATGCATTAAAAGATGTTATTGTTGAGACTCGAAATAATACAAGAATTGTTTTAACCCTTGCTTTGAGCTATGGTTCTAGAGACGAAATTGTTAATACAATCAAAAACATATCTAAAAAAGTTGTTAATAAAGAACTTTCTATAGAAGAAATAACAGAAAACACTATAAATAATCATTTATATACATTTAATTTGCCCGATGTTGATTTAATGATAAGAACTAGCGGAGAAAAACGCATCAGTAATTTCTTATTATGGCAAATGGCATATGCTGAATTATATTTCACAGATATACTTTGGCCGGATTTTAGAGAGGAGCATTTTTATGATGCAATTATTGAATATCAGAACAGAGAACGAAGATTTGGAAAAACAAGCGAACAAATTACAGAATAGATTTTTTAATAAATCTATTTCTTTATTAGCAATTACAATACTTTTTTTAACGTTTAGCGTACAAGCACAAACTCAAAAAGATAGTACCTCGATAGTAAAAAAAGACACAATTCCTGTTAAAAACTTTTCATTTGAAAAAGGAAAGGAATATATTTTAGGAGGAATAACTATTACTGGTTTAAAGAAGTTTAGTGAAGAAACAGTAAGAGTTTTTACTGGTTTAAGAAATGGGCAAGTAATAAAACTTCCGGGCGATAAATTAACAAGTGCAATCAAAAAATTATACGAGAGTAAACAATTTAGTAATGTAGACGTTTACTTAGCTAAAATCGATGCAAATGCTGCTTATCTTCAATTTGACGTCCAAGAATTACCGCAACTTAATAAGGTTAAAATTAATGGTGTAAAGAAATCTAAAGCAAAAGAATTAGTCAAAGAAGCAGAACTAAAACAAGGTGCAATGGTTACTGATAATTTGATTGTAACTTCAAAAAATTACTTCACAAAAAAATACACGGACAAGGGCTTCTTAAAAACCAAAGTAAGCTTAAATACTCAAAAAGATACTTCAGATATTAATTCGGTAAACTTATCTGTATTTATAGACAAAGGTCAACGAATAAAAATAAAAGATATAAATTTTACAGGTAATAAAGCAATTTCTAGTTCTAAACTTAGAAAAGCAATGTCTAATACCAAAGAGAAATTTTTGGGGCGTTTCTGGAAATCATCAAAATATATTGAAGATGATTATAAGGAAGATTTAGAAAGTATTCTAGATAAATACAGCAGACTGGGGTATAGAGATTCACGTATTTTAAGCGACAAGTTAACGTGGAATGATGATAATACCATTAATTTAGAAATTGAATTAGAAGAAGGAAAGCAGTACCGCTTTGCAGAAATTTTATTTGTAGGAAATAAAGAATATACAGACGAACAATTAAATAGAATTTTAAGAATTGAAAAAGGTGATATATACAACGGAGCAGTTTTAAAAGAACGTGTAAAAGGAGATAACTCTCCAACCTCTGAGGACTTATCTACATTATACCAAGATAACGGATTTTTATTCTCGCAGGTAAATGCTGTGGAAACTAGAGTGAAAAACGATTCTATTACAGTAGAAATTAGAATTAGAGAAGATGAAAAAGCGCGAATTAAAAAAGTAACAGTATCTGGAAATGATAAGACAAATGATCATGTTCTCTTCAGAGAACTTCGTATAAAACCAGGAGATTTATTTAGCAGGAGTGCTATAATTAGGTCTATTAGAGAAATTGGTCAGTTAGGTTTTTTTGATGCAAATGTAACACCAGATGTTGTTCCAGATTATCAAAACAAAACAGCGGATATCAATTTTAATGTTGCAGAAAAAGGTGGTAGCCAAATTGAATTACAAGGTGGTTATGGTGGTGGTTCATTTATTGGGACGCTTGGTTTATCTTTTAACAACTTTTCAATAAGAAATATTTTTAATAAAGACGCATACAAGCCACTTCCAATGGGAGATGGACAACAATTATCTTTAAGATTACAATCTAGTAGAACCTACAATACATATAGTTTCTCATTTACTGAACCTTGGTTTGGTGGTAAAACTCCAAAATCACTATCATTTTCTGTTTATTCTTCAAATCAATACCAAATAAACCCACAAACATTTGATGTAGATAGAAGTCGAAGTTTAGGAATTATTGGAGCATCTGTAGGTTTAGGACAACGTTTAAAATGGCCAGATGACTTCTTTCAATTATCTCAAACAATTGCTTATCAGAGTTTTAACTTAAGTAATTATGG
>Ga0115008_10001128_pt1 | contig 21260 bp, 16 predicted proteins | sample FraStrMetagenome_FD_87164 | JGI IMG/M metagenome (GOLD analysis project Ga0115008, IMG submission 87164) | Marine eukaryotic phytoplankton communities from Arctic Ocean - Fram Strait ARC3M Metagenome | ecosystem: Environmental > Aquatic > Marine > Oceanic | place: Fram Strait | collected...
ACCCATGCTGAAAGTGGTAAAAAAGTTAATGTTTATGGCGCAACCCTTGTTAAAATGAAAGATGGCAAGATATTTCAAGAACAAGACTATTGGGATGCTCGTAAATTTTACAAACAATTATCTGAATAATTATTAAATTATCGTAATTTATAAAAAGAAACCCACTCAATTGAGTAGGTTTCTTTTTGGTGGGGAATACTGGATTCGAACCAGTGACCCCCTGCTTGTAAGGCAGGTGCTCTAAACCAACTGAGCTAATCCCCCATTTAAAGTAGTAGCCTACTTAAGGTTTTTTGTAAATCAAATTTCAATAAAAAACCTCAACAAAAGTTGAGGCTGATGTGGGGAATACTGGATTCGAACCAGTGACCCCCTGCTTGTAAGGCAGGTGCTCTAAACCAACTGAGCTAATCCCCCATTTATAGTGATTCGTTTACCACTTTCGGTGGGCAAATATAAGGTGAAATTTCTTATTGACAAGTATAAAGAATAAAAAAATTACAAAAAATCAGATATCAAGAAAAATGAACCTATAATTAAAATGGTATCTGTGTTTGAACTTTGTTTTGTTGCAGCTTTTAACGCCTGTTTAGGATTTGTGAAATAGGATTTTTCTTCAAAGTTTAAGGTCTCTGAAGCCTGTCTAAAAGTGGCAATTTTAAGGCTTCTATTATTTGTGAATTCTGTGAAGTACATACGGGTACTTAGGGGGAATAAGGGGAGGGAATTCATTAGGTCTTTGTCAGCGCTTGTTCCAAAAATAACGTGTAATTTTCCGTTGTTTATTTCATTTAACGTTTTTAATGAAGCTGAAATACCTGCTGGGTTGTGAGAAACATCATAAATTAAACGAGGCTTTAGTGAAATGAGCTGCATTCTTCCAGAAAACCCAGTGTTTTGATTGATGTTATCTAAGCCTTTTTGAATACACGTATTGGTTGATTTAAAGTGTAATTGATTTAATTCTTCCAAGCATGCAAGTACAGTTGTTAGGTTTTCCAATTGATATTTTCCCAGTAGTGGAAGGTTAAACGATGTGCTGGTTGAACTAAATGGTTTAGATTGAATAATTTTCGATTCTAAATTATGTGCTGTAGAAACCATTATGCGCTCAGCTTTAATATCCATTTCTCCTAAAACAACAGGTGTTTGTGCTTTTATTATTCCTGCTTTTTCTCCAGCAATTAACGCTATGGTATTTCCTAACATAGCAGTATGCTCTAAGCTTATGTTTGTTATAACGCTAAGTATTGGGTTTATAATATTGGTTGCGTCAAACTTTCCTCCTAGCCCTGTCTCTACAATGCATATGTCGCAAGCTTCGGCCTTAAAATAGTCTAAGGCTAGTCCAAATGTGATTTCAAAGAAAGAGGGAGTAAAATCAAAGTTTGCAGCTTTAATTCGATCAATAAAGTGAACAACATATGCTTTAGGAATTTCTACGCCATTAATTCTTATGCGTTCTGTGTAGTCTTTGATGTGTGGTGATGTAAACAACCCAACCTTGAACTCAGACTCTGTTAGAATAGAGGACAACATGGAACAGGTAGATCCTTTTCCATTGCTACCTGCAACATGAATAATAGACAATGCTTTTTCAGGATGATTTAGAAAACTTGAAATTTTCTTACTATTCCTTAGGGTAGGCTTAAACGCCTTAGATCCCATTTGTTGGTATGAAGGAAACTGTTCAAACAACCAGTTGGTTGCTTCAGTGTATGCGTTATTGAGCTTTGATGTGGACAGGCATGAAAACTTTAGCAAGTGGGGCCCCAGGTTCTTTATTGTATTTAACCTGTTTCTTCACTTCATTAATAACTCGATTAATCAGTATCTGATTTGTCGTTGTTGTTTTTGCTTTTATGTTTGATGCTGCAATTACGTTTCCTTCTGCATCAATGGTTAATTTAAGGTGAATGGTAACATCAACGTTGGAGCGTAAATCATTAATTATAGGGTCGTTCTTACGAATTCTTCCAGAACCCCCTCCAGAACCACCATTCCCTGATGTACCTGTTCCTGAATCACCACCAAAAGTGTCTCCAGAACCTCCATCATCACCATTCCCATTTCCGCCAGAAGCAAAAGGGTCATTGGACTGAGTAGGGGTGGTGTTCGTATTTTGTGAGTTCGCTGAATTTGTGGTGTTGGCTTTACCTGTGTTTACCTGTGTGTCGTTGTTTTGGACCTTTGTAATGACCTGTTCGGTTTTTGGTTTGGGTTCTTCTACAGGGGCATCAGATGGTTTCCCTGCACCTGAACCCCCTTCAACTTTTAAGTCTTTTAGGATAATTTCTTCAGGGAATTCGGCTGTTGCTTCCACAACAACATCGCGCGGTGGAGGGTCTGCCATTTCAAAGGTAGTGAACCACAAATACAACAATAATAAGAGCATCGTAAAAACGGCAGTGATGATGCCCTTTCTTCTATCGATACGGTTTACTATTGGTAATGTTGCCATAATTCTATTTGTCGTAAGCTAAAACGGGGTCCCAGCCATTTGCTTGTGATAAAGCGAGTACGTTAAATACCGCCTCATAGCTTGCTTTTCGGTGTCCAGCAACCTTCAGTTTCATTTTACCTGAGCTTTCTACAACAGCAGCTGTAATGGCCTTAATGTCTTCATAGTCCATTGGCTGGTCTAAAGATCCTCCTGGCATAACTACATAGCGATTGTCTTCAGTAATGATTACTGTTGCCTCTACAGGGTCAGAAGATGCAGGTAAAGATTCAGCCGCTTCTGGTAAATCAATAGGGGTTTGATTATTACTCATCAAACTCATGATGATGAAAAATATAAGCAACAAGAAAACCAAATCGGTCATTGACGCCATGCCTCCTTCAACTTTAATCTTATTTTTTGAGCCTAAATCCATCGTGTTTATTTACCTGGTTCGTGCAATACATCCATAAAGTCTAGTGCATCATTTTCCATTTGATAGACTACTTTACCAATTCGAGCAACTAAGAAGTTGTATCCTACATAAGCTACAATACCAACTATTAGACCTGCAACCGTTGTAATCATGGCTGTCATAATTCCTGGTGCAATAATTTTTAATTCTAAAGATGTTGCGTTTTGCAAATCAATAAAAACCATAACCATACCAACTGTAGTTCCAAGGAATCCAATCATCGGTGCTGCACCAGCGGCTGTAGCTAAAAAGCTTAAACGTTGTTCCAATCGTAATATTTCTAATTTAGCTGCATTTTCAATAGAGGCAGAAATACTTTCAATGGGCCTCCCTAATCGAGAAATTCCTTTTTCAATCATTCTTGCAGATGGAGATGCAGAACGCGAACAATAATCTTTTGCCGAGTCTATTTTTCCTTCTAAAATGTAATCTTTTATTTTTGAAATAAATCCCTGCTCTTCTTTTGTTGCTTTACGTAAGGCTAGAAATCGTTCAACAAAAATGAAGATTGAATAACCGAGCATTAACGCCAGAATTACGTTGATAACTAAGCCAAATCCTTGACTAGATGCGCCAATTACCTCCCATAATGGAACGTCTTTTACGCCTGTTGAATTTTCACCAACAGTTTCAATTTGAAGTAAGAATGATAAACTCATAATAATTTAAACGTTTAGTTTCTATTTATATTTTACATGAACAAGAAAACAACTGCTCCAGCAACATATCCTATTAGCGCTAGCCATGCAATCTTTTTGAAATACCAAAAGAATGATATTTTCTCCATTCCCATAGCTACAACTCCTGCAGCTGAACCAATAATTAACATAGATCCACCTGTACCAGCTGCATAGGCAATAAAATGCCAGAGGGTGTGATCTGTTGCTTCTTGGAACATTCCCATTGATGCCGCTACTAATGGAACGTTATCAATAATTGCAGAACCTACTCCTAATAATAGAATAAAGATATCAATATCAATTCCAGAATCAACAACGCTGTTTCCAAACATGAATATTAAACCCAAAGATTCAAGTGCTGCAACGGTCATTAATATACCTAAAAAGAATAGGATAGAGGGCATTTCAATTTTACTTAAAGCTCTAAATGTTGGACCGTGTACATGATCGTGATCTTCAATTGTTGTAAGTGATAACTCTCTGTTTGAAACAAACTCAGCAACTAAAGAAACGATACCCAATGATAGCATCATTCCAACATAAGGAGGGAGGTGTGTTACGGTTTTAAAGATTGGTACAAAAACAATCATGCCTAAGCCAATGATTAACATTTTAGTACCGTGTTTGCTAATCTTTTCATGGTCATTTGAAGCTTCAATTTCACCTTTAAATATTGGCAGAAATGTCGCTAGCAATGTTGGGATTATCATACATACAAGTGATGGAAGAAGTAAGTTTTTAGCGAGTTCAATAGCGCTTACTTTATCACCCATCCAAAGCATTGTTGTTGTAACGTCACCAATTGGAGACCAGGCTCCACCTGCATTTGCAGCAATAATAATTAATCCGGCATACCACATACGTAGGTTGGTGTCCTTGATCAACTTTCGTAAAATTGTAATTAATACAATTGTAGCAGTTAAGTTATCGATTATAGCAGATAAGATAAATCCTAAGGCACAAACAATCCACAAAAGAGTCGCTTTTTTGTTTGTCTTAATAATTCGTTTGATTGTTTGAAATCCATTGAAGTGGTCAATAATTTCAACAATGGTCATTGCACCAACCAAGAAAATTAAAATCTCACATGTTTTACCAAAGTGATGTAGAAGTGTTGATTCAAACCACGCAAATTTACTGCCGTGATCTCCCTCTAGAGGAAGTGAAGCAAAACCTTCAACCATTTCACTGTTATGGCTGTCAAACCACGTTGTAAAGTTGTCTAACCCAAAAGCGATTCCTGCCCAAGCAAGAGCCATCATGATTAAAGCGGGTATTAGTTTGTCAATCCTTAAGCTGTGCTCTAAGGTTATAGCCAAATAGCCAAGAATAAATACGGATACAATAAAAATTTCCATTTGTGTTTTTTAGTTGAAGTTTAAACAAGTTGCTTTAATGCAATTTCAAAAGCGGTTTTAGCAATTCCAGTTTTAGAAGGGCTAACGTTGTATGCATTTTGAAGGGCTGATTTAATGACCTTACTCGTGTCCATGAAAATACCTTCATCTGTAAGCGCATCAAGGTCATTGCTCATCAAGTAAGCAAATACTCTTGCCATTCCACAATTCGAAATAAAATCAGGAATGATAGAAATATTCGCGTCTGCTTTGTCTGCAATTGGCCCGAAAAATATTTGAGGGTCAGCAAAAGGAACGTTTGCTCCAGCAGAAATTACTTCAACTCCGTTAGAAATCATTCGGGTTAATTGGTCTTCAGTAATTAAACGAGATGCAGCACAAGGAATAAATACTTCGGCATTTAAATCCCATATTTTAGCATTAACCTCATCGTAACTCATCATGTCAGGGTGGCTTAGCTCATTCCCTTTTTTCGTTAAAAACAATTCCTTAACCTCTTCAAGAGAAAAACCATCTGTGTTTATTAGCCCACCAACACGATCTATAATTCCAACTATTTTAGCTCCCTGTTGTGCCAAATAATATGCTCCTGCAGAACCAACATTACCCCAGCCTTGAACAATAACGCGTTTTCCAACAATGTCACCACCCCAAATTGAGTAAAAATGTTTGATTGATTCAGCAACACCATATCCCGTAATCATGTCTGCAACAACATATTTACGACTAACTTCAGGAGAGTACTGTACATCTTCTATAACCTTTAATACACCCTGTCTTAACTGACCTATACGGTGAATTTTTTGAGCTTCCCGTGGCTGAAAATGTCCGTTAAAAACACCTTCTTGTGGATGCCAAACACCGCAATCTTCCGTCATGGGAATAACTTCGTGAATTTCATCGACATTTAAATCTCCACCTGTTCCATAGTAATGCTTAAGCAATGGTGTTACGGCAGCGTACCATCTTTTTAATACACCCTCTTTCCGAGAATCCCAAGGGTCAAAATTAATCCCTGATTTTGCACCTCCAATAGCAGGACCTGCAACGGTAAACTTAACTTCCATTGTTTTGGCTAGAGATTCAACCTCCCTTTTGTCAAGTCCCTTTCTCATTCGTGTACCACCACCTGCGGCACCACCTCTCAATGAGTTTATTACTACCCAACCTTCAGCTTCAGTTTCAGAATCTTTCCATTCAAAGACGATTTCTGGTTGTTTATTTTCAAATTTTTCTAATAAATCCTTCATGATTTCACAAAATTTCAGATGGCAAAGTTAATAAAGTATTTAGACCATTTGTACTCAGAAAAAGACTTTTATTAGGGAATAAACAAGCACTTTGTTGCGTTTAAAATTAGCTGTAGTGTAACGATCCTCCTACGGTATCTTTTTGCGCTCCAGTTACACTTGAAAGGCAGTTTATTTCACAGCGTAAAAATCGTACACCTAAAAATGCAAATACAATCGCTTCTTTATAGTTGATAGTAGTGACGTCAGGGATAATTAATTCACTTGTTGTATGCGCTTTAATTCGATGGATTAAAAAATCATTAAATGCACCACCACCAGTAATATAGAGTTTTGTTATTTTGAGTTGGTTGATTGACTTTGAAATTTGAATAGCTAAATGTTCTGTAATTGTTCTCAATCGATCTTTAGGGGCGGGTATTTGTTTTGCAATAGGAGTGAAGACACTTTCTAGCCATTCTGTACCTAATGACTTTGAACGGAGTTCGTTGTAATATTCAAGCGTATTTAGTTGATGGAGTATAACCTCATTTAATGTACCTGTACTTGATAGGTATCCTTTGTTGTCATAGTCAAGCTCAAGCTCATTTACAGCTTCATTTAAAGGGAGGTTTCCGGGGCAAATGTCAAATGCAACTGTTCGCTCAGAAGGAATGCAAATGTTTACAAATCCACCAATATTTAAAAATGCATCTGCTTTTTTTGAGAAAAGTAATTGATCTCCAATTGGTACCAGTGGAGCACCTTGCCCTCCTGCAACAACGTCTTTTTGCCTGAAGTCATTAATGACTTTAATCCCCGTTTTGTAGGCTATTGTATCACCACAACCAATTTGTTGAGTGAAACCAATATCGGGCCTGTGATGAATTGTATGGCCATGAGAGGCAATGGCATTAATTGTGTCTTTTGAAATGTTGTTTTTTTTAAGGAATGTATTGATGTGATTCGCAAACAGTAAGCCTAAATGTTTATCAAGTTCTAAAACTTGAAGTGTAGAAAGGGTTTTACCAGCTCTTAGTTGTTGAAGTGTTTGAAGGTCATACGAATAGGTTTCTGTATGATTTACAGTGTATTCCCATTCTTCACTCTCTAGCAAATTGAAGGTTACGTGTGCGATATCTAACCCGTCCATAGAGGTGCCAGACATTAATCCTAAAATTGAATATGAACTCATTGTGATTTAAAGGTAAAAAATTAAATTAAAGCATTAAATTTGTGTCTGTAAATTGAATAAACCACCTACAATGAAATTTGAATTATCAGAAGAACATTTAGCGGTAAAAGAAGCTGCTAGAGATTTTGCTCAAAACGTCTTGAAACCAGGAGTTATAGCTCGTGATAATGAGCAACGATTCCCAAAAGATGAAATCCGTCAGTTGGGAGAACTTGGATTTATGGGGATGATGGTAGACCCTAAGTATGGTGGTTCAGGAATGGATACACTTTCTTACGTATTGGCAATGGAAGAGATTTCTAAAATTGATGCTTCTAGTTCTGTGTGTTTGTCTGTAAACAATTCGCTTGTTTGTTGGGGACTTGAAAAATATGGAACTGAAGAACAAAAGCAAAAATATTTGACACCCTTAGCAAAAGGAGAAAAAATAGGTGCTTTTTGTCTTTCTGAACCTGAAGCTGGTTCTGATGCTACGTCACAAAGAACTACTGCAATCGATATGGGAGACCACTATCTATTGAACGGGACAAAGAACTGGATTACAAATGGTTCATCTGCTTCTACTTATTTAGTTATTGCTCAAACGAACGTTGAAGCTGGTCACAAGGGGATTAATGCTTTTATTATCGAGCGAGGAATGGAAGGCTTTATTGTAGGCGCAAAAGAAGATAAGATGGGGATTAGAGGTTCTGATACACATACATTATTGTTTAATGATGTAAAGGTTCCTAAAGAAAATAGAATTGGAGAAGATGGATTTGGTTTCAAATTCGCAATGAAAGTTTTATCAGGTGGTAGAATCGGTATTGCATCTCAAGCATTAGGAATTGCAGCTGGAGCACTTGAATTTTCATTGGCTTACTCTAAAGAACGTCAGGCTTTTGGAAAGGAGATTTCGAAACATCAAGCTATTGCGTTTAAATTGGCAGATATGGCTACAGATATTGAAGCTGCAAGATTACTTGTTTATAAGTCTGCTATTGATAAAGATACAGGTAAGAGTTACGATCAGTCGAGTGCTATGGCGAAGTTATATGCTTCAAAAGTAGCGATGGAGCACACGGTTGAGGCAGTTCAGATTCATGGAGGGTATGGTTTTGTTAAAGAATACCACGTTGAACGTTTAATGCGTGACGCTAAAATCACTCAGATTTATGAGGGAACTTCTGAAATTCAGAAAATTGTAATTTCAAGAAATATCTTGAAAGATTAATATAGATATTTTTAAAGGAAAGGGGAGGGCGTTGTCTTCCCCTTTTTTATTTAACTAAGGTTTATAGTGAAGACTCTAGTTGTTCCAGTCCAATACTTCTAGACCCTTTCAAAAGTATTAACTTGTTTTTTAGTGGTTGAGATCTTAGCTTCTCTATTAGTTCTTGCGCGCTGTTGAAGTGGTTTAAAATTGAATCTGATTGAATAGTACTAAACTCAGGGCCTACAACATAACCTTTTAAACTTAGATTTTCTGCTAATTTTAAAATGTCAATGTGTTCTTGTTTAGATTCCGAGCCTAATTCTTTCATGTCACCAAGAATAAAGAGTTTATCTACGCTTGGGTTCATCGCAAAACTTTCAAGAGCAGATTTAACACTAGTAGGATTTGCGTTATAGCAATCAAGAATAAGCGTATTTAATGTGGTTTTCTTTACTTGAGAACGATTGTTTGTTGGGGTGTATGTTGCTATAGCGTTCGAAATATCATTGTTTGGAACGTCAAAAAGTACGCCAAACGCTACTGCTGACAAATAATTATAGAAATTATATTTTCCAATCATTTGTGTTTCTATAGGTTTGCTTTGAAAGGAACTAGAATTCCATTTCATTTCAACAAAAGGGGAGAGGCGAATTAATTCTCCGTGAATGTTTTCTTCTCCACAAGTTCCGTAAGAATGATTTTTTACTCCTATTGGAAGGTTGGATGTTAATGTTTGGTCATCCTTATTGACGACAATTGTTCCGTTTGATTTTTCAATGGAATCGTAAAGTTCTTTTTTTGTCTTTAAAACTCCTTCAAAATTTATAAAACCTTCAAGGTGTGCCTTTCCGATGTTAGTTATGATACCATGGGTAGGTTCAGCTATTTCACAGAGTTCTTTAATGTCACCAAAACCATTGGCTCCCATTTCTATAATTGCAATATCGTGAGACTTATTGATTCGAAGTAGGGTAAAGGGTACACCTAAATGATTGTTTAAGTTGCCTATTGTTGCCAGAACATTATATTTTGTGCTCAAGACAGTGTTAATTAGTTCTTTAGAGGTCGTTTTTCCATTACTGCCTGTTATTCCAATTACTGGAATGTCAAATTTACGACGATGAAACCGTGCCAATTGTTGAAGATAGACCAGGCTGTTTTCAACAAGCGTCATTTTACCATTATCTACGAAGTATTCCTCTTGATCTAGAATAACATGAGAAGCCCCCGCCTCTAAAGCTTTTGAAGCAAACACATTGCCGTTAAAGTTTTCACCTTTAATACAAATAAATAAAGATTCTTGTTTGATTGCTCTGGTGTCGGTACAGATGCCAGAGCTTGAATAGAAAACGTCAAATAGGGTAGTGCTCATGATATAAAAGTAAAAAAGCTCAGTCGAATTTCGACTGAGCTTTTTTATAATTATTAACGACTAAATGTTTAGTCTATTTTTTCTTCTTTTTCTTTCTTCCGTAGTTGAACCCAGTTGGTGAACCGATTCTGTCCATAGCACATCGGAATCCGATAGCATCTGTAGATTGATCTTCGTCTAGGAAACGTCTGTTACTTACAGCTAACCAGTAAGCTCTATCTTTCCAAGAACCACCTTTGTAAACACGTGATTTATCCGAAATCAAAGTTGAAGGCCATGAAGTTCTATTTTCTCCACCAGGCTTAATTTGTGTTCCATCTAAACCAAACTCCTCATGCTCATTTTGATACATTACTAAGTTCGGGTTACGTGTAGCTTGGTTGATTTGATTCTTGTAGCGATCATCTTCATAGTAAATTGAGCTTTCGATATCACCATCTAGATAATCGATGTAGTCATCTTTACGGTAGTTTAATCGTCCGATGTTTTCTTCTTCAGTTACATTTCTATATTTTAATTTACCTGGAGTATCGATAATGAAGTCGTTAAACCCATTTCTTAAAATTGAAATAATCTCAAATGCATAATCTTGGTCAGGCCCTTCTCTGTATCTGTCAGCGAAGATGTTGTCGAAGATCTCATCCTGAATTAACGTTGAAGCCTCAATGTTAAGCATTCGGTTTTTAAGGTCAATTGCTTCATTCAATTTTTCATTGATTTGAGCTAGAATGCCTAATTCTACTGTGTCAATCTTTTTACCGCTAGATAGGTAGAAAGGATCTGGCGCATACCCACTTCTAGAAGGATTTCTAGACTTGATGTTTGCTTCTAATCCTCTTATTGTAGTATCGTTAGGGTTGTGCTCTGCTCCAGAAATTCGTTGGTAACGAATGCGCTCGAATTCATTTAAGTATTCTTTCATTCCATGAACATCATACTGAATCCCTTCATTTTTACTTTCAATACTACCTTCAGCATTGAGCACTTTTGTTTTGAATACGTTACCTCTAAATGGACGGAAGTCATCGTAATCTTCACTTGTTAGTGGACGGTAAACATCCATAACCCATTCAGATACGTTACCTGCCATGTTATATAAGCCGTAATCATTTGGCCAGTAAGATTCTACAGGAGTAGTGACAGCGCCACCATCGTTTAAGTGACCAGCAACACCCATATAATCTCCACGACCCCTTACAAAGTTTGCGCGAATTTTACCTGTGAACTCAGCGCCGTCTTGACGAACCCAGTGTCCATCCCAAGGGTAAATTCTTCGTTCTCGAATGTTTTCAGTTCCTTCAGCTACGTTTCCGATTAAACCTGAGGCAGCAAATTCCCATTCAGCCTCTGTTGGTAGTCGGTAGCGCGGTAAAAGTATCCCGTCTTCTAAACGAACAATTCGAGTTCCTAAGTTTTCCTTTTCGTCTACATTAGAAGGGTTAAGGTCTTGAATGTCTCTACCTAAATCAACTAATTTCTTTCCTTGTAAACGTGTACCTTTATCGTGTTGACCTGCGTAATAAGCTTCTGTGTTAAACGTATTGTCATCGCGTTGATCTACATTATACTCTAAAACCCCTTCACGAATTAAGATGTACTCGTTTACACGATCCGTTCTCCATTTACAGTAATCACTTGCTTGTAACCATGAAACACCAACTACAGGGTAGTCACGGTATGCAGGATGACGTAAGTAGTAGTCTACAAATTTTTCATTAAAGCCTAATTCAGATCTCCAAACAAGCGTATCTGGCAGCGCATTTTTGTATACCATTGGGTATGTTTCATTGTAAGCTCTAGAAATCCAGTAAAGGTATTCCAACCAATGAAAGTTGGTTACCTCTGTTTGATCCATATAGAAAGAAGATACGGTTACCCTTGAAGGTCTGCTATCCCAATCAAACATTACGTCTTGTTCTGCTCTACCCATTGTAAAGGTTCCTCCTTCAACAAGTAACAAGCCTGGACCTGTTTCTTGATCTACAAAAGGTACTTTTTGAAACCCACCTGTCTCAGGGCTGTTGTAGTCCCAGCCGGTGCTGTTTGATACTTCTTGGGTACAAGAAGAAATCGTAAATGCTCCTGCTATTGCAACAGCTAAAAACTTGAAAAATCGCATATTGTATGTTTTCGTTTTCATTGCTTTATTCGTAATAACCTCACTAATACAACGTGTATAGCATATAAGGTTACAGGTTTATTAAAATGACGGACAAGTAATTGTTCTGAACGTCGTCGGTTTATCTTTACAATTTAAATTGAGTCCCAAAGAGATTTCGTGAGAACCTCCTGAAACACCATTATTTAATTTAGATACTGTTACATCATAACTGTATCCAATTTTAAAATTCCCTGTGTTAATTCCAATAGATAAAATAAATGCATCTCTATTTCTATACCAAGCTCCAACATTGAATACACCGTATTTAACGTAAGTACCAATACTTAATTCTTGAAACCCATTTTGATATTGATAGATCACGTTGGGCATGATAGAGGTAGTGTTGCTGTATTGCGATTTTTCACCCAGTTTAATTTCCGTTCCAACATGTCCCGTAAATCTAATTGGCAATCTAGACTCTCCTTGAATCATAGATTCATCAGGTCTGTTTAGGTGATTGGCAGAAAACCCCACAAAAAAGTTTTTGTTGTAAAGAACCGTTCCTACTGTTGCGTCGAAGAAAAACCTTCCGCTTTCTGGGCCTCTTGGTACATCTCCAGTTTGATATATAAACCCTCTTCTTGGGTCAATCATATCTCCAAACGTTAATTTGTCCCAATCCAAAAACTTATTTGTCATTGCAGCCTTAGCTCCAAAATTAAGCGTCCATTTACGAGATAACTTAAGGTGTTTAGAATAAACTAAACCTAAAGAAGAGGTGTAAATTGTTCCTTGACCTTGCTGATCATGTGTCGCAATTACACCAATACCACTTTTTATTTTTCTTAGATAAGTATCGTAAGAAACACTATAGGTAATATAATTTCCTGATAAGTTGGGCCATTGGTCTCTATAGTTAAGAGCGAATCGTGGACAGCCGTGAGATCCAGCTAGAGCTGGGTTTAAATAGATAGGGTTTGCGTAAAACTGCGTGAACTGCGGGTCTTGTGAAAGTGCAGTTTGAGCAGTTAAGCAAATGATTACCAGTACAAGTATTTCTTTTAGTTTACTCATATGAAACTCGTGTTAAGTCTTTTTACCTTGTAAATGTATAATAACGACATTTGGCCGATAAAGTTACAAATATTACGATTTGAAGTATAATAATCAAAGATTTGTTGCGTTTTTTTGTTTGTTCACTAGAATGATTTGATATTTGCCTTATGAAACTAGAAAAACGGATATTTAATAATAAGATTGCTTGTGTAGTTGTAACTTTCTTTATGTTAACGGGTTACACCCTTTCTCAAGGTGAGGAGGTTGTTGTTATTCAGTGGGGTGAAGACAAGGTTTTTACCCAGGGAAATAATTCAATTACAGCCCCTGTGATCTTAGGACAAGATTTTATTGGGCAAACTCCCTCCTTTTTTTGGTCTAAAAAAGTAGAAAATTCAAATCTATTTACGGTAACTGCAACGTTGTTGTCAACAGTTCCGGCATCTAAAATAGATGAGCCTTATTTGAGTTCAAATTATGTTGAGGTAGATGAATTTAGTGTGGATGTTGCGCTTTCAAATGCCAGGAACGAAGCGTATGTAGTTATGAACCTCATGCCATTTGTTCGTGAGAATGGTGTTTTAAAACGAATAACATCAGTGAAAGTAATGTTTTCAGAAAGTGTTCCTGTTCAACATCAATTTCAAAAAGGATTTGTAGCTAATTCAGTATTGAGGTCAGGTTCTGGAAGTTGGTATAAAATTTCAGTTTCCAGAGATGGTGTTCATAAAATTGATAAAGAATTTTTAGAGGCATGCGGTATAGATGTGGCAAGTGTTTCTCCCGATGACATAAATGTTTTTGGAAATGGAGATGGCAGATTACCAGAGAGTAATTCTACACCTAGAACAGATGATCTGGCTAAAAATGCTATTAAAATAGTTGGTGGAGATGACGGTGTGTTTAACGATGATGATTACATCTTGTTTCATGCTTGGGGTCCTCACAGGTGGCGTGATGAGGGGGTAAAGTTTAACCAGGATAGGAACCCGTATTCAGATGTTTCGTGCTATTTTATTAATGTTAATTCTGGAGATACTCCTTTGCGAATAGATGAAGTGTCAAATTCTAACAATCCGGTTACTCATAATGTTAGCGAGTACGATTACTTCACAGTCTATGAAAAAGACAACACTTCTTTGGTTAATGGAGGGCAGCGTTGGTATGGAGAGTTGTTTGATGAAGATCTTAATCAAAGCTTTGACTTTGGGATACCAGATGTGATACCGTCTGTTCCTGCAGTATTTGAGGTTTCAATTGCATCAAGTTCTAATTCTAGTTTTGGTACTTCTCAAACTTACAGTATAGGAGGAACAACCTTATTTAGTTCTCCACTTCCTACAGGGAGTGATTATGGTAGGAGCGTTAGTTTAATGACTTACAATACACCGTCATCCTTTATGACTTTGGATGTTTTAATAACTCGGAATACACCAGATGCTTTAACTTATTTAGATCGAATTTTATTGAACCTTCGAAGGGGGTTGGTTTTTACAGGTGATCAAATTGAATTTAGGGATTTGAATTCAGTTGGAGCAGGGAATGTTGCGGAATATTCATTGGCTAATTTACCTACTGCTTCTGGTTTTGTGTGGGAGGTTACTGATCGCCATACTCCCTTTGTTGTTCCTGGGGCATTTGTTGGGGGTAATTATGTTTTTCAATCGGATGCAGACTCGTTGCGGAGTTTTGTTGCTTCAGATGGGGTAGATTTTTTAACTCCCTTAAGAGTTGGGGCAGTGAGTTCGCAAAACCTTCATGCGTTGGAGCCCGCAGATTATTTGATTGTAACCAATAAAAACTTTTTGTTTCAGGCAAACCGTTTAGCTGCACTTCACCGTGAAAATGGTTTGATTGTACACGTTGTTACTTCTGAACAGGTTTTTAATGAGTTTAGTTCTGGTATGTTAGATGCTACAGCTATTCGAAGTTTTGCGAAGATGTTTTATGACCGGTCAGTGTTATCTCCAGAGGATAGACCGAAATCTTTGTTGATTTTTGGGGACGGTACATATGACCCTAAAAATAGGGTTCCAAATAACAATAATTTCATGCTGACATATCAGGTGGAGAATTCAGAGAATCACATTGCAGCACTAGTAACAGATGATTATTTTGGAATGCTGGATGATACAGATTCTTTCTTGGCTTCAGATTTATTGGACATTGGGATTGGTAGGTTGTTGATTTCTGATAATACAATGGCGAAACAGCAAGTTGACAAGGTTGAACACTATATGAAAAATGGGTCAAATTTATACACTACATCAACTACAAATTGCGGTTCAGATAATGGTTCTAGTACCTTTGGTGATTGGAGAACACGTTATGTTCAAATTGCAGACGATGAAGAATTTCAGTTTATAGGAGAAGATTGTGAGGTTCAATACGACTCTGTAACAAGTAATTACCCCGCAATGAATTGCGATAAGATATACTTAGATGCATTTCAACAAATTTCAACGGCTGGAGGAGAACGGTATCCTGAAGTAAATAGTGCTATAAATAATCGAATAGATCGCGGGGCTCTAGTGGTGAACTATGTGGGGCATGGAGGAGAGGTTGGTGTTGCTGAAGAGCGGGTCATAACAGTGCCTCAAATTCAAGGTTGGAAAAATATTGATCGAATGCCATTGCTTGTGTCTGCTACCTGTGAATTTACAAAGTATGATGATCCTGATCGAGTGTCTGCGGGTGAGTGGGCTTCGATAAACCCTTATGGGGCTGCAATAGCGCTAATGACAACAACAAGGTCGGTTTATTATTCCGTTAATGAAGCAACCGGTAAAGCATTTTATGCGAATGTGTTTGAGCGTGATGCAGATTTGAAACCAAGGACGTTTGGTGAAATTATTATGCGCACTAAAAATGAAGCAGGTTTTTCAAATAATAAACGAAGTTTTACGCTAATTGGAGATCCGGCGTTACAAATCGCTTTACCAGAAATGAATATTGTTACAGACAGTATTAATGGTTTTGCTGTTGGCGTTGTTACAGATACCTTGAAGGCATTGAGCAAGGTGACAATCAAAGGGCATGTTGAAGATTTTAATGGTGTAAACTTGACGGGGTTTAACGGTGTAATTTCACCCTCTGTTTTTGATAAGCCTAAAATTCAAACAACCTTACAAAATGACCCTGGATCTCCGTTGGTTGATTTTGAAATTCAATCAAATAAACTGTTTTGTGGAAAAGCAAGTGTTGTAAATGGGTTCTTTGAATTTACATTCATTGTCCCAAAAGATATCAATTACGCAATTGGTCATGGTAAACTAAGTTATTATGCAGATAATGGCGTTACAGATGCTATTGGGTTTGAGAAAGATGTTTATGTTGGAGGTGTTGATGAAAATGGTATCGATGATACGCAGGGGCCTCAAATTGAGATATATTTAAACGATGAAAGTTTTGTCGATGGTGGGATTACAGATGAGAGTCCCTTGTTAATTGCAACGCTTTTTGATGAAAATGGAATTAATGCTGTTGGTAATGGAGTTGGTCATGACTTAATTGCAGTTTTGGATGGTGAAACGGCTAATCCAATTGTTTTAAATGATTACTATTCAGCAGAGCTGGATGATTATCAGTCTGGGGAAATTCGATATAACTTTAATGCCCTTGAGCAGGGCGAGCATACTCTAAGTGTCAAAGTTTGGGATGTAAATAATAATTCATCTGAATTAATGATTCGTTTTGTTGTTCAAGAAAAGCAAGAAATGCATTTGTCACATGTCTTAAACTATCCAAATCCATTTACAACGTCTACGGAGTTTTATTTTGAGCATAATCAAGTGTGTAGTCAATTGGAAGCTCAGGTTCAAGTTTTTACCGTATCAGGAAAGCTCGTTAAAACAATTAATAAATACGTTCATACAGAAGGGTTTCGTTCAGAAGGGATTGCTTGGGATGGAAGAGATGATTTTGGTGATCAATTAGCAAAAGGAGTTTACATTTATCGCTTGAAAGTTCAGACGCCTGAGGGCGAGAAGGATGAAAAGTTAGAAAAATTAGTTATTTTGAAATGATAACACAATAAACGCTCTACGTTTACGTATATTTGCAAGGATAAAACTCAGAAAAAAAACAACATGATTAAATACATTGCATTAACAACATTTACTTTGGTTTCATTGATCTCTTTAGCTCAACCAACTGGAGGGAGTGGAGTTACAAATGACGATTTACAATTGAACACGATAACTACTGCACTACCATTTTTATCAATTACACCAGACTCTAGGGCTGGAGCAATGGGAGATGCTGGTACAGCGTTGAGTGCATCATCATCTTCGTTGTATTGGAATACTTCAATGTTAAATTTTGCGGAGCAAAAGTCAGAAATAAGTGTCTCGTATACACCTTGGTTAAGGCAGTTGACAAATGATATTCACCTTTCTTATGTGTCAGGGTATTACAAGTTAAACGACAGGCATTCTGTTGGGGGTTCCCTCAGGTATTTTAGCTTAGGTGAAATTACATTTACATCTGAATCGGGTGATGTTATTCGCGATGATAAGCCAGCTGAATTTGAATTTGTGGGTGGTTACGCCTTTAAAACATCAGCTAGAACAAGTGTCGGTTTGAATGGTAAGTTTGCCTATTCGAATTTAACAGGAGGTTTGCCTGTTGCAGGTGTGACAACCAAGGCTGGAATAGCTGGAGCTGCTGATATTTCATTTACGTTTTTAGACGATGATTCTCGAATTGGTAACTTAAAGGGAGAGTATACATTTGCTACTACAATTAATAATATTGGTAATAAGGTTAAGTATACAGATGTAGGTTCGGCAAGCCCTGGAGACTTTCTCCCAATGAACTTAAAAATTGGAAATGCTTATAAGGCAAAGTTGGATAAGTACAATTCTTTAACGGTTTCGTTTGATGTTCAAAAATTATTGGTCCCTTCTCCAGCAACTTACGGAGAGGTTGGAGGTGAAACAGTTCTTTTGTCTGGAATGTCTAATGATGTTGGTGTTATTTCTGGTATGTTACAGTCGTTTTATGATGCGCCAGGAAGGTTAGCTACAGATGAAGCGGGAGACTATATTCAGAATGCGGACGGTTCGTATGAAGTTGTTCGTGGAACAAGGTTAAAAGAAGAATTGTCTGAAATTAATTTAGCGTTAGGTTTAGAGTATTGGTATAACGATATTCTTGCAGTACGTACAGGGTTTTTTTATGAAGATCGAAATAAAGGATCTAGGCAATACCTTAATTTAGGGGTAGGGTTTAAGTACAATAAGTTTGGCGTTGATATTTCTTATTTAGCAGCATTAAAACGCTCTAACCCTTTGGCAAATACAGTGCGTTTTACACTGAGAATGGCCTTGGGTGATTCTAAGCCTAATTTATCTCAATCTGCACCATAAATGAATCTTAGAATAGGGTACGGAATTGATGTACATCGTCTGGCGCCTTCAACCCCGTTGTTTGTTGGTGGGGTTGAAATTGAATCAGAGTTAGGTGCGGTTGGTCATTCTGATGCTGATGTTTTATTGCATGCAATTTGTGATGCCTTGTTAGGGGCAGCTAACTTGCGAGATATAGGTTACCATTTTTCAGATACGGACCCTAAATTCAAGGGAATTGATAGTAAGATATTATTGGGAGAAGTTGTTGAGCTGGTAAAGACGAAAGGGTATTATGTCGTGAATGTAGATTGTACCATTGTTCTTGAAAAACCAAAATTGAATCCAAAAATCCCGTTAATGCAGTCAACAATAGCTAAAATATTAAAGGTAGATGTTGATGCCGTTTCTCTAAAGGCTACTACACATGAAAAGGTTGATTCTTTTGGTCGGTCAGAAGCTATTAAAGCGTATGCTGCTTGTTTACTGAATAAGTAGATTCCTCTTTTATCCCGTTGTTCTTCGATAGATATATTTATATTTGTATATCAAAATAAAAAAATGAAAGTATCTCAAGACTATAGAACAAAAGAAGCCTTATTAGAACTGTATAATAAACCTTTGTTAGAATTGGTTTTTGAAGCGGCCACTGTTCACCGTTTACACCATGATCCACGAGAGGTTCAGATGTCATCCTTACTGAGTATAAAAACGGGAGGATGCGCAGAAGATTGTGGTTATTGTCCACAGGCAGCAAGGTATCATACAGATGTAGATGCTCAGAAAATAATGACTGTTGAATCGGTTCTTGAGCAAGCTCGAAATGCAAAAGAGAATGGTTCTTCAAGACTGTGTATGGGCGCTGCTTGGAGAGAGGTTAGAGATAACAAAGATTTTGACAGCGTGATTGAAATGGTTCAAGGAGTTAATGACTTGGATATGGAGGTTTGTTGTACGTTGGGTATGATGAATGAGGACCAGGCTGTGCGTTTAAAAAATGCAGGTTTATTTGCGTATAATCACAATTTAGATACCTCAAAAGATTATTACGATGATGTAATTTCAACCCGGGAGTATGAAGACCGTTTAAATACAATTGACAATGCGCGTAAAGCAGGTATTTCTGTGTGTTCAGGTGGTATTATAGGAATGGGAGAAGCAGTAGAAGATCGTGTTGGTCTTTTGATGAGCTATATGGAGATGGATACTCCGCCTGAATCGATTCCTATAAACGCTTTGGTTGCTGTTGAAGGGACTCCTATGGAAGATCAGAAGCCAATTGAGCAGTGGGAGATGATTCGTATGGTAGCAACCACGCGTATTGCATTTCCTCAGTCAGTAGTTCGTTTGTCTGCTGGTAGAACTAAAATGTCGATGGAGGGTCAAGCGCTCTGTTTTATGGCTGGAGCAAGTTCAATTTTTGCTGGAGATAAATTGTTGACAACACCAAATCCTGAATACAATGAGGATATGGAGATGTTTAAAATATTAGGATTAACGCCTAAGGCAGCATTTTCTGACGGAGATAAGCCAGAAACAAAGCCAGATGAAATTCTTGATGCTAGAAAAGCAAAGGAGGCTGCTCGCGCATTGGAGTTGAAGGCTGCTCGTGCTAAGGTTGAGGGTTTTGAGCCAAGAAAAGTAACTACGGTTGGTAGTCTGTAATGGATTATAAACTTACAGCTAAATTAACGAATAGAATTAAGGAGGGGACATTACGTTCCCTTTCTCTTTTTGATGGGTTTAAAGATTTTTTTTCAAACGATTATTTGGGTTTTTCTAAAGATGCTTCTGATGTTTTTTTTGAAGGGCGAGGTGCTACCGGGTCTCGATTAATTTCGGGGAACTCTAAAGAGGCTGTTGATGCAGAGAAGAAGTTAGCTTCTTTTTTTAGTAGTGAGGCAGCGTTGATGTTTAATTCTGGTTATGATGCGAACGTTGGATTCTTTTCGAGTATCCCTCAGCGTGGAGATACAATCATTTACGATGAGTTGATCCATGCAAGTTCACGTGACGGTATCCGAATGTGTTTTGCAAATGCGTATGCGTTTAAACACAACAGTATTACTGATCTAAGAATGCGTTTAGAAAAGGTTCAAGGGGCTGTTTATGTTGCGATAGAAGGACTTTATTCGATGGATGGAGATATTCCACCTTTAAAAGATATTATTGATCTGTGTGAAGAATATGACGCTTATTTAATTGTAGATGAAGCACATTCAGTAGGGGTTTACGGAGAAAGTGGAAAAGGGCTTGTTTCTGCTTTAGGTTTTGAAAACAGGGTATTTGCTCGATTGGTAACTTTTGGTAAGGCTTATGGCTCGCATGGAGCTGTTGTCTTGGGGTGCCAACAATTGATTGATTATCTCGTTAATTTTTCAAGGTCATTTATTTATACAACGGCTCTGCCTCCTTGTGTTTTTAGTTTGAATGCGACTCGAGCTACTTGTTCTTCTGTGGTGGAAAGGCAAGGTGACTTACAGTCAGTGTTAGCTCAATTCAGGTCATTGTTTGTGCATGAAGGTTTGTTGTCAGAAGTAAACTCACCAATTCAAGTTTTACAGATAGGTTCTGTTGAGGGGGTTCGGCTTGTCGCTGAAAAGCTTCAGGGTAAATCGATCGCAGTTAAACCAATATATTCGCCTACAGTGGCAGAAGGAAAAGAGCGAATTCGATTTTGTTTCCATGCGTTTAACACGAAATCTGAAGTTGATTTTTTGATAGGTGTTTTAACAGAGGTCTGTTAGTTTGGGGCTGAAGTAATGTTATTTGAAATAAAAAAAGCCGCTTATTAAAGCGGCTTTTTTTTAT
>Ga0115008_10001131_pt1 | contig 21255 bp, 2 predicted proteins | sample FraStrMetagenome_FD_87164 | JGI IMG/M metagenome (GOLD analysis project Ga0115008, IMG submission 87164) | Marine eukaryotic phytoplankton communities from Arctic Ocean - Fram Strait ARC3M Metagenome | ecosystem: Environmental > Aquatic > Marine > Oceanic | place: Fram Strait | collected 2012-06-18
CCCCCCCCCCCGCCTCTCACCTTGAAGTATCTGGACTGGGCCGACACAGGAGTCGCCCAATTCTTGGCAGGGCTGGCATCTTGGAGTCTGATCTGTTTTGAAACTGGGGACTGTGCAAGCGAGGTGCGGGCATATGGAGCGCCTGGATCTGTCTGTTACCTGGTAGCATATGATACCAGGTCCATATGTGTGTGCTAAAGAGCTGTGCCTAACGCTATCCTAACTTGGGGCCTAACAGTTGCGCTTGCGGGGTTGTTCAGCGCGCGAGCGCTTAGCTGAGCGGAGAGGCGACACATGTCCATGTGCATGCACGAAAGAGAGAGAGAGAGAGATCAGTTGAATGATTTTTGCTCTCTACATGCAGACCGTACGAACACACACAAAAGTACTAGTAAGGGTTCCACCGAGTCAGTTGCGGAGAGAAGGGAGAGGCTCCACCTCAGGCCTCGTAGGGCGGGCTCCCCTCCACGATGGCGCAGGCCAGCTTGCACAGCTCCGACGCGCCGGACCCAAAGGTCATGCAGGCGCGCATCTCGGCCACGAGAGGCTTGCGGTACAGCCGCTCGTACGAGGCGGCGACGCCGGAGAGGTCGCGGCCGCACCGCGAAGAGATGATTGCGATGACGGTGCCGTCGTGCGTCATCAGGCCCGACATCGACTGCGTGCGCTCGAGCCGGGCCGTGAGCGTGCGCCGCGTCGACGGGCCGAGCGTCTTGAGGTTGACGCCCGGCGTCTTGCGGATGCCGTGGAACGCGGCGTGCAGCTTGCGCGCGTAGTAGTCCTCTGCGCGCTCGAGCAGCAGCAGCAGGGCGTACCTCAGCGGGCCGTCCGGCATGCAGCCCTTGATGTGCTGCGAGAGGGGCGCGCCGTAGCTGCGCGCGTGCGCCTCGTCGACCCTGCGGAGGTGCGCACGGTCGCGGCTCCCCAAGACCCGCGCCGCCTCGGCGGGGACCGACGAGCGCTCGGCGCGGCCGAGAAAGGCCTCGTGCAGCGCGCGGCAGTCCGCCTCGACCGCCTCGGACGCCGAGACTGCGGTGGACGCCTCGGCGGCGCGCGCAAGCAGCTCAGCCAGCAGCGGGGCGACCGCCGCGATCGCGTCGGCGCGCGGGCGCTGGGCGGCCCGCTGGATGGCGTCGGCCAGGCTCTCGCGAAAGAGCTCGCGGTGCGCCGACTCGAGCTGGACCAGCGAGTGGGGCAGCGAGGTGCAGATCGCCTCGGTGAGCGGGAGCACCTCGCCGCGCTCGAGCGCCTTGCTCGCGGTCAGCGCGTCGAGCTCAGGCTTCGACCGCAGCAGCTGCGTCTCCAGCCGGGTCGCAAAGCCCTTGAAGGCAGGCGCCGCCGCCGCGAGGTCGTCCGCCAGCTCGCGCCGGTGGCGCTCGAGGTACGCGACGCGCAGCTCCTGCAGCTCCGCGTGGCGGCGCGAGCCGAGGACGTCGAGCAGAGTGCTCGTGCTTCCCATCCCGAAGCCCCCGGACCGGCGCTTGAGCGCCTCCGAGAGCCGGTCGACGTCGCTCGACGTACGGCTCTGCATCTCGGAGCGGCTCGGCTGCTCATCGTACCAGCCCAGCGGCGCCGGTTCGACGGTGGCGGGCATGTCGGGGAGGCGGAGCTCGGGGTCGGGGCCGTCCTCGACGACAAACTGGCCGAGAGCGGGGGAGGGACTCGCTGCGAGGTGCAGGTCGTACCTCTCACCCACAAAGAGCGCCGCATGGCCACGCAGCACCACCGAGCCGTTGCCGGTGGAGGCGCCCTCCACAGCCACGGCGCCACACCCGACGTGGCGAGCAAAGACGCGCACGCCTCGGCCGATGGGGGCGGGCTCAGCAGCGGCGGTCGCCGGCGAGAGCGCCAGCTGCCCCGAGCAGTAGAAGCCCAACGGGATGTCGGCGCTGCCCGAGTTGGCCACGGTCACCTGCAGTACGTTGGTGCCAAGCCGGAAGCAGCCTTCCTGGGCGGGAGCGCGGAGGACCCCGCCCAGCGTCTGGAAGCCGCGCGACGCCCCGATGTCAAGCGGGCGATCGTTGAGCGTCGCGTGCGACAGCGTGTTGTCCGCCGCGTAGAGGAGCTCGAGCGCGGGCTCCGTGTAGCCGGGCGGGAGGTCGAACCGCAGCTCAAAGACTGCGTCGCCCGCCGGCCAAGCGGCGCTGTCGCCGAGCCACGAGCCGGCCGAAGGCTTGTACCACGCGCTGCGCGGTGCGGTCGTCGGAGCCGGCCCCGCAGCGAACCGCCCGTGGGCCTGCGGCTGCGTCCATGGAGCGTCGCCCGTCGTCAGGCTGATGGTGAGCGGCTGCGGCGCCGCCGACGGGGCAGGCACGAGCCTGAACCGCACGTCCCGCGTGCGACGGCGCAGAGAGAGGGCCGCGGTGAGCGGCGCGGTCGACCCGGGGGGCTCTGTGCTGAACTCGTAGCGGCTGGGCTCAAAGACGCTTCCCGCCTCGAGCGCGGCCGTCACCTGCTGCTCGTGCAGGCCCAACGCGTCGTACAAAGGGACGCCGCTGCGCGCGAGCATCGCCGCATATCGCGCCCCACCCGGCAGCGACCCCGCCGCGAGCTGACCCACCCCATCGGAGGAGAGCAGCCCCAGCGCGGCGGGGCGGCTCTCTTTGCTTCCTGTCGACGCCCGGTCTGCGTCGGCGGGGCGCACCACAAAGCCGAGGTTGCGGGGGAAGGGCAGGGCCCTCGCCCAGTGGCCTTCGGGGAGGCTCGACTCGTCGTTCGTCGCCCGCACCTCCACCTGTGGCGCTCCTGGCGGCGCCGGCTTGAGGCGCAGCTCCACCGTCTTTGGCGTGGCGTGCATCGAGAACCGGACCGAGAGCGCCTCCCACTTTTGCGTGCGCGCCGTCTCGACCACGAACTCCTCGCCCACGGCGAGGCCCACGTGCAACACCGCGGACAGTAGGTCGGCATACGCCTTCTCGCCCCGCAGCACCGTCTCGAGCTGACCCGTCGGCCCGGGGTGGGTCGTGCGCACCAGGAAGGGGATCACGCCGCTCGCGTCCGCGCGAGGCGCGTCCACCTCGTCGTCCCCATCTCCCGAGCCGTACGACGCCTCCGGCATCGGCCCGAGGAACATGAGCCGCAGCTGGTTGCGCTTCCCCACCTTCACGATCAGGCGCGTGTCGAGCTGCGCCACCTCGAAGTCGAGCGAGGAGGTCTCGATCATCCCATCGGCAGACCCCTCGAGCGTCAGGACGTACGCCTCGCCGAGGACGAGCTGCTGTTCCGTCGGGAGGGAGAGCGACATCTCGGCGGTCTCGTCGCGGCCGGTCAGCGAGTCGGGCGTCCTCCCCGTCGCGATCGGCGAGTGCGACGCCGGAGCCCGCTTCGAGCGGATCTGGAAGCCGAGCCCGGGAGGGACGCCGCCCTCGCACGTGAAGGCGAGCGATAGCCTCGTCGAGCGCGGGCGAACGAGCAGGCGGACGCTCGTCCCGCTGTGGTGGACGGTAAAGTCGCGCTTCGCGTCCTCGAGCACCGCGTCACGCAGCTGCAGCGTGTAGCTCTGCCCAACGAAGAAGCGGCCCTCGTCCGACAGCATGGTGGCGGAGCCGGGAGAGACGGTAGCCCTCGCCACGGGAGCGCCGGCCTGTTCGTGCCGCACTTCGAGCGCGATGCGCTCGGGCAGCTTTGGCTCGAGAGACTTGAGCCAGTGAGCCACGTGGCCGTCGCCCGACCCTTCGTGGTGGGCCGAGAGGATGGTGACAGAGACGGGCGCCACGGGCGGCGACAGGTAGAGCACCTGCGTCCCTGCGACCCCGCCCCGAGGCCCCGAGACGTTGAACTCGCAGGGCTCGTGCTGCGACGCGGGCACGGGCTCCCAGCGGCGGTCGCCTAGCGGCTGGCATGCCACCGCGACGTGCTCGCCGAGCGGGAGCGCGAGGGTGAACTGGCGCTTCGAAGGCGCCGGCGCCGAGCCGCCCCGGCGCGCGGTCGGGATAAAGTCGACCTTCATCTGGCCCTGCCGCCCCTTTGCGGTCACAAAGAGCTGACGCTCGGGCACCCCCCGAGCGACGAGGGCCGCCTTGCACGCCTCGGCGCGCCGGTGCGCCAGCGTCTCCATGATTGCGTCCACGTCGCGGTGCCGGTCCATCTGGAAGGAGTCGGCGAGCAGCTCGTTCGCCGGCGGCTTCGTCTCCGTCGTCGTGCCGTGGACCTGGCACGCGATGTCGGGGTAGCGTCGCAGGATGCCGGAGATGCCCTCGATGGTACGCCAGTTTGCCGCGCGCTTGGCGCCGTCGAGGTGGTCGATCGCCCACGCCTGCGCAATGCCGCTGCTGGACTCGCGCGTGGCCCGCTCCTTTGCGCCGTTGAAGAAGACATCGTTGTCCTCCATAAACTTGAGCACCTCGGAGAGGGCGGCCTCGGCCTGCTGCTCGAGCTCCGCACGCGGGCTCGCCGCCCCCATCACGTGCTCCTCGACCACGCCGAGCTGCTCGTGGGAGATGGTGATCGGGACTGACGTGGGCAGATCCATCCGCTCGAACCACGCGTTGGGAGGCCAGCGCCAGGACAACGTCACGTTCTCGAGCACGCGGTCGAGTGGCACGTGCACCTCCTGTGCCTCCTCGGCCGCCACAAACCGAGCACTGCCCGGCGCCAGGTGCTCCGAGCCGGCGACCCTCACCTCGTAGGTCGACCCCACTTGCAGATTGGACGGCGGGATGGATGCGCTCGCGTAGCCCACCCCCGAGGGCACGAGCACGCCACCGCAGAGGGGCGTCGCTTGCACCGTGTCTCGGGTCGCGGGCGAGTGCGACAGCTCCGCCGCCTGGCCGGCTCCACCCGCGAGCGGAATGAAGTCCACCTTCATCTCGCCCGACATGCCCTGCCAGCGTGCGCGCATCTGTGCCCGCGGCACACCGGCCGCAACAAGCGCCTCCAGGCACGCCTCCGCGCGGTGCTTTGCGAGCAGGTCCATGATGCGCCCGACGTCCCTCTCGCGGTCGAGTCGAAAGTGCTCCGCGAGCGGCGCGGGGGCGCGGTTCGCCTTGCCCGTCTGCCCCAAGACCTCGACGGGCAGGTCGGGGTACTCCTTCATGATGTGCGCGACGCCCGAGAGGGTGCGCTGGTTCTGAGCGCGCTTGGCCGCGTCGAGGTTGTCGACCGACCACGCCTGCGGGATGCCGAGCGGCGCGCCCCCCACCTCGGCCGCGCCGTTGAAGAACACGTCATTATCCTCAAGGAAGCGCTTCACGCGCTCTCGCGCCTCGGCGGCGCGGCGCTGCAGCGTCGCGGCGTCGCTCGGCGGCGAAAAACTCGTCGCGGAGGCGAGTACGAGGTGGAGTGTGAACTTGAGGCCGCTCGGCAAGGGAAGCCGTGCCGTCCAGTGGTGCGGCTCGCTCCGTTGGCGGCAATGGAGCATGACCGCATTTGTCTGAGCAAGGACGACCGGGAGCTCGACGACAACGGGCGTCTCGCGGTCCGACTGCGACGAGACGGTGAAGCGCGTCTGCGCGTTCCAGTACGCCGCCCCCATCGTTCGGACCTTGCCGCTAGGGTCGGCAGGCTGGGTGCTATGGTACGCTGCCACGGACCCGGCGTCGGCGACAAAGTTCGAGAACTCGCGAAATGTTATCCCGCCGTCACCTTCCCAAGTCGCCGTCTGGGCGTGCGTTGGATTGAGCCCAAGGGCACGGAACGCCTCCCTCATCTGCCTCGCGCTCATAACCGACCGCCCAGTCTCCGTAGCCATGAGGCGCGACACATCCGTGGCGAGCTTGATGAACTCGAGCAGCGAGAGTGCGCCAGAGCCGTCGGCGTCATACGCCTTCAGGATCTGCGCAGCCTGGTCCGAGGAGACAGCCAGCCCGGTGGCCTCGAGCGTGGCGCGCAGCTCGCGCTTGGAGAGGGTGCCCGAGCGATCGCGGTCGCTCCGGATGAAGGCATTGCGCAGCGTCTCCTCCGAGGGGCCGCCCGCTGGCGCCTCGGTGTGCCTCGCAAAGACTTGACGCACCTCAGCCTCGGCGGCCTGCGCAAACTCGAGCGGGTTCGCCATCTCTAGGACGTAGCTCTCGTCTACGAAGAGCGCGGAGCCCTCCGGCAGCGGGCAAAGCACGCGCTCTCCCGCCGTCTGAGTCCGCCCCTGGTAGACGAGCGCGTACTCCCCCCAGTCGCCCGCCGGCGTCGGCCCGTACGGGGAGATGGACCGCGGAGTGAAGCGAACCTCGGTGGAGCCGCCGCGGCCCCGAAACGTGATGATAAGCCGCTCGGCCGAGAGGCCGAGCCCGACGAGGGCCTCTGCGCACGCCCTCGCACGATGCTCCGCTAGCCTGTCCATGCACTCCTGCACACCCGCCGTCCGGTCGAGCCCAAAGTGTGCGGCCAGCGCCGTCGGCGCGATGGAGGCGGCGCCAGTCTCACCGTGCACCTCGAGGCACATGCTCGGAAAGTCGGACATGATCTTGGCCACGCCCGCGAGCGTCCGCTTGTTGCTTGCACGCGTGTGCGCGTCCAGGTGCGCGACATCCCACGCCTGCTCTGCGCGCGGCAGCCCGTCCTCGCCGGCGCCGTTGAAGATCACCTCGTTCTCTGCCGTGAAGGCGCCGATCTGACGAAGGGCCTCTCCCACGCCCGAGTCGGCCGATCGCACGTGCAGGAGTCGGAAGGGGAGGCCCTCCGGCAGCCCGGCCGCCGCCCCGGAGGGCGAGTTCGCCTTTGGCACAAAGTCAACCTTCGTCTCTCCGGTCAGCGGCTCGGCGCGCACCTGCAGCCTCTCCGCCGGCACGCCGCGCTCGATGAGCGCCGCCTGGCAGGCCTCCGCTCGCGAGCGAGACAGGCGGTACATGATGTCGCGGACGTCGCGCGTCCGGTCGAGGCCAAAGTAGTCCGCCAGCGGCGCTGGCGCCGCCTTTGCACTTGTGGTCGTCCCCAGAACTTCGCACGGGATGTCGGGGTAGCGGTTCATGATGTCGGCGATACCCTCGATGGTCTTCCAGTTCTGCGTGCGCTTCTCCGCGTCCGTGTGGTTGATGTTCCAGCTCTGAGCAATCCCGAGTGTAGACTCGCGCACGGAGCGCTCTGCCGCTCCCCCGAAGAAGACGTCGTTGTCCTCCATAAAGCTAAGCACCTCTCGGCGGGCCGCGTCAGCCTTGCTCCGCTGGTCGTCGCCCGTCAGGTACAGCTCGATTCGGCGAGCGGCGCGGATCACGCCGACGTCGACCGTGCCGTTGGCAACCGACGTGATCGCCGTCTGCTGCTCCGCGGCGTCGTTGAGGGCCGTCTCGGGCACCTTCACCGTGTAGGTCTCGCCGACAAACACGTCCAACGCCGGAAGTCGGGCGAGGCCGTCGAAGGCGACCTCACGGGCAACCTCGCGGAGCGCCGCGTTGCCCTCGTGCACCAGCGCGAGCGGGACACCGTTGGGTACCGGCAGGCAGGCGGCCCAGTGAGAGGTGGGGAACGGGTTGACGAGGCGCACCGTGAGTGGCCGCGAGGCGCGCTGCAGGTGCAAGAGCAGCTCCTGGGGCTGAGGAGTCGCGCCGGGATACGGTGGGGGCACCGGCGCGACCAAAAACGAGTGGGTCTCGCGCTCGACAGATTGCACTCCGTCGGTGCCCTCAACCTGCAACGCGTACGTCTCGCCAACGAAAAGCTCGTCCTGCCGCAGCGTCGCCCGCCACTCGCACGAGCCCGGCGGGCCGCGGTGAAACAGCTCCTCGACGGCGATGCCGAGCGCCTTGTGTCGCACCACCAGCCGGATGGGCGTCGGGAAGGGCAGGCGAGCCGCCCAGTGGCCGTCGGGGTGCGCCGCTCGGACCACGAGGTGGACGGGCGACGTCTTGCGGCGAAGCGGCAGGTCGATACTGTGCTCGTCGCCATCGACGCGGAAGAGCCGAGAGGCGCGGCAACCACCGATCGCGAGCGTGTCCGGCACATGCACGACGTACGCGCCACCGTATTTGAGCGCGCCGGCGTAGACGTCAAGTGGCTCGCTCCTCCCATCGCGCACGGTGCCAAGGGCGCACTCTGGTCCGAGGAGGCTGAGCGCCCCTTCTGGCAGCACCGACTCCCTCGACGCCTCCGCCGACAGCGTGAGCCGGTCCTCTCCTCCGACGGCCCAGGACACGGCGATGCGTCCCGACGCGACGCCCATCGCCACGAGCGCGTCCTTGCACGCCAAGACGCGCGCTTGGGACAGCGCGCAACGCACGTCCATCTGCTCGCGAGGGAACCTGGAATGGAAGTGGCGCAGGCTGGCGGAGCTGGACTCGCCCGCCTGCACGCCGTGCACTCGCAAGGTAGCAAACGGGCTGCCCTCGAGCGCACGCGCGACGCCTTGCAAGGCGGCCTGGTTTGAAGCGACGTCGCCGACGCTACTGGAGTCGGAGTGGAACGCGAGCCCTCTCGGGTCCGTGCAGAGGTGGAGCGCCTCCTTGGCGTCCTCGATCTGCCGTGCGATGTGCCACGCGTCGAGGACTTTGAACTCCACATTCGGCACCGGCGCCAGCTGTGCGGACCAGTGCCTCTCCACGTCCGGCGCCGCCTCTGCCCGGAGAGACACTAGGCGGTGGCAGAGCTGGGCAAACTCGAGCAGCGACAGTGCACCGGAGCCGTCAGCGTCGAACTCGCGCAGCACCGCTGCGGCCTGGCTGTCCGTCGCGTCCACCTTGAGGGTCTGCAGAGCGGCGCGCAGCTCGCGCGTCGACAGCGCGCCACTCCGGTCTCGGTCGAATGTTGAGAAGGCCGTGCGCACGGCGTGGCTTACTGACAGCTCGGATGCCAGGAGCGAGAACTCGCGGAGGTCGAGCCTTCCCGAGCTATCCTTGTCATAGCGGGCCAGCACCGTCGTGACGCCGCCTTCCGCGCAGTCGATGTCCAAGTCCCGCAGTGCCGCACGGAGCTCAGAGACGCCGAGCACCGGCGGCTCTGCAGCAGAAGGGTCGCTTGCAGGTGGCGCGCCATTGGAGCCGAGAGCCTTCCATAGGGCCAGCGCCAACCTAGAGAACTCCTCCAGGTCTAGCGTCCCGCTGCTGTCCGCGTCATACCTCTGCAGGACACTGCTGGTCTGAGCAGCCGTGGCGTCTACTCCAAGCTCACGAAGTGCCATCCTCAGGTCACTCGTCGCGAGCACGGGTGGCGAGGGCGCACGGGCATGAGCGAGCTGCGATGCGATGCGGGCAAACTCGGAAAAGTCGAGGGAGCCGCTGTTGTCGGCGTCGTACGTGCGCAGGACGTCGCGCGCCTGCGCTGCAGTAGCGTCGACACCGAGCTCCCTCAGCGAGAGCCGCAGATTCTGCGCGGCCAGCACTGGCATGCTGCTCCCAGCAGGTGGCGGCCCGCTCCCGCTGGCCGGAGCGAGGAGCGCTGCCACGTCCATGGCCAGCCGCATAAACTCTCGCACGTCCAAGCTCCCGCTGTTGTCGTCATCATACTTGCGCAAGACCGCAGCCGCCTGAGATTCCGACGCGGCGATGCCCAGCTCTAGCAGCGCAGTGCGCACATCCCGAGTCGACATGACCGGCCCTGCGACAGCACCCTTTGGCGAGAGGGTCAGGCGGCCCGCGCAGTAGAAGCCCATCGGGTTCTCGCGTGCCCCAGCGTTGGAGACGACCACCCGGAGCAGGTTGGTGCCCGGCTTGAACAGGCCCTGCCCCGGAAGGGTGCGGATGACCATGTCCCCGCCGAGTGCCTTGAAGCCCTTGGAGGTGCCGATGTTGAGCGGGGAGCCGTTGAGCGTCGCACCCTTCAAGCTGTTGTCAACGGCGTACGGCAGCTCGAGCGTCGGCTCTGCAAAGTCATGCGCGGGAATGCCGAACTGCAGCTCGAAGACCACGTCGCCGGGTGGCCAGTGCGTGCTGTGGCCCAGCCAAGACCCCTGGCCTGACCGTGGCTTGTACCAAGCCGCGTGCGCCGGCGTGGTGGGGGCGGTACCCGCCTTGAACCGGCCGTGTGAGCTGGCAAGGGTCCATGAGGCAACTCCCGTCGTGAGCTCCACGGCCGCCGTTTGACCTGGCGCGGGCTGCGCTGCCGCCGCAAACCGCTGGAAGACGCGATCCACGGCAGCCTCGGACAGCGATGAGGCCGGCGGGGCCGAGAAGCTGGAACGCGCGTGGAGCTGAAAGGCGCGACTGACACTCTCTTCTGAGAGCCCCGACGACACCGAGGGCTTCCGTGCGTACTTCTCAAACCCCCGGACAAGGGAGGCGTCCGCAAGGACTGACGCCGTGCCGGCTGGAGGAGTGGTCGGCGCGAACCCAACAACGGCGCGCCCTCTGGCGCAGAAGCCCATCGGATTCGCCGTTGCGCCGGCATTCGAGACTGTCACCCGCAGAAGGTTCCGCCCTCGCACAAAGAGGCCGCGGCCCACCGGCGCCCGAATCGCCATCTCGCCCCCAAATGTCTTGAAGCCCTTGCTGAGCCCGACGTCAAGCGGCCTGTCGTTGAGCGTCGCCGACTTGAGCGCATTGTCGACGGCGTACGGCAGCTCGAACTGCGCAGCCTCGGGATCGGCCACGTCAAAGAGGAGCTCCAGGATGACGTCGCCCGGCGGCCAAGCGGCGGAGTTGCCGAGCCATGAGAAGCCCTGGGGCTTGAACCACGCGGTGTGTGCGGTGGTCGTCGGCGCAGCGCCTGCGGGAAACCTCGTGCCGCACGCCTTTGCGAGGGTCCACGGTGCTGATCCCGTCGTGAGGTCGACGGTGAGCTGTCCGGACCGCTTCCTCGCATGCTGCACGAACGCTCGACGGATCTCCGCGTCGGAGAGGACTCGCCCGAGGAACCCGTGCGCACGCGTGAGCGCGTCCTGGGCTGCGTGCTCCGCCGGTGCTGTAGCCGGAAGCTCGTAGTGGCAGTTGAGCCGGACCGCGCCGAAGCGCGACCGCTTGAGCGGCAGCTTTACGACCGCAGCGCGGGTGGCGAAGGCCTCCGCGTCCGCGACATTGGCCTCTCCAGCGGATAACGCCTGCTCGAGCCCGACCGCGAGCCGCCTCGACTCGACTCGGTCAGCCTCCGCTTCGGGGTCGAGGTAGAAGGTGGCTGAGTTCGCCTCTGTGCCGGCGCCGATCAGCGCCTTGAACATGTACTCTTGGCCGACGATCAACGCCGCGCCATCGGGAAGCGGGCACTGCACCAGCGTGTGTGAGCGGAGGGTCTCGCCGGCGATGATGAGAGGGGCGGAGTGGCCCTCTTCCCTGAGCCTTGAAGCGCCTCGCGCCGCGAGCCGCCCCTCGCCAAACTTGACCTCCATTACTGTGTGAGTTTGGCCGGCAAGCTCACGACGCGCAGACTCGTATGCCGCCACGACGGCACGGGTGTCGAACAAGTCGACCAGCCCGGGGTCGATGCGATGATGGTCGCTCCGCAGGGTCGCCTTCTCTGCATCGTAGCTGCTCAGGTTAGCGCCCACCATCTTGGTCTCCCCCGTCCCGTCGTGAGCCGCAAAGATGCACAGGCCCTCATCGGTCGGGTGAGGGTGGCCCCTCACCTCGATCGCCCTCGAATTGATGTAGGCGCCCGAGAGTGTGCCAAACACCGCCGTCGGTGAGCCGGACGGCGCAACGCCAAGCGCTGGTCGCCGGCCTGCCGGTAGAGGCGTCTTCAGCCACAGCTCGAAGGGGATCTTTGGCGGCAGCGGCGGGAGGTCCGAGCTTGCGCCGGCCCCGGTGGGGTTGTAGTGCGCGCTTCGCGGGATGAAGTCCACCTTGAGCTCCCCAGCGAGGCCCTTGTACGTGATGAAGAGCTGCGACGCCGGCACGCCAGCCTCGACCAGCGCCTTCATGCATGCCTCCGCGCGAAGCCTCGCCAGCGCGTCCATGCACTTGGCGACGTCCCGCGTCGGGTGCAGGTTGAGGTAGTCTGCGAGGCTAACCGGAGCGGTCACCGCGGGGCCAGTCTGCCCGTACACCTCGCACCGCAGCTGCGGGAACATCCTGAGGACCGCGGCGATGAGCTGGAACGTCTTGCGGTTGCCGGCGGCCTTAACGTTGTCGGTGTGCTCCACCGACCAGGCCTGGTCGGGGCGCGGCAAGTCGGCCTCGCCGGCGCCGTTGAAAAAGACGTCGTTGTCTCTCAGCACCTTTTGGACCTGTGCGTAGGCCTCGGCCGAGTCATCCGTCTCCTCCGCCGACATGACGTAGAGCTGGATCGGGCGGGCATACCACGCGAGGCAGAGCCAGACGTCCTGCGCGCCCGGGCGCAGGCTGAAGCGAACCTCGGCCCTCTCAAAGTGCGCGTCGGACTGGGCGGCGAGGACGTACTCCTCGCCAGAGTAGAGGGTGTCCGCACCGCCGATGAAGCAGTGACCGCTCTCAACCACCCCCGATGAGACGATGCAGCCGAGCGCCGCGTGCGTGATGGTGATCCGCGTGCCGTTGGGGACGACCAGGCTGTGCGTCCAGTGGTCTGGGTCCGGGTGCAGCGAGTGGAACCGCACATTGACGTCGCCGGTGGCACGCGCGAGCCGTACCTCGACCTCCTGCGGCGCCTTGTGCACGGTGAACTCGCACTCGGCAGGCAGCACGCCAAAGGAGCCGGCGTCGGTGCCGGGCGGCACCGGGATGAAGTCGACCTTCATCGCGCCCTGCAGCGCCTTGAACGTCACGACCAGCCGCTGCTCGGGCACGCCCGCCTCGACGAGCGCATCCTTGCACGCCTCAGCGCGGCTCCGGGCGAGGTGCTCCATCAGGGGCACGACATGCTCGATCGGGTCGAGGCCAAAGTGGCGGGCGAGAGCGGCCGGCGCGCTCGACGCCTCGCCCGTGGTGCCGTGGACACGGCACCAGACGTCGGGGTAGTCGAGCAGGATCGCGGCGATCCCGCGGAGGGTGTGCCGGTTGATCTCTCGCTTTGCCGGGTCGAGGTGGCACACCGACCACGCCTGCTCGATGGTCGGGAGCTCGGGCTGCCCGGCGCCGTTGAAGAAGACGTCGTTCCTCTCCAGGAAGTCGCGCACGCGAGAGAGCGCCGCGCCGGCTCGCGTCGAGGCGCCCAGGACTGCGTCGCCTCCGACCTCGAGACGGTACGTCTCGCCGACAAAGAGCCGCTCCGCTTGCGGCAGCTCGACGCGGATGGCGTTGCGGCCGAGCGGCGTGCGCGCCTCCGCGACGACGGGTGTGGTGTCGGTCACCTCTCCCTCGATGGCGACGGTCAGAGTGCTCTTGTGCACGACGCGGTATGAGAAGCGCCCCGGGAGTGGCAGTGGCTCCGACCAGTGAAGCGTCTCGGCGCGGAGCATCTTGAAGGCGGCGAAGGCGGGGCCCTCTGCGCGGCGAATCGCCAACTCCACCGTTTGCTCCCCCTTCGCCACCCTGAAGGCGACAGATGACGCCTCGAGCAAGTTCGAGCGCTGCACCTCGAGCACGTACGCGCGCCCCACGTAGAGCCTCGCTTCCCTGCCGAGCCGGCAGCGCCCCTCGCTGTCGGTGTGCGACTCGAGGCAGACACGCCCAGACTCGCCGCCGTCGCGGACGAGGAAGGGGACGCTCGACGGCAGCGGCAAGTGCTCGGCCCAGTGACCGCTGCCGGCAAAAGCGTCCGATAGCACCACCACCACTTCTCCTATCGCCGGCCCAAGCACGAGCTCGACTGGCGCCTACAGGAAGGTTCCGAGACGGTTCTGAGAGAGTCCCAGAGGGCGGGCCAACCACGAGCTCGACAGGCGCCTCCCCCGCGGGCGAGAGGGGCGACACGACTGTGGACATTGAGGAGATGACGTCGAGCCCATCGAGCCCATCCAGAGAGAAAGCGTACGGCTGACCGACGTACAGCGCCTCGTCGCCCGACAGGACGGTGGTGGCAAAGAGCCCGCTCACGGCCACCTCGGTCGAGGAAGACGTGACAGCCTTGAGGCCCTCGTGCCGCGCGTGCAGCGTGAGGCCCGACGGAAGAGAGTAGTAGCCCTCCACCTCGCCTTCGCCAAGCCTGTACCGCAGGTTCACCCGCAGGTCGCGCCACTTGCGGTGGAGCACGGCCTGGACGACCTGCGTCTCGGTGGACGCCAGCTTGAACTCGATCCTCGCCGATCGCAGCTCGTCCGTCTCGAGAATCTCGAGTGTGTACGTCTCGCCGACAAAGAGCCGCGATCGCAGGGCATAGCGGAGCACGGCGTGGCCGAGCTTGGAGCTGTCGGCGAGGACCGGCGAGGGCACCGGCGCAATGGCGGACGATGCCCCGGCGACCTCCTTGACGAAGCGCGCAAACTCTGCCAGCGTCAGCGTGCCGCCCCGGCGCCTCAGCGCCTCGGACACCTCTCCCTCGGTGATCCTGAGACCCAGCCCGTGCAGCGCCATGTGGACGTCGCTAACCGAGGACATCGTATCGCTGCTTGCGCTCGACGCCTGCGCAAGGTACGCCGAGACATCGGCAATGAGTCTCCGGAACTCGGAGAGCTCCAACCGGCCAGACTCGTCTGCGTCGTAACGCCGGATGACTGCGTCGGCCTGCTCGCGCGTCGCATCGAGCCCGAGCTGCGAGAGCGCCTCACGCAAGCTGCGGCTTGGGACCGACAGCGCTCGCTCGGCGGCCTGCGCGGCGAGCAGGCTCTCTACCACACGCCCAAATTCGCCGAGCGAGAGCTTGGTGTCCGAGTTGCGGTCGTGCTCGCGAAGCAGCTCCTCCGCGTGCGCGCTGGACGACACGAAGAAGAGGTGCCCGAGGGCGCCGCGGAGCTCGGCCCGGGACAGCGTCCCCGAGCAGTCGCGGTCAAAGTGGCGAAAGGTCTGCTCGACGGTGTCTACGTCGATCGAGACTGGTAGCAGCGCGGTGCCAGTGCACCACTGGGCAAAGATCCTGCGGATCTCCTCCCCGGTCGGCCGCGGCCGAGCCGCCGCCCCGTCGGCTTTGGCGAAGTAGTCGGCGAGGTCGTGCACGAGCTTCTCAAACTCGGGCAACTCGAGCGTACCCGACTTGTCATCGTCGTACCGGGCGAGGACTGCGGCCGTCTGCTCGGCCGTGGCGTTGAGACCGAGGCTCTCGAGTGCCGGCCGGAGCTCAGCCGAGCCGATCAGACCCGCCGTCGAGTCGGCGCCCTTCGCCTGACACTCCACCTCGGTAAATCTCGGGCAATCTCGAGAAACCTGGGGCGATCTCGGGCAATCTCGCGCCTGAAACTCGGACAGCTCCTGGACGAGCCGTCGGAACTCGCTCAGGGAGAGCGATCCAGAGCGGTCCGCGTCGAACCGAACAAGCAGCTCCCGCGACGAGGGCACCGAGTCAAACATCCAATGGCACAGCGCCGCCTGGAACTCGGAGCGAGACAGCTTTCCCGACTTGTCTGAATCAAACGCAGCAAATGCCGCACGCACTGCAGAACGGCGCGGCTTCGGCACACGGGGAGCGACCGGCGGCGGCTTGGCAAAGAGGAGGAAGATGCGCCGGATGGCCCCGTCGCCCGGAGCGGCGGCGGGGGGCGCAAGTGTGGCCGGACGCGCCGCGGCGCCTCCATGCAAGTGCTGGTGGAGGTCGAGGACGAGCTTCTCAAACTCTGGGTGCTCCAGCGTCCCTGACTTGTCGGCGTCGTACCGGGCCATCACGGCCGCAGCCTGCGCATCCGTCGCCCGCACGCCCATGCCCTGCAGCGCCGAGTGCAGATCGCGGGACGAGATTGCAGGGCGGCTCTGCGTCGCGAGGTAGTCAGACAAGTCTTGCGCCAAGCGCTCGAACTCGGAGAGAGAGATGGTGCCGGAGCGATCCTCGTCGTACTTTTTCAAGACGGCGGCCGCCTGCTCGCCGGTGGCCTCGAGCCCCAGCTGCCGCAGCGCTCCGAGCAAGTCGGACGTGCTCAGCGCCATTAGCGCGTCCTGCTGCTGCTGCTCCACCAACGCGTGGACGAGCTGCGAAAACTGCGAGAGCGTTAGGGCGCGCGTTCCACCCGCCTCGAACTCACGCATGGCCTCATCCGCCCGACGGCTCATGAGCGGACTCTGCTGGACGAACAGCTGGCCGAGCGCAAGCCGGAGCTCGCCCCGAGAAAGCGAGCCGGACATGTCGCGGTCGAACCGCGTGAAGGCCTCGTCGATGGCGAGCCCGTTCAAGGGCTCGGGCACGTACGCGCGGCGCGCGAAGAAGGAGAAGGTCCGCTTGACCACCTCCTCGGACGGCGAAGTAGCGCTGGCGCCGCCGGCGGACTGAAAGGCAAACACGTCCGCGACGAGCTTCGCAAACTCACCCAGCTCGAGGGTGCCGCTTGCGTCGGCATCGTACCTCTCCAGCACCGCCTTGGTCTGATCCTCCGTCGCGTCGAGCCCAAGCTGCAGCAGCGTGGCCTGCAGCTCGGCCGTCGAGATCGCAGCCTCGCTTGCCCTCGCACCCTTACGCCGATGCCCATCCAAATCGCGCGCGAGCGCGGCGAACTCGGTCCGTGACACCGACCCGTTCCCGTCGGTGTCGTACCTGCGCATCGCCTCTGCCGCGTCAGCCGAGGTCTCGTCCATGAGCAGGTGAGACAGTGCGGCCGGCAGCTCCCCGTGGATAGAGAGCTTGCCCGACCGGTCCCGGTCAAAGGCCTCGAATGCCCGACGCACCGCCGACGGCGAGGGTCGGGGCGGCAGCGACGGGAAGCGCGGCGACTGCAGAATCACCAGTTCGCGCACCACATTCACAAATTCTCCCAGCGACAGCGTGCCGTCGGAGTCGGTGTCATACCGCGAGAGCACCGCCGCCGCCTCGGCCCCGGAGAGCGCGATGCCAAGTGGGCCGAGAGCGCGCCTCAGCTCCCGCCTCGAGAGGGACCCTGAGCGGTCCGCGTCAGCCGACTGGAAGGCCCGGCGCACCGCGTCCCTCGTTGGGGCGGCAGGAGCGGTCAACGGCTTGGCAAAGGTCGCGAACGCGGTGGAAAGAACCTCACGGGCAGGCGCCGCTGGCGGTGCGAGCGACCTGGCGTACTTGTCGAATGCGTCGCGTATCGCGGCAGCGTCAGGCGCCTTTGAGGTCGGCGCCCCCCTCGTGTAGCGCTCAAAGACGATGCGAATCGCCGCGTCCGTGGGTGGCACGAGGTCGAGCGAGGTCCCGAGGTTGGCCTCGGGCATGATTAGCCCGAGGGCAGGGTGAGAGATGCGTATCGGCACCTTCCACGGCAGAGGAAGTTTGGCTGCCCAGTGCGCGGTATCTGCCTTGGACCACACCAGGTCAATCCGGACGTCCCCAGCCGGCCGCTCCAACGGAATCTCCAGCTCCACGTCGCTGTGTCCGATCTTGATCTCCACCTGTGCGGCTGCGACGCCCATCGACGGCTCGGGCAGGGTCTCGATCAGGTACTCCTCCCCCACCAAAAAGGCCCCCGGGACGTCGAGAAGAATGGAAGTGGAGGCGGGTTTGGAAACCGCCGCATAGGTCGCGGCACCTGCCGTGGTCCTGCCCGTAGGAACGTGCTGCTCGCGTCGCAAGGCGCCAATCCGGGTCGCCTCGAGGAGTGTGAGAGCGTCTGCTGCTCGGCCGGCCTTCTCCTTGGTGCAGGAGAAGCTGAAGACGGTTGGAGCATCGTTCGGCAGCGCCGACAAGCTGACACGTCCGGGATCGACGCCACGGGAGGAGAGTGCAGCGACAATCGCCTCCCCGCGAAGTGCCGAGAGGCGCTGGATGAGCTCCGCCTGATCCGTCGTCTCTTTGCTGGCCTCGAGCGCACGAGCAGCCGCGTCCGCTCGTGACGTCTCTGGCTGGACGACCAGATCAATAGCAGGCTGGGCAGCGAGGACGGCTGCCACGGCGTCGAGCACGCGAGTATTCGTCTGCCGCTTGGCGTCACCGGGGTCCAGTGACCACGAGAGCACGGTGCCATCGCGCAAAGTGGTCGATGCCGATTGCGGCTCCAGCGGCACGGTCGTGTGGGCAGCTCCGCTTGACCTCGCGAACCGATAGAAAATACGCCGCACGGTTGCATCATTGGGCGGTCCGGGGGACGGCTGCATCCCAGCAGATTGAAACGCTGCCACGTCAGCCACCAGTCGACAAAACTCGTCAAAGTCGAGACGCCCCGAAGCGTCGGCATCATAACGCGAGAGCACAGCGGCCGCCTGCTCTGCGGTGGCGTGCAGGCCTAGCTGCTCGATCGCGCTGCGCATCTCGGTGGAGGCGATGGCCAGCGGTGGCTCCTCGGGCGACAAGGAGGAGAAGTCGCGCATCAGCGAAGAGAACTCCTGCAGCGTGAGCCGCACGCGCTCGTAGGTGTGGTACCGCGAGAGGAGGTTGCGCGCCTTGGGAGACGAGGAGTCGACTCCCAGCTGGACCAGCGCGGGCTCGAGCTCGGTCGCGGCCATCGATCCGTCGTGGCTGCGAGGGATCGAGTCAAAGATGCGGCGCAGGGAGTCGTCAGAGAGGGCCGTACCGCCGATGCCTCGATCGCTATGCAGAAGCACGTCCCCATGCCCAAATCTCGCCGTGCCCGCTTGTGGCGTGACCACGCCCTCAAACGCGAGCTTGTCGGCGGGCGCAAGCAGCGCCGACAGCTGGGATTGTGCTGATGCGGCGAGACGTGCCGCCGCCTCATGCGCCTGAGTGGCCACCGCTGTGCGCCTCCAAGCCGTCGTCCTTGCACAGAACGAGACGGAGTCCGCCGCCGACGCGCTGCAGAAGGTGGCGAGGAGGCGCCGCTCCGGGACGCCAACCTGAACCAGCGCCTCCAGAATCGCCTGCGCTCGCTCGCGCGCCAGCCGAAGCATCACTGGGCCTGCCTCCACCTCGTGTGAGCCGAAGTGGGCCGCAAGAAGTACCGGTGCCCGCGGTGGGAGGTATGTGGCCACAGCAACCTCGAGGTGCAGGTCGGGGTAGTCCGAGAAAGCCGCAGCCACGGCGCTCAGACATCTCCAATTCTCGGCACGTGCCGCGACGTCGCCGTGATGCACACTCCACGTCGCCGCCGCGCTGGGGAGCTGCGGCTCGTCTACGCCGTGGAAGGCGAAGAGGTGTCGCGCAGCTGCCTCGGAGATTCGTCTCGTCGCCTCCTCGGCGCGCAGCGTCATTGACGAGCTCTCCGCAGCGAGCTCGCCCTCGTACTCGGCCGCCTCGGGCTCGCCTGCGATGCCGCTCGCAACGACCACGCCGGAGCGGTGCCGGGCCTGCACGCGCAAGCCATACGGCAGCGGCAGCTCTTGTGCGGACCGGAGGATCACGCGCACGCGCCGCCAGAGCCGGCGGAGCCTCATTACCACGCTCTGCGGCTCGTCTGCACCCGTGACTGTGACCTCAGCGGGCTGCACGTGCGCCGAGTCGAACACACGGAGCAGGTAGCTCTGGCCGGAGAAGACGCGGGCGAAGGATGCGATGGAGCAGAGCGCCTCGGAGCCGGGCGGGAGGACCACCGTCGTCGAGCCTGCCAGCTGCATGGCCGAGTTGGCAAATCGTCCGCTGTCGCACGCGTGCAAGACGTCGAGCGTGAGGGGCGGCAGCGGGAGCGATGCCGACCAGTGCCCTTGAGCAAACCCCTCGAGGATAAGCCTCACGTCGATGGCGGCGGTCGGGCAGTTCAGTGACAGGAGCACGTCTGCGGTGTCGTGCATCGGCTCGCCGACGACGAACTCGATCGACGCCGCCCGCGTCCCCACGGCGCCCTCCACCGACAGGAGGTACGCCTCGCCGAGGAAGAAGGCCTACAGGGACATGTCATGGGCGTGCCGCGGGCACGTCTCGGAAAGGTCGCCTCCTCCCGCGCCGAGAAGCAAGGCCTCGTCTGCCTGCAACACCGTGCGCACCTCGATGTCGGAGATCTCCGTCCTCGCGGATGCGACGGGGAAGCCGGTGGCCGCATGGGTGACGGTCAGTGACATGTGCCGGTGCAGCTTGACCCCCGCCTCGCCAAAGAGCACCACGACGAGGAGCGGCTTCCAGGCGCGTCTCACGACGAGGTCACTCACGCTGCGGGCCGCCCCGGCCTCGACATTTAGCACCGCGGCCGCCTTGAGGACGTGGGCCGACGCCTCGAGCTCCAGCACGTACCGGCGACCCGCGACCATCGGTACCTCGGGCGTTAGCGGGACCTGCAACTGCTGCTGCGCCCCATCGGCGGCCGCGCGGACCGAGCCGACGAGGCTCGCCGTGCCCCGGTCTCGGTTGGAGGAGGAGAGCGAGGAGGCGAGAGCCTCCGGCGCGTGGAGCGCGGCGTGCACCGAGAGGGTCATGTCGCGAGGCAGAGGTAGGAGAGGCTCGAGCGTGTCGCGGCCTGGCTGCGGGCGTGCCGTCAGCAGCTGGACCGCCGCGCTCGCCTCTTCGCGGTGCAGCAGCAGCTGGACGGGCGTGGGCACGTCTCCGATCTTGACCACGGCCGGCACGGCCCGATAGCCGTGGCCTGGTAAGAGCGCAACCTCGTACTCCTCGCCCACGTACAGCGCGCCCTGGTGGGTGAACCAGAGCTCGCACGGGACCAGTGGCGCGCGCATCGAGGTGCGGCCCTCCGCGACGATGGTGCGCAGCCTGCGGTGCCACACGTGAAAGGGAAGGCCCTCGGGCAGCGGCGCGTCGTCGGCCGCGCGCAGCTGCACTACGATGGACCCGATCGCCCGCTCGAGCGCGAGCTCCACTACGACCGCGACGGGCCGCACGGTGAAGCAGCAGGACGAGCCCTGCAGCAGGGCGGAAGAGAGGGCGCGCAGGGTGTACTCCTCTCCGATGTAGAGCATCGCCGCCTCGGAGGGGAGATCGACACGATTCGCCTCGCCGGCGCAGCCGGTGTGGACGAGCGCGCCCGACTCGTTGTGGAGGATCTCAAAGTAGATGCTGGCGGGCAGCGCGAGGCTGGCGGCCCAATGTGCGGAGCCAAACTCGTACGACACAAACGACACCTGGACCGGGCCAGCCGCCCGCCGCACCAAGAGAGTGGCCTCCTGGTTTGGCGCGCCGGTGCACACAAACTCGCACTCTGTCGGGAGGATCGAGGTGGAGGCGAGGACACGCAGGAGGTAGACCTCGTGCGCAAACAGCGCGCCCTCTGGGACGCTGACTCGCGGCGCATTCCCGGCCTCAAAGGTCTGCGACGAGACCACCACCCGCCCCGTCGACTTGTGCTCGATCTCGAAGAGGATGCCCGCGGGCAGTGACAGCCGCGACGCCCAATGCGGCACTGCTTCGCCGTTGAGCTGGAGCGTCGACGGGCGAGACGAGGAGGGCAGCACGTCGACCAAGTCGCCTAGATGTACATGCGGACAGGTACTGGAGTGAACGCGGTACTTGCAGAGTTCCTGAAGACAATGGCTACGACTAAGTCGAATACGATGGCAATGCAGTTGAGCACCGCTGAATGCGCCCCCCCCCCCCCCCGCCGGCACCCACGGGGCTGCCTTCGGGCCACCGGTTGCCCCGCGGGGGGGCCGAACGCAAGACGGCGCTCCCGTCGGC
>Ga0115008_10001133_pt1 | contig 21227 bp, 19 predicted proteins | sample FraStrMetagenome_FD_87164 | JGI IMG/M metagenome (GOLD analysis project Ga0115008, IMG submission 87164) | Marine eukaryotic phytoplankton communities from Arctic Ocean - Fram Strait ARC3M Metagenome | ecosystem: Environmental > Aquatic > Marine > Oceanic | place: Fram Strait | collected...
AGAAAGCGTCTAGTAATGTATGGAAAATTAAAATGGACTTGACTTTTTACGCAGACGAGAACAGAATTATTGAAGGAAACTTTAAACTAGAATAACAAATCATCTTTAAACTCCCCCAAAAGAGATTCTTACAAACACTTCGCTATATTTTTATACACCCCGGTTCTAAATTTAAATTCAGTCGTAATCTGATAGAGACACCCTTTTGTTTTTCTCGATTAGTACCAAGCTTATTTCACACCCCTGAACTCTAAGTTGTTCCTAAAGACCTCTTACTTATTTTTTAAATTAATTGTTAGGCCTGAATTTACAAAAGCGTTTTAGCTTAAAAAATTTCGTATTAATACGTATTTCATTTTTTATAAATTTATAATATTTTTATAAAAATTTTTATTAAAAAATAAATGAAAAAGATACTCTTCTTTATAAGTTTCCTGTATAATATTTGTGCATATTAACTAAGTCTGCCAAATTTACAATTTGACGATTTAAAGAATTTTAACGTTAAAATTGTAAACCTGGCTAAAAGTAAGTGCATTTTTAGCCCCTTACTATTCTTATACGAGACGTTGTGTTCAATTAAAAATACTGGAAAATATAGAAATCAAAGTGTTGGTATTATAAAAGGTTCAAAAGTTGAGCATTTAGCACTACCTTTTACAATGTCCCTTTCTTAATAAAAGCCCTTTTTCAATACTTGCAAAAATCAGACGAAATTGAATTTATACATCCATTTATAGATGGAAACGGAAGAATGGGAAGATTATGGCAGACTTTAATTTTAATGGAAAAATAGCCAATATTTGAATTTTTACAATTTGAAAATTTAATTAGTAATGACCATGAAAAATATTACAAAGCCTTAGCTGAAAGTGATAAACCTTGAACATCAACAAATTAGACACAAAACGTTCAACCCGATTATAAATCCTTTTTAATTAATAAAAAAACTTCATTTTCAAGAGACAAGTAGCCTTCATTATATACATAAAAATAAGTGTTTCCTGTTTTAGTTTTATAAATAGAAGTAAAGAATTGAAAGTCAAATCCCTTATCGTATAATTTAGTTCTAGTTACTTTAGTTTTTCCTGAAGTATTTAATTCAGATAAAATTTTATAATTTTTTCGAAGTCGATTATTAATATTCCTGATAAGGTTTTTACAGTCTTTATTTACACGATTATTATAAGCGTTTCTACAATAATCTGAACAAAATTTCTTGTCTATCCTTCCTCTCAAGAGCTCTTTACACTCTAAACATTTTTTATTTTCCATAGTCTAAATGTACTAAATTTTATCCATTTACAAACGACTACAAATACTTACAACCGAAAGTAATTGTTTTACAACCGAATAAAACTGTAATGGTATCGCAACTTTGCAGTGTCAAAACGAATTGACAAATAATAATAATTTAAAAACTTATCTTATGAGTACGTTAAGAAACAAAGTACAGTTAATTGGAAACTTAGGAAACAATCCTGAGATCATCACTTTAGAAAGTGAAAAAAAAGTAGCAAAATTTGCTATAGCTACAAATGAAAGTTATAAAAATTCTCAGGGAGAAAAAGTAACAGACACTCAGTGGCATAATGTTGTCGCATGGAATAAAACAGCAGAAATTATAGAGAGGTATCTAGAAAAAGGGAGTGAAGTTGCTGTTGAAGGAAAATTAACTTCTAGAAGTTACGAAACCAAAGAAGGTGAAAAAAGATATGTTACAGAGGTTGTGGTAAGTGAAATATTGATGCTTGGAAAAAAGTAGTGGGAAAAAATAATGCTATTTGAAAAGATAAAGCAAGGCTAACATTCCGTTAGCCTTGCTTTTTTTTAACGCACAAAGCTGTCGCTTTTCTTTTGAAGTATTTGCATAAAAAATTGCATTAAATTATGAGTACTGTATTTCTTTGTATTATTTAAGTTAGAATTTTTATAGAGAAGCACCATAATCTTTTTTGGATGAACTTACACCTTATCATCGATTTCTTCGAAAATATTACAACCTTAAGGGGTATTTTTAGAATTCATATTTAGAAAAGTTAAAGGGTATTAAAACAATAATCTGACAGAAGAAAATAGTTAAAAATAAATTTCTTGAGCGAGCCTAAATGTATTGGCATGTGCATCTACAATAACTTTAATAACTGGAGAATACCCTCCACCCATACTACACATTACAGGTATATGAAAATCACTACACGTTTGTAAGACAAAACGATCTCTTTCTTTACAGCCCTCAATTGTTAAAGATAGTTTACCTAATTTATCAGTTTCAATAACATCAACACCACATAAATAATAGATAAAATCTGGTTTTTCTTGGTTGATGAGTTTTGGGAGTATTTTTTTTAAAATAGATAAATATTCATCGTCTTTTGTGTCATTTTTTAAAGCAATATCTAAATCACTTGTTTCTTTTACAAAAGGATAATTGCTTTTTCCGTGCATAGAAAAGGTATAAACGGAAGTATCATTTTTAAAAATTTCTGCAGTTCCGTTTCCCTGATGCACATCTAAATCTACAATTAGAATCTTCTTCACCAACCCTTTTTGTTGGAGGTATCTTGCTCCAATTGCTTGGTCATTTAACATACAAAAAGCTTCTCCACGATCTGAAAAGGCATGATGTGTTCCGCCAGCAATATTCATTGCAATTCTGTTTTTCAGTGCAAATTCAGAGGCCTTTATGGTTCCGTCTGCAATAATCATTTCTCTTGCGACGAGTACTTCAGAAAGTGGAAACCCAATTTTTCTCGCTTTTTTTTGGGAGAGCGTAATATTTAACAAATCGAAAAAATATTCTGGGTCGTGAACTGCAAAGAAATGTTTGTTATTCGGAATTTCTGGTTCAAAGAAATTTTCTTCTATACAGGTTCCTTCATAAATTAATTGCTGAGGTAACAGATCATACTTTTCCATTGGAAAACGGTGGCCTACTGGCAACTCGTGTTTGTAAATTGGATGGAATGCTATTTTTAGCATTAACTAACCTCTTGTCCGTTTTTAACTGCCTTTTCCGGCTCAACAAAAGCCAACTTTCCATCTGGTGTATCTGTCATTAAAATCATTCCTTGGCTTTCTACCCCTCTAATTTTTCTTGGTGCTAAGTTTACCAACACAGACACTTGCTGACCGATAATACTTTCAGGAGAAAAGCTTTCGGCAATTCCAGAAACAATGGTTCTTGTATCAATACCAACATCAACTTTTAATTTTAAGAGCTTTTTAGTCTTAGCAACTTTTTCTGCCTCTAAAATAGTACCAATTCTGATGTCTAGTTTGGTGAAATCTTCAAAATCTATGGTCTCTTTTTGTGGTTCTAGAACCTTATTTTCTTGCTCATTGGCAAGTTTAGTTGCTTGTAGTTTTTCAATTTGAGCTTCAATAGCTTTGTCTTCAATTTTAGAAAACAACAATTCAGCTTTCTTTATTTGATGACTTGTTGGCAATAAAATAGCTGTTTCGGTTACATTTTTCCAAGATAGTTTTTCATCAACATTTAAAATATTTTTTAACTTTATTGAAGTAAAAGGTAAAAAGGGTTCAGAAACTATTGCTAGTGCAGAAGAGATCTGTAAAGCAATATACATAATCGTTTTTACGCGTTCTTCATCTAATTTTATTACTTTCCAAGGTTCTTCGTCCGCTAAATACTTGTTTCCAAGTCTTGCCAAGTTCATTAATTCTTGAGATGCTTCTCTAAAACGATATCTTTCAATTGATTTTCCAATAATATTCGGAAATTCTTTTACAGCAGCTAAAACGTCTTCATCGATCTCTGTAAAATCATTTGGAGCTGGAACAATCCCATTGTAATATTTATTCGTTAAAACAACAACTCTGTTGATGAAATTACCAAAAATCGCAACTAATTCGTTGTTGTTTTTTGCTTGAAAATCTTTCCAAGTAAAATCATTGTCCTTGCTCTCTGGTGCATTTGCAGTTAAGGTATATCGCAATACATCTTGTTGGTTTGGAAATTCTTCTAAATATTCGTGCAACCAAACGGCCCAATTTTTAGAAGTTGACAATTTATTTCCTTCTAAATTTAAAAACTCATTTGCAGGTACATTTTCAGGTAAAATATAATCTCCATGCGCTTTTAGCATCGATGGAAAAATAATACAGTGAAAAACAATATTATCTTTCCCTATAAAATGGACTAATTTAGTATCGTCTTTTTTCCAATAATCCTCCCAGTTTTTATCTTCTCTTGCCGCCCATTCCTTAGTTGATGAGATGTATCCGATAGGTGCATCAAACCAAACATAGAGCACTTTTCCTTCTGCACCTTTTAGAGGAACAGGTATTCCCCATTCTAAATCACGAGTTACAGCTCTAGGCCTTAATCCGTCTTCTACCCAAGATTTTACTTGTCCGTAAACATTCGGTTTCCAATCCTTTTTATGACCTTCTAAAATCCATTCTCGTAAAAAATCTTCATGTTTATCTAAAGGTAAAAACCAATGTTTTGTTTCTTTTACAGTCGGTACGTTTCCGGTAATAGCAGATTTTGGATTGATTAAATCTGTTGCATTATGACTGGTTCCGCAGTTTTCGCATTGATCGCCATAACTTTCTTCAAAGCCACATTTAGGGCAAGTTCCCACCACAAAACGATCTGCTAAAAACTGATTTGCTTCGGCATCATATAGTTGTGCAGAAGTTTCCTCAATAAAATCACCACTCTTATACAGTTTTGTAAAAAAATCTGAGGCAGTTTCATGATGAATTTTAGAGGAGGTTCTTGAATAATTATCAAAAGAAATTCCAAAATCAGAGAAAGACTGCTTGATTATTCCATGATATTTATCGATTATATCTTGAGGAGAAACGCCTTCTTTTTTGGCTCTCATGGGTATTGCGACACCATGTTCATCAGAACCACAGATGTAGGCAACATCTTTACCGGTTAAACGCAAGTAACGAGCGTAAATATCTGCAGGAACGTAAACACCCGCTAAATGACCAATATGAATTGGGCCGTTAGTGTAAGGTAAAGCTGCTGTAATTGTATATCTTTTTGGAGTATTCATCGAATTTTCCTTAATTTAATTTGCGGTTTGATTATTGCTCAACAAAAGTACAAAAAACCGAGTTTTAAAAACGATTGAAATTTGATACATTTACAATAGTTAGATTTTTAAATTGTTAGAACCAAGAAACAAGATTTATTTTGAAGAAACCTATCCTATTTACGTCCTTATTTTTAGTACCTTTTTTATTCATGTTTGCACAAGAAAAATTAAAAACTCCGCCCTATTTGCAAATAGGGGATACAATTGCAATTGTTGCTCCTGCAGGGGTTTTAAAAAACCGAGTAGAAATGGTAAATAGCGCAAAAAGATTGGCAGAAAGTTGGGGGTTAAAAGTGGTATTAGGGGAGCATCTATTTAATCAGAACAATCACTTTTCTGGCACAGATGAAGAAAGAGCAATTGATTTTCAAAAAGCTTTAGACAATTCAAATATCAAAGCAATTTGGGCTGCAAGAGGAGGGTATGGATGTGTTAGAATTATTGATAAGTTAGATTATTCTGCTTTTTTAAAACAGCCAAAATGGATTGTTGGCTATTCAGACATTACGGCTTTTCACAGTCAGATTCATAATCTAGGAGTGGAAACGATTCACGGTATGATGGCCTCTAGCATAGAAGATAAGCCAGAAGAAATTATTGAAACAATTTCATCTTTTAAAAGAGTTCTTTTTGGGGAACAAATTTCTTATAAAATTCCATTATCAGCATATAATAGAACTGCTGTTTTAGAAAATGATAAAGCCCTTAAAGGACAATTGGTTGGAGGAAATCTGGCCCTATTAACCTCTATGCTGGGCTCTAGTACTCAATTAAATACGGATGGTAAGATATTATTTATTGAGGAAATTGGTGAGTATAAATATGCTATTGATAGAATGTTACAAAGTTTAAAACGTGCTGGATATTTTAAAAATTTAAAAGCAGTAATTGTAGGAGATATGAGTAATATAAAGAAAAATACAACATCTTGGGGTAGCACTATTGAACAATTAATTTTAGATGTTTTACCAAAAGAGACTCCTGTTCTATTCGATTTTCCAGCGGGTCATGAATCAGAAAATAGAGCATTGATTTTTGGAAGAGGGATTGAGTTAGCGATTATCAATAATCATTATTCAGTCGTTTTTAAAAAATAAAAATGGCAGATCATAACGAGTTAGGTAAAAAAGGAGAAGAGTTAGCTATCGATTTTTTAGTGAAAGCCGGCTATAAGATCTTAGAAAAAAATTACCGATTTCAAAAAGCGGAAGTAGATATTATAGCTCTAAAAGGACCTGTTTTAGCAATTGCTGAAGTAAAAACAAGATCTACAGATTATTTTGGCAATCCACAAGATTTTGTAAACCCTAAGAAAATTAAACTACTACTTTCTGCAATCGATAATTATGTCGTTGAAAAAGACTTAGATGTTGAAGTTCGTTTTGATATTATTGCTATTATTCGTCAGAAAAAGGAAACAAAATTAGTGCATTTAAAAGATGCTTTTCTCCATTTTTAAAGGGTTTTAATATTTTTAAAAGGTAAGGTTTACCCCCATAGAGATAGTTGATTGTGTAATTTCTTCCACTTTTTTAAAAGTATTAAAAAAATTATCTGTAGCCACATACATTTGAAAAACACCGATATTAACTGCTGCATTTCCACCTAATTTAATTTTTTTATCTTGACTATCTATGCTTGTCAAAAGTCCGTAAGTGGTTTTTTTATGAAGTCTATTATAACCTAAAGCATAGTTTGTCACGGACTTTCCAAAAACAGTACTGTTCGCAAATACCGTACTAAAAACATTTTTTTTATTGGCGTAATATTTTGCAGAAAAATAGGTTTTTGTCGTCAGTTTTGTAGAGAAGTTTTCAATTGTTTCTGTTGCATTAAAAACAGTATTTAAAGCACTCTCTATTTCATCTTGAATGCTTCCATCTATATCTAGGTCTACCCCGCTATAAATTGTTCCTGCAGTATCTTTGATATTGTAGTTTGTGTTGTTCTCAGACCAATTTATAGTTCCAATATCATTGATATTTAATTCTACAGCCCATTTTTCAGAAACTTGATATGTTGCCCCAATATCTATTCCAAAACCATTATTCCCAGTAAAATAGGATTTTTCTTCATTTGAAATACCTGATGTTCTTAGCGATGCACTTGTAGCGGTTATATTCCAATTTTGATTCGTATCATCAATTTCTAAGCCAAGAGAGGCATTGTTTTTAAGAGAAGCGTGTGCAATTCCATTTAAGTATTTTAAACGCAAACCAATCGCCAACTTGTCTTTTAGGAATTGATGTGTAATCCCAAGTCCTATTTCGTGATAGCCTGTTGTATTTAATTGATTATTTTTTAGATCAAAATCATTAATTCCATTTGCTGCAACCTCTATGGTTTGATCCGTATATTGAACATTACTTACTAATTTTGAATTAGCAAATAAAGAGATGGATCCTTTTTTTGTTTTAAATGCGAGCATAAAAATATTTGCGTTTATATGGATTGTTGATTGATTTAATGCTTTTGTATTAAGTAATAAATTATCAAAATTAGTTTCTAGTTTATTTGTTGCATTGTTTTTAATTAGAAATTCATTCAATTTAAAAGGGTTGTTTATGTTAAACCCAATTCCTGGTAAACCCAATGTAAAATTATTTTTAGGCAAATAAACAGCGGAAACATTTTGTGTTTGTACGACATAATCTCCTAAGTTATAAAAAGACAAAGTATTTTGAGCTTTTGTCCTATTTACTATAAAAAACAGGAGAGTTGTTAGTGTAAAAGTATATATTTTCATATGTTTTTAACTAAAGTTTTATGTTAACTTTGGTTGCAACGTTTACAACGATATCATTTATTCCTAATAATTTTACTTCATTTTTGCCCTCGGGGCTGTTTAGCGTACATTTAATATCAATTGCCGTTGCAGTTTTGATTTTTTCAAGATCATTTTCTGAGAACGCTACCTCTGTATATGTTGTTTTATATCCGCTAGATTTTCCATTGGAATCAATCTCTGCAGCATCAAATGCTATAAATGATTTCGCAACATTTAAATCAACACCATTATTAAGAAATATAACCTCCAAATTACCACTCAAAGGAATACTGTTTTCAGTATTTAAAACGAGTATAAAGTTGACGAGATTCTTTGTATCCTCGCCATTGTTAAATTCTATACTTCTTGATAATTCTATATTTTCAAATTTGACTTCCAAGGGAACTTCGATTTCTAATTCCGCTTCAAAACCACTGTTTATTGATGCAAAAAAATTTAAATTCGGAAGCTTGTTTATTGGATTAGCGTTTCCAATAACATCAAGAATAATTTCTGAGGGTTTTAGAGATAATAAATCTGAAAAATTAGAATTGGTTTTGTCAATTATGATTTCTGTAATTACAGGAGTCGCAGATGAGGAGTAGGTTTCTATTCCATTAACAATAATCATATTTTCTTGATTCTGATCCCCATCATATCTTAAATTTAAAGAACTTGTTTCATTTTCCGCCCTAATGCTTGAAAGATTAATACCGATAGGAAAACCATAACCATTTGTGGCTTTAATTTTCATTTCAGGGTTGGCAAATGTAACTGCGCCTTTCCCAAAATTATTAAAGAAGTCGATAGGAAATGATTGTGAGGAAACGGAAAAGCTTTCTTGCTTAAAATCACCATAAATAACCTCTGTTTTGGCGCTGGTTAAATTCGCTGAAAGAGAAATTTTGTCATTCTCTTTTACAGTATCACCAAGTTTAAAATCAAATTCGGCTAAAAAATTAATCACGATGTTATTTGTTGTTTGTTCAAAATTAACACCATTATGAGTCAAATCAGTATTATAATTTTCTAGTGGAATTTTTAGTTGCGCCCCAGTGTTTTTAATTATTTGGGATGCTTGGTAAGTTGTATTTCCCGATTTTGTTGTTAGAGAAGGGATTTCTATCGTTATATTAACATCTACGGAAAAGTTTGAAACAATATTAAGAATCAATTGTCCGCCATTAAAAGAAGCGCCCGTAAGGCTCTTACTCAACTCAAATTTATGTATTACTTGCTCACTAATTTTTTTCCCCCCAATTAGTGGGTTAGGAATTCCAGGCGCTATTTCAGAATTTACAATCGTATGAGGAGAGCTAACTCCTGCGGCACTAAAAACAGCAGGGGTTAAAGGGGTTTCAATTTCAATAAACGTTGAAAAGTCTTCGATGACAACGTTATAGTTTGAGTTTTCACCCTCAGAGATAGATTCGATGTAATTAAAAGATAAATTTCCTTCTGAATCTTCACGAATATCATTTATATCTAATTCTTGGAATAAATCTGTGAGAGTATAGTAGATTTGACCAATCGGCATGTTAAGGTCTCCAGACCATTTCATTTCAATCTCATTATCAAAATAAGAAATATCACAGGAGGTAACAAGTATTGTGCAGAGTAATAATATTTTTTTAGCATTCATAATTTTATTAAAAATTAACTAAATAATATACATTATGACATCCTGAAATAGGGTTACAGAATTATTAAACTAAAGGTAGTGATTTTTTATGACTCCCTTTTTTCTTTTTTAAAGCTTCTTAATAAAAGATTTTAACTCTTTTAATTCATTCGGTTTTCCTATGATTTTTTTAGTTGAATCTAAAACAAAATAAGTTGGTGTTGCATTTATATTATAGGTGTTTACTATTTTATTTTTCCATTTTTTTAAGCCCAAAACATGGTGCCAATTTGGTAATTTTTTCTTGTAATTTTTCCAACCAAAATCATTATTTTCTAAAGAAAAGGCAATCACAGTAATTTTTTTATTTTCTTTTAAAAACTCGTGTAATTGAGGAATTTCTCGCAAACAGTGAGAACACTCTGTGCCCCAGAAAAGTAATATATAATATGACCCCTCATTTAATTTTGATAGCGTTAGCGTTTCTCCTTTTTCTACCCAAGAAAAATCGGGGGCATTTCTTCCTATTTCAGTAGCAAATAAGCCCTTTTTCTGTACCTTAAATTTTTTATCCTGAATATGTAAAGGCAATGCGTTATAATGGTTTTCGAATAAATAGTCTATTAACTCTAAGTTCATAGATACTTCAAACTGACTAATTAAAAACTGAATTACATCTTTTTTAAAGAAATTATTTTCAACTTTAGATAGTACTTTATCAATAGACTCTTTTAATAGTTTTTGTTGAGTAGCCGTGTCATCAGAATAATTAATATAAAAAACATAATCTGTTATTCGATCAATTAAAAAAGAAGAATTTAAAAGTGTTTTATTATTAAAATCGATATTGTCAAAAAAAGCATCAATCATGTTAGACATATACTTTTGAGGAGCGGCTATAATTTCTGAAGGATTGTTTCTAAATGAAGCTACTATAAAAGGTAAAACATACATTCCTTTAGAGGCTCTTATATATATTTTTTGAATATTATTTACTTTATTTAAAGTAGATTTATATTCAATTTTTAAATTTAAAGCCGGGTTTTGTAGCACACTAACTTGAATAGAATCTAAATTTTCTTGTTCTTTAGAAATTTCATCCAAATACTTCCTGTACAAAATATTTTCCTTAGAAGTTAAAAATGTTATTGATTCGTTAGGGAAATCTGGATGAAAATTAAAACGGATATCTTCTTTATTAAAAATGAAATCGATAAACCCTTTATCATTTAAAGAATATGTAATTCTATAGAATCCTGTTTTTGAGTCTTTGGGCATTGTAAAATTAAACTCACCTAATTTATGCTTTTCCCCCTGAACAGTAGTTTCAGTTGTTTTAATTTCTGAATTTTGAATAAATAGTTGCTTTGTGCCTTCTATTTTATATAGTATTACCCATTTACTAATAGCTGCCGGGCTCATTGTGCCATTAATTGTATATTGTGCATGAATAAGGGGAGAAATTAAAAAGATAAAAGCGAGTATATTTTTCATATTAAAGATAATTTTTTTTCCTTGTTAAATTCTAAACAAGTAATATTTCAAAAGTAATATTTCTCTCCTAAAAAGAGATGTTAAAATAAAAAATAAAGCGATGAACTATACTAATAAAGTTGTTTGGATCACTGGTGCTTCATCAGGAATTGGAAAAGCTTTAGCGCTAGAGTTATCTCACCAAAAGGCAAGATTAATTCTTTCATCAAGAAAAAAAGAGGAATTAGAGTTGGTGAGAAATGAATGTAAAAATCCCTCAGAAGTAAAAATTATTACCTTAGATCTAGAAGACTACGAATATTTTCAACCAAAGGTTGATGAGGCCATTACTTTTTTTGATAAAATTGACATATTAGTAAATAATGGAGGAATCAGTCAGCGTTCTCTAGTTGAAGACACCCAAGTTTCTGTAGACAAACGCATTATGGAAATTAATTATTTAGGCACTGTTGCTTTAACGAAAGCTTTATTGCCTTATTTTATAAAAAATAAAAAGGGACAATTTGTTGTAACAACAAGTATTGTTGGTAAGATCGGAACCCCTTTGCGCTCTTCCTATGCCGCAAGTAAGCACGCTTTACATGGTTTTTTTGATAGTTTACGTGCAGAGAATCATAAACATAATATTGCAGTAACACTGGTATGTCCCGGTTTTGTAAATACTAAGATTTCATTAAACGCATTAACAGGAAATGGAACTCCCCAACAAAAAATGGATGCGGCAACTGCCAACGGAATTGATCCTAAACGTTTTGCGAAATTGATGGCAAAAGCGATTAAAAATAAAAAAGAAGAAGTTTATATTGCTGGTGCAAAAGAAAAGTTAGGAGTATATGCGAAACGATGGTGCCCTATATTGTTCTCAAAAATGATCAGAAAATTAAGGGTTACCTAGATTATTCAAAATAAGAAATACCTTCAAAATAATTAATAATTGCTTCTTTCATTAGCACCGTTTGTTCTCCAGGTTTTAAGTTGGGAAGCTCAGTAAGAGTTTTGTAGTGTGGCCAACTATCACTATCAAAATAATCAAACTCGTAATACCCGTAAGGTTCTAGAAGTTTACAGATTGCGATATGCATTAGGTTTACTTTTTCGTCTTTTTTAAATTCTCGATGGCTTTGCCCTAATTCTTGAACCCCAATTAAATAGATGATTCCATCCATATTTAATTCATCTCCTTCTGCAAATTGATGAGTTAATTTGGCAACTAATACTTCCCATTTTTCTTTTAAGGAGCTAATTTTTCGCATAGTGGTTATTTTATAATAATGTAAAGATACAATTGACAATTTAATATTGTGAAAAAAAATATGTAGGTTTGAAAAAATTAGTTTCATGAATATTTTTGATATTATTATAACGGCTTTACTGCTTTTCGGTTTTGTTAGAGGACTAGTAAAAGGCTTATTTGTTGAGGTGGCGTCTTTGGCCGCATTAATCGGAGGTGTATACGGAGCGATTCATTTTTCTTACCTCATTTCCAATTTTTTAAAAGAATATGTAACCTGGAATACAGAATACATTTCATTAGCTGCTTTTGCCATTACTTTTGTAGTAATTATTGTAATTGTTGCGCTTCTTGGAAAAGCATTGACTAAAATTGCTAATTTTGCCTCTCTTGGAATTATAAATAAAATATTAGGAGGTGTTTTTGGCGTTTTAAAAATAGGGTTAATTTTAAGTGTTGTTTTTATTTTTTTTGGAAAGATGAATGACACTATTCCTTTTATAGAAAAACAAACACTAGAAGAATCAATTTTATATCGTCCTGTAAAAAAGATAGCTCCGACTATTTTTCCTTCCATTATTAAAGAGGAAGTTGAGAATGAAAACATAGTGTGAAATAAAAGTCATATAGAAACCCATGAATTTTCTTAATTTTTTCATGACTACTTCTTTTAAATCAACTACTTCTTTAATATTCTAATATACCTGCTTTAAAAAAATACAGGCTTTATAATTTTTAGTGGGTAAGTTATTAACTTATAAACCTATTATCCCCTTATAATAAATCTTTAAAATTCCATTTAGAGTTTGGTTCTTTTGTGCCTCTTTATCTGGTGCTCTATTTTTTAAAACGGTTTTTTAATACGTGTCTTTTATATCTTGTTTAATCCAGTTTGCGCACTCATCAAAAGATTTAAAAATATGTTCTCTGGGTATAAAGTCTGGAATGATACCAATTCTTTCCATCATATATCTAGGTTGTTTTAATAAATTAACAAACAATACTTCTACTTTTTTTTTCTTTAAGTCTTGAAGCATATCTTCCATTGCATATAAACCAGATTGGTCCATGTATTGCATCCTTCCTAATCGCATAATTACTGTTTTTGCAGTGCTAGGTATCTGAAGATATAACTGTTGAAAATCGCTAGTAGACCCAAAAAATAATGGCCCTTTTATATGTTTGATAAAAACGGCTTCTTTTAGGCTTTTGGGAAATTTTTTTTCATCTGCCCAAGATTCTTCTTTTAGTGCCTTTATACCAGATCTTTCTGCAGTTAAGTCCCCAATTTTTTTCATAAACATTAGTGATGCAATAACGAGTCCAATACCAACAGCATAAACTAAATTCCAAAAAGTAGAAAGCACCAAAACAACAATCATTATTAAAACTTCTGAACTTACTTTTAATGGTCCAATTTTAAGATCTCTTGGCAAACTAGGAATTGCCCTTAAGCCTTTATAATCCATTACCCCAAGACCAACAGTAATTAAAATACCGGCTAAAACTGCAGCAGGAATTTTAGAGGCAACAGGTCCAAGACCTAACATAATAATCAAAAGCATAACGCCGGCAATCATTCCAGAAAGTTTTGTTTTTCCTCCGGCGTTAATATTAACTACGGTTCTAATTGTTGCTCCTGCTCCTGGAATACCTCCAAATAAGGCAGCAATACTATTTCCAATTCCTTGACCTACTAACTCTTTATTAGGTTTGTGCTTCGTTTTGGTCATATTATCAGCAACAACACTTGTTAAAAGAGAGTCTATGGCTCCCAAAAGAGCTAATGTTAATGCCGTAAAAATATAAGGAGTTATATTTTTTAAAGAAAACTCTGAAAAAATTGCCCACTTTATTATTGGAATTCCACTAGGGATTTCTTGTATTTTTATATACTCTAAGCCAAAACCAACAGCAATCCCAGACATGACAATTAAAGCGACTAATGTGCTTGGAATTTTTGTTGTAATCCGCTTGAAACCATAGATAATTAAAATAGTTCCCAAAGCTAATAAAAGTTCTAGCCAACTAACCTTTTGAATTGCTCTTGGAAAAGCGGTAATAGCTCCTAAAGCGCCAGAAGCTTCTTTAGCAGCCAGAGTTTGAGATTCTTTGAGAATAATTTCTGGTGTAATTTTTTCTGCTCTAGAGATAGTTTCTTTGAAGTTTTCTAGAACTAAAACACCTTCCCCTGCCTCTTCTTTTAAAATGTTTTCTAAGATTACTTCTTCTGCTTTTGGTCTGAATTTATTTACAAATTCAATATCTTCTTTTGGATAATAACCTATAGAGGGCATGACTTGAGTTAGTAAAATAATAACACCTATTGCCGTCATAAAACCAGAGACAACAGGGTATGGTATGTATCTAATGTATTTTCCTAAACCAATTAACCCCAATCCAATTTGAAACAAGCCTGCCAATAAAAAAATAGTTAAAATAGCAGGTAAAGCTTTCGAAATATCACCATCATTGGCCGCTACAATTCCTGCAATTACAACCATACTTACGGCTGTCATTGGTGCGGTTGGGCCAGAAATCTGTGTACTTGTACCTCCAAAAAGAGCAGCAAAAAAACTTATAAAAATTGCTCCATATAAACCGGCACTTGGCCCTAACCCAGAAGAAACTCCAAAGGCTAATGCCAAAGGTAAAGCTACAATACCAGCAGTAATACCACCAAAAGCATCACCTTTTATATTTGAGAATAAATTTTTCATAATTTTTTTAAATGGTTTACCTGTCAATCCACAATTTAATACTTCCTTATTTAAAAAAAGCCAATCCTTGAAAAGGATTGGCTTTTTTTATAAATTTATACATTTAAATTAGTAAAAAACTACTGATCCATCATTTATATCATACATAGCTCCAACAATCTTAATTGTACCTTCGTTTTCCATTTCTTTTAAAACTGGACTTTGATTTCTAATATTATCAATAGTCATGTAAATATTTTTTTCTGCAACAGTGTTTACAAAATCAATATTACTGGAGTTTCTTAAATTCTTATCGGCTGGTTCTTTAACAGCTTCAACGGCAGGTTTTATTTTATCAATTAATGCCGTTAAGTTTCCTAGTTTAGCGTCATCGCAAGCTCCTTTTACAGCACCACAAGCAGTATGACCCAAAACGACAACAACTTTTGTTCCTGCTAATTTACAGGCAAATTCCATGCTTCCTAAAATATCTTCGTTTACAAAGTTCCCTGCTACTCTTGCGCTAAAAACATCACCTATTCCTTGATCAAAAATAATTTCTGATGAAACTCTAGAGTCTATACAACTTAAAATTGTTGCAAATGGATATTGACCTTTACTTGTATCTGAAACCTGACCTAGTAAATCTCTATTTACAGTATTGTTGTTTTGAAACCTTGTGTTTCCTTCTTTTAGTAAATTTAGTGCCATTTCTGGACTTATCGCTGCTTGAGTCTCTTTTGTGTGTGCTTTCATGGTTTTCTTTTTATGGTGTTAAAATAAGTGAGCAATCAAGATTTTTGATTACCTCTTTAATAGATGGTTTTAGTAAGTTATTACCGTTTTCTTCTCTCTCTACAAAAACTAGATTCACATTACTTTTTGAAAGATAATTAGAGATGTTTTTTATAACATTATCACTCTTTTCAAAAATATATTCTACTATCTTTTCTTGTTCTAAGCAGGTTTCTTTTTTTAAAGTACTCGAATTATCAAAAATTCTGAAAAATTTTAATGGTTTTTGAGTAGATGCGAAAATATTTTTTGTGAAAAGAGAATCAGGATTTATATTATTAAATACCCCTAAAGACATTTCTGTATTTGGTTCTAGATAGTTTTTATCATCTGCAATTACAATTGGGCCTTTGAAGTTTTTAAGTATAAAAGGTGTAATATTATCACTCATAAAATTTACGATTCTATTTTTCTTTTTCCCTAAAACAATAATATCAGGTTTATTTTCATCGATATATTTTCCTATTTCATTTTTTATATTCCCAATGGTAAAGGTGTGATTAATAGTTGTGTCATATGTTTTAGAAATAGGCTCTATTATTTTTTTTATCTTTTTATCTATTGAAAAATAGGCTTTATTAATTGTTCTCATAGCAGACAACTGACTTTCTTTTTCTACAATTTCTGTTGGTTTTTTTACATAGAAAAAATTGATATCTGCATCTACTATTTTAGCGAAACTTACGCCGCTTTTTATCGTTTTGCTTGTCGTTTCATTTAAATCTGATAAAACTAAAATATTAAATTTATTTCTCATGATTTATTTTTAAGCTGATTTTTTTGGCCTTAGCTTAAAAAACTCAATAAAACTATCTGGATTTTCGACAACTCCCCGCTCAGAAATTATTTTTATGTCAATATTTCTTTCTTTTGCTTTTAAAGCAAAATCTTCTAATATTTCGATAATATCATTATCTAAGTATCTGGTTTTTCTAACATCTAATTCCAAAAAAGTATCAATAGGTAAGCTATCTAACTCTTTTAAAATAGCTCCTTTATTAAAAAAGGTAACTTCTTCAGCGAGAGTCATTTTAATTTTATGTTTTCCATTGCTTTTGTCTTCAATATGCAAAAAGTGAGAGTTTTGGAAACTTTTAATAAGTATTACAACAATCCCAACTGCTAATCCCATACCAATTCCAAATAATAAATCTGTAAAGACAATTCCTAAAACAGTTACTGTAAAAGGAATAAACTGTTTCCACCCTAATTGGTACATTTGCTTAAAAAGCGCAGGTTTCGCTAATTTATAACCAACAATTAATAAAATTGCAGCCAAGACTGATAATGGTATTTTATTTAATAAATTCGGAATTAAAATTACAGAAATTAATAAAAAGAAACCATGAATTATGGCAGACATTTTACTTCTACCACCAGATTGAATATTTGCAGAACTCCTAACGATTACCTGAGTTATAGGTAAGCCACCTATTAATCCAGAAATAACATTTCCAATTCCTTGAGCAAGTAGCTCTCTATTTGTTGGCGTTACATTTTTATGCGGGTCTAGTTTATCTGTAGCTTCTACACATAATAAAGTTTCTAAACTAGCAACTAATGCTATAGTAAATGCCACAACCCATATCTCTGGATTCGTGATTGCTCCAAAATTCGGAAAACTAAACTGACTTATAAAAGAGTCAAAATTATCAGGTACAGGAACACTTACTAAATGAGAAGCGCTAATGCCATATTTAGATTCAGAATCTGTAATTAAAAAATAAATAATACCCGCAACAACAGCAACTAAAGGACCTTGTATTAAGTTGAAAATTTTCCCTTTTTTTGATAAAAAATTACTCCAAAGTAATAGAATTCCTAAACCGATAAGACCAATAATAGTAGATCCTAAGCTAATATTATTAACAGTTTTAAAAATTTCTGAAAATGTATTTTCACCATCCATTTGAAAGAAAGCAAAATTTCCTTCTGGATCGATATTATACCCAAAAAAATGAGGGATTTGCTTTAAAACAATTATGATTCCAATTCCTGTTAGCATTCCTTTTATTACAGACGATGGAAAATAATAACCAATAATTCCTGCTTTTAAAAAACCGAAAATTAATTGAATTACGCCACCTAACACTACAGCGACTAGAAAGTTTTCATACCCCCCTAAAGTACCAATAGCGGTAAGAACAATAGCCGCTAAACCTGCTGCAGGACCACTTACTCCTATTTTAGAGCCACTTATAGAGCCTACAACAATCCCTCCAATAATTCCTGCAATTAATCCTGAGAAAAGAGGAGCGCCACTTGCTAATGCAATACCTAAACATAAGGGTAATGCAACGAAAAAAACAACGATACTTGCCGGCAAGTCATTTTTAATATATTTAAACATAGATATAAGTATTTTGTCTCTAAATAAATTTATTTAGAGAAATTTCAAAGTTAATTTTGTTAGTTTGTTTTTAATTTACGAAGATACTATGATAACAATTTTGGAGGAGGAGTTGTGTTTTCTGAATATTCTGATGTATAGTTTTTTGATTTAAAAATGATATTTTTCTTTTTTTGAATACCATTCATTATAAAATCACTAAAATCCTCTGATAGATGAATCTTTATTTCTAAATTCTTTGTAGCTTCTTTTCCTTTATTTTCTTCTTCTTCATTCATGTCAAGAAAAAACTCAATATTCTGAGTATCATCAACTAAACAGATAACCCCAGGAGAAATTATTAAAACTGAAAACAGTAAGGTAAAAAAAAGTGCTATTCGAATTCGTGTCAATTTTAATCTAATTATAAAGTATTTAATATTTTTATATCGGTAGCAATGATCCAACCAATTTCTCCATCTGCTAATTTAATCTTTTTCCAATTATCTACAATATCTAGGACTATAACTTTTGTGCCTTCATGCAAAGTAAATACTTTTTCAGAATTTAAAGTAGGTGCGTTTCTTACGGTAGTTTTTTCAGCAAAAACAATCGCTTCTTTATTGTTTACAGAGATACTATGTTGATTATATGTAATAAATAAAGAACATAATAAGAAGATGAAACAACCAATACTTGTGGTGAAATAGAAACGTTTTTTTGATGGTACTGAAGCAAAATAGAATAATAAAAAGAGCAAACTAGCAACAATTGAAAATATTATGACTACCATAGCCCATTGGTTATAAGACAGCTTTTGTAAATAATTAGTATTAATTTTTTGTAAAATAGTTTTTGGTAATTCTTGAATATTATCAAAAGCCAAGCGTTTTGCAAATACCAGGTTTTTTTTAACATCTTCATTCAGTGGGTTTAATTTCAAAGCCTTTTCATAGTAATAAATTGAAGGGCCAACCTTATTAAGTTTGTAGTAGCAGTTGCCTAAATTATAATACAATTCAGAGGACACTAAATCTTGAGATTCTATTTTTTTATAGTCTTCAATTGCTGCTTCGAATTTGTTGGTTTTGTATAAGTTGTTTGCAGAAACAAATAAGCTATCCACATTTTCTGCAGTAACAGAATTGGCAATGACCAATAGTAAAAAGAATATCTTTTTCATTTCTATAATTGTTTATCTAATTGAACAATAACTTGTTTTGCTCTTTCAAACTCCTCTTTCATTTCTGAGTTTGATATGGGTGTATAACGAGCAAGGTCTGATTGTCTTAATACCTCAATAAATTCTTTAATTGTACTAGAATTTATGTTTTTGTTTTTTAAAATTTCAGTAATTTTATCTTCACTAATGTCCGCAGTTTCAATACCTAATTTAGCTTTTAAATAATTATGCAACGCACGCTCTAACGCTTCATAAAAAGCTTCTTTTTTTCCGAGTTGTTTTTTAGCTTCAGATAAATATTTCTTTGCCAATCTTTCTGCTTTTCTTAATTTATTTCCAATAAGGTCATTATTTTTTTCATCATTTCTTTTCGCTATAAAAATAACAATTGGAATTGTAAGTAGAGGCAGTAATAATAAAATATAAAATAAGTTAGATTTATATAAATCACGAATGTTTTTGGGTTCGAAGTTACTTTTAGTTTGAATATATCTAAAGTTTTTTCCAGTAGAAATTACATTTTGTTTTAGAACTGTATTTGAATCTATAACTGGTTTTAACTCCTTTCCCTCTAGAACATCAACAAAGAAATCATCCGTGACGATAGTGTGATATTTTTTTTCTTTAGGGTTGAAATAAGAAAATGAAATATTTGGGATTTTATACTTTCCTTTATATTGAGGAACAACGGTATACAAATCTGAAACAGCACCTGCAATACCGGAAGAATTTACACGAACTTTTTCTTTCCTTTCGGGTTGGTATTTTTCCAACTCAACAGGGGTTGTTATTTCTGGTAGTTCAAATAACTTAAGGTTTCCTTTTCCTGAAACCATTATTTTTATTTGAGAACTTTCGTTGGCTTTTAAAACCTCTTTACTTAAGGTAACATTAAATTTAAAATCCCCAACTGCACCTGTAAAATCCACAGGTTTGCCATCTAAAGGAAGGCTCCTAGGATTAATTATTTTTTTAGCAGATGCAAATTCTTTTTTAATATTTCGCGTAATTGCATTCCCGAAAAAATCTGCTCTTCCTGTTGGAACTCCAATAACAATATTCATTTTCATTGGGTCGATATTCAGTTTTCCTGTTTTTGTAGGTACTAATAAAGCCTTTTGTAATACAATATATCTGTATTTTTCCCCATTATATTTCCCCATTTTTACAGGAAAACCATTTATTTTAATATTTTGATTCCAAAAACCATTATACTGAGGAGCTTCCGTAACACTAGTGTCATAAACACTAATATTTTCACTAACATAGAGCCTGTACTCTACATAAATTCCCTCACCAACATAAGGTCTAGATTTAGAAATTTCTGCAACTAAGTGAATGTTTTGTTGTGCAACATAATCTGGGTCATTTGGATCTTTTGGAATATCTACAGCGTCTACAACAATAATTTTTATAGGTTTAGATTTTATAGTTTTTCCTGCAATACTGATACTTGCTTTTCCAATAATTAATTCTCCTTTTCTTTTTGGTTGAATGATATAAGTATAAGATTGAGAAAAACTTACTTTTCCATTTATCCATGATTGACTTACTGATTGGCTTGGGCCACCTACGACTTTAAAATTAGCAAATTTAGGAGGAGAAAAGTTGTCACCTCCTTGTTTGTTTATTGAGAATTCAATTTTTAATCGCTGGTTTATGCCCAACTTATTTTTGCTCACTTTTGCTGTTAAAGCCACATCTTGAGCAGACATGGAAAGCGAAAGCAAGCTTATAAATAACGGTATGTAAAATTTCAAGTTCATTTTCTAAGGGCTACTAATTTACCAATCTTTTTCTTGTTTTACTTTTTGTCCTTTTGATTTTTTCGCATTCATTTTCTTTTGGGTTTTTTTCTCTTCGTTATTTAAACTTTCTAATAATTGTTTAATTTGTTGAGGAGTCATCTTTCCCTGTTGAGGCTTCCGTTTTTGTTTGTCTTTGTCTTCGTTCTTTTTAGGATCTTTATTTTTATCCTTGTTTTTGTCGCCCTGATCACTTTTGTCTTTATTTTTGTCTTTATCTTTATC
>Ga0115008_10001139_pt1 | contig 21189 bp, 19 predicted proteins | sample FraStrMetagenome_FD_87164 | JGI IMG/M metagenome (GOLD analysis project Ga0115008, IMG submission 87164) | Marine eukaryotic phytoplankton communities from Arctic Ocean - Fram Strait ARC3M Metagenome | ecosystem: Environmental > Aquatic > Marine > Oceanic | place: Fram Strait | collected...
ATAGAACCTGTTTTAAAGCATATAAAACTTGCTGAAAAAAGAGCAAAAAAACTTCAAAATCCTTTTACTGTTGCCATAGGCGAAGCTCAAAACTTACCCTATAAAGACAATACTGCAGACTTAGTAATTTTACACGGACCTTTATATCATTTACAAAAAAGAGAAGATAGAGTTGCTGCAATTCTAGAAGCAAAGAGAGTGCTTAAAAAAGGAGGAATTATTTTAGGATTCGCAATTAATGCAACAGCTTCTACAGTTGTTGGTTTAATGAATGGTATGATTCACGCAAACACATTCTTTGATATGTGTAAAGAGGAACTAACTACCGGTATTCATAACGTACCAAAAGATTTTCCTTTTTTATTGGCAGATGCTTTTTACCACAAACCACAAGATTTAAAATTAGAGTTTTCAGAACAAGAACTCAACTTTATAAACCTTTTTGCAGTAGAAGGAATGATTTGGTTAGACAACGAATACTTTGCAAATATGATTGATAAGAAAAAATCAAAGACATTAAAAGCCTTGCAAAACCTTACGCAAAATGATGAGTATTTGTTACCTTTTAGTCCGCATATGATGATTGCTGTTAAAAAATAAAGTAGTTGGAAAACAAAAAAAAGCATTGGAATATTTGTAAGAAATGCAACGGTACTGGAAAAAGAACGAAACGTCTTTCTAAAAAAGTACAAGAGCAATATAAAATAACCATAGCACAATTTGAAAAATTAAACTCTAACAAAACACCTCCAAAGCGTCCAAAAGGACAAATAGATACTTGCTTAAACTGCAAAGGATCTGGTATCATTACAGCAGCTAACTTTCCGCTAGTAGCGGAAGAAAAATACCCACATATTGCTATTATTGGAGGCGGAATTGGAGGCGTTGCTTTAGCTGTAGCCTGCCTGCATCGCGGAATACCTTTTACCTTGTATGAACGAGATGCTAATTTTAATGCGAGGTCTCAGGGTTACGGACTTACTTTACAACAAGCAAGTAAGGCTATCCAAGGATTAGGTATTTACTCTTTAGACGCCGGAATAACCTCAACCCGACATGTAGTGCACACAACAAATGGAAAAATAATTGGGGAATGGGGTGTTAGAAAGTGGGGAAGAGATAATTCAAAAGAAGCACCAAAACGAAAAAACATACACATTTCGAGACAATCTTTGCGCTTCGCTTTGTTACAACAACTAGGTACAGAAAATGCTATAAAATGGGGACATCAGTTATTAGATTTAAAAGAGGCTAAAAATGGCAATGTAGCACTAAAATTTCAAGTAAAAGGAGAAATAAAAAGCGTCATTACAAATCTCGTGGTTGGTGCGGATGGTATTCGAAGCACTGTAAGAAAACAAGTGATTGGCAACGCTATTACTCCACTAAAATATTTAGATTGTATTGTTATTTTAGGTATTTGCGCATTAGAAAAATTAAAAGACATTGCGTCTTCTTTGCTAGATTCAGCTACTGTATTCCAAACCGCAAATGGTAATGAACGTATCTATATGATGCCATATAGCAAAGATGCGGTAATGTGGCAACTGAGTTTCCCTATGCCAGAAAAAGAAGCAAAAGCGCTAAGCGCGAGAGGATCAAAGGCATTAAAAGAAGAAGCTTGCCGCAGAACACAATGGCACGATCCTATTCCTCAAATTTTAAAAGCTACCCCAGAAGCACAAGTTTCTGGATATCCTGTGTATGACCGCGCACTGCTTACACCAATATTCTTAGAAAAAGCAACGAATGTTACTCTTATTGGAGATGCTGCACATCCTATGAGTCCATTTAAAGGGCAAGGCGCAAACCAAGCGTTGCTGGATGCACTTTCATTAGCCAGAATGATTACAAAAAAATGTAACCCAGGAACTAATTGGAGAACAATCAACATCAAAAAAAATATCTTAAACTCTTTTGAAGCTGAAATGATAATACGAAGTGCATCTAAAGTAGTAGCTTCAAGACAAGCTGCAAAGCTATTGCATTCTACAATTGTACTAAAGGAAGGTGATGGCCCAAGAGGAAAACACCGAGATAAATAAGAGGAAGAATAGCACTGTTAAAATAAAAGACTAAAAATGATTGAAAAACTAAAAAATAGCGACTTAAAAATAGCTAAAAAAATGCACCTTGTTTTTCAAGCATCCTATAAAGTAGAAGCTAAGATATTAAATGCTACAAATTTCCCTCCATTAAAAAGAACGCTAGAAAATTATACAGAAAGTAATACTGAATTTTACGGGTATTCAATAAAAGAGGTGCTTGCTGCAGTTGTTGAAATTGACACCAACAACAACCGCATACTTATAAGAAGTTTAGTAGTACACCCAGATTTTTTTAGACAAGGTATTGCAGGAAAGTTACTAATATTTGTTTTCGAAACCTTTCAATCGAATTTATTTGTAGTTGAAACAGGCCTTGAAAACGGACCAGCTAAAAAATTATATGAAAAATTTGGTTTTGTAGAAGTGCATCAATGGGATACGAACCACGGAATAAGAAAAATAAAATTTGAGAAGCGCACGTTTTAACGGACTGCCTTTTTTATTATTAAATGAAGTGTTTAAAATAAATAACAGTACTGGTAAACCTTATTTTCTCCACTTAATACCACAGCCAACACTCGGTTTCTGGTTTTCTAAAACCTCTTTATTTTCAAGCAAATTATCCATCACATTTCGAATATCTTTTCCTGATACTTGTTTTCCATTTCCAGGTCTAGCAGCATCTAATTGTCCATGATAGACCGATTTTAAATCAGCATCAAAAACATAAAAATCTGGCGTGCAAGCTGCATCGTACGCTTTTGCAACCTCCTGACTTTCATCATATAAATATGGAAAAGGATAGTTTAACTCTTTTGCAACCTGCTGCATCAATTCCGGTCGGTCTTCTGGGTAGTTCTCAATTTCATTGCTACTCACCGCTATAAACTGTATGCCTTTTGCTTGGTATTCATTTGCCATTTGCACCAATGCTGTATTTACATGAATTACAAACGGACAATGATTACAAATAAACATAATTACAGTTCCTTTTTCTCCTTTTGCCTGCGCTAAAGATAGAAAGGTATTATTTACCGTGTTTATTAAGGTAAAATCTGGTGCGATTGTACCTGTTTTAAATTCGTTGGATTCTGTTAGGGCCATTTGTTGGTTTTTAATTACTAGTATTTCGGTTTTAGGTTTTAGGTTTCCTTAAGAATGAAAACCTACACTTCTTGTGCCAATGCCTTTGCACAGATATAACCACCTGTCCAAGCATTCTGAAAGTTAAAGCCACCCGTTACGGCGTCTATATTTAAAACTTCACCCACAAAGAAAAGGTTGTTGTGTTTTCTGCTTTCAAAACGTTTAAAATTAATTTCCTTTAAATCTACACCACCAGCGGTTACAAATTCTTCTTTAAAAGTAGTTCTACCGTTTGCATTGTAAATTCCTTTTGTAAGCTGATTTGCTAATTTTTCTAATTGAGCATTATTTAAATCTGCCCAATTTTGGGTTTTAGAAACATCAGAGAATAAAACAAAACGCTCCCACAATCTTCTAGAAACTTCTGTAAAAGGCGATTTTAAAATAACTGTTTTACGAGGTTCTTTCTTTTTTAAATTCAGTAAAACATTTAAAACTTTGTCTGTAGGTCTAGACAACCAATTTACTTCTACGTTGTATTGATAGTGTTTGTCTGCCAAAATTCTTGCGCCAAAAGCAGATAATTTCAATATTGCCGGGCCACTCATACCCCAATGTGTAATTAACAGCGGACCAGATGCTTCTAATTTTGTTCCAGAAATAGTTACTGTTGCATTTGGCACAGAGGTTCCTAATAAATCTACCAATCTCTTATCGTTAATATTAAAGGTAAATAAAGAGGGTACTGGAGCTACAACTACATGGTCTAAAGTTTCGCACAATTCCCATACTTTTTTAGAACTTCCTGCAGCAATTACCAATTGGTCTGCTTCAAAGACTTGCTCTTTTGTATGAATACTCCACGTATTATCTTGCTTTGTTACCGTATTTACTCCGTGATTTGTTAATACTTTAATCCCTAAAGTATCTACTGATTTTTGAAAACAATCTATAATCGCCTGACTTGTATTCGCCTCTGGAAAAACACGATTGTCACCTTCAATTTTTAACGGCACCCCGCGATTATCAAACCACTCAAACGTATCGCCTGTCATAAATTGATGAAAAGGCCCTAATAATTCTTTTTCTCCTCTTGGATAAAACTTTACCAATTCCTTTGGTTCAAAGCACGCATGTGTAACGTTGCATCTTCCCCCTCCAGATATCTTTACTTTCTGCAAGACTTCTTTTCCTTTTTCAAGAATAGTAACCTCTAAATCAGGGTTACTTTCTTTGGCATTAATCGCCGTAAAATATCCTGCTGCTCCACCTCCAATAATTACTATTTTCTTCATTTATTATGTTTTAGACGGCATTTTTTAATTCTAAAGTTAGAAAATTGTGCCGTCTTCTTGATTTATAAAATCATTTCTGAATAGGAAAGAATTGTTTCATATCCTTTATTTTTAAAATACGTTGGTGTTTGCTCATTTCCTGTTACCATAACAAAATCTCCACCCCAAGCACCTAAGCTTTTTATTTCTCCGAAATAATCAGAGAATAATTTTTCTTTTACTGGTTTTAATTGAATAATTGAACTAATGATTTGCTCATGCGCCACAATCAATTTATTGAATTCGGTAACGGTACTTGCTTTTAAAAACTGCTCTGAAATGGCTGAAACTGCGACAATTTCTTTCTGAAAATTAAGACCACTTTCTCTAAATTTAGCAATACCTTCTTTAGAATCTTGTTTCTGATTTAAATGTACAAAAAACAAGTTCTCCTTAAAACTAGGATTGAATACCACCTGCGCTACTACTGGTTTTTTATCTTCAATTTGATAAAGTATAGGCGTATTGTTCTGTGCGCATGCAATATCATAACCACTTCCTTTAAAAGAATTCCACAACAACTGAAAAGCATCTACCTCTGCCCATTTAGCGATAGAATTTATTAAGGTTGATGAAGTTCCTAATCCCCAATTTCTTGAAAATGTTAGGTTTGTTTTTACAACAAATCCGGATGCTGCATTTAAAAAATCTGGATTTACTTTTTTAGCTTCTTTTAGAATATCTAATAAGGTCTCTGCAATTACCTCTGCATTGCCTTCTTTATTGGAATTAAAACTACAGCTTAGCAAACGTAATTTTTTTAAATCGAAAACTGCTTCAAACCAACAATCTCCAGAATGCGTAAAACTTCCCCAGATAATTTGTGGTTCTGGAATACTTTCTACTAACAGGTCTTGTCCAAATTTTGTTGGCAAGGCTAAAGACTTTGCTCCGTCTAAGACCAAGTATTCACCAGTTAATAAGAGTTTTCCGTTTGAGTAGTAATTTTTCAAAATTTTTATTTTTTTTCTTGCAACAACAAGAATATTTTAGGTGCTGTTTTAATACTTAAACGCCCTAATTGATTGTTTCTCTTAATGCATTAAACTTAGAAACTACAGCAGCATGAGAAACTGTTTTTCCGTCAAAATATTTTGTGATTTTCTCTTTTTCTAAATGGGTTACACCCAACTGATTTAAGATGTTCTGCAAATGCATCTTCATATGACCATGCTGAATTCCTTTGGTTGTTAAAGCTCTTAAAGCAGCAAAATTCTGAGCCAAACCGGCTGTTGCCATAATTTGCATTAAGTCTTTTGCAGATGGCTTTTGCAACATTTCTAAAGACAACTTTGCTAAAGGATGCAATGCGGTAATACCACCAACAGTACCTACGGCCAAAGGCAACTCTAACCAAAACTTAAAAATACCGTTATCTATGCTGCAATGAGAAAGACTTGTATACCTTCCTGATCGCGCGGCATAAGCATGCGCCCCTGCCTCTACAGCTCTAAAATCATTTCCTGTTGCAATAACTACGGCGTCTATTCCGTTCATAATTCCTTTATTATGTGTTACCGCTCTATAAGGCTCTACCTCTGCAATTTTAACTGCCTGGTAAAATTTCTCTGCAAATTTCTGCGGATCTTCACCACCTAAATCTTCAATCTTGCAACTTACTTCTGCTCTTACCAAGCATTCTGGAACGTAATTAGATAAAATACTCATTACTATTTCAATTTCATCAGTTCTAAATTGAGTAGCTATTGCTTCTAAACAAGAGTTGATAAAGTTGGCTCCCATAGAGTCTTTGGTTTCAAAGGTGATGTGCAACTGGTAGTAATTTTCTAATGCATCCGTTTTATCAACCAATTGTATGTCTAAAATTCCACCACCACGTTTTTCCATGTTTTTGGTAATGGAAGCTGTTGCAGCGTATAATTTGCTTTTGTTATTATTGAAATAGGTTTCTAAGTTGGCCTTTTCACCTGCATATATAAAGTGTACCTGTCCAATTTTAGTAGTTCCTAAAACAGTTGTTTTAAAGCCACCTTTTGTACTCCAAAACTTGGCAACTAAAGAGGCTGCGGCAACTACAGAGCTTTCCTCTGTAACCATCGGTATTGCATATTCCTCATCATTTATCAAAAAATTTGGTGCAACACCCAACGGTAAATAAAAATTAGAAATGGTGTTTTCTATAAAATCGTCATGCAACTGTTGCAACTTTGTAGTATCGTTCCAATATTGCTTTATGGTAGCAATTGTAACTGAACTATTCTTAAAATAGTTTTCTGCCAACCAATTTATTTTTTCTTCTTTTGTAAACTTAGAAAAACCCGATATTTTCTTACTCATTTCTTGCGCTATAATCTATCTAGAACAAATATAAATCAATCCGCTAAAACATTACACAATATTCAAGATTTCTCGTTTTTTAAAACATTTTTTGCGAATTTTTACGTAAACTTGACGAACCTTTATTAAAAACGATGCCCTTAATGAATAGAATCTTCATTTTAGCAACTATTATTTTACTTGCTAGTTGTAAAACAAGCACAATAACAATCAATAATACTTCAGAATTAAAAGAAATTACATTAAATGAAATTTGGAATGGTACTTTTTCTCCAGAAATAATGAATGCCTTAAATGAATCCAACAAATAATTTGATATGTTTATTGTACCAGACAGAACACATGGAAATTACAAAGGAAAAAATACGCGTCTAAATTTATATACTAAAATGACAAATTTTGTAGAAACGCATTTAATTAATTAATAAAAATAAAAGGATAAATTATGAGTAATACTGTTAAGTTACCACATCAAAAAGAATTATTTGGACATCCAGTAGGGTTATATATATTATTTTTTACTGAATTATGGGAACGTTTTTCCTATTATGGGATGCGTGCTTTACTTACATTATATATAGCAACTTCAGCAACAGCAATAGACCCAGGTTTAGGTTGGTCTAATAAAGATTCAATATGGCTTTACGGTTGGTATACAATGCTTGTCTATGCAGCAGCAATACCAGGAGGTTGGTTAGCCGACAAGTTTTTAGGTCAGAAAAAAACAGTTATGCTAGGTGGTTTTCTACTTTGTATTGGCCATCTTGTTTTAGCTATCCCTGGAACAACCGCTTTTTTTAGTGGACTATTATTAATTATATTAGGTGTTGGTGGTTTAAAGCCAAACATATCTACAATGGTTGGAGGCTTGTATAAACAAGGAGATATTAGAAGAGATAGTGGGTTTACAATTTTTTATATAGGTATTAATATAGGTGCCTTTTTATCAAGTATTATTGTTGGATTAGTTGCTTTTAAATACGGTTGGCATTATGGTTTTGGTTTAGCGGGAGTGGGAATGTTACTTGGACAAACAGTTTTTATAGTAGGTCAAAAATATTTAAAACATGTTGGAAATTTTTTAGGAAATTCAGGGAATCTTGCAGATAAAGAAGCAATGAAAAAACCATTAGATAAAATTGAAAAAGATAGAGTCATTGTATTATTAATATCATTTTTAATTGTAGTTGTCTTTTGGGGAGCATTTGAACAAGCAGGTGGATTAATGAATTTATACACAGATGCTAAAGTAGACCGAGGAATTAGTATTGGGAGTTGGACCGAAATTCCAGCAGCAGTTTTCCAATCATTAAATGCAGGTTATATTATAATATTTGGAACCTTAATTGGCGGCTTCTGGATTTGGTGGAAAAAACAAGGAAAAGAATCATCATCAATATTTAAAATGGCTATTGGTACTATAATTATGGGATTTGGTTATGTCTTTATGATGTTTGCATCAAAAGAAGCATCATTAGAAGCATTTGGTAAAGCAGCAATGTTTTGGGTGTTTTTAGCTTATTTATTTCATACCATTGGAGAGCTTTGTACATCACCTGTTTCTCTATCGTTTATTACAAAACTAGCACCAGTAAAATATGCGTCTATTATGATGGGAGTTTATTTTGCAGCAACAGGTTTCGGAAATAAATTAGCGGGTAGTATTGGTGAGGCGTCACAGCTAGAATCTTTTTCAGGAAATATGGTTGTTAGCAAACAACAGATTTTGCCTTTTATGTCTAAAGATTCTATTCAAATGAAGAATAGTAACAAAGAGATTATAAAAAAGTTTGACTTTCCAATAAATCAAGATAAAAATTTCAGTTTAAAATCTAAAGTATATATTGATAATGGTCAGATTGTTTATAAAGAAATAGAAACAGGAAAAAACCTTAATTCGTTATTTGCTTTATCAACTAATGAAGAATCTAACACTAAAGAGTTATTATCGATTTTAATAGAAAGAAATATTACGTTATCTAATCCATATCATGCGAAATTGGTATTTGAAAAAGACAAAGACAAAGCACAAATAACAGAAAATAAAGGTGATGGTAAAGATTATGGTGTTTCTTTTGTTTTAGAAGAGCAACAAAGTGAAGTAGAGTACGCAACTTTTAAATGGTTAGTAATTTTTACAGTAGCTTTTGGGTTACTACTTCTATTATTTTTAAAACGTTTAAAAAAGCTTACGCACGGTGCTGAAGATAATGAAGTTGAAATGCATAATAAGAAGACAGAAGGATTCGAATTAGCAGATAACTAAAATAAAAACATATTTAAAACCTCACAAATTTTGATTTGTGAGGTTTTTTTATTTCTAAAAATGAAGCATTTTAAAAAATAAAAAGAATTGTGTAAATTTGGCACGTATTTCAAGACTCTATTGAAGTGAGAAATTTCAACAAAATAATGAAGTCTTAAATTAAAGATTATTTCAAAAAAAATGAAAAAAACAATATTTACATTCATCTGTGTACTTTTAATTTCTATCAATAGTTTTTCACAAGAAAAGGTAACTTGGCATACCGATGCCAATGCAGCTTTGCAATTAGCTATAAAAGAAAATAAAAAAGTGATGTTCTTTTTTACCGGATCTGATTGGTGTGGTTGGTGTATTAAATTACAAAAAGAAGTCTTTCGTACTGATGATTTTAAAGAATGGTCTACCGAAGTTATTTTAATAGAATTAGACTATCCTAGAAGAACTGCACAAACCGATGAAATAAAGGCACAAAACAATCAACTACAGCAGATGTTTGGTGTAAGAGGTTATCCTGCAGTGCATTTTGTGAATGTAGAAAAATTAGACAACGGAAAGATGAACCTATATAACCTTGGTAAAACAGGTTATGTTCGTGGTGGACCAGACAAATGGTTAGAAGTTGCTAACTCGATTCTTAAAAAAGCGATTTAATATTCTAATTTAAAGGCTCCTTTCTTGCGGGTATCATGAAACGGAATTTTATTTTTTATAGAAATATTTTCCCAGTTTCTTGCATAACTTTTATAATTAGAACCATCTGCAATAATAAGACTTGGTTTTAATCTATGAATTAATCTTTCTAAATTTATTTTTGGGGAATGTTGTAAAATCACAATAGGTTGCGCCAATTTATTTAGCTGATATACCCCTAAGCTATCTACGATTAAAATATTTTTTTCTTTAAATTGAATGAAACTTTTAAAGTTTACGTTCTCAATATATTGAATATATTCAGCGGTAACATATGATTTAATCATATTAATTTTACCTGGTTTTAGCGTATCGATATCCTGCTGAATTTTTATTTTCAATCCCTTTCTTTTCCCTATTATAGAAAATCTGCTTTTATGAAAAACAATAAAAGCTTCTTTCTCAATTGTCTTTCTCTCTTCAAAAAAATAGAGACTTTGAATTAACAAAACCACGATCAAAAAAAATATAAATTTTCTCGGAGTTCTCTTAATTAAATATAAAGTTCCAGAAAAAATTAAAAGATAACAGCACAACATCATTGCAAAAGAAATAGAAATTTCTTGAAACAAAAACTGCTCTTGTGCGCCCACCCAGCTTACAAAGTCGTTCATTAAAGAAATTACATAGCCATACATAAGAGCTAAAAAGTTTGGCAATACATGAAGTAAAGACATACATATTACTAAAATTCCACCAATTAAAATAGCCCCTAAAAATGGAATAATAACCAAATTAGACAACACAAATAGACCAGGAAATTGCTGAAAATAATAAATACTTAAAGGCAAAATACCAACTTGTGCAGCAATAGAAACCGTAATTAGTTGCCAAACTTTTTTATCAATTAGAAACCTTGGATTATACAGAGCTACTAATTTTGGCTGCACCCAAATAATACCAAAAACTGCCAAATAACTTAATTGAAAACCAACATCAAATAGAAACATAGGTTTCACAATTAATAAAAATAGCATAGAGGAAATTAAAGAGAACTCCACTACTTTTTTTCGCCGTAAAGATTGCCCGATTGCTAAAAAAGTAAACATGGTTACTGCTCTTACTACAGACGCTGAGAGGCCTGCGATAAATGCGAACATCCATAATAATAAAACAATACACAATGCTTTTAAATAAGCACCGTTTTTAATCTTTTCTAAAGGTTTGAATAGAAAAGATAGAATTAACAAAATAATACCAACGTGTAAACCAGAAACTGCCAAAATGTGAATAGCACCTGCGCTGGCATAATCTGTTAATAATTCTTTGGAAATCTCTTGTCTTTGCCCTAATAATAGCGCAGTAATTACAGCAAGTTCGTCTCTTTTAAAATTGTATTTTAATAACGATCTCTGAATTTTATTTCTGAATTTTCCCGAAATACCTACCAAAGAACTCGTTGTATTCGAAAGTTGCAAAAACTGTGTGCTTTCTATAAATAACTGGTGGTGAATTCCTTGCTTTGCTAAATATTCTTTGTAATTAAACTGATTAGGGTTTAAAGGAGGGGATACTCTTTTAAACTCGGCATTCACTACAATTTGAGTATCAATGGCAAGCTGTCCTCGCAGACTATCTTTTTGAATATTTAATAAAACAGCTCCTCTAGTTTTAGCTGTTTGCATCTGAACGACCTCTGCAACATACTTGTCTTGATAAAATCCAGATTTTAAAACCTTAGAAATTCTTAAAACAACTCTTGTTTCTTCCTTATTAAAATGCGTGTAATGATTTTTAAAATTCCTAGCATCTTGAATGTAAACAGCTGAAATACCAATTGAAAAAAATAGGATGACAGCAATGATCGTACTCCCTTTTTTTTTCCGAAATGCAAATAAAGAAATTGCTAAAAATAATAAAACCAAGAATAGTTTCAGAAAGCCGAATGTCCAAATTTGTGTATAAAATTGAATTCCGATTCCTAAAATTAAAAACACCAAGAAGTGCAAAGGCACATATTTCAACAACCTTTTCATAGCGACCGAAAGTTACTGAAAATAAATTATAGTATGCTATTTTAAAGCTGCTACAATTTGAGAGGCTACATTTTTTGAAGCGCCCTTTCCTCCTAATTGCTTTTCTAAGTCGAAATAATTTAAGAATATATTTTCCCTATTAGAAACCTCTAAAATATTTATCAAAGCTACTTTTAGATTTTGTTTGTTAAAATCTTCTTGAATTAACTCTTTTACTACCTCCTTATCTAAAATTAGATTTACCAAAGAAATAAATTTCAAGGTAATAATTCTTTTTGCTATTTGATATGAAATATACCCTCCTTTATAACAAACAACTTGTGGCACTTTAAATAAAGCAGTTTCTAAAGTTGCAGTTCCTGAAGCAACCAATGCAGCATAAGAAACACTTAATAAATCGTAGGTTTTATTATTGATAAATGCCACCTCTCTTTCGCCAATAATCTGCTTGTAAAAAGAAAAATCTTGACTAGGTGCGCCGGCTATTACAAATTGATATTCAGAAAAATCGGCAATTAAAGACAACATTACAGAAAGCATTTCAGTAATTTCTTGTTTTCTACTCCCAGGTAATAAAGCAATAATTTTTTTAGTGCTTAATGCATGTTCTTTTCTGAAATCGTTCTCAGAAACCTGAGTTCTATCTGCAATTGCGTCTATTAACGGATGCCCAACAAAGGCTACTTCACAATCGTGCTTTTTATAGAAATCTTTCTCAAAAGGAAGAATTACAAACAATTTATCAATATCTCTTTTAATATCCTTTACCCTGCCTGCTCTGCTAGCCCAAACTTGCGGAGAAATATAGTAATGTGTTCTAAAACCTGCTGCTTTTGCCCATTTTGCAACCCGTAAATTAAAACCAGAATTATCAATGAATATAAGCACATCTGGCTGAAATACTGCAATATCTTTTTTACAAAACTTTATAAAACCTACTACTTTGAATATGTTTTTTAAAACTTCGAAAAAACCCATAAAAGCTCTTTCCTTGTAATGACTTACTAAAGTACCGCCAGCGGTTTGCATTAAATCTCCTCCCCAAAAACGAATGTCTGCGGTTGCGTCTTGTTTGTAAAGTTCTTTCATTAAATTAGAACCATGCAAATCTCCTGAAGCTTCACCAGCAATTATATAATATTTCATTTTAGAAAAATTTTAAAACTAAAGTTATAAATGCAATTAAAAAAGTAGCTATTAAAACTCCTTTTGCTTTGTTGTCTTCTTTTTTTTTAATGAAAACAAAAAACACAAATAAATTAGGAATTGCTGCCAAAGCTAAAATCTTACCATATAGATTACCTTCTTTTATCATTTGCAAAGTAGTATCAAAAGAAAACCTAGAAAAATATTCTAAATATAAGAATACGCCCCCAAAAGTTGCAAATAATGCCACAAGAAAACCAATTGAAATGTCTTTTTTTATAGTTCCCAAGAATTTAGTTTTTGAATCATATGATGCGCTGTCATATCAAATTGAACAGGAACTACAGAAACATACCCATTTTCTAATGCATATATGTCTGTATCTTGTCCTTTATCTTTATTTACAAACGCTCCTGAAAGCCAATAATATTCTTTTCCAAACGGGCTTTTTCGTTTATCGAAATTCTCTTTCCAATACCCATTTGCCTGTCTACAAATCTTTACCCCCTTTATTTCTTCCCTCTTTAAATCAGGAATGTTTACGTTTAACACAACACCCTCTGGAATTCCGTTTAACAACGCATTTAAAGTAATATTCTTTACAATTTCTTCTGATGCTTTAAAATCTGCATGCCATTTAAAATCTAACAGAGAAAAACCAATTGCTGGCACACCTTCTATACCTGCTTCTATTGCAGCACTCATCGTACCTGAATAAATTACGTTTATAGAAGAGTTAGAACCGTGATTTATACCAGAAACGCATAAATCTGGCTTTTTATTTAAAATCTCGCTAATTCCCATTTTTACGCAATCTGCTGGTGTTCCAGAACAGGTATATTCTAACTGAGGACCATCATCTATTGTTATCGGATTGCATCTTAAAACATTGTCAATTGTAATGGCATGCCCCATTCCGCTCTGTGGGCTATCTGGCGCAACTACAACCACATCTCCAATCTTATTCATTATTTTTATCAATGCTCTAATTCCTGGAGCAGTAATACCATCGTCATTTGTAACTAAGATTAAAGGTTTTTCTTGCATAATCAATTATTTAGCTACAAATATAATTCATTTAAACTTGTATCTTTTTAACAATTTGTAAAGAATATAAGAACCCTTTTTTCTGTAAATTTGTATGGGCAGATTTTTAATTAAACTTCATTTTTTTTATAAAAAACGGAATACAAGCACGACTTTTAATAATTTGTCATTATTTTAGTAGTGAAAAATAGAAAATAGAAAATTTACATTACATATTACCATAAAACATTTATGAACTTAAGAAATAAAATAAGTATCAGTTTAATAGCACTCTCATTATCTTTTACTGCTATACATGCCAATAAAAATTTTAAAAATACAGATCCAGAAAAAGATAAAATATTAGTATATGTTTTGAAAAACATTTTAACTCGAGGTCATTTTGTTGTAAAAGACATAAATGATGACTTCTCTGAGCAAGTGTACACGAGTTTTATTGAGGGTTTAGACCCTAGTAAACGTTATTTTACTCAAAAAGATTTAAAAGAATTCTCAAAATTCAAATACGAAATAGACAATCAACTTCTAGAAGACGATGTCTCTTTTTACAATACAGTATATGCCAACTTTACAAAAAAAATTAAAAATGCAAAATCTTATTACGGAGAGTTATTAGCCCAACCCTTTCGTTTTAATAAAAATGAGACTATAGATATTGATTATGATAAGGTTCCGTTTGCTAAAAACGAAAATCAATTAATAGACTATTGGCGCAAACAGTTAAAATTAAATGTGCTAAGTAGAGTTCAAAATAAAATTGAAAAACAAGACGCTAAAGTTAAAAAAGATCCTAAAACTAAGAAAAAATCTTTCAATGATTTAGAAAAAGAAGCCAGAGCAGAAGTTCTAAAAAGCATGGATGAACTTTATCTAAGAATTGAAGAATTAGAACATGAAGATTGGTTTTCTACATTTTTAAATAGTGTTGTAGGAGCTTTTGACCCGCATACAACCTACATGGCTCCAAGAACAAAAGAACGTTTTGATCAAGATATGTCTGGTAAATTAGAGGGGATTGGTGCACGTTTATTAAAAAAAGGAATTTATACCGAAATTTTTGAATTAGTTTCTGGAGGTCCTGCTTGGAAACAAGGAGAACTTGAAGCTGGAGACGTTATTTTAGAAGTTGCACAAGCAGATAAAGAACCTTTAGATATTGTTGGTATGCGTTTAGATGACGCTATTAAATTTATTAAAGGAAAGAAGGGAACTGAAGTTCGCTTAACAGTTAAGAAAAAATTAGATGGCACTACACGTATTATTTCTATCATTAGAGATGTTGTAGAATTAGAAGAAACTTTTGTGAAATCTACTATTGTAGAAAAAGAGGGTAAAAAATATGGTTTGATAAATTTGCCAAGATTTTATATTGATTTTTCTGATATTGATTCCAGAGATTCTGCAAAAGATATGGAGAAAGAAATTGCACGTTTAAAAAGCGAAAATGTATCTGGCCTATTAATTGATTTAAGAAATAATGGCGGTGGTTCTCTAAAAACAGCAATAGAAATTGCAGGTTTATTCATTACTGAAGGACCAGTGGTACAGGTAAAATATAGAGGTCAAGATCCTATTGTAAAAAATGACGAGAATCCTAAAATGCAGTGGGATGGTGCCGTGGTTGTTTTAGTGAATGAACTATCTGCATCCGCATCAGAAATCTTTGCTGCTGCCATGCAAGATTATGGAAGAGCCGTAATTATTGGAGGAAACCAGACCTACGGAAAAGGAACTGTGCAAAGTGTAATTCCTATTAATAATTTTTATCCGAAGTACGAAAAAGATCTAGGAGCCATAAAAATGACCATTCAAAAATTTTACAGAGTAAATGGAGGCTCTACCCAGATTGAAGGCGTGTATTCTGATATTGCAATGCCCAACAAGTATAGTTATATGAAATTTGGAGAAAGAGACCTAACAGGTGCTTTAATTTGGGATAAAGTTCCACAAGCAAAGTACACCAAAACAAACTCTTATGAGAATTTTTCTGATGTTAAAAACAAAAGTAAAAACAGAATTGCTTTGGATGAACAGTTTAAGTTGATAAATGAATATGCAAAATGGTTAAAAGAAAATCAAGAAGACACCTCTTACTCTCTAAATTTTAAAGATTTCTCTAAAGCAAGTGCTTTATTAGAAGTTGCTTCAAAGAAATATACTAATGCTTTTAAAAACGAGACTAAACTTAATTTTGCGTCTCCAAAATATGAATTTCCGTTGATGGAAAAAGACAGCGTTTTAGCAGATAAAAGAACTGCCTGGCATAAAAACCTAGCCAAAGATATTTATGTAGCAGAAGCATTAAATGTTTTAAAAGATCTAAAACTAAAAAATACTACAGAAACTGTAAGAAACTAATTTATAATCTCTGACAAAACAATACGTTTATCAGGGATTTTTAAATCCTAAAAGCATGATTTTTCAAGTATCCTTTGCCACTAAATGGGCAGATTTTGACCCAAATAGGCATATGCGTCATACTGCTTATAACGATTATGCTGCAGAAGTAAGAGTGCGTTATTTTGCTAAAAACAACTTTTCTATTGATGAATTTACACGGCATAATTTAGGACCTATTTTATTTAAAGAAGAAACCTCTTTTAGAAAAGAGATTCATTTAGGAGAAAATATTACTGTAAATTTAAAACTACAGGGATTATCAGAAAACAATGAACGTTGGAAACTAGTGCATGAAGTTTATAATGAAGCAGGAAAGCTTTCTGCCATTATAAAAGTATACGGTGCCTGGATAGATTTAACCAAAAGAAAATTGCGAATACCACCAGTAGAAACCAAAGAAATGTTCGCTTTTGCAGAAAAATCTGAAGACTTTGAAATTATTTCAATAAACAAATAATTCAATTTATTTACACGATAGAATAAAAATAAACTGGTATTATAAATAGACTTCTAAAAGTTTACTTTTTTCAGATAGAGATTGCAATTCTATACTATTTATTGAAGCTGGCAATAAAATAGTTTCTCCTTTTTTAAGTGAGAAACTTTTTTTGTTATGCAATAATTCTATAGCACCATCAACACAAATATAAATCACAAAAGAATCTAAGTTAAAGTAGTCTTTTTGTAAAGTTCCTTCAATAACTATAAAGTTAGAGGTAAAATAAGGTGAATGTACTAGCGTATTAGATAGATTTGGTTTTGTCTCATAGCTTGTTTTGTATGTATCGTGACATTCAAAATCGATCACATCTATTGCCATGTCGTTATGCAAGTCTCTTAAGGCTCCCGTTTTAGCATCTACACGATCATAATCGTAAATACGATATGTAATATCTGAAGTCTGCTGAATTTCTGCCAACAAAACGCCAGCTCCAATGGCATGCACTCTTCCTGTAGGAATATAAAACGTATCTCCATCTGAAACGTTTTCATGATGCATAACGTCTAAAATAGCGCCACCTGCAACATAAGTATTATAATCTTTCTTCTCTATTTTTTTATCAAAACCAACAATCAGCTCAGCATCTTTATCTGCTTCCATCACATACCACATTTCATTTTTACCAAATGAATTATGACGTTCTTTTGCTACTTCATTGCCTGGATGCACTTGAATAGATAACGGAGTTTTTGCATCTATAAATTTAATTAACAACGGAAATTCATTTCCGAATTTTTCATAAACAGTTTTACCTAAGAATTCTCCTTTGTGAGATTTAATTAAATCTTTCAAAGTTTTACCTTGAAAAAAACCATTGGCAACAACTGTTTCGCCATCTTCTACATCTGAAATTTCCCAAGATTCTCCAATATTATCTTCAGAATATTCTTTATTTAAAACTGATTTCAATTTTTCTCCACCCCAAAGTCTATATTTAAAAACAGGCGTGAATTTTAAAGGATGTAGTTTCATAGTAATTTGTTAGTTTTTAAAAATGAAAAAAACCGAAGTTTTTACTTCAGCTTTGTCATTTGTACAGACGGAGAGAGCACATCTATCCAAATACCTGATATTAGTTAAAGCCTTTATTTTACTACAATATAAGCTTAAATTCAAGCTATATAGGTATTTTTATCGTACAATTATATTGTATTCGTTTGCAATCGTTTGAATCAATTTGCGTTTCACCTTACAAATATCGTACAAATATATTACTTTTCTATTGTTCAAAATAACATAAGTATGGCATCAATCAATTTTTTATATCGTTCAACAAAAGAGAAATCAAATTTAATCTTACGCTTATTGTATCGTTATAATGGTACTGATTTTGTTCTAGGTTCAAAGTGGGATTTTAAAAAAAATATTAGATGAACTTGAAATTTCTTTTATATCACCAGAAGGAAATAAGGTAATTGCAAAATCGAATTTTAATATTTATAAAAATAAATAATTACATAATTTCCCTACACCTGAAAAAGAAGTTCCGAAAATGATTAAGGAATTAATTGGAAAATAAAAAACGTTTTACAACACCGTGTATAAAAAATTGCTGGTAAAAGCTTACTTACGAAAATCCTCTCGGATTTTCTTGGTTTGTGTCTTATTTAGTAACTTTATTGCTTAAACCACGCAACTTTCAATACACAAACACGTTGACAACAAGTAGAAAAATGAAACACACATTAAACATATTTATTCTTTTGACAATTTCGCATGTAGCGATAAGTCAAAACACCATTTTATGGAAAGTAACGGATACAATAAATAACAAGAAATCATTCATTATTGGAACTTTTCACCAATTTGGAAATTCATTTATTGATTCAATTCCAGAAATCAAAGAATCTCTTTTGAGTTCTGACCTTGCTGTTTTCGAATCGATTGACAAGAATACAAGCGAAATGATGCAAAGAAGAAAACCATCTCTAGAAATTGAAAAGAGATTAAAGAAAAAAGACCTTAGAAAACTTAAAGTAATTGCAAAAGATTGGAAAGTAGACTTATATAAACTAAAACCATGGGAGATCAGCTACAAACTACAACAAGAATTTCAAAAAATTAAATGTAAAACCACAAAACCAAGTGATAATTTTGACGATTTTGACGATTACTTACAACACATTGCGGAAGAAAACAAAATTGAAGTTTTAGGATTAGAAACAGATAGTTTACAAGTAAGTTTAATCGAAAAAGAAAATAAAAATCCTAGATGGAAAAAAGAAAGAAAAAATATTAGTGTTTGGATTAACCAAATGACTACTGACAAACCTAATATGAATATTTGCTGGCTTGCGAATAAATATAGAAAATTCGATTTAGAATATGAGTTTGAAAAAGAGTGTGAAATAGATATTCTAAATCTTCAACGAAATAATGAATGGATGAAAATTATTCCAAATTTATTAAGGAAACAAAATATATTTATTGCTGTTGGGTTTTTTCATTTAAGAAAAAAATATGGGATTTTAGAACAATTAAAAGAACAGGGATTTAAAATTGAACCGATAAAAATAAAGCCAGTTGCCAATACCGTGTATAATTAATTACTAGTTCTTCTCTTCTTACGAAAATCCTTGTGGATTTATGGGATTTGATTTGGTGGGAACCAGTTCCCATGAAATTATATATACAGATATATTTATTCTTTTTTGAAAACTAAAACTGGTTCAACTTTTATGTAAACCTCATCAAGCCTGCTTTTGAAAATCCTCGTGATAAGATTAAAAAATCTTTTTTATATTTATCGACTAAGGAATTTAATAATTCTTTTTCAACTTTTTATAGCGAAAAGTAACCACTTCTTCATTGAGGTGGTTTTTTTATACCTAATGATGTAGATTAAGACTATAATTATTCTTTTTAACAAGTAGAGGTTTTCAATGAATAAGGAGCTATTGTCTGCAGTTATTATATTTTAGTACTTTTGAATAAAAACCGATATGAAGAAAATTACTTTTTTAATCGTATTCATCTCAGTGTTTGGATATGCTCAAACTCCAATTACAGATGCTAATATTCAAACAGCAGTAGACCTTTGGGTTTCAGATGTATCTTCAGCAACAACTACCTATAGTAATATTTCCGATTGGGATGTAAGTCAGGTAACTAATATGTCAGAATTATTTAGAGATAAAACAACTTTCAATGATGATATTTCAAATTGGAATGTGAGTAGTGTTACTAATATGTATAAGATGTTTGATGGAGCATCAACTTTTAACGGGGATATAAGTAATTGGGATGTTAGTAGCGTTACAAATATGGTTAGTATGTTTTATAATACATCATCTTTCAATCAACCTATTGGTAATTGGGATGTAAGTAGTGTTACTGATATGTTTGTTATGTTTTATAATACAACATCTTTCAATCAACCTATTGGTAATTGGGATGTAAGTAGTGTTACTGATATGAGGGCGATGTTTTATAATACACAGTCATTTAATCAAGATATTGGTACTTGGGATGTGAGTAGTGTAAATAATATGAGGGTGATGTTTTATTATGCAACCTCATTTAATCAAGACATTGGTTCTTGGAACGTGAGTAGTGTTACTGATATGGGGGCGATGTTTTATGTTGCAACCTCCTTTAATCAAGACATTGGTGCTTGGAATGTAAGCAGTGTAACTGATATGCAAGGTATGTTTTATAGAGCATCCGTATTTAATCAAGACATTAGTGCTTGGAATGTGAGTAAGGTTACTAATATGTTTTATATGTTTCGTAATGCAACTGCTTTCAATCAAGATATTAGTGGATGGGATACAAGTAGTGTTATTAATATGAGTTGGATGTTTACAGCTGCCGACTCATTTAATCAAGACATTAGTGCTTGGGATGTGAGTAATGTTACTGATATGAGGTATATGTTTCGGAATGCAACCTCATTTAGCCAAGATATTGGTGCTTGGAATGTGAGTAATGTGACTGATATGTATCAAATGTTTGCTAATGCACAGTCATTTAATCAAAACATTGGTGATTGGGATGTGAGTAAGGTTACTAATATGTTTTATATGTTTTATTTTGCAACCTCGTTTAATCAACCTATTGGTGCTTGGGATGTGAGTAGTGTGACTAATATGGTGGGTATGTTTTATGATGCAGCCTCATTTAATCAAGACATCGGTTCTTGGGATGTGAGTAATGTTACTGATATGAGGTATATGTTTGATTCTTCTGCATTATCCACTGATAATTACGATAATATACTAATTGGATGGTCTCAACAAGCACTCCAATCAAGTGTTCAATTTGGAGTTGAAGGTATTAAATTTTGTAATGGAGCAGCTGCAAGACAAAGCATACTAGACACTTATGGATGGACAATTACAGACGGTGGTTTAGATTGTGCTACCGCTGGTATAAAAGATGAACACTTATTCGCTAT
>Ga0115008_10001140_pt1 | contig 21174 bp, 19 predicted proteins | sample FraStrMetagenome_FD_87164 | JGI IMG/M metagenome (GOLD analysis project Ga0115008, IMG submission 87164) | Marine eukaryotic phytoplankton communities from Arctic Ocean - Fram Strait ARC3M Metagenome | ecosystem: Environmental > Aquatic > Marine > Oceanic | place: Fram Strait | collected...
ACTGTACTTGAGAATACTGGGCCTGTTTGGCGGGTTGAATGATCAGTATTAAATTGAATCACAGCTCTTCTTTTTATCAGTGCATCCGCTTATTGGGCGTCATACGATGGTCAATTATTGGTTTGGCGAGTAACTTAAAACTGATCTTTCCATTTTCTAAGCGCCGCAAAAATTGCCTCTTCTGGCGGATTCGCGATGTCGATACGCGCTGTTGCTGCACTGGCAACCGAGGGGATTCCGGTTCTAATAAATGGGTTGGTGCGTTTCTCGAGCGCCAGGCTGCTTGGCACCGTTGGGGTGTCGGTTGCGCGTGCTGCCGAATCGTCGTCCCAGCGCTGTTTTAAATCTGGGTTGTGAGGTTCCACAGCCAAGGCAAAACGAAGATTTGCAAGGGTATATTCGTGCGCACAATAGACCTCGGTATCGTCGGGAAGCGCGCTGAGTGTTTGAAGTGATCGATACATTTGCGCGGTAGAGCCTTCAAATAATCGACCGCAGCCACCGGCGAACAGAGTATCACCAGAAAAAAGTATCGGTTTGCGCGGGCTTTCGCCACTGGCATAGTAGGCAATATGATCGAGCGTATGGCCAGGCACCCGCAAAATATCGAAGTCTATGCCAAAACAGGTGACTTTTTGGCCCTCATCCAAGGGATGATTAATACACTCGGCGGGCGATTGACTGGGTCCGAAGACCGGAACGCTTGCATGCTCGAGTAATCTGGGCACACCGCCGACATGATCGGCGTGGTGGTGGGTGATTAAAATCCCCGCGAGGACACAATGATTTTCTTGCAACCATTTAATCACCGGTTCGGCATCGCCCGGATCGACGACGAAAACGCTGCGCTGGTCGGCGCAGCGGATGACCCAGATGTAGTTGTCGTGGAAAGCGGGTATTGCAACAATATCAACGGTGTTAATCATCGGTCAGTCATCTCGCGCTGGTGTTTAGAGAATCGAGAGAACATAATAAGAGGCAAACGTTGTTTAGTCACTCGCTATGTTGTCCGACCGCATTAAAACTATACGAAGCGCGCTACTAAAGCACTTAGAAATCGCCGATCTGGGCCACTCTTCTGGTTCGTTAAAGAGCTGGTTTGACTCTGATTTTGGTGCTTATATCGGCGCCTGTGAAGAGCGTATTATTCGGGCCGAATACGCGCAATTGCCGGGCTATCGTCTACTCAGTTTGGGTGTGACAGGAGATCTTCAAGCGTGCAATCATTTTGCTCAACTACACCGTTTTAGCCTGCATCCCTCAGACGCTGACGGACAGCATGCGGCGTTGGCCAATTATCACCAATTACCTATTCCGTCGGGTGTCGTGGATGTTGCATTGATGCAGCATGGGTTGGAATTTTCGGCGTCACCGAAAGCGGCACTGGCCGAGGTCTGTAGGGTGATTATGCCCGGGGGGCATCTGGTGCTGTGCGTATTCAATCCGTTCGGAATCCATGGTGGGATCAAATGGCTGATGCAATTGTTGACCAACCGGCCACAATATCGATTTCACAATTTGCGCGCTAATCGCCTTGCGGACTGGCTTTCACTGCTCAGTTTTCAGGTGCTCGATGTCCATTATGGTGCATTCAGCCCGATCGCAAACTCGGCTCCCAAGCAGTCCGAACTTGCACCGTGGCAATCCCTATGCGAGCGCGCTAATCTACCGTTTGGGAATGTCTATATAATGCACGCAGTCAAACGCGAGACCCAGGGTATCGGTCGGCGCTCGACCCGCTGGCCGAAGCCGGCCCATGGTTATGGCCATCGGCGCGTGCAGAGCGAGCAACAGCGTGGTAGCGCACCCAATCGGCAGCATAAATTTGATGAGGACAGCAATGCAACAAGTTGAAATATTCACCGATGGCGCCTGTCGCGGCAACCCTGGCCCAGGTGGTTGGGGGGTTTTGATGCGACATGGGGGCGTCGAAAAATCACTCTTCGGCGGTGAGTTGGAAACCACCAATAATCGTATGGAGTTGACCGCTGTTATCGAAGCTTTAAACGCTTTAAAACGGCCCTGCCGGATCACCCTATGTTCCGATTCTACTTATGTGCTGAAAGGCATACAAGAATGGCTACCGAATTGGAAAAAACGCAACTGGAAGACCGCGGCAAAGAAACCGGTAAAAAACGTCGACCTCTGGCAGCAACTGGATGCGAGCATGCAGCAGCATCAAATAAATTGGCAGTGGGTGAAGGGACATAGTGGACATCGCGAGAATGAACTGGCCGACCAACTGGCCAATCGCGGCACCGACGAGGTGCTTAACGATCGTCGACATCGAGACGCAAGCCAATGAGACAAATTATTTTAGATACCGAGACGACCGGGCTAGAGACCTCTCAGGACCATCGTATTATCGAGATTGGCGGGGTTGAAATGATCAACCGCAAGCTCACCGGCCGCCACTACCACCAGTATATCAACCCCCAGCGACCGATCGACGAAGGCGCCATGGCCGTGCATGGTATCAGCGAGAAATTTTTGGCCGACAAACCCGTATTTGCAAGCGTTGTCGACGAATTCTTGAGTTTTATCGACGCTGCCGATCTGGTAATCCACAACGCGCCATTTGACGTTGGTTTTATCAACCATGAGATTGCCAAATTGGGCAGTGCCTATGTGCCTGTAAACGAGTGCTGCCGAGTGGTCGATACGCTGGTGATGGCACGCAGCAAACATCCCGGACAAAAAAATAACCTCGATGCTCTGTGCAAGCGCTACGGCGTCGACAATTCACAACGCGAACTTCACGGTGCGCTGTTGGACGCGGAAATTCTTGCCGACGTTTACTTGCTAATGTCCGGAGGGCAGGTCAATTTAAATATTAACGAGCAGGCGGGCGGAAGCGGTGACAGTGGCGCGGGAGCGGTATTGGCGAGGCGTCTTTCGGGCGCCAGGCCGCCTTTACGGATTATTAAGGCGAGCGCTGAGGAACAGCATAGCCATCGCGAAAAATTGGCCAGTATTCATGCGGCTAGTGGGCGATGCCTTTGGCTTGAGAGCGGCGACTGACATTTGAACGAGAGCAATACCCCAGTGATGCCGGCGACAACTCGGCAATTCACCCAGTTGGAACGCAACATCACCGCCAGTGCACCGTGCGTCGAGCGCTGGCCCTTGATTCGTGGGCTTAGACGCCTGCAACGCGATTTCAAACGCCAGCGCGAGGTCGATGCCGATTGGCAGGATTGGCACCAGCGTTACACTTGCGCGCAACAGGCGGTCGAGCGCCGTCGCAACCATTGCCCCTCGATAAGCCTCCCCGATCTTCCGGTTAGTCATCGAGCAGAGGAGATTTGCGCGCTTATTCAGCGCCATCAGGTAGTGGTCATTGCCGGGGAGACAGGTTCGGGCAAGACCACACAATTACCAAAAATGTGTCTGTTGGCCGGGCGTGGCATGTTTGGCACCATAGGTCACACCCAACCGAGACGCGTGGCGGCTCGCAGCGTCGCCCAGCGTCTTGCCGATGAGTTAAAATCGCCACTCGGCGACGCGGTGGGCTACCAGGTGCGGTTTGCCGATCAAAGCTCCGCCGATGGCTACATTAAAGTCATGACTGACGGCATTCTACTGGCTGAAATTCAACGCGATAAGTTTTTGAGCCGCTACGACACACTGATTATCGACGAGGCGCACGAGCGCAGCTTAAACATTGATTTTTTACTCGGCTATCTAAAAAAACTGCTGCCCAAACGTCCGGATTTAAAACTCATTATTACCTCCGCGACCATCGATTTAGAGAAATTTTCTGCACACTTCAGCGATGCGCCAGTGCTGCAGGTGTCCGGTAGAAATTATCCAGTGGATATTGTCTACAGTCAGGAAGCACAACTTGACAGTTCTCGCGAGCAGATAATCGTTGAGTGTATTGACGAAATTCAGCGCACCGGCAATGACGGCGACATATTGGTCTTTCTCAGCGGTGAGCGTGAAATTCGCGAGACCAGCGTGGCCATTCGCCGTGCGGCGATGCGCGACCTCGAAGTCGTGCCGCTTTACGCGAGGTTGAGCCTTAGCGAACAAAGCAAAATATTTTCACCCCACCGAGGTCGCCGCGTGGTGCTGGCGACCAATGTTGCTGAGACCTCGCTGACGGTGCCGGGTATCGGCTATGTGATTGACACCGGACGCGCTCGAGTGTCGCGCTACAGCTACCGCACCAAAGTGCAACGGTTACAAATTGAAGCCATTTCCCGCGCCAGTGCCAATCAACGCGCGGGACGCTGTGGGCGGGTACGCGCTGGCGTCTGTTATCGGCTGTATACCGAAGACGACTTCGAGCGCCGACCGGAGTTTACCGACCCAGAGGTACTGCGAACCAGCCTTGCTGCGGTAATTTTACGCATGTTGGAATTGAATATCGGCGATATCCGCGAGTTTCCATTTATCGATTCACCGGATTCACGCATGCTCAGTGACGGCTACAAATTACTCGAGGAGTTACAAGCGGTGACCGCCACGGGTCAGTTGACGCCGGTGGGCAAGAAAATGGTCGCGATCCCCTTAGACCCGCGACTGGCGCGGATGCTGATCGAGGCGTCGAGCACTGGAGCACTGACCGAGACCATGGTAATTACTAGCGCCCTGAGTATTCAAGATCCCCGGGAACGCCCAGTCGATCGCCAACAGGCGGCGGATCTTGTGCACGCACAGTGGCGCGATGCAGACTCTGATTTTGCCACGCTGCACAACCTTTGGCGTCATCTCGAGGAGCGCAGACAAAGCCTTTCAAGCAATCAATTCGCCAAGCATTGTCGCAGTCATTATTTGTCTTTTTTGCGGGTTCGAGAGTGGCGAGATCTGCATCACCAAGTGCATTCAGCATGCCGGCAACTGGGTTTTAAACAGAACCGCCAACCGGCTAATTATGCCGGTATCCATCGAGCCCTATTGAGTGGACTGCTCAGTCAGGTGGGTATTCGCGATGGCCGCCGAGAATTTATCGGCACTCGCAATCGGCGCTTTTTTATTTTCCCCGCGTCGGGATTGGCAAAGACGCCACCTAAGTGGGTTGCCGCTGGAGCGTTGATGGAGACCAATAAACAGTATGCGTTGAACGTTGCTAAAATTGATCCCGCCTGGATAGAGCCGCTGGCAACGCATTTAGTTAAAAGCAGTTATAGCGAGCCGTTTTACCATGTCCGTTCTGGCCAGGTGATGGCAAAACAACGGCAGACGCTGTTTGGCCTGACCGTGGTCGAGGATAAAAAGGTGCAATATGGACACATTGCGCCGCTGGAGGCCCACGCAGTGTTTGTGCAACAGGCGCTAGTCGAGGGTGGCTATCGTGGCAAAGGGGATTTTCATGCAGCTAATCAACGACTGTTCGACGAGTTACAGGGCTTTGAAGATCGCACCCGCCGTCGGGATTTGGTGGTTGATGAGCGAGCGCTGCAAACCTTCTACCGCGAGCGGGTGCCGGAGAGCATTTGCAATCTCGCCGACTTTGAAAAATGGCGTCGTTCGGTGGAAAGTGACGGTGTGCGTGTGCTGTATATGGGCAACCAACATTTATTGCTGCGAGAGTTAAGCTCGGACGAATTGGCACAGTTCCCCGAGTCTGTTGAGTGCGACGATAATCAGTACCAGCTGCGCTATCACTTTGAGCCAAACCACCCAGAGGACGGAGTTAGCGTTATTGTGCCGCAGCCGTTATTGCATCAATTGCCGCGCTATTATTTTGATTGGTTGGTGCCGGGGATGCTGCGCGACAAATGCATCGCGCTGATAAAGGGTTTGCCCAAACAGTGGCGGCGCCAACTGGTACCGGTGCCCGATACTGTCGACAAACTGTTGCGCGAGATCAGTGCGCAAAATCGGCCGTTGGTCGAAGTGCTGGCCGAGCAGTTGCAACGACATTTTGGTATCACTGTAAAAGCCACCGATTGGCAGTTGGCTAAACTCGATCGCTGGTATCAAATGAACTATATGTTGGTCGATAACAATGGCGAAAGGATCGCTATGGGCAGGGATGCGCAGCAACTTCAGCGAGATTACCGGCAGCAGATCAGTGGTTCTCTGGTGCGCACGCCAGACGAGCAACATACCCGGCAAGGGCTGACGGCATGGGATTTTGACGACCTGCCAACTGACGTGACCTTGAGCGACGGCAAGCTGAGGGTGATGGCTTGGCCAGCGCTGCGCGACTGCGGCGATACGGTGTCGATTGAATTGTTGGATAGCCTCGCCAGAGCCGAATCCGTAAGTCGTGCCGGGCAGTTGCGTCTGGCGCTGATAAAAGCTCGCGATGCGGTGCGCTATCTGTCGAAACATCTGCTGCGCAACAGCGATTTGGCGTTGGCAGCTGCCGGATTGGCGGGGCGCGAAAAAATTGTAACGGCGCTCATCAGCGCAGCGGTGGACGAGGCGCTGTTCGCTGCGGTGACGGTGGTGCGTAACCGATCCGAGTTTGATGCCTGTTACACCCAAGGTATTGGCCGGGTGGTGGAAATTGCCCAGTATCAAGCCGATAAAATCGAATCGTTGCTGCCCAGTCTGCACCAGATTCAGCAGAAATTGCGGGCGCTGAACGGACCCGCCGAGTATCTTGTGCGCGATATCGAGATGCAGCTCGATTATTTGCTCGGGCCGGCGGCGTTGTATTGTCTGCGCTCATCCAGGGCGCAACAGTATCCACGGTATATCAAAGCGATTGAATATCGGTTGGATAAGTGGTCGATGCAATTGGCTCGCGATCGCGAGTGTAGCGATCAAATAGCCGAGTTTTTAACCCCCTGCCTCGAGGGGTTACAAAGTACCGACAACCTCACGATTGAAACAGCCGATGCGCTGCGCGAGTTTATGTGGTTTATCGAAGAATACCGAGTTTCGCTGTTCGCTCAGCAATTAAAAACGGCGCTCCCGGTATCGTCAAAACGACTCACCAAAAATTGGCTTCAACTGGCCAGTCAAATAGCCATTGCACGCCAATAGTTGCAATATCTGGGTATTGATACAGGCTTGACCGAAGATGGCGCGACTACGAAAACCTGCATTAAGTGATTATTTGATGTTGGCGAATTAACTTAAGCGGAGTACCATTGGCGAAGGACATGATAGGGATAGCGGAGATGGGTATGAAAAGCCTTTTGAGTGGGCTTCTTGGGTGTGTGTTGGCGGTCGGATGTTGGGCCGAGGAGAGCGCCGAGAGAGATTCTTTTGAAGCGGTAAATCGAGTGATGTTTGCCGCCAATGATGCTTTAGATCGCGCGATTGCCAAGCCGGTCGCGCGCGCCTATGTGGCGGTCGTGCCCGATCCCCTTGAGCGCGGTATTGCCAATATGTTTGATAATTTGAATGAATTAACCAATGCCGCGAACAGTGGGTTGCAAGGTAAGTTGGACAGCATGGGCCACAGTACCGGACGTTTTTTGATCAATACCACGTTGGGTATAGGTGGTTTGTTTGACGTTGCCGAGACAGTTTTTAATTTGCCCTCACAGGAGCGCGAAGATTTTGGCCAGACGCTTGCCGTCTGGGGCGTGGCTGAAGGGCCCTACCTGATGTTGCCACTGTTGGGTCCCTCGAGCGTTCGCGATGTGCCAGGCAAGATCATTGATAGCTTTACTAATCCACTGCAATACTATTCGGAAGTGCGCCCGCGCAACGTACTGCGGGGTACTGGGTTGGTGTCTGCCCGGGCAGAGCTGCTCGGCGTTGGGGATTTGGTTTCTGGGGATCGCTACGTGTTTGTCCGCGATGTCTATCGGCAGAGACAGAGTTTTTTGGTGAATGATGGTGTCATTGAAGACGATTTTGGCGACGATGACGATTATTGACTAGAGCGTTAGCAGCGACGGTGATTGACCGCTGCTACGAAATAAAACCGGTGCTGGACGATAGATGGGTAAAAATAAAAACGCTGTGCTTCTGGTAATCGAGGACAGCGTTAGGGCGGGTGTTATCGAGGCGCAATTCCTCGCCATTGGCAGAGTTATTCAAACTCTGCGAGATAAAGAGACGCTGCCTGCCTCTCAGGGCTCTGACATGCAAACCATCGTGCTGGCTGCTGAGCAGGTCAAACTGGGCTCTAAACAGCAAATTAATCAATTTAAACAGCTCTGCGCGACCTACCTGGTACTGATATCGCTATTGCCTGAGAATCACGATCAGGTAGCGAAGTTCTTTCGTCTGGGGGCTGTCGATGTTTTGTTGGCGGGTGACACCAGCGATATGCTGGAGCAGACCATGACGCGGCTGGCGCAGGTTGCAACAATTCGTCAACAGCAAGTCATCGATCGCGCTAAATTGGAGTCTACCAACGACGAGTTACAGGAAAGTCTGCGGCTACTCAAGCAGGACCAAATCGCGGGTCTTGAGGTTCAGAAAAGTTTAATGCCCGAAAGTCCCCTGTCTGCCGGGGAATACCAGATATCGCACTCGATCGTGCCATCGCTTTATTTGAGTGGCGATTTTGTTGGCTACAACGTGGTGCTGGGACGTTATTTATTGTTTTACTTTGCCGATGTTTCAGGGCATGGGGCCTCGTCGGCGTTTGTTACTGTGTTGCTGCGATTTATGGTCGGGCGTGTTATTCGCCGTCACCAATTAGAAGAGGATTACGCGGCATTGGCAATGGCCCCTCAGGGACTGGTAGAACACATCAATAGTCAAATGCTGGCTACCGGATTGGGCAAGCACATGACGCTGTTCGCCGGGTCTGTCGACATGGACAACAATGTTATGCGTTATGTGGCGGGGGCGCAGTTACCGCCACCGATTTTAGTGGTCGATGGTGAGGCGGTGTTTTTGCCGGGAAAAGGCAAGCCAGTGGGGATTTTCGAGGACGTTACATGGCACGTCGAAGAATTGAAAATGCCTGAGCGCAGCTCCCTAGTGCTGCTGTCTGATGGTGTCTTTGACCTGTTTCCAGAGGCCCAAATTGCCGATAAAGAAGCTGCCATCCTGAAACTCCTCGGGACTCGATCGGGAACGCTTGAAGATCTCAAAGAGGCCCTGCAAATTGATTACATTGAAGAGCCGCAGGACGATATTTCATTGCTGCTGCTGACTCGGGGAATGTGACGTGAGCGCCGGAAAGATTTTAGTTTACGACGAATCGGGCAATTATCTTCTCAAATTAACCGGCGACGTGCGCGTCACGCTGTGTGGAACGCTCAATCGTCATATGGATACTATCTTTGGTAGTAAGGCAGTCAATGGTGTGGTGGTAGATATGCTCGAGGCCGAGTGTCTCGACAGTACCACGCTCGGGGTATTGGCTAAATTAGGTCTTCATTGTCAACGAGAGTACGGTATCAATGTGCAGGTATTCTGCCATCACCCGAGTATTTTGCGTACTCTGGATTGCATGGGTTTCGAGGACATTTTTGATATTCATCAGGACCTCTTAGCGCCCTGCGGCACAGTCAGTGATTTAGCCACCGTCACGCCCGAGGTCGATGAAACGCGCCGTCAGGTACTAGAGGCCCACAAAACCTTGATCCAGTTGTCACCTAAAAACAGCGATCAGTTTACCGACCTGATCCAAGCATTGGAATCAGGCTGCTAAACGGGCTCGCGAGCGGCGAGTTTGCATTGGATATACTCGGCGTGGCGAAGGTGGATGAGGTCGGCAATTTTGCGGATAATACTCTCTTCATATTTATCTAGAACCCCATCGGCGTAGGCCACCCGCCATAGAGAAACCATCAATTGTTTCTTTTTCTCTAGATCGTAATGCTGATTGATCTGACGGGTGAATTCGTAGAGCGAGGTGGCATTTTCCACTTCGCTGCGCGACAGAGTGATTAATTCCTCAATATCGTCGGCAGACAGTGCCAGCAGGTTACTCAGCGATTGGGTGATGCTCGCCAGTTCGCTCTCGGCGAGATCGTCATCGATCACCATGACTTCTATAAGGAGAGCCGCAACGGCCAATTTTTCTGGGCTTTGATCAGTTTCCTCGGCGTCTAGAATACGCTGAGTAAAAAATTCTTTGATACGCGTCAACATGTGTTAAAACTCCCTTAGCCAAGCTTCAAGTTTTACCTGGTCGGCGACAAAGCTGCGGATACCTTGGGCGAGCTTTTCCGAGGCCATGGCATCATCGTTCAGTCGATAGCGAAACTGGCTCTCGCCACCGAGTTCAAATGCCACCGTCCGAGAGGCCAGTTTTGGATCCAGCTTGCGCGTTAAAGGTGTGTGGTTGGCGGCCAAATCGCCGAGTAACTGTGGACTTATTGTGAGTCTATCGCAGCCGGCAAGCTCGGTTATTTGACCGGTGTTGCGAAAGCTGGCACCCATGACGATGGTTTGGTAGCCTCGTTGTTTATAGTAGTTATAGATCGAGGTGACCGATTTGACGCCGGGATCCTCGGCACAGGTATAGTCGGTTTTGCCGGTGTTAGCGCGGTACCAATCGAGGATTCTACCGACAAACGGCGAGATTAAAAACGCTCCGGCGTCAGCGGCAGCAGCGGCCTGAGCAAAATTGAACAGTAGGGTCAAATTACAGTTGATGCCCTCTCTTTCAAGCTCGCGGGCGGCACAAATTCCCTCCCAAGTAGAGGCCATTTTAATTAATATTCGACCCCGTTCTATGCCTGCGGTTTCGTAGTGGGCTATTAGTTCGCGGGCCTTGGCGATCGACGCAGCTTTGTCGAACGACAAGCGTGCGTCTACTTCGGTCGACACTCGCCCCGGTATCAGGGCAAGAATTTTTTCACCAAAACGTACCCCGAGTAAGTCCATCGCGCGGGCGCACTGCTCGTCAGACGACAGTGACAGGGCCGCTACCTCCGCCAGTACGTCGCTCACCAGAGAGCGATAGGCGTCCATTTGCGCCGCTTTCAGAAGCAGTGAGGGATTGGTGGTGGCGTCCTCCGGTTGATACTGAGCGATGGTTTCAAAATCGCCGGTGTCGGCAACCACTGTGGTCATTTGTTTTAGCTGGTCGAGTTGACTTTGCATGCTGCTGAAGTTCCTGTGGTGAGGCTTAGGGCGTCGATCAGTACATCGATCGTGGCGTTGGGTTTGTAGGCATTTTCACTCAGGTGCCGGCGGAATTGTCGGGCGCGCGGCATGCCGTGAAACAGTCCCAGCATATGCCGAGTTATCGACTGCAATTTTACGCCACGAGAGAGTTCCTGTTCAACAAAGATTAGGAATTCTGTGGCGATTTGATGCCGCGATTTGGGTGCTTCGGAGGCACCGTAGAACGCTCGGTCGACACCCGCGAGAATATAGGGGTTGGCGTAGACTTCGCGGCCGAGCATCACGCCGTCGATGAATTGCAAGTGCTCAGATGCCTGCTCGAGCGTGTTAACGCCGCCGTTAATAATGATATCTAGTTGCGGAAAATCTTTTTTTAAGCGATAAACGCGCTGGTAATCGAGCGTTGGAACTTGACGATTTTGCTTGGGACTCAGACCTTTGAGCCACGCCTTTCGCGCGTGCACCAAAAATACCTTACAGCCGGCGTTGGCAACGGTTCCGACAAAATCGCAGAGAAAATCGTAAGAATCGCAGTCGTCGACGCCGATACGGTGCTTGACGGTGATAGGCAGGTCGACCGCATCGCGCATGGCGGCAACGCAGTCGGCAGTGGTCGTCGCATCCTTCATCATTACCGCACCAAAACGGCCATTTTGTACGCGATTGCTGGGGCAACCGCAGTTGAGGTTGATTTCAGCGTAGTCATAATCGCGGGCTATTTTGCAGGCGCGAGCTAGATCATGGGGGTCACTGCCGCCCAGTTGCAGCGCTACCGGGTGCTCGTGGCGATGCTTTTCGAGATGGCGGTGAGCGTCGCCATGAATGATTGCGCCGCTGGTAACCATTTCTGTGTAGAGCACCGCATGCTGACTGATGAGCCGGAAAAAATAACGACAAAACCTGTCGGTCCAGTCCATCATCGGGGCAACGCAGAATTTTCTGTCCATTGTTTGTAGGTAATTCTTATTTCAAATGATAGAACGTAGTTTACACGAATAATTACGTTTTTTTGCTATGGAACTAGATAAGTATTCCATCGCTACTTAGGGAAAAATTCGAGAATTTAGAGGTTAGTATCTTTCCTTTGCTAAGTGGAAAAAGAACAACCAGTAGGTTTTCTATTGTAATCCCCCCAATAAACCAAAGGCGGCAAAAGTAGATTTTTCACTTGTATTATCAGTTTTTAAAAACGCACCAACTAAATGCGTTAAATAGTTTTATTGCACAAAATAAGTTCATTTGAAAATTTCTCCAGACATACTGTTGAAATAAATTTAAGTCAAGTAAATCTATAAAAATCAATTATATAAATATTTTTTTTATCCGCGAGTATTTTTTTGGCACGGTTCTAGCGTCATGTTTCTACAAGTGTAATTTTTCTTTAATACAAGTTTTTTTGAGATAGAGAATATTACTTACTAAAAATTTTTTGGAAAATTTTAATGACAACGCAAGAGAATAAAATATTGAACACTGAAACGTTATCTTCAACGCCAAAGAGAGTGAATAAGAAAAAAATTCAAAGTGGTCAGATTTGTGTTGATAACGTCAGCGTAGTATTTGGTAAAGGTACTGACGCAGTGACCGCTGTTCACAAGGCTGACTTGGAGATCGCTGCGGGTGACTTCGTTTGCGTGTTGGGACCATCAGGCTGTGGTAAGTCGACGCTACTAAATAGCATTGCTGGTTACATTAATCCGTCATCAGGATCTATTCGGTTAGATGGCACTGAGGTGCTATCGCCCGGACCTGATCGCGGCATGGTATTCCAGCAATATTCTCTTCTTCCATGGAAAACTACCTTTGAAAACATTGCTCTTGGTCCTAGATTGTCGGGTGATGTTGAGGCGAGTAGTACGGCCGAATATTTTCTTGAAATGGTGGGATTATCAAAGTATCGCAATCACTACCCCGCTGAGCTATCAGGCGGCATGCAACAGAGGGTTGGCATTGCAAGAGCATTAGCAACACAACCTAGTGTGCTTCTTATGGACGAGCCTTTTGGCGCACTTGATGCTCAAACCCGACTTTTTATGCAGGAAAGCTTGCTTGATGTTTGGAGTGAGTTTGGGACCACCGTTGTTTTTGTAACTCATGATGTTGATGAGTCTGTTTTTCTTTCAGACAAGATTGTAGTCATGGGCACGACCCCGGGCCGCATTGTTGCTGAGTTTGAAAATAACCTACCAAGGCCAAGGGGTCAGAGTTTATCTACTACACGAGAATTTATGGAACTAAAGAGGCAGTGCTTAGAGGTGATTCGTGCCGAGAGTATAAAAGCCTTTGAACGGTAAAACCTACATTACTTTTTAACGTTAATTAATGAGAATTGTCCAATATGGAAGCTACTAAAAACTCCCTGACAGCACTTGAAGATCGCATTATCGCACGCGTTGATGAAGCGGAATGGCTTGATCTTACTACTGAAATGGTTCGCACCGGTCAGCCTAATTCTGTTAACCCCCTTGATCCCGATATTTCTGCTGGTGAGGAGGAGGCTATTGCTCTTTTTGTCGCGGGTAAGCTTGAAGCTATGGGTTTTGAAGTTGAGAAGTACGAATCACAGCCTAGGAGACCTAATATCGTAGGTCGGTTGAAAGGGTCAGGTAATGGGCCGTCATTGATGTTAAATGACCATTTGGACACCTATCCTGCAGTTGAGCCTGAACGATGGGATAAGTGCGATCAGAATCCTTTTAAAGCAACCCGCCATGGTGATTGGTTGTACGGGCGGGGCACGTCGGATACTCGCGGAAATCTCGCATGTTCACTGCTTGCAGTAAAGGCTTTGATTGATGAGGGTGTTCAGCTAAGGGGTGATTTGATTTGTTGTTATACGGTGGATGAGGAGAAGAACGGTCCTCATGGCTCTATGTATATGACTCAAACCATTGGTTTGAAGCCTGATTATTCTATCACTGCTGAGCCTACAGCATGGGGCGGTTCATCTGAAGACTGGGGTATAAATATATCTACTGCAAATGCCGGTAATTGCTTGGTTGACGTTACTGTTACAGGCGTTAAGTCACATATTTGGAGGCCTGACACTGGTCTAAATGCCATTACCCTAGCCTCTGGGCTTGTGGAATCGTTAAATAAGATGAAATTTACTCATGAACCAACAGATTTTATGGGTCATACGCCACCCTGTGTCTGCGTTGTTCGAATCAGAGGCGGTTTGGAAGGTGAAATGCAGTTTTCACCCGATAGCTGCATCCTAACTCTGGCAGTCGTCGGTATTTTGCCGGGCATGAGCATTGATTCAGTTATTGATGATGTATCTCATACCGTGAGTGATTTTCTACAGGATCAATATTCGGCTGGGTTTAGTGTTAGACAGGTGCCTGATTCCTTATTTGTCTGCGGTACTGAGCCTGTTCCTGAGCTTGAAGAGCCTAATGTATCTATCTCTAAAGCGTATCAGCAAATTCTAGGTGGGCAACCTGTTCTCAATAGAAAGAATGCCTTTAATGACACAATTCGCTTCCGTGAGGCGGGTGTTAACGCGGTAACCTTCGGCTCTGGTGAAGATGGCTGGGCTCCAGTCAATGAGAGTATCTCAATTACTAAATCAACAGCTGCTACCAAGATATTTGCGTTAACCATTATGCATTTGCTGGGTGTTGCTGATTCTGGAGCAGAGTAATTAGCTATGAAAAATAATGATTTAACAGCTAACGTAAACATTGATGCTAAAACCTCAGAGTTTGCAGGCACTATTAAACGTTGGTTCAAACAAGAGTCCAATAAGCGATTAAGTATTTCGTTTATGTCTGTCATTTTAATGTTTTTTACTTGGTTTTTTGTGACTGCTACAGAATTGGCAAATCCACTATTTCTACCGGGCCCAGATGCTGTTTATAAAGCATTTGTTGAGACTTTTTTTGAAGGGTACCAGGGCTCAACTCTGTTCGAGCATGTGGGTACAAGTCTTTATCGAATCCTAGCGGCTTTTTTACTTGCTTGTTTGGTGGGTATTCCTCTTGGTATCGCTATGGGTATTTCGCGAACCACACATGCCATTTTTAACCCGTTTATTGAGTTTTATAGACCGCTTCCGCCCCTAGGGCTTTATACCTTATTGGTTATGTGGTTGGGCATCGGTGAACTCTCGAAATTGGCACTGCTTTTTTTGGCGGGTCTGCCGGGGATCATTATTGCGACTATTCAGGCGGTGAAAGATATCAACCCAACTCTTGTGTTAGCGGCTAAGTCACTTGGCGCCTCTCGTTCAGATTTGATTCGGGAGGTTTACCTTCCAGGCGCTGGGCCAACTATTTTAACGGGTATGCGCATTTCGTTGGGTTTCGTTTATACGGTGCTTGTTGCAGCTGAAATTGTGGCTGCTTCCGCGGGTATAGGTTGGATGATCTGGGATGCCGCTAAATTTTTACTCAGTGACATTGTGATTATGGGATTAATTGTACTTGGATTGACTGGAATTACGTTGGATATGGCGATGCGTGGTATTGGGTTTGCCATGATGCCTTGGACACGACCTAATCGCAGTCGAGCGAAAACATAAATTTACTTCAAATTACTTTAACTTTAAATTTTAAACAAAAAGGTGTAACTATGAAACGGAAATATGCGTTATTTATTGTGGTACTAAGCATGCTATTTATGGCGTCAAAGTCTCTTGCTGCAAAGCCAAAAGAGGTAACTGTTGGTTATCTTAATCTTGTAAATGCTCAGTTGGTGACTAAGTCGCTTGGGCTTGTCCAGAAGGAAATGCCAGGTGTAAAAATTAATTATATTAAAGTCGGCGGTGGCGGTGACATGCTTCGTGCGATTGCAGGTAAGCAGGTTGATTTTGGTGGTCTAGGAAATCCGCCAACGGCGATTGGTGTGACTAGAGGATTACCTATTAAGGGCATTATGGTTCTTAATATGCTGGATTATGTTGAGGCATTTGCGGTAAGAACTTCGGCAGATATCAAAAACTTCCGTGACCTTAAGGGTAAAAAAATTGCTGCACCCTTTGGTTCTACCACCCATTACTTACTTTTAAATGCTCTGGCTGATGAAGGAATTGATCCTGCTTCTATGGATATTATCGATTTAAGACCAAATGATATTGCTTTGGCATGGTCGCGCGGTGATATCGATGCGGCATGGTTCTGGGAGCCTGCACTGGGTCGTGTGCTTAAAGATGATGGCCATCTATTTACTACATCTGGTCTTATGGCTGCTCGCGGATATCCGACTTGGGACGTCGGGGTTGTGATGAATGACTTCGCTGAAGAGTATCCAGATTATGTAGAAAAATTTATTAAAGCTGAGTGCGCGGGTATTGATTTTTGGCTAAACAATCCAGCTGAAACTGCAAAAATTATTTCTAAAGAACTTGAGCTTTCTTTGGATGACGCGACTCGCATGATGAAAGGTACCGAAATGGTTTCATGCAAGAGGCAACTAACGCAACAGTATTTGGGTGATGGCTCTGAAAAGAGTGGCTTCGTTGAGACATTGGTGTCTACCGGTAACTTTTTGCATGGGCAAAAGCGTCTTCCGCGTGAGGCTTCGGCTGAGCAAATGGCTGATTTCATCGTCACCGACTACTTGGAGGCAGTCGCTAAATAAATCGGTGATGTGGCATATGATCTTTGATTACCCGCCCATTAATTCATTTATTAGGACGTGATCAGTATGAATGTTAGTCCCCAAATTGAAACATTAAGCCTGTCGTTTGAGACGCTAAATAGCTGTTATAAAAGTAGCCATTTTAGTGTTGTCGATGTCGTGAATGAAGTTTTTAGACGAATTGATGGCCGCGGTAATGACGGTGTTTGGACCTTTTTGCGAAAGCAATCTGATGTGTTGCAAAGGGCCAAGGATTTAATGGCTATGGATGTTAGTTCATTACCTCTTTATGGGATTCCTTTCTGTGTGAAGGACAATATCCATATTGAGGGCTTGCCAACCACCGCTAGCTGTCCCTCTATTTCGTTTATTCCTGAACAAACCGCTTTAGTGGTAAAGAGGCTTGAGGAAGCAGGCGCAATATTAATCGGGAAAAATACTATGGATCAATTTGCTACGGGTTTGGTGGGTGTTAGAAGCCCTGAACATCCAGTTAATTTATTTAATCCAGAGTATATTCCGGGTGGTTCTAGTTCTGGGTCAGCCGTAGCGGTCTCAGCAGGATTGGTGAGTTTTTCATTGGGGAGTGATACTGGCGGTTCAGGTCGCATACCTGCTGCATTAAATAATATTGTTGGTGTTAAGCCTACTCCAGGGGTCTTAAGTACCCACGGCATGGTTTATGCCAATAGATCTTTTGATTGTATGCCAATATTTGCTTTGTCCTGTAATGATGCGAAAGCTGTTTTTGAACAGGGTTTAACAGAAGACATCAGCGATCCATTTCTATCTAATTTTACGGCTTTACCTGATGCTCAAGATAAACCCATTTCTGAGCAAGTTGTCGGTATACCGGCACCCAAATATCTTGAATTTTTTGGTGATACTCATACTCAAGAATGCTTTGAGAATGCAGTTACAAAGATGAAAAGCCTTGGGGCAAGTGTGGTTGATGTTGATTATTCGATTTTTTTAGAGGCAGGAAAGATGCTTTTTGATGGTCCGCTGCTGGCGGAGCGCTTGTCGTCAATTGAGCCCTTTTTAAAAGATGATTCAAACGACATTCATGTAAGTGTGAGAGCTATTGTGGAAAAGGCTAAACAATATTCAGCGGTAGATTTGTGTAATGAATATTATCGAATTACTGAGCTTCAGGCACTCGCAAGGCGGTTGTTCGAGAATATTGATTTCATGATGGTGCCGACTGCGCCAACCATCTATCGGGTTGCTGAGGTTAAGGCCAATCCAGTCAAATTAAATACGAATATGGGCTATTACACCTACTTTGTAAATATTTTGAATTTATCAGTAATCGCTGTGCCTTCAGAAATAAGAGCAGATGGATTGCCCTTCGGAGTGTGTTTTGTTGGAAGTGCAAGAAGTGACTTTTCCCTAATGGCTTTCGGCCAAAAGTGGCAACAATCTAACGATTTATATTTAGGCCATCATGCCGGCCTTATCAATCAGTTACGTTAATCAATTTATCATTTTTATACGAGGAAAGAGTATGAAGTTTACATGGTTTAAATCTATATTTACAGCAGGTTTTTCTCTACTTTTATCAAGTCACTCTTTTGCTGGAGCTACGTTAAAGGTATCTGATACCTCATCAATTAATTTTGGCGGAAGTATTCGTGCAGAGGTTGTCGATACGGATTCTAGTAATAGTGACTCGTTTGATGCTGGTATTCATAGTGCGCGTTTTTATGTAAAAGCTAAGGTCACTGACAGAATTGGTTTCCAGCTTCAAACTGAACACAAAGATGGCGATATGTTAATGCTTGATTCTTTGGTAAAAGTGAAAGTTGCAGACAATATGCAACTTTGGGTAGGGCGTTTTATCCCGCCAAGTGATCGTTCTAATCTGAGTGGGTCTTATAATTTACCGACTTGGCAATATCCTGGTGTCGTTTCTCGGTATCCAATTCCTAAAAAGGGTGGTCGAGATGATGGTTTTGCCATTATTGGCTCCTTAGCTGGTGGACAGCTAGATTATTCTTTGGGTATGTTCGGCGGTAAAGCTGATGCTACTGTTTCAGATGATACGGAGTCTGTTTCTGGTCGAGTTGCATATAGTTTCATGGATAAAGAAGGTTATCTCACAAGAAGTACTTACTTAGGTTCAAAGGACATCATGACCGTTGGCTATACATTTATGAATCAATCTAATGCCTTTGGTGATGAGAGTGGTACGACAGATTTTTCAGCGTCCAATATTGATTTCTTGTGGGAGAACAATCTTGCTGATGGCAGTGTGGCAACTGTAGAAGCTGCTTTATACGATTATGATAAATTTGGCTCGGCGTCTAAAGAGGGTGATGCAACTATGGTTTCACTAGCCTATATGCCTGATGGTGTATTTGGTATTGGTCGTCTTCAAGCAAGTGTTCGTTATCAAGAGTTTTCTCCAGATGACAATAGTGATGACACTACTCGTATAGATGTTGGCTTAACTTCGTTGATTAAAGGGCATGGTGCACGTGTTGGGATTTACTTTGCAGATCAAGAAACTGGAAGTAGTTCTACTAAAACTATTAAGCTGGGTATACAGTTGAAGTTATAATTTTATAATTTTATGTTTTTATGGACGCTTGGATCGGTAATTTATTACCGATCCTTAATTTCTGGATTTTATGGTGATCTGTAGCTAATGATAAAGAATGAATCTTTACCTTTGTACATAAATATTAAGAATCAACTCAAGCAGCAAATTTTAAGTGATGACTACTCTATTGATGAGCGTATTCCCTCAGAAAACCAATTAATGACATGCTTTGGCGTAAGCAGAATTACCGTCAGAAAAGCGCTTAAAGAGCTACATACAGAAGGACTTTTATGGAGTATTCAAGGCAAGGGCGCTTTTGTTAGTAAGCCTAAAGTCAGTCAAGAAATCAGAAGTCTGCAAAGTTTACCCGAAGCCATGGATTCTTGTGTCAACAGAGTAACTACTAGATTGTTGAGTGCAAAAAAAGTTACTCCAAGTCAGGCTGTTCAAGACAATCTTAAGTCAAAGAAAGTATTTGAAATTACTCGTATACGTTATTTAAACAAGAAACCTATCTCGTTAGATACGAGTTATTTTCCTATTGAAATAGGCATGAAAGTTCTTGATACCCATGAAACTGACGATATTTTTCATACCTTAGAAAATAATTTGAATATATCCTTAGGACAAGCTCATATTTCCATGGAGGCTCGCTCTGCAGAGTCTAAGTTGGCTAAGCTTTTAGATGATCATGTCGGAAAGCCTATTTTTTGGGTAACCCGATTAATTAAAGACATGAATGATGAAGCCATCGTTTGTGAATATCTAGCCTACAGAGGCGATGCTTATAAGTATCACCTTGAGTTAAAGCGATCTTAAAGCAGTTTTAATTATCACTATTCAATCAATCGGATTGATTTCCAATAGGCTTTAGGGGTCTGAATATGGCTGAATTCATACAAAATATCACTTTCGCGGAAGCTTCAATTATCTGGATGGTGGTGATTTTGGCAGCCATACTTCGCTCATTCACAGGGTTTGGATTCGCCTTGGCGGCAGTGCCTGCATTTTCATTATTTTTGTCACCGACACAGGCAGTTGTTTTAGTGTCATTGCTTACGCTTGCGGTTAATTTATTTTATGCCAAAAATTATTTGACCAATGTTCCCTTAAATCCGCTTATTCCTCTAGTAGCAACAGCTATTGTTGGCACTATTATTGGTGCTCAGGTAGTGAAGAGTATTTCAGTTGAAAAGTTTCAGTTTTGGGTGGGATGTTCAGTTATAGCAGGTTGTTTAGGTATGATTTTCCTTCGAAAAATTCGTATTCCGGTGAATAATTTTACTACTTATTTGACAGGTATGCTGTCTGGAATTATGAATGGATCATTGGCAATTCCTGGTCCGCCAATAATTATTTTTGCACTACAGTCCCAGTCCACTCCTGATAAAAGCCGTATTTTATTGATGACATTTTTCTTTGCATCTGCATTTATCGCCTTTGTCTCCTATAGTTTTGCAGGCTTTGTAACTATACAGTCACTTTTTTTATTTTTGATGGCCCTTCCAGCCATGCTCATTGGTGACAGACTTGGCATTTATTTCTTCAATCGATATGGCTCCGCGCTTTATAGAACAATCGCTATTAGCTGCTTATTAGTCATTGGTATGTTGATTACATTAAAGTCTATTTTTGACTGATTCGAACTAAAAGAATAAATTAGTTATTGGGTAATCACTTATTATCTGAGACTTTATTTTTGCCTCCCCTCCTTCTAACACGGTTACGATTTTATGAGGCAAAGCATTTTAAACCAATGAATCTTTTGTTAATCGTTCCGATTTATCATTGGCGCAACGCAAAATTTTTCATCAATCGCCAACGGGAAGCTTTTAAGTGCTCACTCTAATCTATGTCAGGATATTTTTTGCGCCGTCTTGCGCAAGCTCACAAGTGACGATTGTACAGTGCTTTACCCTTTGGCAATAGGTAGCTTTGACGCCTTAGTGATCAGTGCGTCAGCCTTGCCTATCTGATGATCTGTATCTTGTGACCAGCCACCGATGAAAGGGCGATGGGCATTGGCTCCGGTGTTTAGTGAGCGCTTGCCGCCCGGAGAGCCCCCGCGCTTAGGGGCTTCACCGAGCTATGTTTTATGC
>Ga0115008_10001149_pt1 | contig 21083 bp, 26 predicted proteins | sample FraStrMetagenome_FD_87164 | JGI IMG/M metagenome (GOLD analysis project Ga0115008, IMG submission 87164) | Marine eukaryotic phytoplankton communities from Arctic Ocean - Fram Strait ARC3M Metagenome | ecosystem: Environmental > Aquatic > Marine > Oceanic | place: Fram Strait | collected...
GTCCACATCGTTAGTAACAGCAGGGAACAACACCCCGTCTACTAGTTTAATCTGTTCCTCAGATACATCAGATACATTGATAGAGAAGTTAATAGCACTTGCTATACTGTCTACTTTTATCTTGTTAAGAGGACTAATTACTCCAGCATCACCTACAAGGCCTATAACTGGTCCTTCAGATGCTGAACCGTCATGTGAGTGTCCTACCTGATTATTAAAGGCAATAACAAGAGCCTCATACTCAGTGTTAGAGTCTGACGCTTGTATAACGTCACCGTCAATATAAGAACTTTGGCGTACATAACCTGACATTTATTATAACTCCCTTAGCGTCTTGCGCCCGTAGTGAACTCAAGCTGAAAACCCTTCAGCGTGTATGGATCGGATATACCTTGGTCAATAACACGTATTGCTAATGCGAATCCCGAACCCTCAATAGCTTGCCTTACTAGTGGGTTACTCTGACCACCATAATTAACAAAACCATAACGACCTGTACCGTATAAAGCCACAATCTTAGTTGAATCAAAAGGGTAAGGATCTGGTCTGGGAACATCTGAGGATTCGTAATCGTATCTAATATATAAGTTAGAGTTTACAGTACCTTCAGGTGTATAGTTAATGATAATACGTTGAAATGCTTTACGAATACCTGGATCACCAGCTGTGATATCTGAACTACGGTAACGTCCAATAACAGGACTGCCGTCGAATGTAGTACTCTCTTCAAGACGGTAAACTCTACCGTCATAGCCACCGAAGATCACAAAGTACTCTCCTAAGTATTCTTCAGTATCAGTACAAGAAGGTCGTATAGCCTTTGTGGTAGCGTACTCGTATCCTTCTTCTTTACGAGTACAAATGACACCTACTGTGCTTTCCTTTGGTGTCTCAGGGTCACTGAAGAATATACGGTATTGAGTCTTGTTAGGTATAACTAGAGACTCAAAGTCCGATACCTTAGTCTGACCTTGAAACAACTCTTGAACTTGAGAAGAGATAGAACCTAAGTCAACGTCACCAATCTTGTTTGTACCAGCAATAGTACGAAGACCATCAGGTCCAAGGAATACAATGTCTCCTGCAAACTCCTTGATAGTCCATCCGTTACGACATCCAATACTTCTAGTAATAGGTGTAAGTACATAGTCTTCTGCGGTAGAACCACTTAACCTGTAGATACGGTTAGCTGAGAAGATATACAATGAATCACGAAAGACAGTCAGACCTGTAACAGGTTCATCTACAACAAAGCTACCAGCGCCGTTAGCTGGGTCAAAGTCGTCTGATGTAGTTGGTGCTGTGTAGACCACTTCCTGTGGGTTAGCAGACATACCAGCGTAGAATCCAGTATTCTTAAAGTCAGTTAAGTATTGAGGATCTAATGGAGCTAAAGAGCCTGTTATCTGGGTAACAGTAGACCCGTCCCACATTGACGCAGGGTTAGTTCCATCAGCGTATATTAACTTAAGAGGACCAGTAAGAGCGCCAATTATAAACTGGTACTTATTAGCTCCTGTACGTCCTGTCTCAATGGTAGTCCAGCCTTGATCTATAGTAGTATTTAAAACATGGACTTCTGCTGAAGTACCTAAGGCACCTCTGATGCAGCCTGTAAACTCAGTACCAGTTAAACCTGTGTACTCTACGTACTCAGACCCTAGTAGAAGGACTCCTGTCTCTGAGAAACCAGATGTGCTATCCACAACTAACGTAGTGTCACCAACCCCTACTGGTTGTTTAAGTAATGCTTTAGAGTTTGTAGAACGGTATACTGCTGACCCTCTAGCTGCAATCACTTCACCTTTATAAAAGGCTGACATAAGAACTGGTTCATCAGGTGAGTCAGTATAGGGTACTTCTAGTCCCCAAACTGTGTATCCATTTATACGGCGGTATCCACCTGTGGCAGAAGGCTCGAAGTTCTCTAGCTCTAGGGCCATTCCAGGTTTTATTGAGAAGTTAGATTTGTTAAGTACGAGTCCACCTTCAAGAGGGAAGACATATGGACTTAGGCCAGATTCATCTGCCATACTTGTCTACCTTTCTTAGTTTAGAATGTGATTACAGTGGAACGTACGTAGGGGTAGTTATTAGAGAGTAGCGTACGCATATCTGTAATACCTGTTTCAAACCTAGCCCAGTTAGCTTCGTACTGCTCTAGCTCACCTCTAAATTGGTAAGAGTAAGCAGTAGCACCGTCAGCTATAACCTGACGATGTATCTCAGGTATAAAGGGTACATCTAAAGGAGACACTAGAGGTAAAGGTTTGTATACATAATCATACTTAATTGAATAAGCTTTGTCTGGGTAAGGGTAAAGTAAGAAGTTGTTATCAGGAGTACGTACAATACGCCTAGGTACAGCTCCTTTATCGGCTTCATCTTCTTGACTAATAAACTTAGCAACGTACTCTTTGTATGCTAATATTACTAGTTTAGTTCCAGTAACACCTAAGTTAGTATCTCCTACTAAACGGAATGTATCGTAGTCTATAGACTTAGCGTTATAAGGAATGAAGTAGCGGGTCTGACCAGCAACTAGTAGGTCAGTGTATGTTCCATGGTTAAAGGGCCAGTTAAAGGCAGAAGTATCAATATAGTTTATAGCATCATTAACAGCATTCTTACATTGAACTTGAAATCCTCTTGCAGCACCAAAACCAGCGTCAGTAAGAGTAACCTCGTTCATACGAGATAGGACTTCATTAGTTAAGTCTAAGTATGTATATGCCATCTGTTACCTTATCTATTAAATAGGTGAGACTCCCCCGAAGGAGAGCCTCTGTTAGTGTAGGTTAGATTATCACGCTAAGTTGTACTTGGCGTTGACAAGAGCTTCTGGTCTCAGGATCTTACGACCATAGAGATGCATACCACGAACAATATCAGCAAAGCTGTCTGGGTCACGGTAAGTCTCTGTCTTGTTGATTTGCTCAGCAGTAGCTACAGCAGAATCATGTCCAGCTACGATAACACCGTAGTTAGCATCCTGATCTGCAGTACCTGTAGTTGCTGGGCCAGTACCAACAGACGGTAGGTTGTTAGATACGTAAACGCGGAAGCCATTCCACTTGCTTAGTACCAGACCGTTACGAAGCGCACCTGTTTCACCGAAGTCGGCGTTCAGGAAGCGTGAGTCTTCGTCCATTAACACTTCAAGCATCACTGGGTCAATAATGCACCAGCGGCCATCTTTGTCAACGTTCTGTTGGTCAAGCAAACGACCCATACGGTTAATAACCATAACAGGTGAAGCGTACTCATCTGGAAGAGTAGTAGCTCCTGGGAGACGAGCAGCAACTGGGATGGAGTTATCTCCGCCAGCTGTGATGTTACCGAATGAACCTTTGTTAAGTTTCATTGTAGCAAGCAATTCGTCTGTACCAGCGTTTACGTCTGCGACAGTACCAGAGACAGTGTCATTAACTGTATCAGAGTTAGTGTGAATAGCAGACTGTTTGTAACCTGACAGATAGCCTAAGACTTCTTGGTCAAGCTGGTCAGCCAAGCGGTAAGCCGCACGGTTTGTAGCAAGATCAATAAAGTTGATGTGGCTATGAGCTTCTTCGATGTCATCCATTTTGAATGCAAAGTAGTTAGCTTTATCAACCACAAGTGAGAAGTCAGCGTCATCAAGGTCTTGCGCAGCAATAACAGTACCACGCTCATATGCGCTTACTGAAATCTCTGGCTCTTTAATGATGCGAACTGTGTCACCTTGCGAAGCAATCTCACCAAAGTAGTCGCTGTTAGTTACGTCCATGCAGATCGCTTTCTTGCGGAATGCTAATTGGACTTTCTTGGAATAGATAACTGGTGAGAAGTTACCGTTGGGTAAGTTACCCCAACCTGCTGCTGATGGAAAAGCCATTGTTTTATCCTTTCAAGATGTATTAGGCTTGATATATAAAGTACAAATGTACTCCATTAAGGGAACATAAACAATCATGGCAAGAGGCTAACGTGTCTTAGGGTGCATTCAGTTCAAGTATTAAGGAGATCAAGCCTTAAGAGATGATCAAATGGGCCTATACTTGTTAGGTAGTTCTTAGTGATTTATTAGTGTTCAGTAGTGGTTCCGTCGAACCTAACTGTAAGTATAACGCTATGTATCACAACGCTATACTCTCAGTTATATCATACTTAACATCAAATGTCAAGTACTATTTTATATTATATACGATTTATCTTGCTTTACCTGAGATATCGTATACAAACTTACCAGAAGACATAGCTGTTTGTATCTCTTCATACCTATCTTCAAACTCTGAATCAGACATCTTCTGTACATCCGACTCACGAATCTGTGAGTTTAGGCTATCAGAGTCAACTTGTGTGCGACTCTTACGTTTAGTAACTGTCTTAGCGGCATCTTTAGCTTTAGCCTTCTTAGCTGAAGGAGTTAAACCCTTGTCTACCTTGTACAAGTCAAGAACACGTACAACACTCTGGGCGTCATCTGAGTTCTCATATAAAGCATCACGTACCCACTTGGGTTGTTCTTCTACCCAATCGTGGAACTCATCTGCTTCGCGTAGTTCATCAAAGTCTGAGTGAGCTTTACGAATAGCTGTTTCAGCTTTAGTTCGAGTAGCTTCATACTTTGCCTCATCTAGTTCCTTGAACCGAGTCTCCGCTTGTTCAAACTTAGCTGATGCTTTCTTATCAGCAATAGTTTCTACAATAGCTGCAATCTCAGGGTACTTAGATGCCCATTCTTCAATATCTTCATCAGAAGAAGGGGGACGGACTGAGCTTGAGTTAGTAGATTCAAGTGAAGCTTTCCACTCTTTCTCTTTCTCAGCCATATGGCGGCGTAGGTCACCGTAACGTTTCTTAAATGACTTCTCTTCGCGTGATAGGTTAGAGTCATCTTCTTCTTCTTGTGTCTCCTCAGTCTCTTGTTCAACTACATCTGAGGCTTCTTCGGGTGTATCTTCTTCGTCACCCTCTGCATGAGCCTTAACTAACGCAGCAATCTCTGCTTCGTCTGCGTCTAGTTTAGCTTGTTTAGCTGCGTAGTTCGAACCTCTGTCAGAGAATCCTTTAGTTGGAGTTGACTCTTTTACCATTTCATTATTAGCCATTATGTATTCCTTTATGTTGGGGTCAGCTTATAGCTGAGTGGCCTTATATATTCTATCGGAGTTATTAATATTACTTAGTCTTACGTCCTAATCCTTTCTTACCTTTTGAAACCTTTTTAGCTTTATTCTTTGTTTCCATGTCCTTAACTGTCTTAGTCTTAACTCTAGGTTTGACGATACCGCCTTTAGCCCAAGTGCCAGCACGTCCAGACTTACCATTGTTATCGTAGCCACCGCTGCCATCACCACCTGTTGGGTTACCTTCATTACCTGATTTACCTTGGGCATTGTAACCACCTTTAGAGCTGTTACCAGACTTCACACCACCTTCACTTGGGCGAGCCTGAGGACGTACACTTGTAGTAGGTGCCGATGAGCTTCCAGTACCTGCTGACCCTTTACCACCTTGAGACGTAGAAGCAGTTGTAGTCTTTCTAGGTGATACTAAGCTTTTTACTTGATCAAATAGACCTTGCTTTTGAGCGTTCTCAAAACGTTGAGTTCCGTTGTAGTCATCCTTAATGACACCGAAGCGCCCTACCAGACCTTTATCTTCAGCATACTTGTCAGCAGCGTCACGTACCTGTTGTGCTTCCTTCTTCTTACCGATGGAGTCTAGATACTGAGCATTAGCATTAGCAATAGAAGCTGTACGCATACTTACGACGTCACCACCTAAGTCTAGAACCTGTCCTACGGCACTGTTACCTAGTCGTCCTACTACGCCATTTACAATACTTTCACCTATGTTACCAAAACGGCTAGTACCATCGTTCTTAGCATCAGCAGCGTCTGGGGAACCCAGTGTAGTTAATGTTTGGTTGACTAAGGAATCTGTGTCTGAGTAGTCAAACTTAGAAGTCCAGTTACCACCGAAGCCACGACCACCAAGTCCTGGGGTACTCTTACTAGCATCTCCTTGACCACCGCTAGGTTGTCTAACGGAGTTTCCTGTAGTTCCTTCTCTGTCGTCACCAGTACGCGGTTCTCCCTGAGAGTTAGGGTTTCTGATTTGACCAGCGTTCTTAGCGATATCCTGTGCTTTCTGCTGAGCAACAGGCACACATATGTTCTGTTTCTCATCTAGAACGTAACCTTCTGGACACTTAAGCTTAGAAGTATAAGCAGCTTTAACAGGACCGTTACCACTGTACTCAGGTCTAGTAGAGAAACCCATACCGTAGTCAGTCGCATTCCACTTGCTCATAAAGTTAGAAGGGTCATACTCACCTACACCAAACTGCCTTTCTGGTGCTTCGTAAGACGAACCTCCTCCGCCTCCTCCTCCACCGCCTAGGCCTACCAGCTTCTTAGCCTTTTTAACAATACCACCTATGAACATCTCTTGTGGTTTATCTTCTTCACTAGGTAGATCTTCCTTAGAAGGCATCTCCCTAAAGTCACCTCTTTCATCAACCTCAGTCATGTTATCTTTATTAATAAGGTTATCGGCTTTAGTAGGACTTTGTATCTGCGAAGTAGACATATTTTGATTACTTCTAACTTGACCTCTAGTTCTAGCCGCTGGGACTAAGCCACCCATCTGCATCTCAAGACCTTCACCTTCAGACCTACCTTCATTAGCTAACTCTTCGTTACCTTTCTTAGCTTTCTTAAGGAGTTTCTCGAAGTAGTCAACTCCAAAGAACTTAACTGCGTAAGCTGGTATAACAAACTCACCTTCAGATAGTTTAGCATCTACGTCATCACGTACGTTCTTGCCTGATACTCCTTCTGGAATCTCATTACCTGAAATAGGATCTACGTCCATACCTTCAGTTGCAGCTTCTTCAAACAAATCATCCATAGTTAAAAGGTCTCCGTTCTAGCACCGTTGACTTTATCACGAAGCATCTTAAGGCTACGCAACGCTTTGATCTCACCTTGTATTCTATAAAGCTCTTGCTGTTCGTCTCTTTGCTCAAGTTGTTTTTGTGCAAAGTGGATACGTTCATCTAACTCAGTATTAAAGGCATCCCACAAAGCTGTAGAGTTTACTAGTTGTTTAATAATCATTATTGGTTCCCTTGGTTACGTAAGAGGCCATGTGATGGCTCCTGTGTTATCTAGTACTCGTTTGCGTGTATACCCATCGGCATCCTCTGTGACCTCTGCCTTCTTCTGTGCAGGTGTCCATCCCAGCATTAGCGTTTCGTCATCATCACTAACAATAGATGTTGTCGTTGTTCCGTTTTGTGAACGTATATCGGGTATCAGGGTCGGTAATGAGTTCTGTGCTACAACTGTAATAGGAACGTCAGCTACAACGTATCCTGGGCCTAAGTCTCCAACTAACTGAACCACCGAAGGATCAGCGTCTAGCGATGCCTCGTTAGCTACCAGACCAGCACAAGGAATGTATTGCCCCTCTGGTGTAGTAGGTGCGATACCCTGTCCAGCCGTTCCTCTTGCGAGGGGTACTGTATAGGCCAAGTCAGCTACTCCTGTTGTAGAGTTCCAAGCGTAGACCTTAGCTGTACCCTCATAGGGGCTTGCAATAGCAACGCAAGAGTTACCGCCATCTCCTGAATCATGGATCCAGAAAGGTTGAGCAACCACCTGACTCATAGCACTTACAGGCATCATAGGAGATGCTTCTAAACCTGCCGAGTCCGCACCTGAGTAAGCCACCACAAGACCATTAGCTCGAAGGCGTGTAGCACCCCTTGGCTCATAATCTGAGTCAGTAGCGCCAGTAGCACCATCAAAGTCTACTGGGGCATTTGGACTTACTGCGGGGAAGTCCCCAGATATGCCGTCACGCACATAATACTTAGACGTTGTATTGTCGTAAGGCGCACTTACAAATCCAGATCGCGGCCATGTGATGCCGTCGTTGGTTAGTGGCATTACAAGACGAGCATCATAGAAACGCTGGCCTGCGTCTGCTGGGTCTCCAGGAACTAAAGGAGGATTAGATCCCATGTTTGCTTGTATACAAGCCATTACGGGTGATGTACCCGCCAAGAAGTATTCTCCATTAGCAGTCGTGTAGAAGATCGTAAGTTCAAAAGGTTGAAGGTTACGAGGTGCTTGATCTTCTACTTGATTACCATTCCTAGTGAACGTAACCGTAGAAGGTAAAGGGCCGTTTACCACTGAAACCTGCCCTGTAGATGATCCACCCTCTCCTGGATAGCTTTCAGAATTACGAAACGCATACATAAACGTACCCGTGAACGCTAAGCCCAGAGACAGCAAAGGCATAGGGCTTTCGTTACCCCCTTGGACCTGCTCACTCATACCGTAGAAGCCTTGGGTGCTTGTGATGATTGCCCCCGCAGTTAGTCCTGTAAAACAGATAGGTTCACCTGCTGACATGAACTCTCGGTACAAAACAGTAGAGCTGTTAAAGTCAGCACCACTGGCATATACCTCGACAACGTTACCATTACCTAGGCTACAACCTTGCACTCTCCCCGTGTTCGTAGCGCCCACAGCAAGTACCGTCAGTGCTGGTTGTCCATCTTTAGCTAGTAACGATTGCTCTAGTGCCAGTGCTGCACCCTTAGAGTTCGCTATGCTATCGTCAGGGGTTACGCCTCCGCCCCCGCCTCCATCATCAGCTCCCCGCCAGAATAGGAATACACAGTCTTGATCTATAGAGAATCTCTGACCTGCTCCGTAGGCATTAACTGCGATAGTCCACCATGTCCCGTTGTCTACAGGGTCAGCAGTAATATCAAAGTTGGCGTAGTTCGACTCAGCGTTGTTCTGTTGTATGTATATCTTGTCACCTTGCCTAAGCTCACCTAGGAGGTTAGCGACCTCTCTGTTAGGAAACGATACCCAAGATAAGTCTAAAGATGTGATGTCATCTATCTCACTCGCGTCTGTCCTAAAGAAGTTAGGGTTAGGTTGTCCTGCAGTTGGATCTTGAAAGAACCATTGGAGGTCTAGGCTTGGTGTTCCTGTCGGTCCAGCTACGTAGACTAGACCATCGGTTCCTAGAGTCGCCGTATTGTCAGCATCTGTTGAAACCGCTGTTGGACCTTCTGGACCTATAGGACCTTGTGGTCCTTCTGGGCCTTGCAGACCTGTATCACCTTTAGAACCTTGTGGGCCAGCATCACCAGTGTCACCTTTAGGACCTTCTGGACCTGTGTCACCTGTATCACCTTTAGGACCTATCGGACCTTCTGGACCTATCGGACCTTGTGGTCCTTGTTCTCCATCAGCCGAGCCAAAAGAAGACCATGTTCCATTATCATTCCTGAACTCAAGAGTGCCTGCTTGGTTTCTGAATCCAGCATTATTTACAACACTTGCGCTAGAGCCTTTAGGTTTAATAAAGAACTCACCGCTCTCTCCAAAGACGAAGGGCATATGTATATCACCGCCGTCTTGTTGATTCCAGATTTGAAGCTCTGTACCACTTGTCCCCGCTCTAGCTAACCGAGCTAACACTCTAGTAGCGTTGCTATCTATAGTCAGCTCAAGACCTGGGTTTCCAGCCGCATTGCTTTGTAAGCTCAGACGACCATTTTGGCCAGTTCCATATACGTTAAACGAACGCAATGGTGCAGGGGAGCCAAAGTCTCCCTTTGCCGCAGTTATGGTATCAACGTTTTCTAGATTCTTATTATTTGCATCAAGAGCGGCTGCAAGCACTGGTGACTTATCGTCAAACAACTCAGTCTGTAGTTCTGGTCCTGTAGGTCCTTGATCACCAGTGTCTCCCTTGGGACCAGCCTCTCCAGTGTCTCCTTTAGGTCCTTGGCCCCCTTGTGGACCTTGAATACCTTGATCCCCTTGTGGACCTTCTGGTCCTGTATCACCTTGTGGACCTTCGGGTCCTTGAACAACACTATCGTTGCCAGTTGGACCTTGTGGACCTTCTGGCCCAGTGTCACCTGCGTCACCTTGTGGTCCTGTATCACCTTGTGGACCTTCTGGTCCCTCTGGTCCTGTATCACCTTGTGGACCTTCTGGTCCTTGTGTCACATACGGTAGGACACTGTATACGTCTGTGCCATTGCCTATCTTAAACTGGTTAGTATCAACCTCTACAGCAAACTCTCCTTGAGCTAGGATAGGATCTACGTCTAACCAGTTACCTTGTGTATCTCGTCTAATCTGAATAATATCAGCCACTGGCGGTTCCTCCGTTAATGTGCTGCTTTACTAAATAAACAGATGCGGCAGCACCGCCATCTACATTATTATTATTATCAGCAGGAGGTACAATGATGTTACCACCACCGCCTCCTCCTCCTACGTAGCCTCCTGAGACACGACCACCTTTACCAGAGATACCAGCTTTACCACGTACATAACCAGTATCTATTGTACGTCCACTGTTTAGTTTAATCATCAGGTGATGATCTTCACTAACCCATGCTTTAGCTATACCGTCTCCATCTTCTCCGTCAAGACCATCAGAACCATCTTGTCCTTTAAGACCTCGTAGACCTTCTTTACCTTCTTCACCCTTGGGACCTTGTGGACCTGCTGGTCCTTGGTTACCCTCTGGGCCTTTCAGACCTGTGCTTCCGTCTTTACCAGCTGGACCTTGTATTCCATCCTTACCGTTACGTCCGTCTACACCGTCTCTACCGTTAAGACCATCAATGCCGTTACGACCATTAAGCCCATCGGCACCAGCTGGGCCTTGTAGACCTTTATCACCTTTGTCGCCTTTAGCCCCCTTAGGTCCAACCACATTACCTAAGTCTAATGTTAAACCTGAAGACCAAGAGCATATGAGCTGTCCACCTTTCCTAAAGAACTTAGGTGTCTCTAGAATAGGAGACCTTTTGTGAAACTCCTGTAGCTTAGCAGTTACAGTACGTTCCAACTCTCTGTTATCTTTAGCTAAAGCACCAGCTTCCTTCTTAGCTATAGCTATGATAGTTGCTAATAACTTAGCATCCATTACTGAACACCACCATTATTACCTAAGTATGAACTTAGGGAAGCCTCTAGTCCACCCTCTGGTCCTGCAGGTGGAGTACCTGCGTTACCTGAGAATCCTTCTTCTCCTGGAGTTGGGACACCACCTGTTCCTATAGTACCACCTCCGTTACCAGAGGGGTCTCCACCTTCTGGTGCTGCCTCAGGTTTAGGAGCTTCCTCAGGGTTAGCTTCTTGGAACTTCTTAAGTACTTCAGCTTGAAGAGCAGCTTCAGAGAAAGAGTTGACTACCTTATCAGCGTCTAGGTCCATTGACTCAGCAATCTCACGTATGATGTAGTCCATCTTAGCGAAAGGAGCTAACACTGGGTTCTGTACAACCTGTAAGAACTGTGTAAGACGTTGACTACGTACTTCGTTAGCCATTAGAGAAGAAGTACCACGGGCTTTAACCTCTAGGTCTCCTTTGATCTCTGGGTCATGGTCAAACTGCATATTGAATGAGAAGAAGGCTTTACCTAGAGGAGCTAGGAGATAGTCATCTACATTCTTAACTACAGTACGAATAGAACCGTTAGCAGCAGACATAAGCATTGAGATACCTGATGCTGTACGACCAACACCTGAGACACCTGTCTGTCCATGCGAGAAGCTAGGTAAACCAGTTGATTCATCAGCTAGAACCCTAGCCTTATCAAACATCTGCATATTCTCTTGAGATACGTTAGGGAACTTAGTACCAAAGATAGCCTGCCCAGGAGCACCACCGCTTCTACGGAAGACTTTCCCAGGATATATTGACAAGTCTTGGCCTGGAACTAGGTTGTTTTCATCAACTTCTAGTATTAAGTTACCTGACAAAGCAGCGTTATCTACTGACATACGCATGAAACCATTCATTAAGGTTTGTGTGTCATCCATGTTCTCAGCTAGTCCTACACCAAAGAAGGAGTAAGGATTGACTTCATATGGCATTGCGTAGTAGGGTATTATCTGTGGGTTAAACGGATTCATAACCAGACGTAGTACCTGATCGTTACATATCCAAACATTGACATTTAACTGATCTGCATCTTTCAGTTCTTTAGGAATATCAACGTTATGATCTTCAAGTACTTCACGATCTACGTAACCCCAGAACTCAAGGACTTCATAGCGTTCTGTTACTACTTCGGTAGAGTCATCTTCCATGATAGACTCCCACCACTCTTTAGTGTACGAAGGCCCAAAACCCATAGCTAAGTCAATAGCGTTATCACGGAAGAAAGGACGCTTCTTAAGAGACCTCATCTGAGACTTAGACATCTTATGTCGTTCAACAATGTACTCAGCTTCCTCCATAGAGTTAGCATCGGGATCAGGGTAGAAGTTCCATATCGAAACTGCATCACATTGTGGTATTGTCTTAATACGTGGTTTATAGTTACCCTCTTCATCCCAGTTAGGATACTCTTTGTCTACAGCAAATGGACCTTTCATAACACCTGTGCCAAACAATGCGCATTCAAAAGCTGCTGTACGTAGCTTCTTAGAGGCACTAGACTCGTCTAACTGGTCATGTATCTTCTTCTCCATCTTCTTAGCTGCTACCATTGCAGGGTAGATAGTAACTTCAGTAGCTGTACCACCGAGACCCTCTTCTAATGAAGAACCTACAGGTTCCAGTTTAGTCTTAAGAGAACCTACCCGTTCCATTAAGTCTGGTAGTGTCTCTCCTGGCCTTAGCTTCATGTCATCCATACTAGGCTCTGAGAGGCTCTGAGAGCCGCCCTGAGCGTCCTTCTTAGCCTTTTGCATATCAGAGCTGCTTTCGAAGTGTACAGCCTCTGTAATGCCCTCTGGAAGCGTTGTAGGATCTACTGAGATAGGAAACTTGTTATTACCGAATAGAACTTCAGTAACTTGACCATATGCAGCTAATACTTTAGTCTTAGTAACTTTAACGAATACTCTTGACTTTTCAGTAGATGTAAAACGAACATCAGGACCATAGAGACCCCGATAGTTACGGTAAGCTACAATCCAGCGTTGTTCATCTATGTAACGAGCAGTTTCAGCTTTAGAGAAACGTTGAGTAACAAAACCTACTACAGAACCTACATTCTCATCTGTTTTATCATCTTCTTTAATATCATCAATATACGAAGATACTGCTTCTTCCATGATGATCTCGTTTGTATCTTCATCCATACTGTCGCTTCCTTATTAGTATCCAAAAACATCGTCAGCAGCTTGAAACCCTGCGCCAGCCGCATTAGGGTCATAATCAAACAAGCTACTTCTTGGTCTAGTCATCAGTCCGTAACGTAAAGCATCATAACCGTGATCAATAGGACTCTTAGTATCTACATCATCAGGGTTATTCTTATCTAAAGGTAGTGAAGGTAGTTCAGTTATAATGTTCTTACAGACGTTAAAGAATACCAACCTAGGTTCTTCTGTAAACTCGTCCACCTGTAGTCTTCTATGCACTTCGTTCTTACCAGCTATACGTGACCCTTTTGATCTATCTGAAGGTCTCCACCTACATCCTCTTTGTATCATCTGCTCAGCTAGAGACGGTCCTGTGTCACCTCTGTTATGCCAAAGTGAGCTATCTAAAACTCCGTAGCGTATCTTCTCACCACGTTCTATGTCATTAACCATACCAGCTAGGTCTACAGCTGTAGTCTTATTAACATATAACTCTCTGTATACAACTATCTGCTCAGCAGGGGTTACTGCGAACCATAATACAGCTGTCATACTTCCGTAACCGTAGTCACACGCTCTGAACTTAGACCATGAATTAGGTATATCGTAGGGTTCTACTACATGGATCTTAGGTTTAAACTCAGTAAATGCTGCACCTTCTGATACACTCCAATCACCATCCAGTAGTTGTCTACGTTGATGCTCAGGCATTGAGAGAAGGTTAGCTTCGTACATACCATCTTCAGCTAGGTATGGGTTATTAAACAAATTAGCAGGTATAAACCTACGTTTAAACAAAGGCTCCCCTGCGCGTGTATGACCCTTAGGCCAACATATAGTTTCTCCGTATTCGTCAGTAGCCCAGAAAGTCTTATTAGATGGAGAAGGATCAATAAAGGTCTTCTTCACCCAGTGATGGCCTGGACCTCCTGGGTTTGTAGTAGCTCTCATATAGAGAGGTAACCCAGAAGCTTTAGTTGTACGTAGACGTGATCTCATATAGTTCCAAGCGTAAGGAGTAGGCCACTGTGTAAGTTCATCTAAACCAATCCAATTAAAAGCTTGACCTTGGTAACGCATAACGTCATCATCTCTGTCAAGATAAGACATCCAAAGAGTAGCACCACTTGGAGCTATCCAAGTCTTATCTCTTTCCATAAACTTAATCCCAGGAACTGCTTTAGGATACAGCTGCTTAGACACCGAGATAAGCTCCCGTAGTTCTTCAGTACTTCTACGTACTAACAAGCCGCGGGAGTGAGGGTTGTTAAAGTAGCGTACAGGGTCAGCTACCATTGCGTAGCTCTTACCACCTCCTGCTGCACCACCGTACAACACCTCTTGTTCATTAGATGCTAGAAAGTCTGTCTGTGGACCTTCGTTGGGTTGGAATATGATATCCTGTGCTTTAGCTACATTAATAGGTTCAGGTATCACCGTCGCTGGTATAGTCTTTTCTATCTTCGTCTGTGGTGTAGTATCTTCTTGTTTGGATACCACCGAGTCTTTCTTGGTCGAGCTTACGCGCCGTTTCCGAGGCTTCTTTGTAGCGCCTTTCATACATTCGATAGGTGATACTTTCTTGACGCCTTTTGTATTCGATGCTGACACGTTTGTTTAATCCTACATGGGAGATGTACCGTCCTGACTCTTCAGTTAACCAACGGGCTACCATACGTAATGAGTATTCTTTAAGGTACTTCTTAGCTATTTCTAGTAACTCTAGTTCTGATGGAATAGGAAGTAATAGATTCTTATCATCTTTGTCTTGATAGTAACCAAAGGGCACATGCCTACCTATTCTAACTATAGGAAACCATTCACCATCCTCACCACGCTTAGGTATTCTCCAAGTTTGGTCAGGATGTATGTAAGTCATCTTAGGTGCTTGTTTACGTTCCATTTAACTCTTATATCACATTATAAGTCATTTGTCAAGTGCTAATTAACTAATTATAGTTTCTTATTAGTAGGAGTAGCCATTAGCATTTCCACCTAGCTCTCGCGGCTTTCCCACGTTCACCTGTCCAGCTCTTAGAACGACTGCAGAATGCTTTACGTCTCTTAGCATCTTTACTTCCAGGTTTAACCTTACCTGTTACAGCAGTCTTTAGCTTAGACCCAGGGTTAGCGGCTCTATGAGCTGCCACACCCTTTTTAGTCATGCCAGCTCCTTTGGACGTCTTCAGGTAGTTAGCGTTCTTACCCTTGGTTGTCTTAGGGATAGCTTTCTCTGCTTTCCTAGGCATCAGTCATCATCTCTTTTAGCTGGTAGGATAAACAGAGGTTCAGCTGCAGTGACTTCTACTTTATCAGTCTTAACAAAGCCAGCTCGATCCATTATGTCTTTAGCTGCATTCATTCTCTCTTTAGCACCTAGCATATCCTTAGAACCCATAACACTGAACATTGTATACGCAGCTTTAGTAGAACTCTGTGCAATGAACTTACGAGTTAACTCAGCTATCTCATCAACTAGAGCAGCTGTTATAACAGATGTAGACTTATTATCTGAGTAACCAGCTAGACGCTTAGCAACTAGAGGGTCTCCCTTAGCTTCTTCAAATAGAACAGCAAGGAACTTCTCTTGCTTCTCACTTAGCTTTCTACCAGTTTTACTATTAATAGTCATTATTACTTCCTCCTAGGTGTGGGGTTCTTCTTACCGTAGACACCTTTAGTACCCTTACGTGAGAAACTACGATTAGCCGACTTAGGCTTAGCTTTAAGGTTACCCCTAGCGTTATCCATTGGGTTACGATTCTTATGGTCTACATCTTTACCGTCTCCCTTCTTAACAACGCCAGTTTTCTCTAACTTCCTACGAGCACGTTTCCGTGCAGCATTCTTAGCTAGTTCAATAGGAGTAGATTGAAGCTGACGTTCTCGTTTGTAGTTTCTAGGTTTAGTAGGCACTTTATAAACCTTTATTAATAGAAGACGAAGCAGTCCCACCTTTGGGACTACCTGCGTTATTCTTTGAAGTAGAAGGTGTGTCAGGCTCTTTGATGACCATATTTATATCACCACTAGCTGTTCCACTGTTCTTAACGTCACGTATGACTGTGCTTTTCATATCTATCACCATTCTTTAGATTGTTATTACTTCTTAGCCATTCTATTAGGAGGTACAGAAGCTCCAGCTTTAGCTGAGAACCGCATTGGACCCTTACCTTTAGTAGAGGAGCTACTCTTCTTAGGAGACTTCTTAGGAGCTTTCTTAGGGCTACCTTTACTGGAAGGAGATGCTTTAGACTTATAAGATGGTTTGGATGGTTTAGATGGCGAGTGTGGATTATCTGTTGCGCTGTCACTCTTCTTCTTCTTCTTTAAAGGACTTTTAGGTGGACCACCATCTGACTTAGTGAAATAGTCTCTAGGTTTACTATCAGACGGCATACCCTTGTCATAAGAACCCGTGCTGCTAGGACGTCCCTTTGGATACTTTGATGTTGAGGGTGCAGCCGAAGAACCTTTTCTGGTACTACCACCAGTTCCACCAGTGCTTTTACCTCCACGTCCAGGCTTTACAACAGGATCGCCTGTGCCTTTTCTTAAACTTCCCATATCTTAATTCCTTTGCTCTTCTAGTTGTTCTATCCTAGTTATTACGTTATTTAATAGTAATTCTAACTTATGTTGTTTATTTATATGGTACTCTACAGCTTCTTTTGGATCAAATGTATTTATATACTCCTCTGCTTCCCTAACCTTAGTCCAAATAACTTCTTGTTGAAAGCCCAAATGGGTTAATCTATTCTGTATCTCAACGTAAGCTGTAGCAGCTAAACCTGTCACAATAACAATAGCTAATAGATTCCTAACAGGTAGTGTAATATTTGTATTGTCATTTATCTTTGGCATGATTCTTAAGCTCCGATAGAGTGTTAAACCCAAAGTAGCTACCTAGTACAGCGCTGACTGCTATGTAAGAGATACCTGCTATGTCAGCTAGAAGTGTTGCAGCTTTATCTAAACCTAAAAAGGAGGAGATGATAATAAGAAGAGGAAATGCCAGCATACCAGCTAGAGCAGCATACGACATATTCCTCTCAGCGTCACGTTTCTTATCAGCATCAAACATCTGACGCTTACGATCTTCAATCTCTATCTCCTCTAGAGGAGTCACTTAGAGTGATCCCAGTTCTTAATGATCTTCTCACCACTACGACCTACAATATAACCGCCTACACCAATCTGTAGAAGAGTCCACAGTTGGTTAGGGAAGTCTACCATATTGGAAGTAACAGGCGGGTAGGCCATAGCTACAACAGGTATTACTAAGAAGTTGATAGCTATAATAAGTACGGAGACCATCATAAGCAAAGGACGCCACGATGAGGTGATCCAACTGTCTGACTTAGCCTCAGCTAATACAATCTCTCCTTGAATCTGTGTAAGAGAATCAGACTTCTGAATTAGAGCAAGTGTAGTTTCACGTTCTATCTTCTCAGCTAAGTTCTTGTCAGGTACAACCTTTTTAACTATATCTCCTAAGAGAGGAGCTAACAAAGGTATAAGTGCAGGTAAAGCCATTACTTTAGTTTCCTTAAGTATATTGTAAGAGTGGCAAAGACAGTGGTATTAAATGCGAACCATACATAGTTGAATATGTCGGCTCCCCAGAGTATCCCATTGAAGTAGGCGGTAGTCCATCCTGTCTGTGCGATTAAGTATAATAAGCAAGCTAGTATCGTTAGATAGACTTCTAGCTTACCTTTGTGTTTGTATAGTAGGGAGGCTGTAATGATTAATAAGATACAAGCCCAAGCTGTTGAAAAGGTATCGAGGTACACTGAGTACATTCTGAACCTATCCTTTCTCTTTTGGATTGAAAGTCGTATGTATGTGATATACTGATAAACAGTAAAATCCAATAGATTATTAAACCAAATACGACTGCCCCCGCCACCATAGATGGTATATTAACTACTGTATTCTTTAAATTAAGAGTCATAGCGAAAGACCTCCCTTTACGACAAATGCTAGTATTGCTGATATTACACCGCCGATTAAGAAGAATTGTACCTTTTCTGTGAAGGCTTCCTTGCTCGTCTGGTCTTCCTTTAAGTCTTTAACTGCTTGTTCAAGCAGCGCTTGTTTAACCGTTAGTTTGTTAATCTGCCTTTCTAATTCTTCTCTTTCTGATGACATTCAGATCTCTCCAGTCTTATGTCTCTTTAAGTATGGGTGAATTAGCCCCTCTTGTTACGTCTCCTGCTCGAAACGACACCTGAACCTTTACAGGTGGGACAGCTTACAGTTGAACTAGATGTTTGACTGTCCTTATCTTCTGTAGTATCATTATTATTATTAATATCATTATCATTATTAAGGTAGCCTAGTACTTCAGAAGAGGTAAGAGTACAGGCAGGATCCCATATAACCTTACAGGCTGAGTCTACTTTCCATACAATAACATTATCTTCTGGGTAGGTACCATTACGAAACAAGTCTTGTTCAGCTTGTCTACGGGGTATAATCTCAGGTGGTTTAGTCCAATTCATTATCTGATCAGCAGCTAAGGAAGTATTACCAGAGTTTAGAGTCTTAACCCAAGTAGCTGAGGAGATAGCACCTGTGTTATAATGAAAGCTTACAGCTGCATCAAACTGGTGTTGCTCAACTGGTACTGTTATAGCTTTAGCTACGGCAGCTTCATACTTAGCTAAGTCAATCTTAAATACTTGAAACACATCCTCAAGTGCATCGTCTAGGTTAGCACTGGAAGGCATACCTTTAGGTAGACTAGCTGGATCAGGAGACCCAGCCGCCTTAGTATGTCCAATACCGTAAGTGAGAACACCTACAGAGTCGAGGTAAGGAGCAGGTACTACGCCCTCATGTTGTACGAGTGCGTATATACCTTTATCACTTGTTGTCTGAGTCATTATGATTCATTATGCTCCTGATTCGTAACCTACGATACGACCATCACGTTTGATATAGTCTTCTCCAAAGCCAACAGCACATACTGAGCCACCTGCTACTGCTCCCACAGCTGTAGAGATACCGCTAGTCATTGCTGCAAGTGCTCCAAAGAGAACAGCACAACCAACTGTAGCTACTATAACTTGCTCATCTGTGTAAGGTGTATGCTTAACAGTAACTGTGTGAGCCTGTGTAGCTGTCGCAGTGGTTATAGATAATAAGGTAATAAGAGTTATTGTCTTAATGTACGTATTCATGGTAGACTCTCCTAGTTTGTCGTTGTGTATTCCCAATCTCTAACACGATCAGGGTCTCTTACTTCAGAAGCTGATAGTAACCCTTCAAGGTACATACAGCGTTCCATTCGATCTAAGGTTATCCACTCACCCGTGTCTATAAAGTACTTCTGTCTAACATAGAATACATCAGAACGTGGTATATGTATATTCCTAATAGCCTTTATGTCGCCATCTGCTAGAGCTGAATAGAAGTCTTCTAGTATACTGTCTGAGTCAAGTGGTTTTCTGTTAAGGTTATTATAAGTAATTGTACGGGTAGTACTCATGTTGTCCTGCTTACGTTGTTAGTATTGATACTTGTTGATGCTGCTACTGTTAGTTTTCATTACAGGACTCCTCAGTTATACCATAGAAGTCTCTATTTGTCAAGATAAAAGTGTACTTGAAGGTTAAATACTTATTGTACTGCGACAAATATAGCCTATAAGAGTATTACTTAAAGTATAACTGTTAGGCGCGAACCTAAAATATGGTACTATAAGTAATACTTTAAGTATCTACTTTAATATTAATAATATAGGAGTTATTATATACTCTAAGTATACTTATAGTATTACTTATAGTCTTAAAGTACCTTTAAGTATACTTATAGTATTACTTATAGTTAGTATTAACTAAGTAGTATTATTAATTAGAGTTATAATACTTTAAGTATACTCTATAATCTCATTATGTTATACTATAAGTACAGTTATACCACGTATTGAGCTGAATGTCAACCCCTAATGTGAACTAGTAGGCGGAATGTTGCCTATATAGAGTACTCAGAGGCTTACATAGGCGGATATCCGCTTATATTCAATATGTGATCTAACTGTCTAGTTTCCTGAGAGTGAACAATGTTCACTAATAGTGATAATAGTAAGCTTTGTAAACCTATCTGTTAGCTCAGTGGTTAACAAGACGTAAATACCCCCCGCTGTCATTGGTCATGTATATAACGCCCCTAGGGCTGGTGGCCCCAGCACCCCCTGTTGCACATATGTCACACCATATGTTGTATATATGTCACACTGTTGCACAAATGTAACACCCACTGTTGCATAAAGGTCACACTATGACGATCTGTGGTATATATGTCACACTATGACAGCCATGCGTTTTCTGCATAGCAGCCATGATGTATGCGCATACCGAGTCTGGAATCTGGGATGGGTACGGATCGGACCTATTATTTATATACACCCTACCCCTCAAACGAATAGGACCACATCGGACCTATCTGTGACATTTATGCAACTACACATATTGTTACAAACTGACACAAACCGTGATAAGCTCTTGACGCTCTTAGAGCCTCTAAAACGCCCCATACAACGCTGTTTTAGCTTTCCCTACCCCTACCCTATAAAAACACGATCCGTCATTCTAAGGTTTTTATCCAATGAAATCAATAACTTACAGGACCCATTCCCACAGATCATAACGGCTATGTTACAATAGCATAGCTAACCCTATTGACATTCAAAAAGACCTATCCCACGCGCATACGCGTTTCCTCATTATCTGAGTCGCTGACGTTGGACCTAATAGGTCCGATTCGGTCTTATGTGCTAGTATTTGACCCCGATACTATGACGCTAAAACCCTATTTCTCTAAGCTATTGAAAACATTGAATAATCTTGATTATCTTGCGGTTGAGCAAACCTCTTTTCTTCTAACCTATTGAAAACATTGAATAATCTTGATTATCTATACTATGATCTTTATAACCTA